>SXGQ01769224.1_pt1 | contig 11708 bp, 21 predicted proteins | sample 3178371 | NCBI WGS metagenome assembly SXGQ01 (sample SAMN11356859, study PRJNA531348) | freshwater metagenome | isolation source: freshwater sample F1-20 | place: China: Fuxian Lake, Yuxi | collected 2017-12-25 | reverse complement strand
GTTCGCAAACCCAACGCCATCCTGCGTCACTCGTCAATGCCGGGAATCGGCAGCTCTACGCTGGCCGTTGTGAATGCCGCCTTCCCCTTGTCGTCGCCGCACCACACAATGGCCTTTCCGCTCTGCCGAATGCGTCGCAGATTGCCCTCCATCTCGCGGGCGTACTTCTCGTTTTTTCTCCACTCAGGCCACAGTGCATCCTGATAGCGAGTAACGAAAGCGGCGACATCCTCGCCCGGCCCCGTTACGGTGATGTATTTCGGCGGTTGTGGATCAAATCGAAGCGGCTGGACCGCCTCGCACGCAGCACCGCCAAGCCCCAAGCAAGCCGCAATCAACGTAAGAAACCGTCTCATAGCATCGTCTCCTGTTGTGAAGTCAAACCAAACATTGCGAACCAGCGGATGCAGCGGACGGCTCCTCGTTGTCATGCGTCATGGTTCGTCCTCTCGTCGCCGCCGCCGATCCTGTGTGTTCTGTGGCAAAGTCTGTGCAGGATTTCTTACGGATCGCTACACCTCATCGCCCCACGACTCCCATCCCTCGCGGCGCTGCCGCGCGAACAGCTCGAGCCTGCTCGCCTTGGGATACACCCGTTCGATCCGGTTGTAAACCTCAACCGGCTTCGCGCTGTGCTGGCCGACCGGCGCTAGCACGACCTGGGCGACCGACTCGTCGGCCACCGGCATCGGCCGGCCCTTGGCCGTCCTCGAGGCCGCCAGCACCAGCTCTACCGTCGGCTTGACGATGCTCGGCCGGACGCCGCGGGCTCCGATCGGCCGGCCGGCCTTGGTGGTCTTCACCCAGGTGAACGCCACGCCCCGGTAGGCAAACCCCCAGTGCCGCAGGAGGTCGATCGCGAAGTCGAGCCGTGGACAGGTCGCCCAGCAGAACACGACGCTGGCCTGGGTGGTCAGGTCGCGGATCGGCATGGCCCGCAGCTCGTCATCGGTCATCGTGGCGTAGAACTTGGCGGCCGCGCCCCACTTGTTTTGCTGCCCGTAGTGCGACCAGGGCGGGTCGAGCAGGAGAACGTCGAACGGGCCGGCCGGCAGATTCATCGGCGGGCCTCGACGTAGGCCGTCACCAGCCGGAGGTGCGCCGGGAGGTATCGCTTGGCCCCGTAATGCTTCTCCGGTGGCAGCGCCGCCACGGCCCGGCGAACGTGGGAGGGGGTTATCGAAATACCCATCGCCCGCAGCAGGCCGTCAAACTCCGCAAACGTCATCCATTCGCGGTCGTACCCGACCCTGCGCATCCGTTGCCACGTTGAATGCCACTCCGGCATCATCCCCTCCCTAGTTTCGCCAGCAGTTCCGCCCGCTTGGCGGCCATATCCTCGCGAGACAGCACCGCGATCGGCTGGCGGCCGGCGTTGGCCTCGACACCCACGGCCGAGAGGCCGGCGAACGAGGCCGCAACGGATGCCCCAACAAGGCAGTCCCACAGGTGGTTATCGCGGCCGGGGATAAGCCGCCACTCGTCTACGACGCGCTGCTTCGACTCAACCCGAACGGGCGCCTCGGCCGCGAGCTGCTCGGCCAGCATATCGTGGTCGCCAAAATGCACGGTGAACCCCTTCGGGTCGCCAGCGGGCAGCTTCACGCGACCCGCCAAAAATGTTTTCCACGAGTTTGTGTCGAACAGCACATGCCGCATTCTGTGAATCGTGCTCGTTCGCCAGTTCGACCCGACCCGCTCTCCGCGATCCGGCAGTTTGTCGGAAATCGTCTGGCCGGAGGCACCGACGAACCGGCCGTGAGTCGGCAGGACGCGCGGCCCCCACTTGCTGCGCCGCGCGAAATCCCGAACCACCCCCTGCGTCTGTGCCCAGTTGGCGTCGATGAACAACTGGCCGACACGGAGCACCGCATCGTCGCTTTCGCGGGCAACCTCTTTTTCGAGAATCATCCCCGCCACCGATTCGAGCCCAGCGAAAATGGCCGCCTCAAGGTTATCGCCGTGGGCCTTCTGCAACGTCTTCTTGGCGTCTCGGAGCGTGAAGTACGCGCGGCCTTGCTCCGGGTAGGTGCCGTAGGCCACCAGATGCCCCCGCAGCTCGTGGCCCCAGGCCACGACAGCCCAGTAAAGCAGGGATTGCTGAACGTCCACGAAGGCCGTCAGTGTGTCGAGGCCGCGCGGCACTATCCACCGCGGGACGTTCACGATTGCCCTGCGAACGTCGCTGGTTGTGAGGCCGGCATTCTCGGCCTCTCGCGCCATCGGCTGCTGCTGGAACTCGCTGCCGAAGACGTCCGGCCCATCATCTATGAATGCGTTGTAGGCGTGCTGGATCGCGGAATGCTCGTGCTCGGGATCAAAACAAGAGGCCCACGACACGGCGCAGCCATCATCCATCGCGGCGCGGTTCGCCAGATAAAACTCGTTCGCCACTTTGTGCGCGCGGGCTTGGTCGCCGACCACATCGGGAGCGAACGACTTCCGCATCATTGCGTACTTGTCGAGCCAGAGCGCATCGTGGTTCGTGGCCCAGGCCCGCACCATCGGAATGCGCTCACCCTGCCAGGATGGATGCTTGCCGGTGTCTAGGAGCTGATCGACCATATCGCCCTGCTCGATCACGGTGGCATTCACGACGCACGCGATGCTCGTGGTATGGCCGGCGAGCTTCATCACGCTCTTGAGCAGGATTTCGAGCCGCGCCTGACACTGGACGGGCGACCGGGCGGATTCGCGGGTCTGCGGATCGTCCACGATCACGAAGTCCGGCCGGAGCTGCTTGCCGTCGGCCGACTTGTGCCGCAGTCCAAGGATCGAGCCCGTGAGCCCCTTGCTCGTGATGATCGAGCCGGCGCAGGCCGACCCGTCGATGGCCGGCAGCACGACCGTGTCTTTCTTCCAAACGATATGGGTGCGTTTCCCCCCACAAGTTTGCGAGTTGCACCGCTGGGATTTTCCCTCGAGCGCCCGCACCGCATGACAAACTTCGGGAAAGTCTTCACTGAGCAGCTCGTTCTCGGCGATTTCCAGCTTGATCGAGGTGATGGCCTTGTCGGCCAACCCGGCCTCGGCCGCGAAGATTGCCCCGAACCGGCGATGCCCGTAGAGGATCGCCCACAACAGCGCGTTCTCCGAGATTGTGGATTTCGCGAACCCGCGATACACGGCATTCACGAACCGGCCGCCACGGAGGATGCAGTCTTGGATGCGGCCAATCACCCGCTTGTGGTCATCCGAGAACGGAGACAAGCCGGTTGATAGCGGGAAATACACTTCGAGAAACTTGGCGAGATCGTTGCGGCACGCTTCTCGCCGCTCGCGATTGACGATGGCCGGAACCTCTCCGATGTCGGCCCCCTTCGCAGTCGTGGCGCGGCCACGCTCCAGGGTCTTTTCGCGCCGCCGCTCAATCGCTTCCTTGCTCTTATAAGCCATCGCCCTGTCTCCTCATGTACCAGTGGCACAGCAGCGCCGCGTCGGCGCGGCCATCGTCTTTCACCCGCGCGAACAGGCCGGCGTGCTTCGGCCACAACCGGGCTGCAGCGGCGCGGTGCTCGCCCTTGTCCCGGCTGACGTTCAGCTCCTTCGTCCACACCTGGGGCCGGACGAGCTGAATGCCGTGGCCCATGCCGGTCACGACACCCTCGGCCAGCCCGAACGAGCGGCCGAACGAGAATGCGGAGGTCGCGCCGGTGCCCTGCACCCCTTGAACGTGCTCGATGACCGCCAGGGCCGGCTCGGGGCCGATCAGCGCCGCCATGAGCGAGGCGCACACCATGCGCCGGCCGCGGATTTCCACGACAGGCATATCGTGGATCACGAGGTCGCCGTCGGAGACGATTGCGATGGCGCCGCTGGCGCCGGGGTCAATGCCGATCACTCGTGACATTGGTACTCCTCATCCACCAGCCGGATCGAACGCGCCACACCCTCGTCCCAGGTCACGAGGCCGTCGCGGCGCAGCCGCATGAGCTTCTGGTAGACGTCGGTTTGCGTCACGCCACAAACGCCGGCCAACTCCTTGATCGAGGGGCCGTAGGCTGGATGCAGATTCCGCGCCCGGCGGATTGCATCCACTACAACCCGCTGCTCGTGGCTGGTGCCTTGGCTCGAGGTCGCGGCAAGTCTCTGATAAAGCGTCATTGGTTCTCCTTCACGCAGCATCCGGCCTGCCGCCCTGCGCCCGGCCCGTGCGCTGCAGCAGGAAGTTCATAAGACGAAGGGCCGTCGCCATCTCGATCTTCACCTCGGCGGCCTTGTCCGAGATGAGGTCGCGGATCATCTCGAAGTCGGAGGGTGATGCCATGCGGATCACTTCCATCAGCTCGTCGCGATACCGCTGGTCATCGCTCGCGGCCACCTTCTGCAGTTCGCGCGGCTCGGCCGGCTTCCCGTTCCTCGCCGCGGCCTGCGAGAGCCGATTGAGCGTCCGGTACTCGTCACGAATCCAAACGAGTTGAGGGTAGTTCGTGTCGCGCGTGCGCTTGACGTTGCGGATCGCGTCGTACAAGAGCGTTTGGTCGAGGACGCTGAGATCGTCTACCCACAGCTTTTTCTCCTCGCCAGTCCACTCCATGAGCGGCCACAGCTCGCTAATGGCGCGGCGGTTCTCCTCCCACGTCCTCATAGGCCACCCCCTGTCGGTTGACGGCGGCGCACCGGCTCGCGGTGCGTTCCGCCTCGCTCCTGGCACTTACTGAGCCACACCGTCGTGAGCCAGCCCCGCCAGTTCTTCTTGACGGCCTTCTTCGGGTTGGCCTTGAGCCACTGGGTCGCCCTCGCCAACTCGACCGCGAGGTCGGCCGCTGGGTACGCCTGCGACCAGTCGGCCCGGTCGGTGTCGGTGATTCCCTCCCAGCCAAGATCAGCCGACCAACGGAGCGGGTCGGCCGGCTTCGAGCACCGCCGCCTCGGCGTGCTCGGAGCAACCAGAGGAGAGGTAGAGGGATTAGAGGTAGAAGGACTAAAGGTAGAAGGATATAAGGCGCAATTCGCCGGGAAATTTCCCGGCTCGTGCGTGGGATTTCCCGGTTTTGCGTTTCGCTCGGGAAAAACAGCGATTCCCGCCGATTCAACGGGCGGCGGTAGCCCTTCGGAGCGCTCGTCGGGGTGGCATCGTTGATGCTCCCCAAATTTGGGTATTTCGAGCACCCTCTTGTCGCCCGATTCGTAGGCTCGCACGAAGCCCCGGTCGGCCAACTGCTGGAGCAGGCCGCCAATGTCGCAGTTCTCGTAGGGGAACAGCTCGGCCTTGATCCGCATGGGCCGCAGCTCCAGGCGGCCGTCGCGGTCGGCGAGCGTCCAAAGGCCGACGAACAGGAGCCGGGCCATCGGCTCACACTCGGCCAGGAATTCGTTCTTGAAGAAGCTGGGTTTGATGCTACGGGTGCGGGCCATCCGTGGCCTCCTTGGTGCTGTTTATTTTTCTCGCGAAATCGCGAACCTGACTTTCGAAAACTCAAGCCCAAGCTCGTCCATCATCCACTCAGGCAACGAATCGCCGCGCCTTACAACGCCGAGAAAGTTTTTGATTGAGCAACAAAGAGTAAATCCAGTGTCGCCAAACTCGAATGGCTCAACGGTTTCGCACCGATGTGCCGGGCCGCCACCGTGCTCGAGTTCAATGACCAGTGCGAATCCATCCACCGGCGACCGAACATAAGAGCTCGGCGGATCGCCCTGCGTCGGCTCGTAGACGGCGTCGTACAGGTCGTTCATTTCGAACGACTTGATAAACCTAGTTATCTTCCCTTGTTGAAATTTCATCATCAGAATGTTTTCCGTGTTTCCTCGCGATGCGCCACCACAAGCCGATACTCCCGCTCTAGGTTGCCGCTCAAACCTTGAATCTCGCGGCCGGTCAGTTCGACAAGCCGGTCGCGCACGAGGTCGGTCATCCGCTTTCCAACCTCATGGGTCAGGAGCCCGCAGCGGGCTCCGATTTCGCTCGCGCCGGCCGGGCCGAGAGCGAGCGCCTTGAGAATCTTCTCGCGGTGCGACCCGACCGGCGCCACCTTGGCGGCCTGCTTCGAGGTCGGCGGGTCAGTCTTTCGGGCGCGTGCAGCCATAAAAATCGGGAGCTCACAGTTAGGGTCGATGTAAATTCCCATCAGCCGGTGCCCTCCATAGCGTTCAGCCGTTCATCGAGCGTGCGGTTGCAATCCCGCAGGACGTTGACGAGCAGACGCAGGGGCTTTTCCGACTCACGGACGGCGGCCAACTCGGCGCGCAGCCGTTCATTCTCGGCCAGCAGCGACGATACCATCTCGTTGGCCTCGCGGCGGCCGGACAAAAGCCACGTAAACATGGGTCTACTCCTTGTAAGGTTGCCGCGTGTCGTGCGGCATACGGCCACGGTCACACGTTGGAGGTCGTGCCCGTGACTGCCGGTGATGTCCGCGTCGGCCGGCTGCGCGGCGAATGCGGCCTTGTCTGCGTGGGGCCGCTACGGCAATCGCGTGCCGGGCAACTCATGCCACCGCTTCCTTCTTGGCCTGGGCGATCAGCCGGTGGCCGATCAAAAGCAACTGCTCGGCGGCGGCCTCTTTGGCCGACTCCGCACTCTCGAACCACTCGCCGGGCTCCTCGTTGGTGAGGTACTTGCCCTGCTTGATGAAGGGCTGGCCCTCGAGGATCACCCGCTCACCGTCGGTGATGTAAACGTCGTAGCCATCGGGGCGGCGCGGGTCGCCCAGGAGCCGGAACGCATAGACCGTCATGCCATCCCTCCCAGCAGCGAGGCAATCGCCAAGAGCAGGGCGAAGGGAATGTCATCGCCGGCCGGCTGCGGGGCGGCGCGTCGGGCAGGAGCAGCGGGCGGCTTGGATGCCGCGATCTTCTGCGACGGACTCGGGAGCCACTTCTCGACTCGAACGTAGTCGGTGCCCTTCTTGGACACGGCCAGCACCGTCTCGATCGTGACCATCCGGCCGACAAGCTGCTGCTCGTCCCAGTCGGCTCCTCGCCCCGGCACGGGTACGCCGGCCGCCCTGGCGACGGCCTCGATCTTGCCCCGGAAGGTGGCCGGGATGATCGTCTCGACCGGCTGGGCCTTGGGAACGTCCACAACGATGACTAGACACGCCCCGTCGGCGTTGCCCTCGCGCTTCATGAAATCCAGCCGCTTGGCCTTGGCCTGGATGATCTCGCCGGTATGCGTCCCATCGGGGCACAGCGGCAGATCGGTGGTTCCGGCCGGCGCATCGTCTTCCGGCCAATAGTCATCAAACTTCACGACTGAATCTCCGGGGTGTGTGTTGCGGCGCCGGGCCGGACGATCCGGTCGGCCTCTCCGCTGGCGATTTCCTCGATCTCACTGAGCGCCTTGCCCTCCGAGAGCCCGCCGGCCTCGTAGGCGTGGACAACGGTTTTGACGCGGGCGATCCGCTGCTGCAGCACCGCGAGCAGCTCCTTGCGACGTTGCTCGTCTTGGTGGGTCATGCGACGGCCTCCGCGGTCGCGGGCTCGATCTCGTTGTGCCGCTTGGCGATCAGTTCGGTGAGCGTGCCGACCTGTTCCGGCGTGAGCTTGCCCTTCGACTGCATCTCGTCCACGAGGTCGCCCAGGCGGCCCAGCTCGACCACCGTGCCGGCGGCCGCGATCCTGGCCCGCAGCGTCGGCTGCGGCTTCGGCCCCTCGAACAAAGGCCGCAGGGCGTCGATCGTCATGGGCGATTCTTCGGGGAGGCCAAACCGATTTTTCGCGTCATAGGCCGCCGACCGCTCGGCATACAGAATCCTGTCCTTCCCCCCAATGGCCTTCGTGCGGCCATCCGATCCCTCGATCAGTCGCGTCTTGTAGTTGCAGAACAAGACCGCATCGCTCCACTCCTTGACGCCCGGCGCGAGCCGCTTGTCGAGGTCGAGCTCGTAGCGGTCATAGCCCTCGGTCAGGTCTGGCGGGCTCGTCCGCTGCACCTTCGCGTGGGCGATCAGCACCACATGGAGGCCGGCCGCGACCACCCTGTCGGCGGCCTCGAGCAGCACGGCGAACTGCTCGGCCAGAATCTTGTAGCCCTTGCCGTAGGGCCAATCCTCGACCGACTTTTTTCCGTTCTTCTGGCAGATGAACTTCTCGCAGGCGGCCGCCGCCCAATCGACCGAGTCGATCACAACCGTCTGAAAGCCGTGCGTCTCGACGGCCAGCTCGGACATCGCCAGCGTCAGGTCGCCCCATTCGGGACAACTCACGCGGGCAACGTCGAGGTGCTTGCTGCCGTCCTCGGTGTCGAGGAACAGCGGATTGGGAAACTCCGACGCGAGGGTGGTCTTGCCGATCCCCTCCACGCCGTACAGCACTACCTTGGCCGGCTCCCGCACCGGGCCGCGAACGATCTTCATGGGCATCCGACAACTCCTTCCTCGTTGATGACTTCCTTCGCTTGGGCGACTGCGTGCCGCAGATGCAGAACGTCGCCCGGCATGATCCTGTAGACCCCACTCCCGGCCGGCTCGGCTCCGGTCGCCAGCAAGCTGGCGGCGCGGTAGACCCGAAGCAGCCTCACGATCAACTCACTCCGGCGGGCGTGCCGCCGCTCGTCCGACCTATTCGTGGTCAGTGCCATCCGTGGCTACTCCTGTAAAGAGCTGGAGGTCGATGCCGCGAGTGTCGATCGCATCGTCACGCAGCACCGCAATTTCCTTCGGGGCCGAGACTCCCAGCCGGACGGTGCTGCCGCGAATCTCGATGACGCGCACCTCGATGTTGAGGTGCGGCATCCAGATGCTTTCGCCGGCCTTCCGATTGAGAACAAGCACGATCCCTCCGATCCTTCCAGGCTGGTCAGCCGTGACTCGCCTGGGGCTTCCTGTCCATGCGGCTCCTCTGCCGCTCCTTCCCCCCGCAATCCGTTACGGGGGTTTCCTGTTTGCTCCACCGGCCAAGGCTGACGGCCGCGGATTCGCGGCCGATCAGCCGGGCCAGCTCGTTGCGGGCAATCGTGATGGCCCGCGCTGTCTCGTCGGTGACGGTCACGACCGTGTCGGCCAGAAAACGGTGCATCCCGAGTTGGCTGGCCGCCTCGCAGGCGTCAAGCAAACGCTTGGCCGCGAGCCGAATGTCTTCAACGATGTCACTGGTCAGGACGGCGGCCGGCCGCGCCGGCACCGATCCGAGACGAGCCGGCAAAAGTCCTGGGACGCATCCATCGGTCGCCAGCCCGTCGCGATGCTGCCGCGAGCCTGCCGCTCCCTGGCAGGAGTCCACTTCATCCTCACTGCGGAGGCCCGCAGCATGATGAGGTACTCGTTCGGTTCTACGATTGGCGTTCGCTGACGCTTTGCTGCGACGTCCATGTCGGCTCCCTCGTGGTGTGGCGAGGGCGGCCGGCTTCCGTGCGTTCGCTTTGGTTGCCATGGCATCCCTCGCCGTGGGTTCGCCACCCGCGAATGGGTGACGTTGGCGGGTTTGTCTCACAGCGGGAAAAGTCTGTCAAGAGGAGTTTTCCCGCAGTGAGGCAACGGTTAGCCTTGGGCGGCGCAGCAGCGCCAGATCAATCATCACAACCGCGAGCAACAAGCCGTGCCGAAAGCTCATTTGATAGAAGGCGATTGCATCGCCAGCATGGCCGCGATGGCCGAGGCCACGATCGACATTGTCGTGACCGACCCGCCATACAACATCGGAATCGACTATGGCGCGGGGCCACGCGCCGACCTGCGGGACGATTACCCGGCGTGGTGCGGCCGCTGGATCGGCGAGTGCTATCGCCTTCTCAAGCCGCAGGGCTCCATCTGGATCATCAGCGGCCAGGAGTACGCAGCCCACATCGACCTTGCGATGCAGGCCGCCGGGTTCGCGATCCGCAACCGCATCACCTGGGTGGAAAACTTCGGGGTCTACTGCCGCCGGAAGTTTGGCCGTTGCAGCCGGCCGATTTTCTACGGGGTCAAAGACCCGAAACGGTTCACCTTCAACCGCGAGGCCGTGCTGGTGCCGTCGGCGCGGCAGACCAAATACAACGACCGACGGGCGGCGGCTGGGGGCAAGATAATGGCAGACGTTTGGGAGGTGCCGAGGGTGTGCGGCACGTTCCGCGAGCGGGTGGCCGGGGTGCCGACCCAGCTCCCGGCCGCGCTGGTGCGCCGGATCATCGCTGTGTCAAGCAGCCCCGGCGAAACGGTGCTCGACCCGTTCGCGGGGAGCGGCACGACGCTGGCGGTCGCGGCCGAGCTGGGGCGGCCGGCAATCGGGTGCGAACTGAACCCCGACTACGTCAGGCTGGCCGGCGAGCGGCTCGAGCGGCCGGCTTCCTGCCAATCAGTGCATCCACGCTGATTCCCAAGGCGTCCGCGATGGCCGCCACGGTAGACACTCTGGGGTCGTGGAGCCGGTAGAACGTGGCCCGGCCAACACCAGCAGCGGCCGCGAGCTCGTCTATACGGAGGCCGCGCTTCTTGGCGAGACGCTCCACCCGTAGATAGAGGTCGCTTGGAGGGTGAATCCGCGGCCTGCCGCCGGGGTGTCGCTGGCTGACGGTCGCCATTTTCCGGGCCTCCATACCCAATGCTTGCCCCCGGCTACCGCAAGGGCAAAGATGCTGTCGAGCACCGACCGCGTTGCCCCCACGGGCTCGACGCGGCATCTGAATGGCGGGGACATCCCTCTAAGGCATGACCAACCTTGGGGTGGCTAACCCCACCAATCGGTGCATCCGGCACTGCGGAGCAGTTTCCGACAAACAGCATGGAAGCGTGGCCTAGAGTGAGGACACGCTATGAAACTGCAAGCCTTCTTCGACAACTACTACCGGCCTCTCAAGCTGCGAGGCCGGTCGCCAGCAACGACGAAGCTCTACGGCTGCACGATCCGCGCATTTGGCAAAGTCCTTATGCGCGACCCAACCCTCGAAGACCTGAGCAACGAGGTTCAGCTTGCCCGGTTCCTCGAGCATCGGCAGGCCACCGTGTCGCCCTACTCTGCCGAGAAGGAGCGCAGCCAGCTGATGAGCATGGCGAGGCTGGCAAACGAGCGGCGAATGATCCCGTCGCTGCCAACGTGCCCGCCCGGCGTACTGCCTGACCGGGTGCCGAAAGCCTGGACTGATGACGAGCTGCGGCGATTGTTTGCGGCGGCGGCATCGACGCCTGGGAGAGTGGGCAGCGTTCCGGCGTCTGAGTTTTGGCCGGCTCTGATTCTGTGCGCCTTCGAGTCGGGCGAGAGGATTGGGGCGCTTCTGGCCGCCAAGCCGGAGCACTACGGCAGGCCGTTCCTGCATGTTCCGGCGGAATCACGGAAAGGCGGTCGGCGGGCTAGGGTCTACGAGTTGAGCAACGAGCTGTGCGACCGGCTCGAGCGACTCATGGGCGGCGAATACATATTCAACTGGCCGCATCCCGAAACCTACTTGTGGGATCGGTACAAGAAAATCAGAGAGAGGGCCGGGATCACCGGGAAACGTCAAGCCTTTCAGCAAGTGAGAAGGTCGGCCATTTCCCATATTGCCAAGGCTGGCGGCGACCCCGTGGCGTTCGCTGGTCACGCCCAGGCGGCCACAACGAAACGGTGGTATCTAGACCCCAGGATGGTGCCGCGAGGGCCGAGGCCGTCAGACCTGTTGCCCAAGCTGGATGCAGGCTGAAACCTGTTTTGGTGCCGGCAAACGCACGGATTCAATTATGTTGTGGCGTTCATGACGGCACCAAAAAGGCAACTTTAGTTCGCTCTTCTTAAGCCTGCATTGGGAGGAAGTGGTTTTTAAAAGGACTGCGTCACGAGATTTCAATCAACATCTTTTTACCAATGACCTT
>SXGQ01379725.1_pt1 | contig 11709 bp, 3 predicted proteins | sample 3178371 | NCBI WGS metagenome assembly SXGQ01 (sample SAMN11356859, study PRJNA531348) | freshwater metagenome | isolation source: freshwater sample F1-20 | place: China: Fuxian Lake, Yuxi | collected 2017-12-25 | reverse complement strand
CGGTCTTTGTAACCGGGTGTTCGCCAGCCTCACCGAACAGCGGGAGCGCATCGTGTCCTGGCTGCAGACTTGGTGGTCGGACCCACGCCGCGTCCGTTCCCTCATTCCGGACTGGCTCCTGGTTCAAGCAAACGCTTCCTCCGTAACCATTATACCGGCCATTTAGGGTATTTGGTATCAAGGCTGGTTCGAATCCGAAAATCTTAGCCTCGTCCCAAAGCGTGGGCGCCCTCGACTTGGCTACACGCTCTGCCCGACCTCAAATACGGCAAGAACGGCCTGGACCAACCCGGGATCGTTGAGGCAGAGGGCCCCGGATTCGATCCGGGGTATAGGCTGTCCCGCGAACCGAAGCGGCTTTGATTCCACCAGGAACCGCGACCAGGATGGGAAATTCCCATACCCCTCCCGTTTGATCTGCCGACGCGACACCAGCCTGAGGCGGCCATGGGTTCCTGAATGGGTGAACCGCATCAGCTCGAGGGCCAACCGCCCGAAGGTCATTCGGGGATTGATCTCCACGATGGGCTTCACCCGGGGGGAACCAGCCGCATCCCGATAGAGGAAGGCGTCGATCCCGATCGGGCCCATGAACCGCCCCGCCCGCAGCCAGGCTTCGAGCCGGACCCTCATTTTTTCGATCCAGAGGGACAGGTCCCGACTGGCGCCCGCCGGCAGATGGCGCAGCACGGCCGACGGGAGACGACCCGGGTGGGATTCCACCCAGTTGCCATGATACTGACCCCGGTCATCCACCAGCAGTCCGGTGAAACCCACCAGACGCAGCCCTGAAAGACGCATCTCCCATTGGACCGAGAAATCCACGATCCGATCCAGCCAAGGCTCGATCACCAGGGTCCGGCCAAGGCCCAGGGTCGATTCCAGCCATCGGTGCTGCTGGGAAAGAAGTTCCGGTTCCCAGAGCCGCAGGGCATTCGATCCGGCAACACCGAGGGCTTCCTTCGCCACCAGTCGCGGATACCCCAGCTGACGGAAATGACGGATGGCCTCGAGGGCATCCGGAAGCGAGTCCACTGCCCGCCCCAAAACGTCCCGCAGACACAGCCACGGTGTCTCAGTGCCATCCCCATCCGCCAGGAGCTCCCCGAGCAGGGTGGCACTGGTGGCCTTGCTGTAGAGGCCCCGGATTCCAGGACCGGACGGGAATTCTGGAATGGGCGCGGACGACGGGAGACTTCCCTGCAGAGGCTTCAGGAGCTCGAGACTGTCCGGACCCCAGGCCCATGGAGACAGGCCCCCGAGCTTGCGGGTCGAAAGCTCCCGGATCGCCCGGGCCGGATCTGCCCCCGTCTCGACGAACTCCGGTAGCGGAAACCCCGCCTGCTTGAGACCACTGAGGAACGCTGCCGAGGGACGTCGCGGAACCAGGACCAGGTCATCCTGGCGTGCCAGGAACTGCGGAAGGGCGGACAGATCCTCGGCAAGCTGACGCTGGAATGTTCCCGGAATGAAGGCTCTGCCCTGGGACAGGTAGGCATCGGTGAAGGGATTGAAGACATGCACCCGCGGCGTCCGTCCCTTCGACTGCGAGAAGACATCCAGTTCCGCGATGAAACCGGGATCCAGCCCCGCCGCACGACGACCCTCGACGTTCAGGGTGCTGCCCTTGGCCCGCTGGGGTGAGAGCGGGAACTTCAGCCGGGACTGGAAGGCCTCCCAGTCGGATTGGGCCGGATTCTTCCAGCGCCGGAACCACTTGAGTCCATGGGCCACATGGGTGATTTCATCGCGATAGATCCCGTCCAACAGCCCGGCGGTCTGCTCGTCCCCAACCGCTTGGAACGCGGCGGCAAACTGGCGGCAGAAATCGAGGTTCGCCTGCTCGAAGGTCAGGCTCAGTCCCGCCACGAAATCGATCGGATGCGCCATCGGCGAGACCGCCCGCCAGAAGTAGCCCGACACGGGCATTTCCCCGAAGGTCAGGCCACACTCCGCCATGCGCCGGCAGTACATCCGGGTGTGATCCTGTTCCTCCTGGAGGGTCTGGACGACCCCTCGTCGGAACGCCGCCGGCGCGTCCGGAAACCTCAGCAGCACCAACGCCATGAGCTCCGTTGCCAGTAGCTCGTGGTTGGCGAAGAAGTGCAGCAGACGTCCGCGCTCCCGTTCCTGTTCCAAGGCACGGAGATCGGGAAAGTCGCGGTTCCGCCCACCCGGCGGCTTGAACCGGAGCTCCGCGGGACGTCCGGGATGCTCCGGCGCGGGAACAGGGGGACCTGGCCGATCATCAGTGAGCTCCGCCCCAGGCGGGGCGAGCTTCTCGTCGAGGGTCGTGGCCCACAGAACCCGCTCTGCAAATTCCCGGATTTCCATTGTCCTCGCCAGTGGTCGGCACCGGTCCATCCCACCGCTCAGGGACGGACTTCCCGATCGGGAAGAAGGGCGATCACATCGGCGAAATCCGGAGCCGCCGAGACGGAATCGGTCTCGATGCCAATCGCGATGCGACCATGGCCAACCCGGAAACCCATGAAAGGATACAGGCGTCGACTCCTTGGAAGCTCATAGCTCGAAATAATTTCCGGCGAGGTGCCGCCATAGATCAGCAGCATCCCGTAGCCACGGTTCGGTCCAAAGTTCGGAAGACGGATGGTTTTTGCCTCGCCTCGCTTCGGCATCAGCTCGAGAGGGATGTGGAGGTTGGCTTTCTTGGCAGCCTCAAAAGCCGCCTCCGTGTAGCCCGGATCCCCGGGGTTGAGGGAACCGACGGCACCGGTCAACGGGTCGTCCACCGGATACATCGCCACTTCGACGTCAACGAACCCCAGCCGGATGATCTCGGCCACGATCTCGGAGGATTGGGATCGGGTGTTCTCACCTGGGGACGCCAGAGTGAGGGTCAGCCGGAAGGTCTTTCCAAGGTAGGATTCGAGGAACGGGTTCTTCGTGGCCAGCTCCGGATGGAGGATAAACTCGCATTCCAATGTGTTCCCGGAGTGGTCCAGCCACGACATCGTGAGAGGGGTCCCATCTTCCAGTTCGGCCGTGACGGCCCAGTCCCCGGGCTCAAGGGTGAGGTTCGCCTGACCGCCCTGCGCCTTTCCAAAAGCCTTCAAGACCGGACCCAGATCCTGGGGGTTGTCGAGAACCGGATCCAGGGCCGCAGCCGAGAACGCACCGGCGGTGGCCGGCCCCATGGGGATCCCTCTGGACGGAAATCCAGGCGGCACCGGTCCCGTCGCCTTCCCTTTCCGGTAGTAGAGCCGGAGCGTATCCGTAAGGGAGTCCACCCGGATCGCCGACACGAGCGTGACCGGCGCGGTCAGGGTGAGGGGTTGGTCGTAGTCGTACCGACGCTTGACGTAGACGAGGGGCGAGTGCCAGCCGTCCACGTTGGGTGAACCGGCGAGCGTCGAGGGGGCAATCGATCCGAGGCGACTCGGTGACGACTGGTCGTCCACCGTCGTTCCAAACCGGTTGAACGCCATCTGAAGCGAGGGAGTCTCGGATTCGATCGCGTGTCCGTTCGCCCCGCCCAATGCGAGTCCGAAGACCTGGCTCCCCGAGGCCGAGGAGGCGAACCGCAGGCCTTGGTTTCCGTTGAAGTCGATCCCGACGACCGGTCCGTAGACATTCGGAGCCTCCGGATGATCGCTGGCGTCGATCGTGAGGGGAACCCGGATCACCGGGAGATCCGAGAGAAGCCTGATGGTGCCAACAACACCGAATCGGACCCGATGATAGCCTCCCGAGGCATTGTGGGTCTCGATGATCGAGCGGAGGGAACCCGGCCCACTGTCAGCCAGGCTCGTGACCTGCAGCTCGACGGCCGGTGGAACGATCTGGGCCGGAGTCATGTCCTTTCCCTGATAGAACAAAGGCATTGAACGGACATGCTCCTCGAAGTCGAGGAAGGTTCCTTCCGAGGGCGGCTCGACATAGGTGAAGATCTCGCTGTTGGCATTCCCGAAGATGCCGAGGTCCTTCAGCGTCGAGGCCAACCCGGGCGTCGGAGGCCTGAGGAAGATGAAGGTGTTGTGGACCACCGGGGACAGGTAGTTGAAGGCATCACATCGCTTGAAGGCCGGGACACCGTCGACGACCGGCCCTACCGAAGCCTCGTCGATCAGCCGGAACGCCAGCCGCGAATAGTCGGAGACAATATTCATCATCGCCGTGGCGATCGGGCTCTTCTTCGGCGTGTCCACCCCGATGCCAAGGAGATTCCCGTGGGGGTCGATCATCGCGATCGCATTGCCGGAACCCGGCGAGGCGGCATTGACCTTGCGGAGGAGCTGATGGAGCTCGTCGGTGACCCGGTAATAGTTCTTCTGCGTTTTCTCGAAGCCGAGTTCCTTGGTGTCGATTCTGTCCGTCAACCGCAGCGACAGTGCCTGGGGGAAGGCCTCGACCAGCGCGCGGCGTGTCGGATTGGTGGCGGGGAGCAGGGATGGATCCAGGACCTTCTCGATGGGGATCCGGGTGTTCTTCCGCACCACCCCGACCTGCGGCAGGCTCTTGTTGAAAACGTCGGTGTTCTCCTGCAGCACCTGTCGGGAGACGACCTCGTTCCGGAAGATCACCTCCTCGCCACCCATGTACTGGGACCGACTCTCGATGCCGGGCACCTTGTAGTAGCCGAACCGGCTGCGCAGGAGTCGCCGGATGGGCGGTAGATTGTGCTCGAAGAGAGCGGTGCTGTTCCAATTGACGCCCCCGCCGGAGTCATCCGAGGCCAGCACCCCGCAGTTGAAGCCCGCCGTCAGGAGACTGCCCGCACACATGGCACAGGGGTCGAGGGAGGTGACGACGGTGAGATCGGAAGGCTCGGGCAGATAGCCCAGCCGCTTCCGGAGGGCCTCCCGGTTGGCGAAGTACCATCCAACGAGCTGGGTCTCACCGTGATTCGTCGGGTCCGGGGTCGAGTAGGGTTCACCCGAAGCCATCAGACTGATGGCCCGGTTGCCCCAGGCGCGGATCACCCGGCCGGTGGCGTTCTCGACAATCATCCCGCCGACACCGGTCGACTTTGCCTCGTTCCAGGCGATCCACCCCTGCTCCGCCACCAGGTTTGCAAAATGCTCCGCGGAACCCTGGACGACCTCGAAGACGCGGAAGTACCGCCGTGCATCCGCGACCTCGTCGTGCAGCCAGATCGGTGTGCCATCGGAACTACCAAAGACCTCCCCCATCGGCTGCCAGTCCACCAGATCCATCGATCGTTCGAGACGATATCGGGCACCCGGTGCGCCATGGATGAAGACCTCAAGGCCTTCAGGATCGCTGACCGCCACCGTGCGGGGACGAAACCCGTCCAAGACCGCCTGCCCTTCGATCCCCCGCTGTGCCAGCCCCTTCAGCACCTCGTCCCGTGCCGCAGCCGTGCGCTCGTTCATTCGGACCGCCTCGGATGGCAGCAGATCCACCACCTCGACCCCAGCCGCCTTCAGCGCCTGTAGGCCCTGCTCACCGGAGCGCTCATAGGCCTCCGTCGCCAAGGTGCCCAGGACAAGACCGGTCGCATCCGAAAGCCATCCCCGAGCAGACTCACTGAGTCCGGCCCACCGCTTCTGGTTCATGACCAGGTAGAAGCTCGTCAGCATGCGGGGGAGCCCAACGGTGCAGCTCTTCGCAACCGGCACGAGCTTGAAGGGAACCACGCCGCTCGAGCCGATCAGTGCGGCATCGATCTGCTGCGACTCGAAGGCGGCACGGATCTGGTCCGCCGAGAGGAGAACCGGGATGGCACCCGCCAAACTCAGGATCCGGGCCGTCTGGGCGTCGGCCACCCGAACCCGAAGGCCGGCCAATTCATCGATGGTCCTGACCGTCTTGTCGCGGCTGAGAAGTACTGCTGCCTCGTTCACCCAGAGCGAGAGGACCTGGGTGTCCGGGAAATCCACCTTCAGGATGCGGTCCAGATTCCTCGCGAGGGACAGGGTTGCCTCCTGTGGGCTGTCGGCCACTGCCGGCAACTCGATCAGCTGTGTCCTCGGAAACCGGTCCTGGGTGTACCCCGGCAGGCCGAACACAATATCGACCTCCCCCAGAAGCGCCCGATTGTACTGGCCCGCCGGATTGTCGAGATCAGGCACGATCCGCAGGGTCAACTGGCCATGGCTCGAACGGGCGAGGGTGTCCGCAAGGGGTAGGAATACCTCGCGATGCATGGGATGGTTGGTGCCCATGAAATGCCCGAGCACCAGTTCCTCGGCGGAAAGCCGACCGAAGAAAACCAAGACCCCGGCGAGGCATGACAGGAGGAATCGAGACACAGGAGGATTCATGAGGCGGCAGTTGCTGCAGTTCAAAGTTCCAGTGGATCCGAACGAGCGCTAGTGAGGCAACGGGAGAATGTACGCGGGCGCTACGGAATCCACATCCCGACCCGCACTACCTTGAGTCCTCTCGCCACCTGCACCATTCCCAAGGCCACTTCAAGGCGCAGCCCCGGAAAAAGGACCCACCGGAGCCAGAGTCCCGGATGAACGCCCTCCGGGTCTACCGACCCGACCCCGGCAACGCCAAACGCGTCAGCGCCTCCGCAAACACCCCCGGCACCCTGGGACCATAGAAGTTCATCACCCGCGGCTCGTAGCCGTCCCGATGGTAGTGCCGCTCCGGGATCACGTAGCCGATGTAGTCGCCGTTGAAGCTCGTCACCACCGCATCCACCCCGCGCGCCAAGGCCGCCGTTTTGAGGTCCAGGGCGAGTTCCGCGCTGTAGTCACAAGGAGTCGACAGCCACACACAATTCCCGAACCGGAATGCCTGGAGCAGCGTCGTGTCGGCCAGGGGAGGCATGAGCTGGCGTGCCACCCAAGGGCGGAGCCGAACACTATCAGAGACCCGCACCTGGACCTCCGGCAACGACACCGCCACCAGCTCGGTCTGGAACGGCACCGCCTCCATCAGCGGAATCCTCGCCATTCGATCGCAGGTCCTCTCCGCCAGGGTGCGTCCCATCGCCTCCACCCCCTCGAATCCTCCCTTCGGAGCCACCGGACTCTGGCTACCCACACCCCCGGCAAAGAACGCCGCCAGCGCAACGCCTGATGCCTCCACCGACCGGGCCCAAGCCCCGGGATAGTCCCCACTGAACTCCAGGACATCCCCGCCGAGGATCGTCGCATGCGCACTGTAGCTGCCGAGGACAGCCTGGTCCCCGTCCGCCTGCTCGACGACCAACAGACTGAACTCCGGATCGACAACGCCACCCCGGTCGAGGCGGTTCCGGATGAATTCCGGTGCCTCGAACGATCCCGCACCGATCCGTGCGGGTTGGAGATCCTCCAGCGCCGCCTCCACGGCCCGGACCAACTGCCCGGCAAACCACGTCGGCACCGCCGGATCATGGGGCCCCGCAAAGGCCTCGCCGACGAACCGCTGGCCCCAGCCACCGAGGCTGCAGTGGGTATGGGTCGCACTGAAGTAGACATCGCCCCGACCGAGTCCCCGGGAAAGTCCCAGCGCCTCGACCGCCCGGTCCGCCACCTCCCGCGGCACGATCAACGCATCCGCCGAGACCATCACCCCGGTGGCGGACCGGCTCGCGAACGCCACCGCCTTCACCCAAAGCTCGTCATGGATCCCCGTCGCCGCGGCGCCCTTTCGATTGCCGTAACCCGCCAAGGGGATCCGAGGAAATGCCCCCTGCGCCGCATCGGCCACAGAAACCCCGATCATCGGGGTCAGGCGCACCCGGCTCCATCCCACACGGATGGGACCCGGATCGATGCTTCCGTGGGCTGTTGTGATCGATGCGACGGGCGTCAATTCCGGGGCCACAGGCGCCAATCCGGAGACGAGGGAGGTGCCCAACAGCCCCACAACCCCGAGGATCCCTCCCCCGGCCCAACGAAACGCACGACCCCAACGCTTGACCATGAGCCAAAGTCTGGAGAGCCCCTTGCCCAAGGCCATCCTTTTGTCCTGTCCCGTCAGACTCCACCAAGACGATGCCGGGTTGAGGATCCGACCGGGCTGTCGCCTTTCGACCTGCGCCATTTTCACGCAACGGTCAAAAATCACGCACCCCAAGGTGGTCCCTGGGAGTCACCCGGATGTCGCACCATGATTACAGGTGTCATTTCAGGGACGTTTCCGCATCGAATGGGTCGCATCCGGCAGCCTGGAGCTGCCGTTGGTGACACCTTCGGGATGTTGGCAGCGCTTCTGCTTTAATCTAGGAGCGGCAACTGATCGGGTGGCCCTTGGGTCGCGCGGGAGGAAGCCGTAATGAGCCGGACTCTCTGGGAAGCGAGCCTCTGGTTCGCCGGTCCCGGCCGGAGGTTATGCATAGGTTGAGGGGGGATGGTGCTGGGGAGCGCTGTCCCCCCTTTTTGACTCCGAACCGGCGGGTGCCCCAGATGTACGATCGGCTATCCGTCTACAGGCCCTCAGCCTGCCCGTCGGGCCTCACCAACGGACCAACCGATAGAAGACTCCTGTTGAATCTGTGGCTGGAACCGGGACGGGGACACCCTTTGTGAATCCCGAGGCCGTCACTCCCCTTCCCGAGACCGGCTGCCATTTTCTCAGGTCGAGACTCGATTGGAGAGCGAACATGACTCCGTTCGGCCCGAAACAGAGCAAGCCATGCTCAGGCAGGCGGGAACCGGCTGGAACCAGTCGTGGCGCTACATCATCGTCCTGAATGACCACCTGGGCCTTGCTCCTGCCGTCCTCAACAGAGGTTCCGGGAGGGGAATCGGAGCCAAGGATCAGCGAGAGCTCCAGAACCTCCTCACCTTCGGGATCAAAATCATCCAGCAGGGGACTGGGGACAATTTTACTCACTTCACCGGGGGCAAACAAAAACATCCGTCGACCCGGACTGAAATCCGAACCGGGACTTGCTGTCACGGAATGGATATCGACCTCCACCGCAAGACTTCCCGAGAGCCCTCCCCGCCGTTCGAGGATGAGTGGAGCCATCCCCTCGACGCCTTCGGTGAGTTCCAATCGGCTTCTCGAGAATCCGACCGTACCCGGCGACTCGGAATCGATGACTCTCAGCACACCGTCAGACGGTCGACCTACCACGGCTCCTCCCTCATGGGAATCCACAACAGTCAGGACGAGCGAATGAAGAACGTCTCCCTGGGCCAGCCCATCGGGCTTGATGAGCAGGGAAGGGGTGATGGTCTTCCGAAATTCCCCATCGGCAAACTTGAGGCGAACCCGATTGGTCAGAAGACCCGCTTCCGGTGACAGGAAAATGTCGACCACGGCAGAACCAAAGGCCCCACCGCGGCGCACCACCGTCAAGGGAACGGCACTGTCTCCCGATTCGGTAAGAATGGGACGCGGATCAAGAAAACTAAAGGTCCCCGGACCCGATGGATTCCCCACCACATCGCCAACCGGCTCTGACTCCACCGCGGCACGAAACGAGTTGCCGGTGAAGCGGATCGAGAACTCGTCCAGCCAAAGATCTCGAGAAAGATACCTGCCAATGAACTCAAGCGCTGCCGACTCGACAACGGATTGGACCTGTCCGATGCGTCGAATCGCATCCAAGGGATGCGCTTCCAAAACTGCCTCGGCTTTCAGACGGTTTTGTGTCACCAGGGAATCCATGAGGCGTTTCGAAGCGTCAGCTGAAATATCCGACTGGCTCCCCACCCAGACCATCGCTGAATAGAGCATCTCCTGAATCACACCGCGGTCCGTGAGATCGATCGCTTGATTCCGAAAAACCTTCGCCGCCAGGTACCATCTGACTCCCGCCGCAGCATCGGACACATTGCCTGTACCAGGTCGTCCCCCGGCAAAGGCTGCAATCTGGGAAACCGTGTCGGATACCTGGGCTGACACGGAGTAGATCAAGGCAGACCGGGAATCCCCACTCTCTGCGGCCTGAACAGGGTCGTAGGTCAAAACGTTGACCGTTGGCAGGTTGAAGGACCGGATCAGGTTATTGGCTGACGCCTCGACACCCAGACTCGTGGAGGCCCTTGCCACAGCATCAACCAGAGTGGTCAACGGCGTGACCACGGAGGCCTCGGGCGGAGCCAGAAGGGGCGCACGCAGACGACTTCCCGTGCCGAGGTCAATTCCACCCTCGACAACGAGCCGTCCCTCCTCGAGTCCAAATTGACCATCCTTGTTTCTGTCAAAGGCCCTCCGATCCACCGAAAGGACAAACCGACCGTCTCTGTCGGTGGTTGTCCAAGGCTCTCCGGAATCCAGGACCGAATTACGATTCGCATCGAACCAGACCGTGCCGCCAAACACATGTCCATCCACAGCGACACCTCGGAGGCTGACCAGCTCGGGAAGATACGCGACTCGGACGGTAAAGCGCTGCAAAACAGTGTTGATTCCGTCAGAAACCGACACCGTCACCAGGTTCGTGCTGGGTGCCTGTGACTTCGCTGGTGTCCACGCCAGCCGCCCCGCCGGAGTCACGTTCATACCGCTGGGCCCCGTCACCAACTGGAACGTCAGGCCCTGCACCGGAACATCCGCATCGCTGGCCGTCAGGTCCAATCTGAGGGCCGTCCCCTCGTCGATCGTCTGATCCGCAATCGCAGCCAGGATCGGCTCCTGGTTCACCTCCCGCACCACCACCACGAAAGTCCGGTTCACAGACGCGACACCATCACTCACCGACACCGTCACCGCGTTCGTGCTCGGACCTTGCGCCTCCGTCGGTATCCACGTCAGCCGACCTGAAGAACCCACAAGCATCCCTTCGGGGCCACTGACCAGGCTGAACTTCAGTGCCTGTTGCGGAAGATCAAGATCGGTCACCGCGAGATCCATCGCCAAAAGCGACCCCTCATCCAATGCCTGATCGGAAACGGCCTCGAAGGAAGGGGGATTGTTCAGGATGGATCCCGGCCGGACCGTCACCGAGGCCAGCCGATAGTTGGCAGCAGAGGTGCCGAGGAGTGTGGTGCCCGTCGCTGTCAGAGGCTTGTCGACTCCCATCTGGGCGTCTGAAAACCGGACCTCGCTGACCGAAAGACGCACGTCATCCCCGGAAACGGCGCCGTCCAAGGCCAGTGTCGCCGGAGTCGCCAGGGTGGTGCCATCGAAAGGACGGTTTTCGACGGTAACGATTCCAGCGATGTCCTTCGCCACGATCTGAAGTGTCCCGGAAAGACTGCCCGAGTAGTTCGGATCCGTGACGACTACGTCCACTAGGTAGCTCCCAACACGAATCGGGACTTCACTCCAGCCACCATAAAGAACCGCGACCGGGATTCCCGCTGGCAACGTGACCACGCTCACAGGACGCGCTTGGCCGTTGTAGATCGGAAACAGACCTCCCAACTGGAGAGACACCGCAGCGCGTCGGATATCCGCCCTCAAGGGTTCGGGGGCCACGAACCTATAGTTGGATACCGAATCTCCAGTGAGTCCGAACTCGGCGCTGACCACGATTCCCATACCAACCTTGGATTGCGCGAACCGGGCCCCGGTCACTTCGACCTGCAAGGAATCACCCACCATGACATTCATGAGGGAATCCAGACCCGTCACTTGGGCTGTCGTGGTTCCGTCGTAAGCCTTCGAGACCGCAGACACCGCACCCAGCCAGACGGGACGAGTCACGATTGAACCCGAAAGAACCGTGGAGGCAGGTATGGAATAGTTGTCCGCCTGCGCTCCCCCCAGGCTGTACCCGCTGACGAGCACGCTCTTGCCCGTCCCCACCGACGCCGTCGCAAAGCTCCCAACGCCCGCCCCCACCAGCCGCACCTCGTCCGTCCCAACGATCCCGCTCAACACCGCCGT
>SXGQ01411162.1_pt1 | contig 11711 bp, 12 predicted proteins | sample 3178371 | NCBI WGS metagenome assembly SXGQ01 (sample SAMN11356859, study PRJNA531348) | freshwater metagenome | isolation source: freshwater sample F1-20 | place: China: Fuxian Lake, Yuxi | collected 2017-12-25 | reverse complement strand
AGCACCGGAAAACCGTAGGTATGGAACCAAGCCCGCACTAAATGATCTGAAGCCGCTTTAGAGGCCGAATAGGGGCTATTGGGCTCATATGGATTGGTTTCTGTAAACGCTGGATCGCTTGCGGCTAGAGAGCCGAAGACCTCATCGGTCGAAACATGATGAAAACGAAAAGCCGCTTTTTGGTCTGTCTCGAGTTCATTCCAATAGGTTTTTACACACTCGAGCAAATTAAACGTACCAAGAATATTGGTATGCACAAACTCCGCTGGGCCATGAATAGAGCGATCGACATGACTTTCTGCCGCAAAGTTAACAATCGCGCGTGGCTGATACTGTTTGAGTAATTGACTAACCAGTTCTTGATTAGCAATATCGCCGTGCACAAAAATATGGCGCGGATCGTCCTTGACAGAATCAAGGGTAGCTAAATTACCAGCATAGGTAAGCTTATCTAAATTAATAATGCCTTCAGCATTGGGCTCTTTTAGCCAATCAAGTACGAAGTTACCTCCGATAAAGCCGGCGCCGCCGGTTACTAAGATCATATTGAAAAGGTGTTTATTTTGGATCCCTCAATTATCGTCCAAATAGAGTCACAAATGCGGCGTTTGATGCCAGACCCTGACTTATACTTATTCCATGAATCCCACTAAATACAGCCTCACATTTGCCTGCTACAACTCAGTTGAATACACCAAAAAGTGCATTGAGAGCATGATCGCCCATGGCACCCCCTTAGATCGTCTCGTCGTGGTAGACAACCAGTCCACTGATGGCACGCGCGATTATCTTAGCAGTCTGCCGCTGGGCGCTCGTATTTTTAATCAGCATAATCTAGGATGCGGTACCGCCTGGAATCAAGGGGCTTTAGCATTGCAGTCTGAGTGGAGCATCATCATGAATAATGATGTCCTTGTATCACCACAGTGGGTTGAACACTTAATCCAAACCGCCGAGACCCTTAATTTGAAGGTCATTAGTCCAGCTCTCATTGAGGGGCCTCTCGATTATGACTTTGACACATTTAGCCGTGAGGCAAGCCATAAAATGAAAAAAGCAAACCGACTGGGCAGCAAACATGCGGTGTGCATAGCAGTTCATGAATCAGTATGGATGGACGTAGGATATTTTCAAGCAGTTCCCAAGCTTTTGGGCTACGAAGATACCCTCTTCTTTCATGAACTCCAAAAGACTGGAATAAATACTGCTATTACTGGCTCATCGTGGCTACATCACTTTGGCTCCATCACACAAACTGCCATGAAATTTGAGCGCGGCTTAAGCCAGAAGGATGGCTTGGCCAATCGCTATAACTATAAATTACTCAATCAAAGTTGGTTAACTCGCAAGCTAAATAAATACCAAACAAAACAACATCAAATTGCGTCCAGAAATACTGAGGTTAGACACTACGGCATGTCCATTCATGGATTAAGGGAGAACGATCAATTTACCTGGATTTAATTCTGTCGCATTTTGATAGCACTACTATTTTTGATCAGCTCGATTAATTGGGTAGTGTTTGACTGCAGTGAAAATTTAGATATTACAAATTCTCTACCCGCCTTGGCCAATTGCTTGGCTTCATCTGGATGATCGAGAGTCCATACAATAGCATCTACCCACTCTTGAACATGGCCTGCCTCAACAATGAGGCCCGTCTTTTGATGCTTGATGGTCTCTGGAATACCGCCCGCATTACTCGTAATCGTAGGCACCCCTAAATACTGCGCTTCAATTTGGAACATCCCCAAGGGTTCCACTAAAGAAGGCAAAACAGCTATATCGCTCACTTTTAACAGTGGTGCGATATTTTGTAATATGCCAGGTAAAAATACATTCTCCTGAAGGCCCAACTCAGCAATCATGCACTCTAGTAACGGCATATCTTGACCCTCCCCTGCGATGACATACCGGATATCAGAATAGGTTTTTTTCACTTCAGATAATGCCTGTAACAAAATACTGTGCCCTTTTTCGCCTCGCAAAATCGCGCCATGTGCAATCACGGGTCCAGGGTGACTGGCTAACCAATCCTGAAGGTGGATTGGTAGTTGAGTGTCCATTCTTGCCAATCGCGAAAAATCAATGCCTGGATACAGCACCTTAATTTTTTTAGAATCAATTGCAGTATTGACAAGGAACTTGGATCGCAAATAATCACTGGGTGTCAGGGTTGCTGTAAAGAGATAGTTATAGGCAAAGGATAATGGGTATCCATATTGAAAGGTTTTAATGCGAAAAATAGGTGTGTTCTGTGAGTAAAAAAACATGGCCGACTTTGCAGCTAAAGCACAAATTAAAGCATCGTGACTGCCATGACAAATAAGTGCGTTTGGCTTTTTGTCTCGAATAATACGTACAACTTTCAAAAGACTGGGTAAATGAAAAGCATTACGAAAGCAAATTTCTTGAACTGCAATGCCATCATCTTTTGCTCGTTTTGCAATGGCGCTCCTTGATTTACAAAGTAAGAGAGTTTCAAAGCCGGCTTGAGACAGTGAGCGCATCTGCTGCAAAGCTTGTAATTCTTGCCCCCCAATATTCATTGAGGAGTCAGTGAAAATAATCAATTGCGCATTGGTCATAAAGTTAAGTACGCGACTTACTGTTACTAGCCTTATTCGCGGCGTATTGAGCAGTGTGCTGATTAAGAACTTGTGCTAATAAAGTTGCAATCATCAACCCATAAAACGAGCATAAATATTTTAAGGAAAGCTGCTCATTAGACAGTCCCGCAATAAATACCCCAACGACGTAACACATCCCAATTCTGGCCGCCTTTTTGTTGTTTGCTAGTGCTGCGTTGCGATTATTCCAAAAAAAATAAAATGGTATCCAGAGTACAGCCAAGTAGGCAACTAGGCCAATGAGACCAGAAGATAGTAGTTTGCTGAGAATGTCACTATGAGGCCCAGTCAAGGCCATCGTTTTGATTGCAATTTCATTGGCAACGCTGTTGTACGAGCTATTTTGGAGAATCTGCATCATATTTTTCTCCTCACCATACCCAAATAGCCAACTCTCTGCGGCAAACTGAAATGAAAAGGTCCAAATAGCTAAGCGCGTTCCTGCAGAACTTGCCAAATCTTTTCCTAAAAACCAATTAGTAATTTCATTATAAGCACTCAAAATTCGATCAGAAAAAGTGTTTGAGAGTAAGTAAATAACTACAAAAATGAGTACTATCAGTAAGGTAAAAATCCCTGTGTGTGCCCACATCCTTAACCGTAACGCGTGGTCCGCAGAATAAATATCGTCCACACGAATGATGAGCATCATTAAAAGAACAAAAGGGGCAAGTAACCAAGCCCCGCGCGAGCCTGAATGAATTGCGATGTAAATTCCAGTGAGCCCACCAGCTAGCTTTAAAAATTGGATAGCTAGACTGGTCTCGCGGATCGATCCAATCAAAAAGAGGGATAAAAGTCCCAGTATGAATGTTTGACTTCCTAATGTATTTGGGTCAACAAAGTAGGTCGCATACCGACCGTACCAAGAAGCATGCGGGAGCTGATTTAACTCGACCTCCAATAGGACAAAAATAAGACTAATTGGGATGGCAATAGCAAGAATGTTAATGTATTGAATGTTGCGTGTTTTTAACAAAAGAAATATGAACCCCGCAAACAAAATGCGCGAAGGGCCATCAAAGGCGGGCATATAAAGTTTTTGACGAAATAGCTGGGAAATCAATACTGCGATGAATAGCCCAGAAAACGTGAGCAAAAGAATCCAATCCTCCTGATTTGAAAATTGAATGCGTGCATTCGCTTTGCGAAAAAACTCTATAAATGTAACCAATAACAAACCAAAAAGAAATACATGAACACCACTCCTAACAGTTAAGAATACGACTGGAAACATGAAAACTGCAATTACTATGCACTGATCGATAGATAGTCTTGACTGACTGAGGCGTATTGTCATCGTTTTTTGCCAAATTGATTAGGTGAATTCAACTACGAAGTGCAACTTTGATAAATGCCTAGTGGTTAAGGATGTTTTAGTATCCAAAGCTTCTAGACCTGCAAGTCAAAGTCGCCATGACCTATCAACACCTTAGCCAAACTGAACGATATCAGATTTATATTCTCATGAAAGACGGAAAAACCCAAAGCCAGATAGCCCAGCTTCTGAATCGGCATAAGTCGACCATTAGTAGGGAGCTTGCGCGTAATAATGGCAATCGGGGTTACCGCCCTAGGCAAGCCTGCCTGTTGGCAGAAGAGCGTTCTTTGGGCTCACGTAATGCTACCCAGATTACTGCTAGCGACTGGGGTAAGGCTGTGGATTGCCTCTTAGCGCAGTGGAGTCCAGAGCAAATCGCAGATCAAGTGGGTATTAGCCACGAGACCATCTACCGCCATGTGTACGCTGATAAAGCCGCTGGCGGTAGTCTTTGGGAGCAGCTGCGTTGCCAAAAGAAACGCAAGAAACGCTATGCCAGTGGCCGGGATCGGCGGGGACAGATTGTGGGTAGAAGGCCCATTAGCGAGCGACCCGAGCACATTGAAGCCAGATCCCAAATAGGCCACTGGGAAGGCGATACCGTGATTGGAGCGGCCCATAAGCAAGCCATCGTGACCCTGGTGGAGCGCAAGAGTGGCTATGCGTTAATCGCTAAAGTGAGCAACAAAACCTCGGATCTGGTGAGCCAGGCCATCATCACCCAATTAAACCCCGTGACCCCACTCGTTAAAACCCTGACTTTTGATAATGGGAAAGAATTTGCTGAGCATAGGCGAATCGATACAGCCCTTCAATCAACGACGTACTTTGCTGATCCGTTTGCCAGCTGGCAACGCGGATCCAACGAAAACTTCAATGGTCTATTGCGGCAATACATCCCCAAAAAAAGACCGCTATCGACTGTGTCCAATCAGGAGCTTAGAATGATCCAAGCAGAACTCAATAGTCGCCCTAGAAAGCGCTTGGGATTTAAAACCCCCAATGAAGTATTTATGCAGTCTTTAAACCGTGTTGCACTTCGTGTTTGAATCTACGTTAGCTTATTTACTGAACTTTTTATAGAATAGCATTTGGCTAAAGATACATTATTAGTGAAAGTTTCTGTAAAAAATATGACGATTTACTTTTTTAATCACCGATAAGATCCGATCATGCGGACTGTATTAGTCACGGGTGGCTCTGGTTATATCGGCTCACATACCATTGTTACTTTACTAGAGCATGGTTATGGCGTGGTCGTATTGGATAACCTTTGCAATAGCAAAGCAAGCGTCATTGAGCGTATTGAGGCAATCACATCTCGTAAACCTATTTTTTATGAAGGGGATGTTCGAGATCGCTCATTGCTTTCTTATATTTTTAAGCAGCATAAATTGAGTGGGGTAATCCATTTTGCAGGTCTTAAGGCCGTTGGCGAATCCCAATCGGAGCCTTTAAGCTATTACGATAATAATGTCATTGGGAGCATTACCTTAATTGAAGAGAGCCTCAATGCCAGCATTGAGCATTTTGTTTTCTCTTCTTCCGCAACAGTCTATGGCGATCCAGGTGTTACACAATACCATGAAGATTTACCAACCCACCCAATAAATGTGTATGGCAGGACCAAACTCACTGTAGAACAGGTCTTGCGCGATGCTGTTAATGCAAATCCTAAACTACGAGTAGCATGTCTGCGTTATTTCAATCCAGTTGGCGCTCATATTTCAGGCTTGATTGGCGAGGACCCCTTAGGCATACCAAATAATTTAATGCCTTTTCTTGGGCAAGTAGCCTTAAAAAAGCTTCCTCGACTCAAAGTGTATGGCAATGACTATCCAACGCCTGACGGCACCGGTCTGCGTGACTACATTCATGTTGAAGATCTGGCAAAAGGTCATCACCTTGCATTGCAATATTTGCAGTCGCACGCTGGCGTCTTGACGGTGAATCTGGGTACCGAAACACCCTATAGCGTGCTCGAAGTCATTACAGCATTTGAATTAGCCAGCGGGGGAAAAATTCCCTACGAATTTACGCAACGTCGACCTGGAGATTTAGCGGAGTACTATGCGAATGCCAACCTTGCTAAACGAGTACTCCACTGGCAAGCTGAGCATGACTTAAACCGGATGTGTGCTGATACATGGCGCTTTTACAATCAATAATTTACCGCCATAACTTAGATCGCTAGATTTTTACTCAGGATGAAAATTGACACAGGCCTATAAAAAGATATTGATTGTTTGCCCTGCTGGAGCAGTGACTGGTGGGCCTGAGGCATTGCATCAACTCACCGCGCATATGAACGCACTGGGCTTGCCTGCTTACATGTGCTACCTACCCTTTGCAGAGTCCACTATCGCGCCTGCCGCCTATGCGCGCTACAAAACCCAATCTTCACCTTACGAAGATGCCCCAGGCAATCTAATTATTTTCCCTGAGGTCTACCCGATGCTGGCACTCAAAGTTAAGCGGGCGAAGGCTGGCTTATGGTGGCTATCACTCGAGAATTTTTTAGAGCGGCGTCATATTTGGGGCTTGCATGATAAGGTGCGCTACCTCAAGCGAGTGTTACAAGGCCGCAGACCTTGGGGCGGTGCTAGGAGTCTTAAGCAAATTCTGCATTTTTCTCAAACAGAGCACTCCTCTGGCTATTTGCGATCCTGCGGCATTGAGCCCATTCCCCTGATTGATTCCATCAATGAGGATTTTTTAACCAATCGCTTCCTTGATCGAATCGACCATAAAAAAAACACCGTTCTGTACAACCCCACCAAAGGCTGGAAAGTGACGGAAAGACTAATTAAAGCTTATCCAGAGTGGCACTTTGAACCTGTGAAGGGATTAAACCGCGAGCAACTCTCTGAAAAGCTCTATCAAGCCAAGCTTTACATTGACTTTGGACATCATCCCGGTAGAGATCGGATGCCACGCGAAGCTGCTATGCATGGCTGCTGCCTGATTACCGGCCAATTGGGTTCTGCTGGAAACACGGTTGATTTGCCAATACCGCCCCAATACAAATTGGATAGCAACGCAAAGGGCTTTGTTGAACAATTTGGACTCCTAGCAGCCGACATCACGGGCGATTTTCCAAAGCACTTTGCTGTCTTCGAGCCCTATCGAAAGTGGCTACAAGATGAACCAAGGGTCTTTAAAGAGCAAATTCAAAAAATTTTCCATCAAAGTATTAAGAGTGCTTAACATAAGTGGTTAAGTACAGCATTAAAATAAACCCTACTACTAATTGGATCTAATATGTTTAAACGTTTTTTTCGCAAGCTAGATGCTATTGTGTTTAGTGGTTTTTTTGAGCAATATTCAAATCAAAAGAACAATGCCAATTTACTCAAGTTAGCCTCAATCGACCTTGACTACAACTACACTACTTTTTATCAAAAGAATACGGCTAATCCCATTTCATTACTCTGCGACAAATATGGATCCGATAAGGGATCTATTTTGGAAAAAGGCCATCCATATGGCTGGCCGCCACATACATATTCTGACTACTATCATCTGTTATTTTCTTCTCGACGCCAGCATATCAAAAAAGTTTTTGAATGTGGCCTTGGAACAAATAATCCAAATCTTTTATCCTCAATGGGCTCGATGGGAAAGCCAGGCGCATCATTACGAGTTTGGCGTGACTACTTTCCTAATGCAATTATTTATGGGGCAGACATTGATAAAGACATTCTGTTCGCTGAAGAAAGAATTAAAACGTTTTACATTGATCAATTAGATCCTGTAGCAATCAAAGAATGCTGGTCTATCATCAATGAAAGAGATTTTGATTTTATAGTGGACGACGGTCTACACACGTTTGACGCTGGCCTTACCCTCTTTGTCCAATCAATTGATAGGCTATCAATTGATGGTGTTTATATCATTGAAGATGTAGCCATAAATGATTTAATTAAGTATAAGAAATTCTTTAGGAATTCAGAGTACGAAGTGGATTATGTATTAATGAATCGTCCAGACCTCCCTTTAAGTGACAATAGTCTGGTAGTAATTCGAAAAAGATCTATATAAATATTAGGGTAATTAGGGCGTTTCGTAACCAATGTATCCTTGGAGATACTGATGGTTATTGGGGCCCATACGGTTTTTAGTTGTGCGACCAACTTTTTGAATGGTCGTAAGTGTGTTTTTTGTGGTTCGTTTAAGACCGTTAAAACCGCGCGTAGCTATGTTAAATGCATGCTCTGCGGCAAGCAAAAAAGCCTCTCTAAGCTGCGTCGCGAGATTGTCATCTTGCAAGGCTTTTATAAGCAACAACCAGCGTACCGCCTGGCCAGTGATTTGGGCCTGGATGCCAAGACCATTAACCGGGTCTACCAGCGACTGCGGATGGTTTTGTTCCATACGGCAGAACTGGAAGGCGCTAAGCTCTCGGGTGAGATTGAGATGGATGAGTCCTACTTTGGGGGTACTCGTAAGGGTCAAAGAGGCCAAGGTGCGAGAGGCAAAAGTATCGTCTTGGCCTTCTGGAGCGGGATGGCAGGGTCTATACGAAGGCGGTGGAGTCGGTCTCGGCGCAGACCCTTTTGACCCATATTGAGAACCATACCCGCAAGGGCTCGGTCTACTATACGGACGCCTCTTGAACCCAATAAGGGGGCTATCAATCGTTGCAGCGCTTTGGTAAACATTTGGTGGTTAATCACTCCAAGGAGTTTGTCAATCAAAGAACCAAAAACCATATTAACGGCATTGAGGGTTTTTGGAGTTATGCTAAACATATTCTGTACAACTACCGAGGTGTTTCGAGGTACCATTTTCCAATGTATTTAAAAGAAATCGAATACCGTTACAACCACCGCAAAGAGAACGTCTTTAAACTCTTTTTACAACTGTACTTTGGTTACGTTTCGCCCTAATTACCAAAATTAGGAACTATAAGGCTCCGTTAAGTACGTCAAACTTTTTACTATTTTTGTTTTTCAGCCAGAAGTATTAAAAAAATTATGGCTAGCTGTAGTTAGCTGATTATTGTGCAAAAAAATGATTTAACAATAAATCATAAGGCGACCCAGTCTCTGGAATCGTTCTCCAATTATTGTGCCAATGGTTAACGATGTATTTTTTTTCAAATAACTCCTCGACCATTGCAACTGATTGATCTGTTTTTTTGAAAAACTTGAGGGCATCTCCAGCAAGTAAAGACTTTGGATTCCACATTGCGTCGAATAGATTTGTAGGATAAATCTTTAGATTTAATTGATTACAAATTACGTCCGTGAATAAATACCAAGGACGAAAACACTCCACCTGATTGCCTGCATCCAGTACCAGTTCCGCCACTTTCTTACTTGGTGAATACAGTATTGCTGAATTAGCAAAATCATAATCTTCCCAGCGATAGACAAAACCCTGGTCCATGCAAATGCTATCCAGGTCGCTTAAAAAACAGACATCCAAATCAGCATACAAAGAAGGTCCATCATAATGAGCCACTGGAATAATACACCGCGCAAGATCGCCACGATAAACTAAATCACGCTGGTAGGAGAACAATGGTGAGGAATGCTTGTAATTCAACTTAAACAAAGGACTATAGTAATTTTTTAAATTAATATGCCGAAGAATTTTTTTCCGGTGAATAAATCTTAGGGCATCAAATAGACCCCCTTCGGCCGTTTGAGTCAGCGGAGTTACATAACGACCAACGAGCTGCTTTAAAGAAAAAACGCGAATATTAATTTGCGGATGCGTTTTGATCCAACTTAAGTCGGGCGGTATCGACTGACCCACATCAGCGTCAAGCCATAAATCATATTTTGAGTTCGGATGAAAATGGATAAAACTTCTGAAGTGCAGATTTGTAACGGGGGGAAGTGATCCACCCCAATATCCAAAAAATTGAGTCATCTTTGCCTGTCTGATCTTTTTTGCTTTTTAAATAAATGTAGAGCGAAGATAAATTTTCTAAAGTGGGGAACCTAATTCCCCGCCACAATTGACATCACTGCCATGCGCACCGCAATCCCAAAGGTCACTTGTTTCAGAATGACTGACTGCGCACCATCCGCGACTTTCGAATCAATTTCCACACCACGGTTCATGGGGCCTGGGTGCATTACAATAGCATCGGGTTTGGCAAGGGCTAAACGCTCGGGTGTTAGACCAAACTGGGCAAAAAAATCTGCTCCTTCAGGTACCTTGCCGGCCTCCATACGTTCTTTTTGAATGCGCAGGGTCATCACCACATCTACGCCGCGCAAGCCCTCTTCCATGATATGAAAGACCTTCACACCCAATAGATCTAGGTCATTGGGCAACAAACTCTCCGGTCCAATTACCCGAATATCGGTGCAGCCGAGCGCAGTGAGTGCATGGATATTAGATTTTGCGACACGACTGTGAACAATATCCCCCACAATCGCCACCTTCAACTTTGTGAAGTCTTGCTTAAAGTGGCGCATGGTGAACATATCCAGCAAACCTTGCGTAGGATGCTGGTGACTACCGTCGCCGGCATTAATCACATGCACATAGGGTGGCACATGGTTCGCAATCTCAATGGGTGCACGCGATACGCTGTGGCGCACCACAAAAATGTCGGCCTGCATCGCAATCAAATTATCAATCGTATCGATGAGGCTCTCGCCTTTCGTAGTAGATGAAGTCGAGATATCCAAATTAATCACATCAGCCGATAAACGTTTAGCGGCGATTTCAAAGGTGGTGCGCGTGCGTGTGGAGTTTTCAAAAAAGAGATTAAAGACACTCTTGCCACGAAGCAGCGGTACTTTTTTGACTTCACGTGCTGGATCGGTCACGCTCACAAACTGCTGCGCTGTATCCAAAATATGTAAGATTTGCTCTTTTGGCATTCCCTCTAGTGTCAGCAGATGAGTCAGTTCACCCGCACTATTGGTCTGACAGATCTGATTAGTTTCTTTGGGCTGAATGCTCATACTCGCTCCTCAAGAACAAAGCGAAATTTTTCAGTACCACCTTGAGAAACCTTTTCCAAAGCAAGTATTTGCGAATCGGGCAGACTGACATGCTCACCTACAAAGTCAGCAGCGATCGGTAACTCACGCTTGCCCCGATCAGCCAAGACCATCAGCTCGACAGTAGCGGGCCTACCAAAATCAAATAATTCATTGAGGGCTGCGCGCACGGTTCTGCCAGTAAAGAGCACATCATCTATTAAGATGATGTGTGCACCTGTGACTTCAAATGGCAGGTGGGTTGCCTTGCCTTCAGCCGAGCGCATTGCTGCTAGACCCTTCTCGGCATAGTCATCCCGATGAAAAGCTACATTAATTACCCCGTACTGTGGCAAACCTAAATCGCTCGCCAAGCGCTCTGCAATCCATGCGCCACCAATTGCAAGACCGGCAATACGGATGGTTGGTTTTGTCGAGAGCTTACTCTGAAGATTTAATTGCAGCTTGTTATACAGTTGCTCGGCATCCATCCTTTTTCCTGACTGGTTTATCCACTCAAAGTGTTTCTTATCAACCGCATCGCTATTTTATTGCCTTCGAGCTCTAAAGCCTCTATCCGTGTTCAAAACACACTGGGATTATCTGAATTTCTAGTTTTATTGCTTATTCTTTAAGCAACTACACCTTTCCTCTAGATGCATTGTTGAGGGGACTATTGGTTAAATTGATTAACTTTAACTATCTATTAATAAAATCGCTAGTTTTTGCCTATCAGATCTATACAAAAATACGATTAAACCGTCATCAAAATTTCTGATAATAGATGACTGGTAAGCGAATGTTTTGATCGTT
>SXGQ01411018.1_pt1 | contig 11712 bp, 9 predicted proteins | sample 3178371 | NCBI WGS metagenome assembly SXGQ01 (sample SAMN11356859, study PRJNA531348) | freshwater metagenome | isolation source: freshwater sample F1-20 | place: China: Fuxian Lake, Yuxi | collected 2017-12-25 | reverse complement strand
TCGAGCTGATCAAGGCCACGGTCGACGGGATGGCCGCCCGCGGCTTTGGCCGTATCGTCAACATCACCTCGAGTTCGGTCAAGGCGCCGATCGATATCTTGGGGCTGTCCAACGGTGCGCGCAGCGGCCTGACCGGATTTGTGGCCGGATTGGCGCGCAGTCCACTTGCCGGGCAGGGGGTGACGATCAACAATTTGTTGCCTGGCGCTTTTGATACCGATCGCCTGCGTGCCACACAGGCCGCATCGGCGGCCCAGATGGGCAAGAGCGTCGATGAGGTGGCCAACAGCCGCCGACAGGCCGTGCCCGCCCGTCGCTTTGGCAATGCCGAAGAATTCGGTCAGGTGTGTGCCTTCATGTGCAGCGTTCAAGCGGGCTACCTCACCGGTCAAAACATTCTGCTCGACGGCGGTGCCTACCCGGGGACGTTCTGAGGTCGGTTTGAGTCCAGCGGTCCTGGCCCCTACAGGAAACCCCTGTAGGTTCTGACCGGGCCCAGCATGTACAAACCGGGTGTGTGTTGATTGAATTTTGATCTCATGTCATTTGGAGGAAAAACACCATGAACAACCGACGTCAACTTTTACAAGGTGCAGCTGCCGCAGGCCTGTTTGGATTGGGGCTGCCTGGGCGGGCCCAAACCCGGGTGGAGACGCTGCGCATCATCGTGGGCTTTCCTCCCGGAGGCACAACCGATGCCTTTGCACGGCGGATCGGTGACAAGCTGCGCGGGAGCTACGCCAACACCGTCATCGTTGACAACAAGCCAGGTGCCGGTGGACAGGTGGGTGTGACCACGCTGAAGAATTCACCCGCCGATGGCACGCACATTCTGTACACGCCGGCGTCGATGCTGACCATCTTCCCGCACTCCTTTGCGCGCCTGCCTTATGCGCCCGGCGATGTGCTGCCTGTGGGTCTGGGTCATGCCAGCGACCATGCCTTTGTGGTCGGACCAGCGGTTCCCGATTCGGTCAGAAACCTCAAGGACTTCATTGAGTGGGCCAAGGCCAACCCGGGTAAAGCCACCATCGGCAACCCTGGCTCCGGCTCCATGCCACATCTGCTGGCCGGTCGCCTTTCGATGCTTGGCGGATTTCAGGTCACCAACGTGCCGTTTGCCGGTTCCGGACCGGCCATTCCGCAGGTGCTTGGCGGCCAGCTGGCTGGCATGTCATCGCCGCTGGGTGATTGGGTGCAGCACCACAAGGCTGGCAAGGTGCGCGTGCTGGCCACGTCCGGGCCCGAGCGCTCCCCCTACACGCCTGAGGTGGCCACTTATCGTGAGCAAGGACAGGGCGAGTTGGTGATTCGCGAATGGTTCGGATTTTTTGCGCCCGCCGGCACCTCCGACGCTACCCGCGAGGCCTTGAACGCTGCCCTGCGCTCTGCCATGGCCCAGCAGGATGTCCGTGAGTTCGTGACACCTCTGGCTGGCCACATTGAGGCGGGAACCGTGGCCGAACACACCCGTCGTCTGGCCGCCGACTCGGAAATGGGCCGTCGCCTCGTTTCAGCCCTGGGGTTCAAGGCCGACTCCTGATCGGTGTTCTGGCCCTTGCAGCGATGGGGTTGCGGGCAGGCACAGCCTGTTCGGTTTGCCAACCTTGTGGGCTTGGGCCAGAGTTTTGCCTGCGCTTAGCGCCGGGACGACACCACGATTCCGCCCACGATCATCAAGAAAGCCAGCAGGTGATAGAGCTGCGGTGCTTCGCCAAGCAGCAGGGTTGACAGCAGGGCGGCAAACACCGGACAGAGGTTGCCGAAGAACGAGGCCACCTGCGGGCCGGCACGTTGCACGCCCATGCCCCAAAAGCGGTAGGCTACAACGGCCGGGCCAATCGCAATGAAGGCGATGGCAGCCAGTACCGGGACGCTCCAGACGATCTCCGGGGTACCCAGAGTCCACTCCGCGGCTGCAAACAGCGCCGCCCAGACCAGCCCAAACAGCACCTGCGCCATCAGGTAGCCGGCCCAGTGACTGCGCAGGCTCTCAGGCTCGCTCGGGCGGGCCAGCATCCAGCTGTACAGACTCCAGCACAGGGTGGCCAGCAGCACATAGGCATCTCCGGGCACAAAGCGCAGTTGCTGCAGCACGGCCCATTGCCCGCGACACAGAACCATCACCACACCTGCGATCGACAGCAGCGCACCCATCCATTGCCGCCCAGAGATGCGCTGGTCGTGCAGCATCCGCCCGAGCAACAGAGTCCACACCGGCATGCTGCCAGCCACCAGAGTGACGTTGACCGCCGTTGAGGTTTGCAGGGCCAAGTATTGCAGCGCGTTGTAGGCGCCGATGCTCAGCAGACCGAGCAGGGCCAGGCGCCGCCAGTTGGGCCAGATCGGACCATCGGCCCGCAGAAAACGCCAGGACAGCGGCAGCAAGATCAGCAGGGCCAGGCACCAGCGCAGCAGGTTCAGGGTCAGCGGTGGCACCAACTCATAGATCCAGCGGCCTACCAGAGCGTTGCCAGCCCATAACAGGGCGGCCAGGCTGAGCATGGCAGCGGTGGCCGGAGTCAGTTGATTGGGCATCGCGACACTGTACCGTGCTCAGACAAGGTCGGCGGTCCCCTGCGCGAATATCGATTTCGTGTCACCATCGAGGTTTACTGGTACGCGTTCAATAACAAGGAGCATGGCATGAGCAGCAACCTGTCGAAGGCCGTTCAGATCGAGCGGTTTGGCGGCCCCGAAGAAATGAAGTTGGTCGGTGTGAGTGTGGGCGAGCCCGGTGCGGGAGAGGTCCGCATCCGGCACAAGGCCGTTGGACTCAATTTCATCGACGTTTATCAACGCACGGGTCTGTACCCCTTGCCCCTGCCGCTCAATATGGGCATGGAGGCCTCTGGTGTGATCGAGGCGGTTGGCTCTGGCGTGACGCACCTGAAGGTCGGCGATCGCGCAGCCTACGCCAGCCAGCCGCCGGGCAGCTACTGCGAGTCGCGCGTCATGCCCGCACGCTGTGTGTGCAAGCTGCCCGACGACATATCCTTCGAGACGGGTGCCGCCATGATGCTCAAGGGCATGACGGTGCAGTATCTGCTGCGCCGCACCTTGCCCCAGGCGGGATTGCAAGCAGGTGACTTTGTGCTCTTTCATGCCGCAGCCGGTGGCGTGGGCTTGATTGCCTGCCAGTGGGCCCGTGCCTTGGGCTTGCAATTGATCGGTACGGCCGGCTCTGACGACAAATGCGCCCTGGCCAAGGCCCACGGCGCAGCCCATGTGATCAACTACGCGAAGGAAGATTTTGTGGCCCGTGTCAAGGAGATCACGGGCGGCAAGGGAGTCAAAGTGGTTTACGACTCGGTGGGCGCCGACACCTTCATGAAGTCGCTCGACTGCCTCAGGCCTTTTGGACTGATCGCCAACTTTGGCAATGCGTCGGGCAAGGTGCCGCCCTTTGACATCAATGTGCTCGCTGGCAAGGGGTCTTTGTACGCTTCGCGTCCCACCTTGTTCTCGCATTTGGCCACGCGTGAGGCCACGCAGGAAATCGCCGACGACCTGTTTGCCATGGTCTCCAGCGGCAAGGTCAAGATTCAGATTGACCAGAGTTTTCCGCTGGCCCAGGTGGCCGATGCCCACCGCGCCCTCGAGGCGCGCAAGACCACGGGTTGCACGATTTTGACTCTTTGATCATGGCTGTGCCTGGGCCACCCATGGCCCAGGATGCAGGCAAGTGCATCGAAGGCCGCCACCGCATCCGACGAGGGAGCGCGGTGGCCTTTTTATTTGGCGCGTCGAACCCGCAGCAATTCGTCCAGAATCAGGCAGGCCGCACCGACCGTGATGGTGCTGTCTGCCAGATTGAAGGCTGGAAAATGCCAGCCTGCCCAGTGGAAGTCCAGAAAGTCGACCACATAGCCGTGCAGCATTCGATCGATCACGTTGCCCACAGCGCCACCCAAGATGCAAGTCAGCGCAAAGCAAAACAGTCTCTGACCTGGATGTGAGCGCAGCAGGTAGACGATAAAGACCGATGCCGCCAAACCGATCACGGTAAAAAACCAGCGCTGCCAGCCGCCTGCATCGGACAGGAAGGAGAACGCGGCGCCAGGATTGTGCACGCGAACGAGGTTGAAAAAAGAGGTGAGGGCAAGACCTTGGCCGTGCTGGAAACTGCCAAGGACCAGCACCTTGGTCAACTGATCCAAAATCACGATCAGGACCGCGATGCCGATCCACAGCAGCCAGTTGGCACCTGTTCGCTTTGATCCTTGGGCCATGCTTACCACTCCGTTTGCTCTGGTGCTACACAGGTGCGTGTTTGACGCGGTTTCGTCTTGCCGCTTGCGTGCAAACGGCTCTCATGCGACGGATCGGACTTCACCTGCGCCATAGAGGTTGCTGGTGCAGCGGCCACACAGCGTGGGGTGCTGTGCATCGTGTCCGACATCGTCTCGGTAATGCCAGCAGCGCTCGCATTTGGCGGCCTGGCTTGCAGTGACCTGCACGCTCAGTTGATCGCCTGGCACCAGGTCCACGGCAGACGTGATGAAGACAAATTTCAGGTCATCGCCCAGGCTCGCCAGCAGGGCGTGATCTTCGCTGGCTGCGCTGACCCGCAAATTGACTTGTAGTGATGAGCCGACCTTGCCCTGCGCCCGAACCGCCTCGATTTCCTTGTTGGCGGCGTCTCTGATTTCGCGCAACCGCTCCCATTTGGCCAGCAGCTTTGCACTTGCCGCGGTATCGCTTAGGCCCAGGTCGCTGAATGTCTCCATGAAGATCGAGGGCGACGAGCCGAAGCTGGCCCAGGCTTCTTCGGCCGTGAACGACAGAAATGGGGCCATCCAGCGCAGCATGGCGTGCGTGATTTTGTGGAGCGCGGTCTGGGCACTGCGACGGGCCAAGCTCTTAGGCGCCGTGGTGTAGAGCCGGTCTTTGAGGACGTCCAGGTAAAACGCACCCAAATCTTCTGAGCAGTAAACCTGCAGCTTGCTGACCACAGGATGAAATTCATAGACCGTGTAGTGGCGCAAGATGTCTGCCTGCAACTGTGCCGCCCGCGCCAGAGCGTAGCGGTCAATTTCCAGCATGTCGCTGTCGGCAACGCTGTCTTGAGCTGGATCAAAGTCGCTGACGTTTGCGAGCAAAAACCGCAGCGTGTTGCGGATGCGGCGGTAGGCATCGACCACACGAGCGAGGATTTTGTCGTCGATGTTCAGATCGCCCGAGTAGTCGGTCGAGGCCACCCAAAGCCGCACGATTTCTGCGCCCAGCTTTTGCGTGACGGTCTGTGGATCGACGGTGTTGCCCAGAGACTTGCTCATTTTGCGGCCTTGGCCGTCCGTGGCAAAGCCGTGGGTGAGCAGACCGCGATAGGGGGCTCGGCCTTCAAGCGCGCAGCCGAGCAGCAAAGACGAATGGAACCAGCCCCGGTGTTGGTCGTGTCCTTCCAGGTACAGGTCAGCCTCTGGCCCTTCGCTGTGATGGGGTGGGCGGTCGTAAGCGTTTTGATGGCTGCCGCGCAGCACGTGAGAGAAGGTTGAGCCCGAATCGAACCAGACCTCGAGGATGTCGGTGCTCTTCGTGTAGAGCGCCGCATCGGCCGCGCCCAGGATGTCTTGCGCGGTGGCGCGGCTCCAGGCTTCGATGCCCCCTCGCTCAACCATGTCGGCTGCCTGGTCCAGGATTTCCAGGGTGCGCGGGTGCAGTTGGCCGCTGTCTTGGTGGATGAAGAAGGGCAGGGGCACACCCCAGGCGCGCTGGCGAGAGATGCACCAGTCGGGTCGCCCGGCGATCATGTCGCGCAGCCTTGTTTTACCGTTTTCCGGGTAAAAGCGGGTTTGCTCGATGGCGTCGAGTGCCAGTTGCCGAAGCGTCTTCTCGGGTTTGAGTGCTGGGTTCTCAAACACGCCAACGCCTTCGTCCATGCGCACAAACCACTGTGGCGCTGCGCGGTAGATGACCGGGGTTTTGTGCCGCCAGCAATGCGGGTAGCTGTGTGTGATGGTCTGCGTGGCCATGAGCCTGCCAGCACCATCGAGCGCTTGCAAGATCAGGGGTACTGCTTTCCAAATGTGCTGGCCGCCGAACTGCGGCAACTCGTCGCTGTAGACGCCGTTGCCCTGCACTGGGTTGAGGATGTCGGCATACGACATGCCATTGGCCACGCAGGAGTTGAAGTCGTCCACGCCATAAGCTGGCGCCGAGTGGACGATGCCGGTGCCGTCGGTGTCGCTGACATACTGCGCCAGATACAGTGGCGACAGGCGTCGATAGCTGTAGCGGCTGCTGCTCATGTCGGCATCGTGCAGCGGGTGACGGAACACCAGGGACTGCAAGGCCTGCCCCTTCGCCATGGCGAGCACGCTGCCTTCCAACTTGTAGCGCTCCAGGCATTTGTCCACCAAGCTGGCTGCAAGCAACAACACGCCGCGCGGGGTGTCCACCAGGGCGTAGTCCAATTCAGGATGGGCATTGAGCGCCTGGTTCGCCGGGATGGTCCACGCGGTGGTGGTCCAGATCACGGCAAAGCCACGCTTGCCCGCTGGCAGTGCAGTGAGATTGAAGGCACGCGCCAGTTGCTGCGGATCATCGGCCTCAAACGCAACATCCAGGGTGTCGCTTTTTTTGTCGGCGTATTCAATTTCGAATTCAGCCAGACTCGACGCGCAGTCAAAGCACCAGTAAACAGGCTTGAGACCCCGGTACACAAAGCCACGTTCGATCACACGCTTGAATGCACGAATTTCACCGGCCTCATTGGCAAAGTCCATGGTGCGGTAGGGCCGCTCCCAGTCACCGAGCACGCCCAGCCGCTTGCAGTCCTCGCGCTGCTGCACGATCTGTTCGGAGGCAAAGGCGCGGCTCTTGGCCTGCATATCGTCTCTCGAAAGGTTGCGACCGTGCAGTTTTTCGATCGCGTTTTCGATCGGCAGTCCGTGGCAGTCCCAGCCCGGGATGTACTGTGCGTCAAAGCCGGCCAGTTGTCGGCTTTTGACGATCATGTCCTTGAGGACCTTGTTGAGCGCATGGCCGATGTGCAATTTGCCATTGGCGTAGGGCGGGCCGTCGTGCAAAACGAAAAGCGGCTGTTTGGCGCGCGCGTCGCGCAGTTTCTTGTAGAGGCCTTGCTCGTTCCAGGCCTGAACCCAGGCGGGCTCGCGCTTGGGCAAATCTCCCCGCATAGGGAAAGGCGTGTCCGGCAGGTTCAGCGTGGCTCGGTAATCGGTGACTTTTTCAGACATGGTGCAGCAGTGCGAGGGCTTTGGCAGGCTCAATCGAACCGCAGGGCGGATCCATTGAAAGAGGAGGTGCGTTGCTTGATGGTTCGCCCAGGTCCCGTCCAAGAGCGTCAAGCGTCAGGCCCAAGCTTCAAATTCGGTCGCGGGTGGTCTGACGGCGTGTTTGCCCGTGACGGGACGAAAACCACGCACGGGCATCCATGCAGTCTTTGGCGATGCCCTGCGTCAGGGCGTGCAGGCCATCGTATTTGAGCTCGTCGTGAAGTTTGTGCAGGAGGTCCACGCGCACAAGTTTACCGTAGCCCCCTTCGCTGCCCAGCGAGATGGGCCAGTCCAGGACATGGGTCTCCAGCAGCACCTGCCCTGCGTTGGCGTCGCTGGGGTCGAGTGAGGGTCGAACTCCCAGGCTGGCGACGCCGGGCGCGGGCTGCGGCGTTAACCCGTGAACCTGAACCACGAAAATACCCCCGGCCGCCGGCCTGCGGTGGGAAAACCGCACATTGAGAGTGCGAAAGCCATCGTCTGCCCCGCCGGCGCTGGCACCCAATTGGCGCCCCAGTTTGGCGCCGTGCACCACGTGACCGCTGACACTGTAGGGGCGTCCCAGCAGGGCCGCGACATCGTCCATGCGGCCTTGGCCCAGCGCCTCGCGCACAGCCGAGCTCGACACCCGCAAGCCATGGACTTCGTAAGAATTCATTCTCGCCACGTCAAAGCCCAGCGCGCTGCCCGCAGCATCGAGCATGGCGTAGTCGCCGGCGCGCTTGGCGCCAAAGCGAAAGTCGTCGCCCACCAACACGTAGCGCACCTGCAGGGCCTTGACCAAGATGTCTGTGATGAAGCTGTCGGCACTTTGACTGGCCAGCGCGGCCTTGAAGGGCAGCACCACCACCTCGTCGACCGCGCAGCGCTCCAATTCGGTGAGTTTGTCACGCAAAGTGGAAACACGGGCCGGTGCTGTCGCGGGGGCAAAGTACTCGCGTGGGTGCGGCTCGAAAGTCATTACCCGCACCGGCAGGTCTCGATGTTGGGCCTCGCTTCTCAGTAGCGCCAGCATGGCTTGGTGGCCCCGGTGTACCCCGTCGAAATTGCCGATGGTCAGTGCACAGGGGCGGGCCAACTCGGGATGTCGATAACCGCGATAAATCCTCATAGACTCCAGATTATCGACGGATGCGCTGTGTCGTCATCGAATCGCGTTATATTGTTGGGGGTCGGTGAGACCACCTGGCCGCCTCTGGCGGGGTGGGCGCCGTGACCACCGATGTTCCCGTCCAGGTGTTGGGAGGTTTGTTTGAAGGTCTTGAAGCTGTCTGCCCAGGGCTTGCCGCAGTCTTGGATCAGTCTGGAGCAAGCCGTGCTTCACTATGCTGCCGACGAGGTGCGCTGGGAGGCCGGCGGGCAGGTCGCCCTTTTTCGTGGCGGGCACAACGCGCGCACCGGCGAGCAGTCGCAAATCCGAGTCAACAGCATCATTGGCACGCGCGGTGTACCGAGCATCAACCCGTTTGATCTGCGTCCGGGTCTGACCAACAGCAAACTGTTTGCCCGCGACCGCAACGTCTGCGCCTACTGCGGCGGGCATTTCCACGAGAGCGAGTTGACCCGAGAGCACATCATCCCCTTTGCTCAAAATGGGGTGGACAGTTGGATGAATGTGGTCACCGCCTGCCGCGCTTGCAACCACCGCAAGAGCCACCGCACGCCCGAGCAGGCACGCATGCCCTTGCTATTTACGCCCTATGTGCCCAGCCTCTGGGAAGACTTCATCTTGCGCAACCGGCGCATTCTGGCCGACCAGATGGAGTTTCTGATGGCTCACGTGCCCAAGACCTCGCGGCTGCTGATGTAACGGGTTACTGAACCCGGGGATCATGCCGCTCAGCGCAATGGATTGTTCTTTTTTGTATCTGCTCTTGCGGCAGCCTTGATTCGCGCCCATGATGGCACGAATCGGCTCTGTCATCGCTGGTGACACCCGATGGCAACTGGGGGTGCTCGCATGCGTGATCTGCTGTTCGGGGCTGTCCAGCCCGCGTCGTCGATGACTCGGCGGCACTGCCTTCAAAGTTTGTCGGCATTGCCCTGTATGGGCGTAAGCCCTTGCGGGGCGTCTTTGCCCGATTTCCCTGGCGTGCAACTGGCTTCGCTCTGGCCGGCTCAGCGCTCGCCGCAAGGCCATTGGGTCAGCGAAAAATTCGACGGCGTGCGCGCAGTGTGGGACGGGCAACATCTGCGGTTTCGCAGTGGTCGCCCGATCGCTGCGCCGACTTCGTTCATGCAGGCATTGCCCACGCATCCGCTGGACGGTGAATTGTGGCTCGGTCACGGACAGTTTGATCGCCTCTCGGGCGTGGTTCGCCAGCATCGGCCTGAGCAGCAGGCCTGGCGCGAGGTGCGCTATTGGGTGTTCGATGCCCCGGGCATGCCTGGCTCCTTTCAGACGCGCCACCAGAATCTGGCCGCTGTGATCGAGGCGGCCAATCGGCCCTGGTTGTCGCTGGTGGAGCAGCGGCAGATCGACGACGCAGCGCACTTGAAGCAACAACTCGCGGCCGTTGTGCGCGCTGGCGGTGAAGGCCTGATGCTCCACCGTGCCGATGCCCCGTGGCGATCGGGTCGCACCGACGCTTTGTTCAAATTCAAGCCCGATCTCGATGATGAGGCACAGGTCGTGGGCCATCTGCCCGGACAAGGCCGGTTTGCCGGCATGACTGGGGCTTTGCAGGTGCGCACGCCAGAAGGTCAGTTGTTCGCACTGGGCTCAGGCCTGAGCGATGCGCACAGGCGCAATCCGCCCGAGGTGGGCAGTTGGGTCACTTACCGTTACAGCGACCGCACGCCCTCGGGCCTGCCCCGCTTTGCGACCTTCGTCAGGGCCAGGCCGCCCGAGTAGCGCCAAGCCGTTCAGGCAAATACGCCTGCGGTCTCCTTCATCCGCGCGGAGACTTCACCGAGATGGTGCAAGGTGTCGCCGAAGGTCATTTCCAGCTGCGTGAGCTTTTTGAAGCAGTGGCTCACGATGTACTCGTCGGTCACGCCAATACCGCCGTGCAACTGCACCGCCGACTGTCCCACCAAGCGCATCGCAACGCCGAGTTGATAGCGTGCCCGGGCGATGGCCTGGCGGCGCTCGGCTTGCGGCGCCTGGAGTTTGAGGCTGGCGTAGTAGCTCATGGAGCGGGCCAATTCGAGCTGCATCTTCATGTCGGCCACGCGGTGTCGCAGTGCCTGGAAGCTGGCAATTGCCACGCCGAACTGCTTGCGGGTATTCATGTACTCAACGGTGATGGCCAGGGTCTTGTCCATCACGCCCACACCTTCGGCGCAGACGCAGGCTGAGCCGATGTCGGCGGCCTCTTCCAAGGCCTGCAGGCCGCTCAGGGTGATCAATTGAGCGGGGCTGCTGCTCAGGCTCACCTCGGCGGCCCGCGCGCCGTCCTGGGTGAGGTAGCCCCCTGCCGTCTGGACCCCCGCAGCGCCGCGCTCGACCAGGAAAAGCGCCATCTGACCGCCAGCCAGTGCGGGGACGATGAAGGCGTCGGCCTGATCGCCCGCGGGCACGAGGCTCTTGGTTCCGGTCACTGTCCACTTCCCGCCGTCCTCTTTTGCTTCGGCTGTGCAGCGGCTCAGGCTGTGACGGGCGCCGCGCTCGTGGTGCGCCAGCACCACGAGGGACTGGCCCTCAGCGATGCGGGGCAGCCAGGCAGATTGCAGGCTGGCCGGCGCATGCGTTTGCAGCACGGCACTGCAGATCAGGGTCTGGGCCAGTGGTTCGAGCACGATGCCGCGTCCGAGCTCCTCCAGCACCACCATGGCTTCCATCGGGCCCAGCCCCAAGCCGCCATGGTCTTCGCCCACATAAAGCCCCGTTAGACCGAGCTCGGCCAGCTCGCCGTAGGCAGCCCGGTCAAAGCCACCAGCATTGACGATGGCACGTCGGCGCTCGAAGTCATAGCCCTTGTCGACCCATTTGCGCACCGCCTCGCGCAGTTGCGACTGATCGTCAGAAAAATCAAAGTCCATGATCTGTTGTCCTTAGCCGAGCACGGTTTGCGCGACGATGTTGCGCTGCACTTCATTGCTGCCGCCATAGATCGTGGTTTTGCGCATATTGAAGTAGTTGGCCGCCAGAGGTGCATTGGCCAACACGCCGCCCGGGAAGTTGCCTTGCCAGCCCGCATCCATGGCCTCGTAAATAAAGGGCAGCGAAAACGGTCCGGCCGCCTGCATCATGAGTTCGGTGTAGCGCTGCTGAATTTCACTGCCACGGATCTTGAGCAGGCCGGCAATGTCCAGTGGGTTTTTGCCGGATTTCTCGGCTGACAAGACCCGCAGGACCAACATTTCCAGGGCCACGATGTCCACCTCGAGCTTGGCGATCTCGTCACGAAAACGTGTGTCATCCCAGACGCCCTCAGTCTTGGCGATGCGCTTGAGCCGCTCGAGCTCGCGCTTGGCACGGTTGACGTCGGCGATGTTGGTTCGCTCATGCGCCAGCAGGTACTTGGCGTAG
>SXGQ01440050.1_pt1 | contig 11713 bp, 9 predicted proteins | sample 3178371 | NCBI WGS metagenome assembly SXGQ01 (sample SAMN11356859, study PRJNA531348) | freshwater metagenome | isolation source: freshwater sample F1-20 | place: China: Fuxian Lake, Yuxi | collected 2017-12-25 | reverse complement strand
TGCGAGCCCGCCTGCCCGAACAACGCGATCTCGATGGGCGAGGAGTACTACCAGATCGCCCCGGACAAGTGCACCGAATGCGTGGGCCACTTCGACGAGCCGCAGTGCGTGATGCTGTGCCCGGTGGCGTGCATCCCGCTGAATCCGGCGCACATCGAGAGCCGCGAGTCGCTGATGCAGAAGTACCAGCGCCTCACCGCGGCAGCATCAGGGCAGTAGCCGGCGCTGCTCAGCGCCGCCGCTGCACATAGCTCTGCCCATCCAGCCACAAGGCGCCGCCGGGCTTGTCGGGGTCGGTGATCAGCACGCGCTGTTCGCTGGCGCCGTCGTCGTAGCTGATGCGCAGCAGCAGGCCGTCCACACGGTAGCGGCCGGTCCGCTCGCCCGTCTTGCCGTGCGCCACGACGCGGGTGTCGCCGGTCTGCGATGAACTGCCGATGGCGCCACTGCGCGCGACGCGGCCATCGGGGCTGAAGCGGTACTCGTCCACCCGCGTGACCGACTGCTGGCCGCCGAGCGCGACATTGCCCGTGCCACTGAGGCTGCGGTAGTTGCCGGACAAGCGCAGATCGGCCGGCAGGCGGGCGTAGGTCTTGGTGAACGGCAGGTTGGTCCACTCGCCCTTCTTCAGGACCTGCACCTTGCCGCCGCTGCGGCGCCATTGGCTCCAGGCCTCGGGCTTGGCCTGGCGATGCGCGCCGAGCCCGCCTTCGAAGCGCAAGCCGCGCACGTCGGTCAGCAGTTCGCCGGACTTGAACAGCACCACCGGGTAGATGTCGAGCCCGACGAAGCCGCCCACGCCGATCGTCGGGCGCGTGGCGAAGGCGAAGCTGTCGATCTGCGCCAGCGTGGCCGCGGGCACGGGGTCGGGCTGGGGCGCGGGGGCCGCTGGAGGCTGCGGTTCGGTCGCCGCCGCGCTCGGTGCGGATGCCAGTCGGCCGAACTGGGCATCGGGCAACTGGATCAGCGTGGCGGCGGCCACGCAGTCGTTGGGGCTCTTGCTGCGCGCCACCTTCAGGATCTGCTGCACTGAACCGTCCACTTGCGCGGCCAGTGCCGTGTCGGCGCGCAGTTCGGGCAGCCGGGTGCGCAGCGCGTCCACGGCGTTGCCGGCCTGCCAGCGCTGCACCTGCTGGCGTTGCGTGGCGGTGTAGGCACCGGCGCAGCCGGCGTCGAGCCGGTCGAAGGCGGTGACGAGGATGGCGGCCTTCACCAGCGCGGTGTCGGCCCCGGCGGCGAAGGCGGCGGGCGTCAGCAGCGCCAGCAGTGCAAGCCAGCGCGGCGGGGCAGGGACGGACATCGTGAGGCGAACATCGTTCTACAACGCACCAAGTGGAGCGTTGCGTCGCCTCTTGTGCAAGCCCTAGTTGCCCAGCGTCGCCTTCAGCACCTGGGCCAGCTTGGCCCCGGCGATGGTGAGCTGCTGGCGCTTGATGGCGTCGGCCTTGGCGTTGTAGCCGGTGGGCAGGTGCACGTTCCAGTGATCGCCCTGCTTGGCGGAGAACGTCAGGCCGTCGAAGGCCAGGCGCCCCTGCTCCAGCGACTGCGTGGCCCAGCGCGCGGGCCAGTCGAGCGGATCGCCCGCGGTGGTGTGGACCTGGCGCGCCTCGGCCAGCCAGGTGGCGTCGACACGGTTCGGCTTGAACCTGTCGGGCACGCCGTCCCACACCGTGTGCAGCTTCACCGGGCCAAAGCCTGCCATGGCCGGTGCCGGGCCCGAGGCGGTCGTTGCGGGGCGGGGCGTGGGCGGCTGGGTGCCCACCAGCCACAGGCTGTTGCCGCCCACGGTGAAGGTCTCGGGCCTGAAGCCCGTCTTGTCGGGGTCCACACGGTGGCCTTGCGCGTCCAGGTAGAGGCTGGCGACGTGCAGCGGCTGGTGCAGGTCGCCCACCAGGTGCGTCAGCACGATGAGCGCCTCGCGCTGGCTCCTGAAGTTCGGCTGACCCGTCGTGGGTTTGCCTTGCAGCACCAGGATGGCCTGGCGCAGCGCGCCCACCACGTCGTCCGGGCGGGTGCCGGCGAAGCCCGCCACGTAGCGGCTGCGCTGCACCGACACGTCGGCGTAATGCGTCTGGCGGTGACAGCTGTCTTCGTCCAGGCCGATGTGGCATTGCTTGTCATTGCGGCGCACGTAGTCCGCCATTTCGGCGATGCTTGCGGGCGTCTCCAGCGGTGCGCATTCAGCGTACTTGCCAGGTGAGGGATAGGTGTAGCCCTTGGCCGGCGAGATGCCCTTCACGCAGTCGCCCCAGATGGATGCCTGCTGCAGCGTCATGTCGCCCAGCAGCGCCTGCACGCGCGCCTCGGTGGGCGTGCCCTTCAGCAGCCCGGCGGCACTGGTGGCGACGGTCTGGTGGCCATCGGCGCCCCAGGCGTGGGCCAGCAGGGGCAGGGTGGTCAGGGCGGTGGCGAACAGGCGGCGCATGGCAACAACAACGTCAGTCGATCAGGGCCGCCATCTTGCCCGGTTGGAAGTGCTGGTCGATGAAATCCGCCAGCCCGTCGAACACGTCGTCCAGCGGCCGCACGGCCTGGCCGAACAGGGCCCGCAGCACGGCCGGCTGCTCGAACAACCCGTGGGCATACACGCCCAGCACGCGGCCGGCCTGCCAGCCGATGGCGTCGCCCTGTGCGTTGCGCAGCGCCACGCGCGGTGGCTCGAACGCGGGGTGGGCGCGCGTGCGGCCGTGGCGGATCTCGTAGCTGCGCGCCTGCAACCCGGCCAGTGCGGCCCAGGGGCCGTCGGTGGTGTCGAACGCGACGGGCGTGTCCAGCAGCAGCTTCTGTGTCTCGAACACGGTCACCAGCGGCAGCAGCCCCAGGCCTGGTGCGTTGCCGTCCACGCCGTCGGTGTCGATGAGCGCCTCGCCCAGCATCTGCAGGCCGCCGCTGATGCCCAGCACCGGGCCGGTGTGGGCGTTGATGGCGGCGTCCAGCTGCTGTGCGCGCAGCCAGGCCAGGTCAGCCGCGGTGGACTTGGAGCCGGGCAGGATGATCCAGTCCACGCCGGCCAGGTCTTGCGGCGTGCGCGCCCAGCTCAGCCGCACGCCGGGCAACTGGCGCAGCGGCTGGAACTCGTCGAGGTTGGAGATGCGCGGGTAGGCGATGACGGCGATGTGCAGGCCGGTGCCCGTCGTCCGGTCGTCGAACACGCCATCCTCTTCCGGCAGGCCGTGGCCGCGCCACATGGGCAGCGTGGCCACGGTGGGCACGCCGGTCAGCAGCTGCAGCTGTTCGGGCCCGGGCGACAACAGCCCGGCGTCGCCGCGGAAGCGGTTCAGCACGAAGCCCTTGAGCTGCGCGCGCACGTCGCTGGGCATCAGTTGGTGCGTGCCGTACAGATGAGCGAAGGCGCCGCCGCGGTCGATGTCGGTGACGAGCAGGCAGGCCGCGTGGGAGGCCCGCGCGGTGCCCAGGTTCACGTAGTCGCTGGCGGCGAGGTTGATCTCGGCCGGCGAGCCCGCGCCTTCGATGACGACGACGTCGTTCTCGGCCATCAGCTGGTGCAGCGCGGCTTCGGCGCGCGGCCACAGGCGGGCGCTGCGTTCGCGCCAGGGCAGGCTGTTCAGCGCGCCGTCCACCTCGCCCAGCACCACCACCTGGCTGTGCGTGTCGGCTTCAGGCTTGAGCAGCACGGGGTTCATGCGCACCTCGGGCACGCGGTGTGCAGCCAGGGCCTGGAAGTACTGCGCGCTGCCGATCTCGCCCATGCGGCCGTCCAGCCCCGGCACCACGCGCGCGTTGTTGCTCATGTTCTGCGCCTTGTACGGCGCCACCTTCAGGCCCTGGCGCGCGTACCAACGGCACAGCGCGGTGGCCAGCCAGCTCTTGCCCGCGCCGCTGGTCGTGCCCAGCACCATCACGGCCTTGGCCGTCATTGGGGCACCCTTCGCGCTGCGCGCTGTCCCGCCAAGCGGGAATGAGCCCCTTCGGGCGGCCGTGCGGAGCTCATGCGTCCTCGCTCTCTATTTCAAGCAATGCCAGTTGGAGTGCGTCCTGGCTGGCCGGTGGTTGCGTCGACACGCGCACCCAGCCCGGCAAGCCGAACGACGCCGCATCGCGCACACGGATGCCGCGCTCGCGCAGGCGGGGCGTCATGTCGGCACGTGGCGGGCGGGCGAGCCAGAAGTTGGTGACGGTGGGCGCCTGATGCCAGTCGAGCTGGGCCAGCATCGCACGCTGCGCCTGCGTCCATGCGCGCAGTTGAACGCGGGCGTCAGCCAGCCAGGCTTGCGTGTCGTCGTCCCGCCAGTGCATCAGCAGCGCCACGCCTTCGGAGGACAGCACCCAGCTGGGCGCGAGCGACAGCGCATGCGCCCACACGGCGTCGGTCGCCGGGGCCACGAGATAGCCCGCGCGCACGCCGGTCAGGCCCAGCGCCTTGTTGGGGCAGACGAGCTGCCAGGCGCCGGGCGGCAGTGCGGGCGCGTCGCCCTGCAGGCGCAGCGGTTCGTAGGCCCGGTCCACCACGACGAGGGCCTCCAGCGCCGGCCAGGCCGTGGTGCTGGCGCCGGTCGGGTTGCAGGGCTCGCAGATCCACACCAGCGCGGGTGCCGTGGGGTGGATGTCGGTCGGTGACGCATAGGGCTTCACCGCCAGGCCCAGTGCGTGCGCGGCAAGCGCGTAGTCGCCGAAGCCCGGTTGCGGCACCCACACCTCGCGCCGGCCGTCGAGCATGGCGGCCAGCGTCAGCCGGCGGATGCCTTCGGCGCCACCGGCCGTGGGCAGCACGCGCTCCGCGTCACCCAGGCGCTCGCGCAGGGCGCGGTAGCTGGGGTCGGGGTAACGGTGGCGGTCGGCCGCCTGCACGGCGGCCATCAGCCTGGGCGGCGGGCCGAGCGGGCTGGCGTTGGTGGAGAAGTCGTGCGCCGCCATCGGGCCGCCGTCCGGGCCGCCGTGCTCGGCGTGCAGGCGCGGGGATGTCATGCCGGCATTCTCAAGGCGAACGCTAACGCCGCGATCAGTACGCCTCCGATCGCCACCGCCTGCTGCGCTGCGCGGCGTGCCGCCTGGAGGTGGCCGGGCTGCGGCGGCCGGCCTTCGGCGTTCAAAACATAGACGCCGGGCTTGGACAGCCGCAGCCCCAGCCGCAGCGCCATGGCGGCCATGGGCCAGCCGCTGTTGGGCGACGGCGTGCGGCGGGCTTCGCGCCACAGCCGCCGCGAGGGCGGGGCCAGCAGCAGGGCGGTGAGGCGCGCGGGCAGCCAGGACAGCGCGTCGTCTGCCCGCGCCGCCCATTTGCCGCACCACTCGCGGTCATCGCGGTAGCCCCACATGGCGTCGGCGGTGTTGGCGAAGCGGTAGAGCGCGGCGCCGGGCAGGCCGGCGATGGCGAACCAGAAGAGGGGGGCGATGACGGAGTCGTTGAGGTTCTCGGCCAGGGTTTCGATGGCGGCTTCGCGGACTTCCGTGTCGGTCAGCGCCGAGGTGTCGCGGCTGACGAGGCGGGAGAGGCGCTGGCGGCCGGCGTCGAGCGACGTGCCCAGGGCGGTTTCCACCGCCATCGCCTCCTCGGCCAGCATGCGCCAGGCGAGCAGGGGCTTGAGCAGCAGGCCGATGACGGCGGCCGCGGCGGCCAGGCGCCCGGCAGACATCCAGGGCTGCAGGCCGAGCAGCACCCAGTTCTCCAGCCCCAGCGTGATGCACACCACCAGCGCGGCGCCGACGAGCCAGGCCAGGGCGCCGGCCACGAAGCCGAGGGCCGGCGGCAGGCCGGTCAGCCGGAACAGGTTCAGGTAGCGGCCCATGCCGACGACGGGATGAGCCCAGGCGGGGGGCTCGCCGAACAGGCGGTCGATCGACAGGGCGACGAGCAGGGCGATCGGCAGCAACAGGGGCAGCAGGGGCATCAGCATGGCGCGGCGCTGGGCAGGGCACCCAGGCCCAGCGCGGCAGTCGCTCCCTGGGGCGACCGATCCCTGAACGACCACGTGGGCGGTGGGAAAGTATCGCCCCTGTCCAGCCCCGGGGGCTGGCGGCTGCGAGCCGGCTACGTCGTGCGCCGCCGGCGCAGCCCCGCCACGCCCAGCCCGGCCAGCGATGCCAATGCCAACGACCCCGGCTCGGGCACCGTGAACGCCCTCACGCTGTCGATGGCGGGCACGCTGTACCCCGCCGTGTCGCTCGCGCTGTCGAATGCATACACCCGCACTTCGCTGAAGCCGGCTGCATCGCTCAACCCGAGCACGTCGCCGACACCCGCGGTGCCCAGCGACACGCGGCCGCTGCCGGTCAGCACCCCGTCCAGCCAGGTCTGCCACATCACGTAGATGCTGGCGTAGCCCGAGTCCACCGCGAACTCGATGCCGTGCAGCGCGGCTCCGGTGCTGCGGATCGACAGGTAGGCGTTCATGCCGGCCGTGGCGAAGTAGTTGCCCGAGAAGGACTCGCTGTAGCGCTCGCCCGCCGCCAGGTCCACGCAGAACTCACCGGCATAGCCGCAGCCGCCGTTGTCGTCGGCGAAGCCGGTGTGCGTGAACGTCAGGCCGCCCTCCGTCCACGGGCTGGCCAGCGAGGTGTTGCCCTCGAAGTCGGCGGCGTACGTCAAGTGCGTGGCGCCGGGTGTGGCACTGCCGGCGCCGGTGGTTTGCACCACGGCGGCAGCGGCGGGCAGGGCAGCGAGTGCGGTGAGCAGGGGGATCAGGGTATGTTTCATGGCAAGGAGGTTCATGGCACGGCCACCAGGTCGAGGGCGTCGAACGACAGGGCCGGGCTCAGGAAGCTGGCGCCCGCGGTACCGCTGACGGTGTTGATGGTCAGCACGTTGGTGCCGACGACGAGTTGCGAGGCGGGGATGTCGAACGTGTAGGTGCGGTTGAAGCCGCGGTACGTGCCCACCGTCAGGTTGCGCGACACCTTGGGTGGCGCGGCGGGGATGGCCGACGTCCAGCTGTTGACGCTGACCTGCGGGCGGGCGCTGTTGAAGTCCGCCGTGGTGCCCAGGCGCAGCCGCAGCGGCGCGGTGTTCTGCCCGCGCTTGAGCGTGAAGCGCACCTGCAGGCCGTTGTTCACGTCCTTCCACTGGTAGGCCGGCCACTGCGTGGCGGCGTTGGATTGGCCGACGATGAACGGCCCCACGTTCCACGACGCCATGCGCACGTCGCTCGGGTGCATGAAGGTCAGCTTGTCGCCGTTGATGAACTCCTGCGGCGTGCCGTCCCAGTGGCCGATGCGCCACAGCGCCGGTGTGGCCTCGGGGTCGGCGGTGATGGCCACCGGGTTCAGCGCATACGTGGCGTTGGCGGTCACCGTCACGGTGCCGGTCTGCACGGCCAGCTCGCCCTTGTAGACCGTCATCGTGTACGTGCCCGGCAGCATGCCGGTGGCCGTGAAGCGGCCATCCACCGGGTCGGCATCGGCCCAGTACTGCGCCTGCGCGTTGGCGAAGCCCACGGTGTAGGGCAGGCCGGCGATGCGGCCGGTCAGGCCGGCGCCCGTCACCGCGCCGCGGCCCACCGGGGGCACGTAGCCCAGCAGGTTCAGCTGGCCGTACCAGCTGGTGTCGGGTCTTGCCGTGGGCGCGGCGCCGTCGTTGAAGATCATGGTGTACGTGTTCAGCACGCCCATGCGGAAGGGTTCGGTCTGCGCCTCGCCGTAGTTGACGATGTAGGTCAGCTCGTTGGTGGTGTCGGTGATCTGCTGCAGCAGGCTGCGGTAGAACGGGCCGCCGGAGCCGCCTTCGTTGTTGTCGCGCCAGAACCAGATGCCCACGCCGGGGCCGCTGCCGCCGACGAACTCCCAGTCCTTCAGGCGGCGGTTGGCGTAGTGCTTGGAGCGCGACTGGCCGTAGCGCGCATCCGTGGCCGGGAAGCCGAACACGTCGCTGGCCTCGATGGCGCCGCTGGTGCCGCGCAGGTCTTCGGCCCAGAAGCTCTGGCCACCGTAGTTCAGCAGCCCGCCGGCCGCGTGCGCCGGGCCGCCGTTGGGCAGCTTGGCAACCGGGATGCGCGCGATGAAGCGCACCAGGCCGTGCACGTCGGGCTGCTCGGTGAAGTGCGTGCCCATGTGGATGTTGGACTCGCCCCGCTTCACCACGTAGTAGTGCGTCAGCGTGCCACCCTTGAGGCTGTTCACGGTGAGCGTCACGCGGATGAACGCGTCACCGGTCACCACGCCGCCGTTGGTCGTCGCGGCGGGCACCACTGTGCCGTTGGCATTCACCAGCTCCACCTTCGCGTCCACGGCGCTCACGCCGTTGTAGAGCCAGTCGGCGCCGGAGTTGAGCTGCGTGCCGCGCGCCGGGTCGGCGTACTCCACGCCCTTGTAGACCATGCTGGACAGGTCGCCGATGGCCGTGGTGCTGGAGGCGTCCCAGCCGCGCACCTTGAAGACCAGGCCGGCATCGGTGTCGATGACGTACTGCGGCCGGGCGGCGTTGTTGTTGTCATGGACGGTGGTGATGCTGAAGGCCGCCATCGCGGCGGGCGCGGTGGCGGCGAGCACACCGGCGGCCAGCCAGCGCGCCCAGAGCGGGCGCGAGCTTGTCGTGGTCATGAAGTCTCCTGTTGGTGTCGTTGTTCACGGTCTGAGGCGTTGGCCATCGACCGCGGGCGGACTCTAGGCAGGCGACTTCGGCGCGTGTACTCAAGCGCGTGAGCGTTTGCGCGTGCAGTCACGGGCGTGATTGATCCGCCGCTGGCGCGATAACGGCAGGGAATCGCAGCCGCACTTGAACGCCGTGAATGGCCATGGCGAGCGCTGTCAGCGCGGTGTGCCGCGCCTCCCGGCACGGCATGCAGGCCTCACTTGAGGAGGGCCTGGTACGTCAGCGTGCGTACGCGCAGGTGCAGCGTGGAGTTGCCCGCGGGCTTGAGCTGCGTCATCAGCAGGATGACCAGGCGCTCCTTCGGGTCCACCGTGTACTGCGGGAAGTAGGCGCTGCCCCAACCGAACGCGCCCTCGCTGCCCAGCTCCTTGAAGCCGCCCGTGCGCACGTTGACCCAGAAGCCCAGGCCGAAGCCATCGGCATCACCGTTGGCCTTGGGGCCGAGGTGGTCAGCCGTCATCAGCGCCACCGTCTTGGGCGACAGCAGGCGCACGCCGTCCAGCTCGCCCTTGTTCAACAGCATCTGCAGGAAGCGCGTGTAGTCGCCCGCGGTGGACACCATGCCCGCGCCGCCGGACAGCAGCTTGCGCGGGCCGTTGACGAAGTCGCTCTTGGCCGAGGTCTCCATCAGCTTGATCTGCCCGCCCTCCAGGCCGTAGACGTTGGCCAGCCGCGCCACCTTCTCGGGTGGCACGGAGAAGCTGGTGTCGGGCATACGCAGGGGACCGGTGATGCGCTCCTGGATGAAGCGGTCCAGCGGCTGGCCCGACACCACCTCCACCAGCCGGCCCAGCACGTCCGTGGCATAGCCGTAGATGAAGGCGTCGCCCGGCTGGCCTTGCAGCGGCAGCGCGGCGAAGCGGTCGGTCCACTGCGCCAGCGTCTCGTCGTTGCCGACGAGGTACCAGTCCTTCATGCCGGCGGCGTCGTAGGCCGGCTTGGCCGGGCCGACGCCGTAGCTCATGCCGGCGGTGTGGGTGAGCAGGTCGTGGATGGTGAGCGGGCGTCGCGGCTTCTCGGTGCTGCCGTCGGCCTTGGCGACCTGCACGTTGGCGAAGGCCGGCAGGTACTTGGCGATCGGGTCCTTCAGCAGGAAGCGGCCTTCCTCGTACAGCATCATGGCCGCCACGGTCGTCAGCGCCTTGGTCATGGACGCGATGCGGAAGATCGTGTCCGTTCGCATGGCCTTGGCGTTCTCGACGTCCTGCTGGCCGTAGGCCTTGAACACGACGGGCTTGCCGTCTCGCAGCACCACCATCACGCCGCCGGCGAGCTGCTTCTTGTCGATCTGCTCGTCGATGGCGGCGTCCAGCCGCTTCAGCCGCTCGGGCGAGAAGCCCTGGGCGTTGACGGTGGTAGCCGTGGCCGGCGCGGCGGCGGTGAGCGGGGCGTGGATCAGCGCGGCACAGGCCAGCGCCACGGCGAGGACGGTCGATTTCATGCGGCTCGGCGGGGGCTCAATCGCCCAAAGGGCGTAGTTGGGTGAAGCCGGGGCTGACAGCGATGCGGAACTGTTCCGGCGGCTGCGGCTTGCCTGGCTCGATGGCTCCCAGATCATCGCGCAGCTGCGCGGCCACCGGCACCTTGGCTTCCCTGAGGCCCAGCGCGATCAAACGGGCCAACTGCATGGCGCCGTAGTTGTTGTGGTGGGTGTTGTCCAGCTTGCCGTTGTTCATCGGGTGCGCCAGTTGCGAGCGCTCGGGGCCGAGGGCTTCGTACATCTGGATGCTCATTGCGTTGAGGTCGATGAACGCCAGCTTCATGTCCTGCGCCACGGCGCGGGCGGCGTTGGCGTACTCGGTCAGGCTGGGGCGCAGCTTGGCCGTCTGCGGATCGAAGTTGCGGCGCTCCATGGACGACACGATGACGGGGATGCCGCCTCGCGCCAGGATGCGTTCGGCGTGCGTGCGCATCTCGGCCTGGTAGGTCTGCGCATTGCCGCTGCCGTCTTTTTGCTGCTTCTGGTCGTTGTGACCGAACTGCAGGAGCACCGTGTCGCCGGGCCGCAACGTGGACAGGATCTTGTCGATGCGGCGGCGGTTCAGCGAGTCCCGGAAGGTTTCACCGGACTGGGCGTGGTTGGACACCGCCACGGTGTCCTTGAACAGCGCGGTCAGCATCTGGCCCCAGCTGGCGTAGGGCTCGCCGGACTGGTCAGACACCGTGGAGTCGCCCAGCAGGTAGACGGTGGGCGTGTTGACGGGCTCGATGGCGAGGTGGGTGAGGGCGGGCTGCGGGCCGTTGATCTCCAGCGTCAGACGGCGGTCCCAGGCCCAGACTTCGTTGGCGATCTCGCGCTCTTTCAAGTTCACCCGGCCGGCGGCGATGCCTTGGGCCGCGGTGATGGTGGCGGTGCGGACGTTGACGATGAAGCTGCGGGTGTCGGTCTTGTGGGCCGGGAGCTGGACGCTGTCGAGTTGCAGGCGGCGCAGCTCGGTCTTGATGGTCGTGTCGCTGGCGGCAGCGCCGCCGAGCGTGGCGGTGACGCGGTAGTTGCCTTCGGGCAGGTCCACGGAGAAGAAGAAGGGCTGGCCGGCGGCGTTGCGCTTGTCGTCGGGCTCGAAGCCGTAGCCGCGTTCGCGGGTGTAGGTGGTGTCGGTGGTGACAGCGACCTCGCCGGTGGCGGGTTTGCCGTTGAAGGCGAAGCGCAGGAGCGGTTGTTGCGCCCAGGCGGGCGTGGCCAGCAGGGTGGCGATGAGCAGGAGGTGCTTCATGTGTTTGGTCGTTGGGTGCGTTGAATGCCTGCGGCCATGCCGGGAGTCCCGCCCGGCGGCGGGGTAACTTTCTTCTGCGGGGCCAGAAGAAAGTCACCAAAGAAGAGGCCCTGAACCGCACACGAGTGCGACGCCGCCTCGAGCGGCGCGCGAAAACGATCAGGCGTGGTGCGCCCAGACGCGACCCGCTGCGCTCTCGCGGCTGTCCCTGTGACGAGCCCGCCAGACCGCCCCTTCACGCCGGTTAACGCCGGCTGCACGCCGGACTCATCAGCTGAATGCGGCGTCGCTCGGGCGACGCGCCGGTGGAGGCGACGGCGCAGCCGAGCCGTTGGGCTTTGCTGCGTCTCCCCTTCAAAACCGCTGAGAAGCGCAGAAGGCCAAGGCGCGCGCGAAGCGCGCATCAAGAACTGACTCGCGACGCCTGTTTGAGCAGAGCGTAGCGGAGCGAGTT
>SXGQ01122426.1_pt1 | contig 11714 bp, 14 predicted proteins | sample 3178371 | NCBI WGS metagenome assembly SXGQ01 (sample SAMN11356859, study PRJNA531348) | freshwater metagenome | isolation source: freshwater sample F1-20 | place: China: Fuxian Lake, Yuxi | collected 2017-12-25 | reverse complement strand
TCTGGAATGAGATCCATGGGACCTGGTCGATAGAGGGCAACGAGCGCAATAATGTCTTCAAAGCGATCGGGTTTAGCGTCGCGCAACATCCCCTGCATACCCCGACTTTCCAACTGGAATACCGCAACCGTGTTGCCGCGCTTGAGTAACTCAAAAGCTGCGGGATCATCCAGAGGAATATCACTGATACTCCAATTCTTTCTCTGTGGGTGAAGTGCTTTAATCCAACGCTCAGCCCCCGCTAAGATCGTTAGGGTGGTCAAACCCAAGAAGTCGAATTTCACAAGACCAATCGACTCGACATCGTCTTTATCAAATTGACTAATGACTCCTGCATCCTGATCTTTGGCATCTTGGGTATATAAAGGGCAAAAGTCTGTTAACTTACCGGGTGCAATCAGTACGCCTCCAGCATGCATACCCACATTTCGAGTCATCCCCTCTAACTGCTGCGCAAGGGCTAATAGTTGCCGCACCTCTTCTTCATTTTTCTCCCGCTCAGCCAGTTGCTTTTCTTCTTTCTTGGCCGATTCAATGGTCACCACTTGACCTGGCTTGAAGGGTACTAACTTAGCAATCCCGTCGACAAAGCCATAGGGCTGCTCCAGCACGCGCCCCACATCCCGAATCGCCGCTTTGGCAGCCATCGTGCCAAAGGTAGCAATTTGACTCACCGCATCTTTGCCGTATTTCTCTTTGACATAGGCAATCACGCGGTCCCTACCATGCTGACAAAAGTCGATATCAAAGTCAGGCATCGAGACCCGCTCGGGATTTAAAAAGCGCTCAAAGAGCAAGTTGTAACGCAGTGGGTCAAGGTCTGTAATACCCAATGAGAATGCAACTAAAGAACCGGCACCCGATCCTCTGCCAGGTCCCACGGGCACGCCATTGTTCTTGGCCCAATTGATAAAGTCGGCCACGATCAAGAAATAACCCGGGAAGCCCATTTGCGCAATCGTGTTTACTTCAAACTTGAGGCGATCAATATAACGTGCCTCGACCGATTTACGCTCCTCATTATTCGGATAGAGCTTCAGTAGATTCTTTTTCAGACCCAACTCGGCTTGTTGCATGAGATACGCATCTAAGGCCATTCCATCTGGCGTTGGGAATTCCGGTAGACGTGCTTGACCCAAGGTTAGGGTTAAGTTACACATCTTGGCGATCTCAACCGAGTTGGCGAGTGCTGCCGGTAGGTCAGCAAAGCGCTCCTGCATTTGTGCTTGCGTTAGAAAATATTGTTGTTCTGTAAAGAGTTTGGGTCGACGCGGATTGCCGAGCAACTCACCCTCAGCAATGCAGACTCGCGCCTCATGTGCGGTGTAATCATCCGGCTTCATGAATTGGATCGGATGGGTAGCCACGACAGGGATGCCCAACTCACTCGCTAGCTGACACCCTAACTGCACATGAGACTCGTCTTGCGCATGACCACTGCGTTGCAGCTCAATAAAATACCGGCCGCCAAATGCGCCTTGCCAATGCATGGCTAGTTTTTTAGCCTGCTCCAGATTGCCAGCCAGCAAGGCACTACCAACATCACCCAAATGGGCGCCCGATAAGGCGACCAAGCCATCCGCTAAGCTCTGTACGACTTTCTTAGAGTCGCCCGAATGTTTCTCTGGGGCCTGTACAAACCAACTGGGGTGGACCTCTGCGCGGCCATGGACTTGATTCTGTAGCGAGGCTTTAGTCAGTAATTGGCAAAGATTGAGATAGCCAGTATGGTTTTGTACAAGCAAGAGCATGCGATGTGGCAAGTCAGGCTCTTGCTCATTACTCAACCAAACATCGGCTCCCGCTATGGGTTTAACTCCTCCGGCGCGTGCTGCTGAGTAGAATTTGATTAAGCCAAAGAGATTACCCAAATCGGTGAGCGCTAAGGCGCCCATCGCATCGTTACATGCGGCCGCAATCGCATCGTCAATGCGCACCGCTCCATCGGTAATTGAATACTCCGAATGCAAACGAAGGTGGATGAATTGGGGTGCTGCCATATGAGATGATTTTAGCTGTGAGCACCCCAAAAGAAGCCCTCAAATGACCCCGATTCAGAATACTCAATTCAATCAAGGCTCTAGCCAAGAGGGGCACGCACTGACCACTCCCTACAAAGGTCGATTTGCGCCCTCACCCACTGGACCCCTGCATTTAGGCTCACTGACAACTGCCCTAGGGAGTTGGCTTGACGCAAAAGCCCATGGGGGTCAATGGATTGTGCGGATGGAAGATGTTGATACGCCAAGAACAATAGCGGGGTCCGACCAAATCATTTTGCAGCAACTCAAAGCCTGTGGTTTGGAGTGGGATGAGGAACCCGTTTGGCAGTCCCAGCGTACTCACTTATATCAGGCTGCTTTAGAAAAACTCATTAATAAACAGCTTGTCTATGGCTGTACGTGCTCCCGCAAACACATCGAGGAGACTCTGCAACAAACCGGGGTCATCCTTGAGCCCCATGAAGAACTAGTCTATCCGAGCACCTGTCGTGACAAATTACATCCGCTTGACAGTGCCGCATCACGAATGAAGCTGCCAAACCCATGCACTGTGAGCTTTATTGATCGGGTAATGGGTCATCAATCTCAGAATCTCAATACAGCAGTCGGAGATTTTGTCTTACGACGTGCTGATGGCTTGTTTAGCTATCAACTCGCTGTGGTTATCGATGATCACTTGCAAGGTATTACGCACGTGGTTCGTGGCGATGATCTTCTCAGTAATACAGCGCGACAAATCTATTTGCAACGGTGTTTGGGATATCCAAGCCCAAGCTACATACATTTACCCATCGTCAAAGATGATGCGGGAGAAAAACTGAGTAAGCAAACCCACGCTCAGGCGATTGATATTCATCACCAACAATCAGTATTGAATGCATTGAACTGCTCCGCCAAACATTTAGGAATCGAAGCGGGGGAACTCAGTGGGTCTAAAACCGTTGGAGAGTGGCTCAGTAAAGCAATCTTAATTTGGCAAGTAAAACTTCAAGCAAGAAATTAGTTACAAGGCGATCATTCAATTCCATTAGTGTCAAAGAGTTGTAACATCGACCTCTTTTGGTATATATTATGGTATATACCAACTTAAACAGCTATTTCAATGAAGCAAATTGCCAAAATTTTTACCAATGGAAGAAGTCAAGCGGTTCGTCTACCGAAGGAATTTCGCTTTCAAGGGAGCGAGGTCTTTATTGGCAAAGATCCACATACTGGAAATCTCATCATTTCAGCCAAACCCTCAGACTGGTCAGGCCTTCGTTTTGCGTTGGAAGCCCTCAAGCCCCCAAAAGATTTCTTAAGTAAAAAAGAGCGCCAGCAGAAACCATTTAAACGCGATCCATTTAAAGGATGGGTTGAATGAAATGTTACCTATTAGATACCAATATTGTTAGCCATATTGTTAAAAATGAGTCTAAGGTTATCCAAAAGCTTTTTTCTCTTCCGGTTTCTTCAATCTATATTTCTGTAATTACACACGCTGAAATTCAATATGGCCTTCATAAAAGACCTGGAGCAAAAGCACTTAGAGGCGCAATTAGTGAGCTCATCAAGCGTGTCGACATTGTTGACTGGGATCAAAGAGCAGCGGATGCATATGGCAAAGTAAGAGCCGAACTTGAGATTCAAGGTAAAACCATTGACTCGTTAGATCTTCTAATCGCGAGTCAAGCGATAGCCAATAAAATGATACTTGTCAGTGGTGACAAAGTGTTTGCAAACCTTAAGTCTTTAAAATTAGAGAATTGGCTAAGGTCCTAAACAGGGGTTTTTATTTCTTAACTCCCCCTAGCAGGGCTCCCAATATCGGTTTCTTATTTTTTAATACGGGCTGATTTGATTGAACAGGCGTTGCCGTTGACGATTCTTGATCTTGTTTACTCGACTCATAAGGCGTGTAGAAGAATGGGTCGGCAGCCAATTGCTTTGCCGTCGGTGCTTTTGTGTCGCTATGGCTTGTTGGGAGCGCAGAGATTGGTAATTTGCGCTTCATCAATTTTTCAATGTCTTCGAGTAAGCGCTTCTCACTATCGTCTACCAGAGCAATGGCGTCTCCACTACTGCCCGCCCTACCGGTTCTACCAATACGATGAATGAAATCCTCCGCACTAAACGGGAGCTCATGGTTAATCACACAGGGCATATCGGGTATGTCTAAACCTCTAGCTGCCACGTCGGTCGCGACCAAGGCATCAATCGCACCACTCTTAAATGCTTCGAGTGTGAGCATGCGTTCGCTCTGACTTTTGTCGCCATGAATCGCAGCCGCTTTGATGCCATCGCGCTCTAGCGCAATCGCTAAGCGGGCGCAGCCAAGACGACTGTTTGTAAAGATGATGCACTGCTTAGTATGACCAGCCTTCACACGGTTTTGTAAAATCGTCACAATCGCCGCGCGCTTGTTTTCAGACTTAACGAAGTGGACCACCTGCTTCACCGTATCAGCAGCAGCATTTTGTCGAGCCACTTCAATTGTGATGGGATTACGCAAATAGGTCTGCGCCAACTTTTTAATTTCAGGAGAAAAGGTTGCTGAAAATAAAAGGGTTTGGCGTTGCGCAGGAATCAGATTAATGATGCGCTGTAAATCGGGTAAGAAACCCATATCAAGCATACGATCAGCCTCATCGAGCACCAAAATTTGTACTTGGGATAGATCAGCGGTCTTGGAGCCCAAGTGATCTAGTAAGCGCCCAGGGGTCGCAATCAAAATCTCCACCCCCGCTCGCAAGAGCATCGCTTGAGGCTTAATATCAACTCCGCCAAAGACCACCGCAGTTCGCAGGTCCGTATGTTTGGCATACAAGCTCGCATTGTCTGCCACTTGATCGCTTAACTCACGAGTGGGAGTCAGAATCAAGGCGCGAATAGGGTGTCGTGCCGGTGAAGTGCTGGCATTGGCATTGGGCAGTAACTTCTGAATAATGGGCAAGATAAATGCGGCGGTCTTTCCAGTACCTGTTTGGGCCGCGCCCATCACGTCCTTACCCTCGAGCACCACGGGGATTGCTTTAGCTTGGATCGGGGTTGCTTGGGTATAGCCTTGATCAGCAACCGCTTTGAGGATCTTGGGATCTAGCTGGAAATCAGCAAAGTTAGCAGTGGGAAGGTTGCCCAAATCGGGCTGGGTTTGATCGGCTTGTATAGACACCCCGCTATTTTACAGGGCTTAGACCCTTTAGACCCATATTATTAGACCTCTAATTGAGCCAACCAGTAGGCAGCGTCCGTTATTTGAATTCCGTTGACCATTTCCTCCTGACGAAGATTGGCAACAATTTGGTAGGCTTTCGCTTGTGGGAATTGTGCTGCAAATCGGGTTAATGCCTTATGAGGCCTATGATCGCTTAATTTACACTCAATCAATTGAATCAGTGATTCGCCCTCGCTAATCCCAAAATCTACCTCGACTCCGTCTTTGGTACGAATATAGTGCAAGCCCGAATCGATGCCGCGACTATCCCGTAAATAATCCCTTTGCTTTAACAACATTCCTGCAACTGCATTCTCCAATCGAGCGCCTTGATCCCCTCGCACTAAACCAGTATCAAAAAAATACACTTTAGGCATTTGTAACATCGCTCTTGCAATATTGCGATGCCATGGTTGAATCGTAAAAACGATAAATAAGGCTTTCAATATCTCTAAATAGCGTTTTAAGGTAGCTGGCGATACCGCTAAGTCGCGGGCAATCGATGCCAATGAAAGTGGCGCCCCAACCCGCTCGCGAAGCACTTCAGTAAATAGACGCATGGTGGTCATTTCATGCACTCGAGAAAACTCCAAGACATCCTCTCGAATTAAATCCGTAAAGTATTGTGACCGCCAACGATCTGCCTCAATCGTACTGTTGGCTAAACAAGGCTCTGGAAATCCCCCGCGCTCTAAAAGATGCTCTAAAGCCTTTGGTGCACTGACACCTTCTTGCTCGCACCACTCCTTAACTGAAATTGGATGCAAGCGGCATGAGAAATATCGTCCAGCAAGCGACTCCCCTGACTGTCGAAAGGTATCCATTCGGGCGCTACCCGTTACTAATAGTGCTTGATCTTTGGGGCGTGCATCAATCACACCTTTTAACCATGATTTCCAATTCCGCATTTTATGAATCTCATCAACAACCAGAAGGCCTGCTTTTGGGTTCCATGTTTGGCGCTGTATGATTTCTCGATCGGCAGGAACATCCCAATTTAAATATTGGGCATGCGCGAACTTGGCCATCAGCTGTCGGCTCAAGGTTGTTTTGCCCACCTGACGTGGACCAGTCAAAATGACTGCTTTTTTCGATAGGTCATTGAGGATCAATGCATCTAGATAGCGTTTCATCCGACTATTTTATTGTATATTTCAATAAAGTCGCGACTTTTTTATCAATTAATGCAAAAAAGTCGAAAAAAATGCCTCTCAGCGTAATGTGTGCATCATCAGCCTGTAGTATCCCCCGTCAAGCCGACATTCCTAAAGTGTTGTTTTCTGCCTTTGCTCGATAGTCTCTAGGTGGTATTCTGCCAAGAGATCTGTGTGGTCTTTCTTCGTTGTAAATCGTGATCCAGCTCTCTGTTATTTCACGTACCTCCCTGAGGTTTTCAAATAAATACGCATTGAGGACTTCATGACGGTAGGTGCGGTTAAATCGTTCAATAAAGGCATTTTGCTGGGGCTTGCCCGGCTGGATAAATTGGAGTTCAATCCCTTTTTCCTCACACCAACCCATGAACACGGCAGACCGAAGTTCGCTGCCATTGTCCAGACGTATGGCTTTGGGCAGGCCATGGATCTCTTCTAATTGCTCGAGCGTTCTTACTACCCTGGCTGCTGGCAAACTGATATCGATTTCAATAGCCAATACTTCTCGATTAGATTCATCAATGACATTGAGGGTTCTAAAGGGCCTGCCGTAATGCAAGGTGTCGTACATAAAATCAAGAACCCACATCGAGTTGGCTTCGGTTGGCGCCACCAGCGGAACCTTAGGCATCTTGGGGATGCGCTTTTTGGTTCTTCTGGGTAAGTTCAAGCCCATCTCCTTATACACCCGCCATACGCGCTTGTGATTCCATGCATAGCCCTGATTGCGCATCCAATCAAAACAGAGCCTAAAACCCCAGCGGCCATGCTTGGCAACCACCTGATTAAGGACCTCAACCACGGGTTCATCGGCCTTAGCCCTACTATCTGGACGTTCGTAATACGATGACCTAGCCAGCCCCAGATGGGCACACGCCCGCGTAATCGGTACTGCTTCTTCGCCAACCAGGTAATCGACTGCATCGCGTTTACCGGCTGGCGCTAGAGCTTTTTTTCAATTAAGTTCTTGAGCGCACGGTTATCGTGGGTCAGTTCAGCGACCATCGTTTTGTATTCAGAGAGCTGCTGCTCTAGCTCTTTAACCCGTTTCAGTTCAGACGCCTCAAGGCCGCCATATTTAGATCGCCACTTGTAGAAGGTAGCGCCGCTAATGCCGTGGCTTCTGAGCAAGTCTGCCATGGGTAATCCGCTTTCAGCTTCCTTTAATATCTCGACAATCTGGGTCTCTGTAAATCGTGACTTCTTCATGTGAACCTCCTGTTGTAAATACTGCCATAAACAACAGAAAACTCAACTTTTTAAATGTACGAATCTAGGGGGATACTACAAGCCGACTTCACGCGAAAGACCCTTACCGCTCCTAAAAATGGCGGTGTTGCCAGTTTCCGTTTGAGTCGCGTCCCCATCACGTCCTTGCCTTCCAGAACCATGGGAATGACTTTGGCCTGAATTGGAGTGGCCTGCATATAGCCCTGCTTCTACTCAGTCTGGAGGATCTTGGGATCTAATTGAAAATCAGCAAATTTTGCAAGGATAGAGCCCCAAGAAGCTTAGCAACTAAGGTTCCGATACCACTTGTTTACAAACCCAGTAAAGCTTTGATTTTTAACTTAACAACCATCATTTCCTGATGTGAGATCTTTGATTTAAATTTAGCTTTTCTGACCTTCCAGTCCAAAGACTTCAATTGATCGGCTAATACCGCGGACTGTGTTACGCCATCGGTAAAAACAACCTCAAACGGATAGGATTTGATTTGCGTAGTCAATAGACAGCACAACATAAAGTTTGTTTTCGCGTTGTACGCGATTGGCGACAGAACCAACGCCGGACGATGACCCGCCTGCTCTCGGCCTGCTTTGGGATCAAATTGCAGCCAAACAATGTCTCCCGCATCCGGAATATAGGATTTGGCTATTACCAAATCTCTCGACCTACTGGGGCACCAAAGTCGACTTCAGTGTGTAGATTTTTATTCGTAATTTGCGCAACCAAATCGCCTAGCAAAAACTCCGATGGAGCGCTTGGCTCAATCACAATTTTACCCCGCTGGATATGAATAGTTACCTCTTGATCCACATGTAACTTGGCAGATTTCATAATGGCTGAGCTCAAACGAAGTGCTGGGCTATTCCCCCACTTTTTAATAGTCGCTTGCATATACTTCTCCTGATGTTTCTACATTGTATATACAATTCAGCTAATCATCAAGTTTCCCAACGACCCCAGAACCAAACAAATCTTAGAGAATGGCTGCAATACCCGCTCTTGCAATCCCAGCATCATCCGCGGACTTGACCCCGGAGACGCCCACGGCTCCAATCGTATGGCCATCGACATCAATATTGACCCCGCCTTCGAGCATGCCCTTAATATGCGGCACGGTGGCAAATGCGGTTCGGCCATTATTAATAATGTCTTCATACACCTTGCTCTCGCGCTTGCCCATCGCCGAGGAGCGTGCTTTATCTTGGGCAATATAGGAAGAGACTGGGGCGCAACCATCACGGCGAATGAGTCCGAGTAAATGGCCGCCGTCATCGCACACGGCAATGGTCACCGCCCAGTTGTGTTTTTCAGCATGGGCGTTTGCCGCATCCAGAATTTTTTGCACATCGGCATGCTTTAGATAAGGTTTAGTGGCAAGCATGGCTGTCTCCTTAATTGTTGTATCTTGAAAAGATTCTCCCATACTTTGTTGTTGTTAAGCTTGGGGAAACTTGTACCAAGTTGATCTACCCGCACCAAGTCGTTGCAATAATCCCTTTTTGACCAATTTACTGAAGGTCACTTTCACTGTATTGGGATTAGCGCCAAGCGCAACCATATCGCGAGGCGTCACGCGACCGTGATCACGTACAAACGCCAAAATAGCAGTAGCCAACTCGGATAATCTAGCTGTAGTTACGCGCTCCTCTTCGACTTTAATTGCCAATCTACTTTTTTGCTCTTGGAGAGCTCTGGCAAAAAACAATAGCCAAGGCTGCCAATTTGGGTTTGGATCTTGTAGAGTTTGTTGAGTTTCCCGAAGCGCTAAGTAATACAAATCCCTGCGTTCTTCAATCACATGCTCCAAAGAACAATAAGGAACATAAACATATCCTGCCCTTAGAAGAAGCAATGTTGTTAAAAGTCGACTCAAGCGCCCATTTCCATCCTGAAATGGATGGATTTGAAGGAAAGCCACAATAAACACAGCGATGCGGATGAGTGGGTGCAGTCGTGCTAACTCATTCTCCTCATTAAACCAATGAATCAGCTCAGTCATTCGTCGCGGAGTATCAAAAGGGGATGCGGTCTCTAATAGAACTCCAACCATTTGACCGCTGTTATTAAATGCAGCGACTGGATTGGCGATCTTTTTGTATTCCCCGCGATGGCGCTCATCCTTTTGGCTATGGCGCAACAAATCCCGATGTAATTGCTTGATGTGGTTTTCAGTAATTGGCATATCAGCGTATGCCTGAAAAATCATTTCAATGGTCTGCGCATAGCCCGCGACCTCTTGCTCATCTCGACTATCAGGCTGCTGAACATCGATGGCTAACAGCAACTTTTCGACTTCACGATCCGATAACTTACTACCCTCGATTCGAGTTGAGGATCCAACACTTTCAATCGTCGCCACATGGCGCAAAGCGCGCAAGCGATCAGGGGCTAAAGAGCCAAGTGCCCGCCATGCACCCTTGAACTCATCAATATCACTAAATAAGCGAAGGAGTTCAGAGCTAATTTGAATGGAATGGGTTTTCATGGGCGCATGCATAAGGATGCCTGAATAGATACCTGATTATACCTCTTTATACCTCTTTATACCCCTTTAATAACAGAATACATAACCCTATAAAGTGAATACGTACTAACTAAAGATAGGTTTTCAGGCAGCAATCTACTGTAACCAACTGATATTCTGCCCACATACTTAGGGGGATTCGATTACAGCGATTAAGGTTTAGATAGACATTTCATTTGGATAGCTAAACGAAGGTTTTAAGCTCATCCCAGTAACGGTTTTACTAAGCGATAGCTACACGCAAACTGCCCATTGGCTTTCTAACAGGTTTCACGCGGATCTCAATGTTATAGCCAAGACAAGTAAGACAATCCATGAGTTTACGTTCCGACAAATTAGAGAAGTCTCCATGAATCATGGCAGATACTTTTGGCTGTGAAATACCCATCCGTTTAGCAGCCTCAGCCTGCGTTAACTTGAGACGTTCAAGCGCTTTGATAATTTGAATGACAAGGTCAGTCTTCACCTTTAATTTATCGGCGTCAGGCAAGCCTAGGTCTGTATACACATTTTTAGAGCCTCGGGTAAATTCAATCCCGCTCATTACTCTTTTCCTCATCCTCTAACTCCTTGGCTATTTTTGCAGCCATCTTTAAACGTACTGTAATAAGATCTCTATCCTCTTTTGGCGTTGCTATTCCCTTTTTACTCTTTTTTTGAAAACAATGTAGTACAAAAAAATAGCTTGCACATAGTTCACGGTGTACACCGCTCGATAGGTACCACCCTGATTATTTTCAATAATCTCAATCACCCCAGATCCACCAAAACCCTGCAAAATCGTTGTCGACAAATGACGAAGACCCGATTGAGCCAAAGAGAGTGCATATCCAAATCCACGTTTTACTTCAACTGGAAGTATCACTAAATCCTTATAGCTGCTTCTAATCCAAATGAGTGGCTTTTCTGTATCAAGCATCACTAAATTATACCTGAAATAGTATAAATAATTCTCTAGTAAATCGTCGGTAAGCCATTAATGAGGGTCTGGGAACCGCCCTGAAAGGAAGCACTTAAATCACTACAATCATTTTTTGTATATTGTTCTACGTCATTGTTTATAAGCAACTCTCCGAATACTCTTTTTTCATGACCAAAATACCGCACGATCCCAGTTTTAATCTAGAGGCCCTACCCCCTGAGATTTCTACAAAACTCCAAAGGCAGGTTCAGGGTGAGGTGTTGGTGGATGTCGCCAGTCGCGGTCGTTATGCGACCGATGCCTCGATTTATCAACAGTTCCCAATAGCGGTTTTAATTCCCAAATCCGCTGAGGATATTGAGATAGCTCTTGCTATCGCTAATGAATCTGGCATCCCTGTGCTCCCCCGTGGTGGTGGCACCAGTCAATGTGGTCAAACTACGGGTACGGCGCTCGTAATTGATAACAGTAAGCACTTTCGCAAGATCCTCTCTTCCGACCTAAGTGATCCTGATCGGGCCACGATTGAAGTGGAGCCCGGCATGGTGCTCGATCACTTAAACGCCCACCTTAAATCCTATGGTCTATGGTATCCCGTGGATGTATCTACCGGGGCTCAAGCAACCATTGGTGGTATGGCGGGTAACAACTCCTGCGGTAGTCGCTCGATTGCCTACGGCAATATGGT
>SXGQ01649185.1_pt1 | contig 11715 bp, 9 predicted proteins | sample 3178371 | NCBI WGS metagenome assembly SXGQ01 (sample SAMN11356859, study PRJNA531348) | freshwater metagenome | isolation source: freshwater sample F1-20 | place: China: Fuxian Lake, Yuxi | collected 2017-12-25 | reverse complement strand
GCCGCGAAAGCGGACGAGGAGCCTGCCGAAGGCTCGGCGCGCCCGGCGGCCACGCCCCATCTCGACGGCTCCGAACTCGTGGTCACGCGTCCGGCCCGCGCGCTTTCGCGTGCGCAGTGCCGCGGCGCGGCCGCGCTGCGCCAGGCCATCGTGGCCCGCGAGGTGCTCGGCCCGCCGCTCTGCCTGCGCCGGCCGCGCCACTGATCAGTTCCGCGGCGCGAACAGCCGCGCGGCGAGATAGGGCAGGGCGCAGCACAGCACGATGCCGGCGCCTGACGGCACCGCCGGCAGGTAATACGAAAGATAAAGGCCGCCGGCCCCGCCCGCGAGCGCGCACGCGACGCCCCAGGCCATGACCTGCGGGACCGTCCGCCCGAGCAGGACGCCCGTCGCCGCCGGGACGACGAAGAGCGCGGTCGTGAGCAGCGCGCCGATGAGGCGCACGCACGCCACCGCGCCGAGCGCCACGAGCACGAGCAGCACCACGCGCATGAGCGCCGGCCGCGCGCCCAGGAGACCGGCGTATTCCTCGTCGAACGAGGCGAGCTCGAGCTCCTTGTGGAGCAGCCGGAGGCCGAGCAGGACGATGACGGCGGTGACGCCGATCACGCGCAGGTCCTCGGCGCCCACGGCCACGACGCTGCCGAAGAGCAGGCCCGTGAAGTCGCGCCACGAGTTGGCCTGCTGCATGAGGGCGACCCCGGCGGCGAACATCACCGAAAGCATCACGCCGACCGCGCTGTCCTCGCTCGTGCCTTTGCGCGAAGCCAGCCACGCGGCGCCGGCCGCGGTGACGAGCGCCGCGACGAGTGCGCCGAGGTAAGGCGACAGCCCGAGCAGGATGGCGCCGACGACGCCCGGGAGGATGGAGTGGGTAAGGGCGGTGCTCACGAAGGCCATGCGCCGCAGCACGACGTAGGCGCCGAGGCAGGCGCAGGTCGCGCCGCCCAGGGCGACCGCGATCAGCGCCCGGACGAAGAACGGTTCCGCCAGCGGCTGGGTCAGCGGTTCAAGCATGGCGGTGATCGTGGCCGGAGCAGGCATGGCGCGTGACGACGCCGCCGTCCCGCATATCGAGGATGCGGTCGAAGCGACCGAGGTCGGCGGGGTCGTGCGTCGCCATCATGACGGTGAAGGGGTGGCCTTGCTCGAAAAGGAAGCGGTCGATGATCTCACGGCTTGGCTGATCGAGGGCCGCATAAGGCTCGTCGAGCAGCAGGATCTCGGCGCCTTGGACGACGGCGCGCGCGATGAGGGCGCGTTGGAGCTGGCCGCCGGACAACGTCTGCACCGGCCGCTCCGCGAGCTCCGTCAGCCCGAGCTGGTCGAGGGCCTGGTCGATGGCCGCTTCGCCGTGATGGCATTCTTCGAACCAGCCGTGGTGCGCATAGGTCCCCATCTGCACGAGCCGGCGGAGCTTCAGCGGGAAGTTTTCCGCGAGGTGCGGGCGCTGGGCGAGGTAGGCGATGCGGCTGCGTCCGAGGCCGGGAGCGCGCCCGCCGACGAGGACCTCGCCGGAGCAGGCTACGGTCAGTCCCGCGAGGACGCGGAGCAGCGTCGATTTGCCGGAACCGTTCGGACCGATGAGCGCGGTGCGGCAGCCGCAAGGACTCTCGAACGTCGCGTCCCGGAAGGCGATCGGGCCGGCGGGACGGGCGCTGGCGCCGAGGCCGCGGGCCACGACGGCCAGACCGTCGCACGATTTCCCTTCCCGGGGTGCGTAAGGAATGGCCGGCAGCAAGGCGAAGACGGCCTTGCCCAGGAGGCGGGCGACAGATGCGAAGGCCTGGCTCATTTTGCCTGTAGCGCCTGATGCAGGCGCTTGCCCTGAAGCAGCATCATCGACAGCCAGGTGTCGCCTGGCCGGCCGGCGGGCTGCAGGTACTCGAAGGACAAGGCCAGCGGGGGAGGCAGGCCGGCGTCTTCGGTGAGGCGGCGGGCGAAGGCGTCATTCTGGTCGGCATCCGTGACGATGACCTTGATCTGTTCCCGGCGGATCAGGGCCAGCAAGCTGGAAAAGTGCTGGGCGGAAGGGTCCGCGGATTCGGCCGAGCCGCTCACCAAGATCGTCCCGGGGACGCGCAGCCCGAAGTGCTCGGCGAAGTGGCTCAGGTTGGCGTGCTGGGAGACGAAGGCGCGTCGGTCGGGCGGGAGTTCGGCGAACCACTGGCGCAACCGGAGATCCACCTGGTCGATCTCTTTAACATATTCTCTATAAGATGTTTCCACCGCCATGTCTGGATGGATGACGGCCAGCCGATCGGCAAGCGTGCGGACCATTTTCTTCACCAAATCGGGATTAGTCCATGCGTGCGGATCCGAGCAAAGTGCCCCCGGGGCGTGATCCAGGGTTTTCGGGTAGAGCCAAAGCAGGGCGTCGGAGCGCTGATTGGCCTTGGCCCAGGCTTCCAACCAAGGCTCCAGGTCCGGGCTCATGCCCACAATCAGGTCGGCCTTACGGAGCTCGCGGGCATCGCGCGGATTGATCTGGTAGCCGTGGGTTTCGCTGTGAGATGGCACCAGATTGATAACCATAACCTTCTTCGCACCAATTATTTGGGCCCAATCCTGGATAATAGTAAAGCTGGTGACGACCGAAGGTTTGGCTGCCAGTACTGCCGGATTAACCAAGCAGAGCAGGCCAAGGACGATACTGGCGAGGTAGGCACGAAGCATAGCGTTTTTACAATGAGTAGGTTCTCATCTAATTGCAATATTTTTGCATTAATGAATAGTTCCCGGGGTCACCTCTTTTGCATTTGCCACCACCTACCCCGGGAGGCAAATTTTCCTTCCCATGCCCCCAATCCGTGCTGCTTTTGTCAGCTTAATGGCTCTTTCTCTGTCTGTTTGCTGTCTTTCCGGGCAAGCAACCAAAGGCGACGCCGGCGCGTCGGCTGGCAAAAGCGCGGTTATTGTTCGCTCCATCAATTTCGACCCGGTCAAGATCGGCGGCCAGCAGAACCCATGGATCCGGACGCAGGTCGAACTCAACGCCAACTTCAATCCGGAGTCCTTGACGGTACCGGATGCGGCCGCCACCCCCAAGAAGGCCGCCAACAAGCAGTGGGTCGATAAGATCAAGGTCACGCTGACGCTGGTCTTCAAGCAGATCGGCGCCACCGTCGCGTCGGAGTTCGCATATTATCGTTCGTCCGCGACCGTTCTCACCATGGAGGTCAACAGCTCTCGTTCCGTGTATTTCTACCTGCCAGGCGACATCGTGAAACGCGACCGCCTCAAGATGCAGCCGGATTTCTATTATGTGCAACTCGAGGTCGGCGGCACCGAGCTGACGCTTTTCAACGAGGCCGGCCGCCTGAGCCCGGACATGATGCCCGCCCTGCATAAGATGTTACATTTAAAGCAGGCATACGACCGGGCACGTTCCGAAGCCGATCGCGCGGTCAGCGCCAACAACGGCATGCTGCGGCCCCAGTTTCTGGTGCCCTTTTCCATTTTCGACAGTGTGCCGCAGGGCTCGCCTTCGCCAGAATTCATCCGCGAAGACGCTTCCTCCCGCTAACTCCACCGCTCGCCTTCCCCGCATGAGCCAGAAAAAGGCCACCATCGTCAACCTTGCCGCATCGAACGTCTCGGTCTCCCAGTTCACGGCCGAAGCCGGCAGACTGGTGCTCGAGCAGCTCTACCTCGAGGAGATCGCCCCCGGTTTGACCGGCGACGAAGATTGGCTGAACGCGGCCATGGCGGCCTTGGCCAATCTGGTCAGCCAGCACGACCTGAAGGGACGCGTCACCGTCATCGCCCCGGCTTTCCTGCTCCTGCAGAAGCCGCTCAAGGTTCCGCAGGTCGAGAAGGCCCGGCAGGCGCAGATCGTCGCCTTTGAGGCGCAGAACGCCATTCCTTATCCGCTCAACGAGGTCATCTGGGACAGCCAGCTGATGTCTTCCGACGGCGTCGAGGCCGAGGTGCTGCTCTTCGCCCTCCGCACCGAGGTCGCCACCAAGATCGCCAACATGGTGACCGTGGCCGGCCTCCGTCCGATGTCCATCCAAGCCGCGCCCCTGCTCGACGGGCAGGCCTTCCGTCATGGCGGCGGTTCGTCCGCCGAGGAAGTCCTCATCGTGAACGTCGGCGCCCGTTCGACCACCCTCAGTTTCGTCGGCCCGGGCGGCGTCAACATCCAGACCGCCGCCAACATGGGCGGCAACCTGCTCACCCAAGGCGTCTCGGACAACACCGGCCAGCCTTTCGCGACCGCGGAGGCCATCAAGATCGGTTACTTCACCGGCGTCATCCAGCTCGCCGAGACCGATTCGCAGGTCGCCGTGTTGCAGGCGAACGCGCAGACCTTCATCCGCCGCCTCGCGCAGGACATCAACCGCCGCCTCATCAACGTGCGCCGCGGCGTCAACGGCCGCCAGCCGGCCCGCATCCTTGTCACCGGCCGCGGTTCGCAGGTTCCTGGCCTGACCGAGCAGCTCTGCGAGACGTTGCGCCTGCAGGTCGAGGCCTTCGACCCGTCTTCGGCCGTTGACCACGGCCCCGCCGTCACCTCCGAGCAGCTCATCCGCTCGAAACACCAGATCACCGAAGTGATCGGCGAGGCCGCCCGCCTCGTCCTGCCGCAGCCCAGCGGCGTGAATCTCATCCCCCGTGACATCGCCGCGCAGCAGGCTTTCGACGCCCGCAAGCCGCGCCTCCTCTTCGCGGCCGGCCTCGCCGCGGCCGCCCCGTTCTGCGTGTGGCTCGCCCTCGCCGCCTCCGAGGGCTGGAACAAGGAGAAGGTCGCGGTCGTCCAGCAGCGTCAAGGCGAGCTCACCGCCCGCCGTTCCGCCATCGAGGAATCGCGACGCAAGGCCGCCGAGCTTTTCCTGAAGTGCAAGGACCTCGAGAGCGTGCTCCTCAACCGTACCAACTGGCCCGCTTTCCTCGGCGATCTCCAAGTCCGCGTCGGCAGCTGCAAGGACACCTGGATCGAGGAGCTGCACGTGAAGTATGAGACGCAGCCCGCGCCCGCGCCCGCCGAAGGGCAGCCGCCGGCCCCGCCCATCGTGACCACCAAGGTCGTCATCGCCGTCCGCTTCCTCTTCGCTGATGTGCCTTTCGACGTGAAGCAGTATCGTTCCGCCGCCGAGAAGGCGAAGATCGGGCAGCTCCTCGAGGCCGTGCGCAAGTCTCCTTTCGTGAGCGCCATACCGGAGAACGAGATCAGCGTCACCGACCAGGCCCTCCGCGTGGACGGCAAGACCGAGATCCGTATGACGCCGAAGGCGACCATCACCCTCGTCATCCACCAGGACAAGGCCCTCTAAGCCATGCAAACCTTTAAGAAGAACCTCGGTTTCAGCCTCGTCCTGTCCGTCCTCGCGGCGGCCTTCCTCGCGGGGTGCGGGTTGGCATACCTGGCTTTTTCCGGTGCCGCCGCCAGCACCGTCGTCCTCGAGACCAGCGTCCGCGCCGAAGGCCAGCTCCGGCGCGGCCATTCCTTCGGACCCGGCGAGGAGCTGGTGGCCCTCAACGAAGACAACGTGAAGAAGGCCGAGTCCGACCTCGCCGACCTCGCGGAGCACCGCAAACTGCTCCGTGCCGCGATCGCCGGGAACCCTGAGCTCGGCATCGTCGGCAAGACTACCGCTACGACCACTCCCGCCGACCTCAGCGCGCTCCTGCGCGAATCCGTCGACGGCTGGCGTAAGCTCACGGCCGACCAAGGCATCAAGCTCAGGCTCGACGAGCCCACCTCCTTCGGCTTCCACCGCTACATCCATAACCAAGGCACTTCGCCCAAGCGCGACTTCCCGAAAGTCGACCAGCAGCGCCTCATCATCGATTTTCTCGTCCGTCAGCTCGCCGAATCCCGTCAGTCTGGTTCCCCTCTGCTGATCGAGTCCATCGACCGCGAGCCCGTCGAGACCTACGTCCTCATCCCCGAGGGCAAGCCCGGAGCCGGCACCTACGGCCCCGATTCGGAGGCCTCGCGCAACGAAGTCGACGAGTTTACCCCGACCCGCACGCTCACGCGCGCCGGCCAGATCGAGACCCTTTCCTTCCGCGTTCGTTTCGTCGCCCACACCCCGACGCTCCGCACGTTCGTCAACAAGATCCGCAACTCCGGCCGGCCTCTGGCGATCACCGCGATCGACGTCAGCCGGACCTCGCCCGAGACCGAGAAGCTGCTCGCCGCGCCGGTCTCGCTCCTACCCGCCGCGTCCGGCGCCCCGGCCGCCGCGCTCGGCGCCTTGAGCTTCTTCGCCGAAGAGACGCCGGCCCCGGGCGCCGCCAAGCTGGCCGCCGTCGCCGAGGATAAGCGCGTCCCCGTGGTCCAGCGCAAGCTGTCCGCCTTCGTCGTGCAGGTTGATTACCTCTCCGTCATCGAGGACAAACCCTTGGTCGCCGCCGACGGCGAACCCAAGAAATAAAGCACTCCGGCCATGAATTCCCGCAAGGATATCCTGTTCATCATCGGCGGCGCCGCGCTGTTCGCGGGCGGTCTGGCCGTCTACCTGACTCCGGGCCTCCTGGCACCGGTCGTGCCCGACGAAGAGGACCGCGCGATCCAGCTCAAGGTGCTCCGCGAGAATCCTCCGGCTGGTGCCGACTATCCGGGCACGCCTCGCGCTCCGCTCGGAGACAACGTCAAGGACTGGCTCAATCCTGAGGAGAACGAGGATAATTGGGATTACGATCTCTTCACCACCATCGACGTGGTCTGGGACCCGGCCATCAGGGAATACGTCCCGCGTAGCCGCAAAGCCGAGGAGATGCCGCCCTTCGGCATCTCCCTCCTCTCGGTCGGACATCCGACCTATGACTACATGCTCGGCTATATCATTCCCGGTCCGAGTCTTAAGGAGGAGGAACGCAAATTCGCCATCAGGAACGTCAAGACCAAGAAGTACCTGGACGACTGCAAGCTGAACACGCCCATCCCCGAGGCGCCGTTCCTCATCCTCAAGGCCTTCAAGGTCGTCAAAGGCAAGGACGCCGACGGCAACACCTTCACCCGCAACGTCCTGACCATCGATGACCGTAAGTTCGGCCAGATTGTCGAAGTCACCGACGAGAGTCCTCTCGAGTTCAAGGGTCGCTTGGACATCGTCCTGGCGTCCGCCACCGATCCCGCCTGGAGCCTCACCCTTCACGCCGTCGGGGAGAATTTTGTCCACAATGGTGCCACCTACGTGGTCAAAGGCATTGACTTACCTAACAAGAGCGTGAGTTTCGACAAAACCTTCGTTCTTAACCCCAAGAAACCGAAGAAAATCGTTTCCGATCCGCAGACGCTGGTCGTACCGGCGGCGACCGCCCCGGCCGCCAAGAATAAGCCCGCCCCGGCCGCCGTGCCGACGCCGCTCCCCCTCCCTCAATAATCTTCAGACCCCTACCATGAAAAAATTCCATCGATCTCAACTTGCATGGGCCGTCCTCGCCTTTGCCGTCGGCTCCCTCGTCGCCCAAGACGGCGAGGCCGCCGCCCGGAAGCCGCTGCTTCTCGCCGAGGCGCTGAAGGCGCGCGACGAAGGCAACCTGCAGGCCGCCAAGGAAAAGTTTGAGGCCATCCTCGCGATCGACCCCAAAGACATCGGCGCCAACGAGGGCCTCACGTCCGTCAACGCCGCCTTGGTCGAGGCCGTCATGGCCAAGGAGAAGGCCGACGCCGCTTCCGCCGCCGCCAAGGCCGCCGCCAAGGCCGGTGCTCCGGCCGCCGAAATCATCCCTGCCCAGCCCGCCGGCGCGCTCGCCGAAGTGGCCGCCGTTTACCAGAGCCGTTTCGAAGAAGTCGTCCGCGCCATCGCGGTCGCCAAAGAGAAGACCGTTTCCGGCGATTTCAAGCGCGCCGCCGAAATCCTCGCGGGCGCCTCTTCCGCCCTCGATTCCGTGCCGTCCGCCGCCGCCCAGAAGCTCCGTGACGCGATTTCCCTCGCCAAGCAGGACCTGGCCGTCCGTCGCGACGCCGGCGGCGCCGCCGCCGCGCAGGAAGAGGTGAGGCGTCTCACCCAGGCCAACACCCTCGCCCTCGGCAAGCAGGGAGATGTCGTCTCTGCCGCCGAAAGCCTCATCCGCCGCGGCACCATCGACTCCCTCGACAAGGCCTTGGCCGACCTCGACGCCGCCGACCGTGCGATGGGCGCGGACGCGCTCTCGAACCGGGAGGTCAAGCAGCGCCTCCAGGACGCCAAGGGCGCCGCGCTCGCCCGTCGCGCGCTCCTGGCCATCGAAGTCCGCGACATGGCCAAGGCCACGACCCTCGTCGGGCAGTATGGCGAACTGAAGGGCAAGGAAGACCCCAGCGCCGCCCGTCTCCAGCAGGAACTCGCCGCCCGCCGCAAAGACCCGACCTATCAGTCCGTCGACGACATGTCCCCCGGGCTTCGCAACAAGGACGACAAGGTAAACGAACTCCTCGTCAAAGGCCGCGCCCGCTACCTCTATGGCGACTATCAGGGCGCCCTCGACGCTTATCGCGAAGTGCTGCAGTATCAGCCGAATAATCCCGAGTCCAAGGCCTACCAGATTCGCATCCGCCAGATGCTGACCGAGAACGCCGGCCAGTGGAACCGCGGCGTGACCAAGGGCAAGCTCCTGGAACTCCTCGACGAGTCTTGGAAACTGCCCGAGGTATTCAACCGCGATAGCGTCAAGCTCGATCTCGGCGCCGGCAACGATCCGGTGATCGAGAAGATGAAGTCGATCCGCCTGCCGGACGGCTACATCGCCCGCGACCTCCCGCTGGACCGCGCGCTCATCCTCCTCCAGACCTCCGCCCAGACCTACGACAAGGAGCAGAAGGGCGTCAACATCGTCCCGCTGGACAATTCCAACGAGAACCCGACCGTCAACCTCCAGCTCAGCAACAACATCACCGTCTACCAAGCGCTGGATTACGTCTGCAAGCGCGTTGGCTACAGCTTCACCGTGAGCAACGCAGGTATCGTCGAAGTCCGCAAGGACGCCGGCGACAGCCTGCTCGAGACCGAGTTCTATGAGCTGACCCAGGCGGCCGTCGTGAAGATGACCGGTCAGGGGCTGACCACGTCCGCGGCGGCCGGCACCACCGCCAATCCGTTCGCGGGCGCGGCGGGCGCCTCCGCCGAGCCTGGCTCGGGCAGTACGCAGGAAAACGCCGTCAAGAGCTTCCTCATCCGTTCGGGCGTGCCCTTCGACCCGCCGGCGACCCTCTCGTTTGACGGCAGCCGCCTCATCGTCAGCCAGACCCGCAAGAACCTCGATCGCATCAAGAACATCATCCGTCGCTACTCCGACATCAAGCAGGTCCACATCGAAGCCAAATTCCTCGAGGTCGAGCAGAAGGCACTCAACGAGCTTGGGGCGAACTGGGCGATCACGCCTAACGTCGTGGGCGATGCCCTGGCCACCACCGCCGGAAGCAACCTACGTTCGGTCAATTCGGTCTTCGCCCAGAACAACAGGGCTGCGAAGAACCTGACTATCAACAGCCAGATTACGACTGGCGGCACTACGACCAATGTCCTTCAGACCTTCCCGAACCTGGCCCCGAGTTTTCCGGGCGGCATGAATCTTGGTCAGGCGACCAACTCCTTTTCTGGCATGATCAATGTCATGAGCCGCGAGACCCTCGCCCTCACCATCCGTGCAATCGAGGAGAGCGCCGGCAGCGACTTGATGTCCAGCCCGAGCTTGACCGTCCTAGACGGCAAGACGGCCGTGATCAGCGTCGCTCAGCTCCTTCGCTACCCGCAAGCCTACGGAGACATCCAGTCCAACGTCGGTAACGGGGGCGGCGGCGCCGGCGCCGGTATCGGTGCGGCCAACACCTCCGTCGCGGTCACCGCGGGTACCCCGCAGGACTTCACCACGCAGCAGGTCGGCGTGTCCCTCGAGGTCACTCCGACTGTCGCGAACGACGACTCGATCTCCCTCAACCTCAAGCCGAAGGTCACCGAGTTCGAAGGCTTCGTGGAATACGGCGGCACCTCCGTCGCCTTGACCGGTGGCGTGACCGTCACCGTACCGTCCGGCTTCTTCCAGCCGATTTTCAGCGTCCGTGAAGTGACCACCGACGTCACCGTCTTCGACGGCGCCACGGTCGTCATCGGTGGCCTGACCCGCGAGGAAGTGAAGACCATCGAAGACAAGGTCCCCGTCCTGGGTTCCATCCCGCTCATCGGCGCGGCCTTCCGCTCCAGCGGCACGAGCATCCAGAAGCGCAGCCTGATGGTTTTCGTCACCGCGAACCTGGTTTCCCCGGGCGGCGCCACCCTCCGCAGCACCCACCCGGGCATGCGCGCCGGCGCGACCTTCTCGAACCCGACGCTCATCTCCCCGGGTGGCGCCGTGTATCGCGAGCCGGTCGAGGTCGCCTCCCCGACAGAAACGCCCCCGGTCGTCACCGACCCCTCGAAGTAATCCCCCGCGCCATCCGCGTCTGACAGGCCCGCCTTTCCGGCGGGCCTGCTTTTTTCTCGATGCCGGAGACGGCGGCGCGACAATCTCCGGCATGCGCTGGCTGCTCATCGACGGATTCAACCTGGTCTTCCGCAGCCATTTCGCGATGGAGCGCTCCAACCTCCGCCGGCCGACGGACCAGTTTCCCACGGGCGCGCTCCATGGTTGGATGAAGGCGCTGACCGACCTGCGCGACTCCGAGAAGCCGGACCGGTCGGCGGTCTTCTTCGACCTTGGCGGCTCCGATCGACATCTGGAAGTCCTGCCCGAATACAAGGCGCAGCGCGATGACACCCCGGAAGACATCGTCCTCCAGCTCCCGGAGATCAAGCGCCTCACCGGGCTCCTCGGCTTCCAGGTCTTCGAGCGCCGCGGCGTCGAGGCCGATGACCTGATCGCCACCGCCGTCCGGATTCTCTCCGCTTCGGGCGATGCCTGCGTCATCGTCAGCGCCGACAAGGACTTCGGACAGTGCGTCGGCGGACCGGTGGTCCAGCTCGCCCCTCCGCCCACCGCGAATCCCGCCCTCGGCTGGCGGCGACTCGACCCGGCCGCGGTGACCGAGAAATTCGGCGTCCCGCCGGAGCGCATCGCCGATTACCTCGCGCTCGTCGGCGACGCCTCCGACAACATCCCGGGGCTCAAAGGCGTGGGTCCCAAGACCGCGGTGAAATGGCTGAACGAGCATGGCGATCTCGCGGGCGTGCTCGCGGCGGCCGACACCTTGCAACCGGAACGCTTCCGCGAGCAGGTGAAGGCCGAGGCTGAGCGCATCCGCAGCAATCTCCGGCTCGTCACCTTCCGGACTGATTTCGATTTCGATCCGGGCGCCTCCGTCGCGGAAGACGTCGCCGGCGTCGAGGCCTTCCTCGTCGAGATGGAGATGCATTCGACCCTGCGCCGCTACCAGGCCAAGCATGGACGGGCGGTCTCCCTCGAACCCGTGCCACCGGCTCCGCCGCCGCCGGCTAAGCCCGCGACGGAGCAGGGCGAACTTTTCTGACCAATGAAAAAGGCCCGCCGTGAGGCGGACCTTGTCGGGAAGACCAAGCCTCGGGTTCAGTTCTTCTTGTCGGCCTTCTTTTCGAGCCTCGGCGCCTCGATGGCGACGGGGGCCGCGGCGGTGGTCTGCTGCTGCTGCGCGGCGGCGACGATCTGGTTCACTTCTTCCTGGTTGAGCAGGATGGCGAACTTGGACTCGAGGATTTCGACTTCGTAATTATGGGTGATCGAGTAACCGACGCTCTCGAGCATCTCCTTGTTGCCCTTCTCGAGGAGTTCGCGGGTCTGGTCGAGCTGGGTCTGGATGCGGTTCTTGTCCTC
>SXGQ01645600.1_pt1 | contig 11716 bp, 11 predicted proteins | sample 3178371 | NCBI WGS metagenome assembly SXGQ01 (sample SAMN11356859, study PRJNA531348) | freshwater metagenome | isolation source: freshwater sample F1-20 | place: China: Fuxian Lake, Yuxi | collected 2017-12-25 | reverse complement strand
GCGTTTCCTTGTAGCGACCCATCATGGCGCTGCCGCCGGCCGACACACCTTCGACGCGTAAAACCTCATGCAGCGTCAGATCGCGGCTTTCACAGTCGGTCAGCTTGCCGGGCAGCACGGCCACGCCGGAGCCTTTTCGTTTTTCAACTTTCTGACTGGCGCGTTGCCGAGTCTGTGCCTGCTTGATGACCAGCTCGGCCAACTTCTTGCCATGCTCCACATGGTGGTTCAACCACAGCTCGAAGGCCGGCTTCACGTAGGCCGACACCAGCCGCAGCGCGTCGCGGGAGTTCAGACGTTCCTTCGTCTGGCCCTGGAACTGCGGGTCCAGCACCTTGGCGGAGAGGACGAAGCTGGCGCGCGAGAACACGTCGTCCGGCATCAGCTTCACGCCCTTGGGCAGCAGCGAGTGCATCTCGATGAAGCCCTTCACCGCGCCGAACAGGCCGTCCTTCAGGCCCGACTCGTGCGTGCCGCCAGCCACGGTGGGGATCAGGTTCACGTAGCTCTCACGCAGCGGTGCGCCGTCTTCCGTGAACGCCACGCACCACGACGCCCCCTCGCCTTCGGCGAAGTTCTCGCTCTCGCCGGCGGTGGCAAAGCCCTCGCCTTCGAATGCCGGCACGATCGGGTCGGCGTTCAGCGCCTGCGCCAGGTAGTCGCGCAAGCCGGCCTTGTACTGCCAGGTGGTGACCTCGTTGGTCTTCTCGATCTTCAGCGTGACGATGACGCCGGGCATCAGCACGGCCTTGGAGCGCAGCAGGTGCACCAGCTCGTGCCTCGGCAGCTCGGCGCTCTCGAAGTACTTGGCATCGGGCCACACGCGCACCGTGGTGCCCTGCTTGCGGTCGCCGCTGGCCGCCGGGCGACTGACGACCTGCTGAACCACGTCGCCATGCTCGAAGGCGATGCCGGCCACCTGCTTGTCGCGCCACACGGCCACTTCCAGCCGCTTGGCCAGCGCGTTGGTCACGGACACACCCACGCCGTGCAGGCCGCCCGAGAAGCTGTAGGCGCCGCCCGAGCCCTTGTCGAACTTGCCACCGGCATGCAGGCGGGTGAACACGATCTCCACGACCGGCACGCCCTCTTCCGGGTGCAGGCCGAACGGGATGCCGCGGCCGTCGTCGGCCACGGAGACGGAGCCATCGGCGTGCAACGTCAGGTCGATTCGCTTGCCGTAGCCGGCCAGCGCCTCGTCGGCGGCGTTGTCGATGACCTCCTGGATGATGTGCAGCGGGTTCTCGGTGCGGGTGTACATGCCCGGCCGCTGCTTGACGGGTTCGAGACCCTTGAGCACGCGGATGGAGGCTTCACCGTAGTTGGCGGGAGAGGAAGACGGTCGGCTGGACATAGGGGCGGGATTCTATGCAGGGGGTCCGAAGCGCCCCGGGGGCGGGACATCGCCGCAAAACCGGACACGGCCGGTTCGTCCAGTCGGGGGATGGCCGCTGCCGGCTACGGCCCCTCCAATCCGGCCACCCTGCTTTTTCCCGAGCCCGCCATGCCCGCACCCCGCCCCCACCTGGCCGCCTTGACCCTGCTGGCGCTGAGCGCCGCCACCCACGCCGCTGACTTCGCCCCCAAGGGCGCCCGCGCCACGCTGACGGTGGACTACAGCTACGACGCCGTCGGCAAGAAAAGCGACAAGTACGACCTGCGCGAGTGGAAAGTGCAGCGCACGCTGCGTGTCGAGTCACAGCTGACCGCCGGCCTGCCCGCGCCGCTGCCGTCGCTGCAGCCCATGGAGGCCGGCCAACAGGCCCAGTTGCAGAAGCAGGCGGCCCAGATGAACAAGTTCGCCGAGCAGTCTGCCCCCATGATGGCCAGCGCCCAGGCCATCATGGACAAGTGCGGCGACGACGACAAATGCATGGAGCGCGAGGCCATGAAGATGGGCCAGGCCATGGCCGGCACGCCGCAGATGGACGCGCACCTCAAGGCCGGCACGGAAACCGCCGCCGCGCTGGCCCCGGGCGCCAATCGCTACCAGGCCTGGCAGGGCCAGAGCCAGACCGGCAGCTACAAGATCGACGAGAAGGTGCACGTCGTCCATGCCGACCCCATCTGCATCCCCCTGCCCAAACAGCGCTGCACCCGCGACGAGGTGCGCCAGGGCAGCGGCGCGCTGAAGAACACCGTCAAGGGCAGTCCGGCGGTCATCGAGGTGGACGCCGGCAAGTCCACCCTCACCTTGGTGCTGCCCGCGGCCCTGGAAACCCTGGGGCTGACCGAGACCATCACCACCAACGAGCCTGAAGGCACCCACTCCACGCCCACGCCCAAGGGCCCGCAGCAGCGCCAGGTCCTCTTCCGGCCGGCAGACGGCAAGCCTCAAGTGCCCACCTTCACCGTGCCGCTGTCCGGCGGCTGGCGCAGCCAGAGCGGGGTGCAGACCTACAAGTTCAGCGGCGCCAACGAGGAAGGCGGCACGATGACGGTGCGCTGGCGCTTCCAGGTGCAATGACGGCAGCCGGACACAACTGCTGACAAGCCCCCGCCGCGGCCCGGCCCGAGGCATTGGCTAGGATCGCCGGCCAGCCGCCAGCCACCGGGGCGGCGCCACTGCCGTGTCCATGCCCTTGTCCCGTTCCCTGTTCCGTGTCCTGTTCGCCTCGCTGGCTGCCCTGCTGGCAGCTGCTCCTGCCGTCGCCCAGCCCTACCAGGCCAGCGCCCCGCTGACCTGGGAACTGAAGAACGCCCGTTGGTTCGACGGCCGGCAGATCCAGCGCGGCAACCTCTACGTCGAGGACGGCGTGTTCGTCGCCAGGAAGCCGGCCCGCGTCAACCGCAAGATGGACATGCGCGGCCAGGTGCTCATCAACCCGCTCGCCGAGGCGCACAACCACAACCTGCAGACCGCCTGGGGCTGGGGCCAGTTCGCCGACAAGTACATCGACGAAGGCGTGTTCTACGCCGCCATGCTGTGCGGCGACCCGGCCAGCGTGGCCGAGGTGCGCCCGCTGGCCGCCACGCCCGAGGCGCCCGACGTCAGCTTCGTCACCGCCTGCATCACCGCCAGCGACGGCTATCCGCTGGCCGCCGTGCTCCCCAACCCCAGTGCGGAGGCGGCCGCCGCGCAGAACCAGGTCGTGCTCATCGACAGCCCCGAGCAGGCCATCCAGCAGTGGCCCGCCATCAAGGCGCGTGGCGGCACTTGGCTGCGCCTGGTGCTGGCCCACAGCGAGCGCCCGGAACTGCACGGCCGCCCGGACACCTTCGGCCGCCTGGGCGTGCGGCCCGACACCGCCCTCACGCTGACCCGACTGGCGCATGCGGAGAGCATGCGCGTGGTGGCGCACGTGGAGACGGCCGCCGACTTCGACGCCGCACTGGCCGCCGGCGTGGACGCCATCGCCCACCTGCCCGGCTATGCCAACACGCTGGACGAACCGGCGGAGCGCTTCGCCATCTCCGAAGCCGCCGCCGCCCAGGCCGCCCGCCAGCGCACCGCCGTCATCACCACCACCGCCGCCACGGCCCTCTTCAAGCTGGACGACGCCCGCCTGGCCGCGCTGCGCGACGTGCAGCGCACCAACCTCGGCCGCCTGCAGGCGGCGCGGGTGCCGGTGCTGGTGGGTTCGGACGTGTTCATCGGCACCGCCCGCGCCGAGCTGCACGCGCTGGACGACCTGGGCATGGACCGCGCCTCGCTGCTGCGCCTGGCCACGCAGGACACCCCCCGCGCCCTGTTCCCCGGCCGCAAGATCGGCTGCTTCGACCCGGGCTGCGAGGCCAGCTTCCTGGTGCTGGGCGGCGACCCCATCGCCGACCTCGCCCAGGTCGACATGCCCATGCTGCGCGTCAAGCAGGGCCGGCTGCTGACCCGGCTGGCCGACGTGGCAGCCTCCAGCTCGCAGGCCAGTACGTCCACGGCCGAGCCACCGGTGAAGAAGGCCGCGTCCAAGAAAAAGACCCCCACCAAGGCCAAGTCGACCGGCAAGAGCAGCAGCAAATCCACGTCCAAGGCGCCCGCCAAGGCCCAAACCAAGGCGACAAGCAAAACCAAGGCGCGCTGATTACAGTGCCAGGATGAACCCCGCCCGCGCCACCCCCACCGGCCTGTCCGTCCAGCAGGTGCTGCTGTGCGGCGCCCTTGTCGTCACGCTGTCGATGGGCATCCGCCACGGCTTCGGTTTCTGGCTGCAGCCCATCATCACGGAGCGAGGCTGGACGCGCGAGACCTTCTCCTTCGCCATGGCCGTGCAGAACCTCGCCTGGGGGGCCGCCGGCCCCATCGCCGGCATGCTGGCCGACCGCTTCGGCGCCTGGAAGGTGCTCATCGCCGGCGGCCTGTGCTACGCGCTGGGCCTGCTGGCAATGGCCACGGCCAGCCACCCGCTGGGCTTCACGCTGGGCGCGGGCGTGCTGATCGGCATTGCCCAATCCGGCTCCACCTATGCCGTCATCTACGGCGTGCTGGGCCGCACCGTGTCGCCCGACAAGCGCTCCTGGGCCTTCGGCGTGGCGGCAGCGGCGGGCTCGTTCGGCCAGTTCGTCATGATCCCCGTCGAGACCTGGCTCATCAGCCATGTCGGCTGGCAGGGCGCGCTGATGCTGCTGGCCGGCGCGGCGCTGCTGATCGTGCCGCTGGCCCTGGGTGTGCGCGAGCGCCAGGCCGTGACGACGGCGTCCGGCCACCAAAGCATCGGCCAGGCCCTGCGCGAGGCCTTCGGCTACCGCAGCTTCCAGTTGCTGATGCTGGGCTACTTCGTCTGCGGCTTCCAGGTGGTGTTCATCGGCGTGCACCTGCCGAGCTACCTGAAGGACCATGGCCTCGGCATCGAGGTGTCCACCGGCGCGTTGATGCTGATCGGCCTGTTCAACATCTTCGGCACCTACGCCGCCGGCTCGCTGGGCCAGCGCTTCCCCAAGCGCTACCTGCTGTCGGCCATCTACGGGCTGCGCGCCGTCGCCATCGTCACCTTCATCTCGGTGCCGCTGTCGTCCATCAGCGTCTACGTCTTCGCGGCCGTCATCGGCTTCCTGTGGCTGTCCACGGTGCCGCCGACGAACGCTGTCGTGGCGCAGATCTTCGGCGCGCAGCACCTGTCCATGCTGGGCGGCTTTGTCTTCTTCAGCCACCAGATCGGCAGCTTCCTGGGCGTGTGGCTGGGCGGCAAGCTGTACGACGCCACGGGCAGCTACGACGTCGTCTGGTGGCTGGCCATTGCGCTGGGCATCATGGCCATGCTGGCCAACCTGCCGGTGCGCGAGACGCCCATCCAACGCGCCACCGGCGCGCAGCCCGCATGAAGCCCAGGCGCTGGATCTGGCCCGTGCTCGCCGTCGCCGCCCTCGCGGCCACGGTGGTGGCCTACCGCCACCCGGCCGTCATGATCCAGCTCAGCGAACAGATCTGGGCCTGCTTCGGATGACCGGTACGCCCTCCGCCTGGCTGCAGCGCTTCGCCCCGACCGAGCCCGGCACCGCGCTGGACGTGGCCTGCGGCTCCGGCCGCAACCTGGTCTGGCTGTCCGAGGCCGGCTGGCAGGTGACCGGCGTGGACCGGGACACCTTAGCCACCACACCGCTGAAGGCGCGGGCCGAGATCATCGATGCCGACATCGAGCAAGGCCCCTGGCCGTTCGAGGGTCGGCAGTTCGACCTCGTCGTCGTGGCCAACTACCTGTGGCGCCCGCTGTTCAACGACATCCGCGCCGCCGTCGCACCGGGCGGCTGCCTGATCTGGGAAACCTTCGCCGACGGCCAGCAGACCATCGGCCGGCCCTCGCGGCCCGATTTCCTGCTGCAACGCGGCGAACTGCTGCGCGTCTGCCACGACTGGCACATCGTGGCTTACGAAGACGTGTTCGAGCCCGGCGTCAACCCACGGTTCGTCCAGCGCGTTGCGGCCATCCGGCCGACAGATTCAGCCTCCGCCGCGGCCTAAAATCAGCAGATTCCTCAAGACATTTCCACCATGAAGCCCATCCTTGGCAGCATCGTCGCCCTCGTCACCCCCATGAATGAGGACGGCAGCATCGACTACCCCGCCCTGCGTCGCCTGATCGACTGGCATGTCGAGGAAGGCACGGCCTGCGTCGGCGTCGTCGGCACCACGGGCGAATCGCCCACGGTCAGCATGGAAGAGAACCGCGAAATCATCCGTGTCGCGGTCGAGCACGCCAAGGGCCGCATCCCCATCCTGGCCGGCACCGGTGCCAATTCCACGGCCGAGGCCAGCGAGCTGAGCCGCTACGCCAAGGACGTCGGCGCCGACTGCACGCTGTCCGTCGTGCCCTACTACAACCAGCCATCGCAGGAAGGCATCTACCAGCACTTCAAGGCGATTGCCGAGGCCGTGGACATCCCCATGATGCTCTACAACGTGCCGGGTCGCACGGTGGCCGATATGGCCCCCGAGACGACGCTGCGCTGCGCCTCACTGCCCGGCGTGTTCGGCGTCAAGGAAGCGACCGGCAACATCGAGCGCGCCGCCTTCCTGATCAAGCACGCGCCCGAGGGCTTCCACATCTACTCGGGCGACGACGGCACTGCCGTGGCCCTGATGCTGCTGGGCGGCCATGGCAACGTCAGCGTGACGGCCAACGTCGCGCCGCGCCAGATGGCCGAGCTGTGCCGGCTGGCCATCGAGGGCAACGCCATCGAGGCCCGCAAGGTCCATCTGAAGCTGCTGGGCCTGCACAAGCAGCTGTTCTGCGAGCCCAGCCCCGGCCCTGCCAAGTGGGCGCTGTCCCGCCTGGGCCGCTGTGGCGGCGCACTGCGCCTGCCCATCACCCCGCTGACCAGTGCCGGCCAGGCCAGCGTCGGCCAGGCCATGGTCGAAGCCGGTCTGCTCTGAGCCACCGGCAGCCTCTGGTCTAATGCGCGGCTGCGCCGGCTTGGTCCGGCGCCTTTGTTCCCCGGAGATTTCCAGCGTGACGTCCCTTTCCCCGCTCCGCCCCACGGCGACCCGTCTGGCCTGCACGGCCTTTGTCTTGTCGCTCGCCGGCTGCACCACCCTGAACCCGTTCTCCTCGGACAAGGTTGACTACAAGACCGAATCGCGCCAGACCCAGGGGCTGGACGTGCCGCCCGATCTGACGCAGCTCGCCAAGGACAACCGCGCCCAGGTGCAAGGCGGCTCCATCACCGCTTCCGCCTTGTCCGCGACCCGCCCGGCCGTGGCCGCCGCACCTGGCCAGACGATGGGTGCCAACAGCGTGGCCCCCAACGCCGCTGGCGACGTGAAGCTGGAGCGTGCCGGCACCGAGCGCTGGCTGCACACCGCCGCGTCGCCCGAGCAGGTGTGGCCGCAACTGCGCGCCTTCTGGCAGGAGCGCGGCCTGGAGTTGACCAAGGACCAGCCGGACATCGGCGTCATGGAGACCAACTGGGCCGAGAACCGCGCCAAGCTGCCGCAGGACATCATCCGCCAGACCATCGGCAAGGTGTTCGACGGCCTGTACTCCACCGGCGAGCGCGACATGTACCGCACCCGCGTCGAGCGCAGCGCAACCGGTACCGACATCTTCATCAGCCACCGCGGCATGCAGGAGGTCTACACCTCGCAAAGCCGTGACTCCACGTCGTGGCAGAACCGCCCGAGCGATCCGACGCTGGAAGCCGAGATGCTGTCGCGCCTGATGCTCAAGCTCGGCGGCCAGGAAACCGCAGCCAAGGCCGTCGTTGCCGCAGCCCCGGCCGCCACGCCTGCAGCCAAGCCGTCGCCGCAAGCCGTGGGTGGCGAGGCCAACCGCCCGCGTCGCCCGCTGTCGGAAGTGCCGGACAGCCTGACCGTCAACGACGGCTTCGACCGCGCCTGGCGCCGCGTGGGCCTGTCGCTGGACCGCCACGGCTTCACCATCGAAGACCGCGACCGCGCTGCCGGCCTGTTCTACCTGCGCTATGCCGACCCCGAGCAGGCCGGCAAGGAAGAACCGAACTTCTTCCAGCGCCTGTTCGGCGCCAAGGCCTCGACGCCGGTGCGCTACCGCGTCTCCGTCAAGACCGAAGGCGACAAGAGCACCGTGCGCGTCATGGACGACCGCGGGCAAGCCATTGCCGATGACAACGCCAAGCGCATCCTCAGCCTGCTGATGGATGACCTGAAGTAAGCCTGCTCACTTCAGAATTCCTGCCGTGATGCGTTTTTGCAGCCTCGGCAGCGGCAGCGGCGGCAACGCCACGCTGATCGAGGCCAGCCAGGGCATCACGACCACCCGCGTCCTCGTCGACGCGGGCTTCAGCGAACGTGAGCTGACGCGGCGCCTCGGGCGCGCAGGCTGCATGCCTGCCGACATCGACGCCATCTTCATCACCCACGAGCATGGCGATCACGTCGGCCGCTCGCTCGCGTTCTCGCAACGCCACCGCATCCCGCTGATCACCAGCCGCGGCACCTGGCGCGCGATCGGCACCGAGGCGTACGACCTCACCCTGCTGCGCCTCACGCGCACCGGTGAAGCCTTGGCCTGGGGTGACATGGAACTGCACCCCTTCGCCGTACCGCATGACGCGATGGAGCCGCTGCAGTTGTGCCTGACCGATGGCGCAGCGCGGCTGGGCATCGTCACCGACCTGGGCTGTGCGCCTGAAGCCGTGGCGATGGCATTGCAGCGTTGCGATGCCTTGCTGCTGGAATGCAACCATGACGAGGCCATGCTGCGCGCCGGCCCCTACCCGCCCATGCTGAAGCGCCGCATCCTGGGCACGCACGGCCACCTGTCGAATGAGGCCGCCGGGGACTTGCTCGCCCGCTGCCGCCATGCGGGCCTGCGCACGGTGGTGGCCGCACACCTCAGTGAGAAAAACAACTCGCCGCTGCTGGCACGCAGCGCATTGGCAGGTACCCTCGATTGCGCGCCCGACGATATTCGTGTGGCCGACCCAGCAGCGGGGTTTGACTGGCTTCGGGTCGATTGATATGACCCGCCATCAGCGCAAAGTTTTGTAACTCAATTGCCCCGTGGCGAATCCACGTCGCGGAAATGAAAAAAGCCGTCGCTGCTTGCGCAGCGGCGGCTTTTCCGCGGGGACGAAGTGATTACTTCGAAGCAGCCGAAGCAGCGTCCACAGCGGCCGAAGCAGCAGCGTCAGCCGAGCTGGCGGCAGCCGAAGCAGCGTCAACAGCAGCGGAAGCGGCGGGCTCAACAACCGGAGCGGGCGGGGGGGCCACGACTTCGGGTTCCTTCTTGCTGCAAGCGGTCAGGGCAGCAGCAGCCAGCAGGGAAGCCAACAGGATCGACTTATTCATACTTGTCCTCAAACGTTTAAACAGGTGCACACCATAACTTTGGGGTCGTGCGTCAGTGTTTCTTTGTTCACCAACAGCCGACCCCGACAGAAAAGACGCGGAAAACCTCGAGCGCTTCCCTCGCCTAGCCAACAATTATAGGGCTGTCAGCGTGACTAAGCCTCACAAGCCCAAGGTCGTAGGGGCAAATGATTCGCTGGATCGTTGCGCCAGGGCATCAAACCACTCCAGCCCACGGAGGCGCTGTGCGGGGTCGCTGCTCAGTTCGCCGCGCCACAGGTGGCGGTCGAAGAGGCGCACGCTGAGAACACCGTCGCCACCGGCGGCCAGCAACAAGCTCTCGGGCGCAGACTCCACCCGCAGTTCGGGTTCGACGGCGCGGGCGGTGATGCAGTGCGCGTAGTCACGCCGCCAGCGCACGAAGCGGGGATGGCGGCGGGCGACGTCGTCGTATTGCAGCGCCAGCAGGTGCAGGTGCCGCCCCTGCCGGGCCCAGCCCGCCAACGCGTCCAGCGCCGCTGCGTCTGACAACGGCCAATCGACGAACGAAGCGTCCCAGGCATGCAGTTCGCGGCAGCCCTGTGCGGCAGCCCAGGCCAGCGATTCGATGAGCACGCGATGGAAATCGGCGCGGCCGGCGAAGGTCTGTGTGTTCATGGGGTGAGCGGCTGCATCCAGCCGTCCTCGGTCCATTGGTCGAGCAGTTCGCGCGCATCGGGTGACAGCCGCGCCACTTCGGCAGCGCTCATCGTGCGCGCATCGGCCAGGCCACGCATCAGCGCTGCGTCGCGGCCGCCGGCGCGGAAGCTTTCGCCGTTCAGGAACACGTGCGAGGCGTCGTAGAGCATGCGCGTGCGCCGGTCGAGCATCACGCCCTGCCCTGGTGGCAGCGGCTCGCCGGGCTCGAACCACACGTTGGCCTTGGGCTCGGTCAGTGCCTCGCCGAGCGCGCGCTCCAGGGCCTGCGGGCGCTGCACGGCAGCCTCCACGGCGCGGCGTGCGAAGTCGAGCAAGGCAGCGGGGATGCACGCCGGCTCAGTGACAGCCTCCTGGCGCGGGTCGGCGTACAGGCGGCCAGCCTCGTCGATGTCATCGAACAGGCGCGGCAGCAACTCCGCCGCCAGCGCTTCGGCGGCTGACGCGCGAAAGCCCACGGAGCCCGTCACGCAGCCGGGGCCGACGGCCGTGCCGTCATGCGCCCAGCCCGGCGGCAGGTAGAGCATGTCGCCCGGCTCCAGCACGAACTCTTCCTCGGGCTGGAAGTTGGCAATGATCTTCAGCGGCACGTCGTCGCGCAGCACGGCATCGCGCTGGGCGCCGATGCGCCAGCGGCGCTGGCCGGCCAGCTGGATCAGGAACACGTCATAGGAATCGAAGTGCGGGCCGACGCCACCACCATCACTCGCCACCGACAGCATCAGGTCGTCGAGCCGGGCATCGGGCACGAAGCGGAACAGGTCGAGCAGCGCACGGGCTTCGGGCAGGTGTTGGTCCAGGCCTTGCACCAGCAGCGTCCAGCCGGGCTTGCCCATCGCCGGCAACCTGGCGATGGGACCTGGCTTCAGCTTCCACTCGCCCTCGAACGCGGTGACGAGGCGCGATTCGACGTCGTCGCGTGCGGCCAGTGCCGCGAGGTCTTTCAGCGAGGCCGGCGGCTGAGCGCCGGCAAAAGCCTGACGCACGAGCAACGGCTTCTTCTGCCAATGCGTGCGCATGAACTCCGCCGGACTGAGGCCGGCGAGCATGGGAGTCGGGAGAGCGATCTGCATGCAGGCATTGTGCCGAGCCCTGCGTGCGAAAATCACGCGATGCAAGTGACCCGCCCCTGTGTCGTCTCCCTGCGTTGGAGACTTGAAGATGCCCAGGGCCAGCTCATCGACGAGTTGGCCGAACCGATGGAGTTCCTGCTCGGCGGTGATGACCTGTTCGCCAAGGTCGAGGAGGCCCTGGAAGGCCAGGAGGTCGGCTTCGAGACGGCGCTGGCGCTGCAGCCCGAAGAAGCCTTCGGCGACTACGACTCCAACCTCGTGTGCTTCGAGGCGCGCGGGCTGTTTCCTGAAGACGTGGCCCCCGGCATGCAGTTCGAGGGCATGCCGGAAGGTGCCGCCACGGAAGGCATGCCCGAACAGGCCGTCTACACGGTCACCGAGGTGTACCCGGAGCACGTGGTGCTGGACGGCAACCACCCGCTGGCCGGCATCGGCCTGCGCATGCACCTGACGCTGCTGGACGTGCGCGCCGCCACTGAAGAAGAGGTGCAGGCCGGCTCGGTCGGCGAGCCGATCTTCATGGTGCAGACCGGCGCACCGCCAGACGAGCCGATCCACTGAAAGCAAAAGGCGCCGAGAGGCGCCTTTTTCGTTGAGGCCTGGCGGCCGCGGCGCTCAGGCCTTGCCGGTGGACCCGAAGCCGCCCACGCCGCGCGACGATGCGTCGAAGCTGTCCACGCGGCGGAAGGTGGCCTGCACGACCGGCACGATGACCAACTGCGCGATGCGCTCGAAGGGCTGGATGACG
>SXGQ01566185.1_pt1 | contig 11716 bp, 17 predicted proteins | sample 3178371 | NCBI WGS metagenome assembly SXGQ01 (sample SAMN11356859, study PRJNA531348) | freshwater metagenome | isolation source: freshwater sample F1-20 | place: China: Fuxian Lake, Yuxi | collected 2017-12-25 | reverse complement strand
GGGGTCGATGGGGAAGAACAGGCCCTCGTGCTTCAGCGCTTCGTTCAGCGCCTTGCGCGTGACGCCGGGATGCACGGTCACGGTCAGGTCTTCGGCATCCACGCGCACGATGGAGCTCATGCGCGACACATCCAGGCTGATACCACCGCGCACGGCCAGCAGATGGCCTTCCAGCGACGAACCCGCGCCGTAGGGAATGACCGGCACGCGGTGCTGCGCACACCACGCCACCACCTGCGCCACCTCGGCCTCGCTCTCGGCGAACACCACGGCCTGTGGCGGTGGCACGTCGAACACCGATTCGTCGCGGCCATGCTGTTCGCGCACGGCCTGGGCGGTGGAGCAGCGGTCACCGAAGGTGGCTCGCAGCGCTTCCAGCAGCGCGGCAGGCAAGGGTGGGGCGATGAAAGGGGTGTGCGGCGCGTTCATGGTGAGAAAGGCTCCTGGTCTGACACGCATTGTGTTGCGCTGAGCGGCACACAGTGCCAGTATGGGCACCACATCCATTGCGGGAGACCTCCACCATGAGTCCCACCCTCACCTGGCTGTTGCTCATCGCGGCCGTGCTGCTCATCGGCCTGGGCGCCGTGCGGTTCGACATGCTCGCCGCCCGCTGGCGCGAGCTGTTCATCGGCACCCCACGCGCCGATCAGCCCCCGCCGCCCAAGATGGCGGCGCACGACCCGATGGGCGAGTCCTGAGCACAATGCGGGCTCTTGCAGCCACGCATTGATGCTTCATGGGAAACCGCCTCTCTCACATTGCCACGCGCACCGGCGACGACGGCACCACCGGCCTGAGTGATGGCAGCCGTGTGCCCAAGGACCACCTGCGTGTGCAGGCCATGGGCGATGTCGACGAGCTGAATTCGCAGATCGGCGTGCTGCTGGCCGAGCCGCTGCCCGACGACATCCGCGACCTGCTGGTGGTCATCCAGCACGAGTTGTTCAACCTGGGCGGCGAGTTGTCGTGGCCGGGTGGCGAACTGCTGAAGGAAGCGGCCGTGCTGCGCCTGGATGACGCACTGGCCCACTACAACGAACACCTGCCGCGGCTGAAGGAATTCATCCTGCCTGCCGGCACGCGCAGTGCGGCCCTCTCGCACGTGTGCCGCACCGTGGCCCGCCGCGCCGAGCGCGCCGTCATCACGCTCGCCGCCACGGAGGCCATTCGCGCGGCGCCACGGCAATATCTGAACCGCTTGTCAGACCTGCTCTTCGTGCTGGCCCGCGTGCTGAACCGTGCCAACCTTGATGGGTTGGGGGGTGACGACGTCTATTGGCAGAGCGAGCGGATGAAGCGGCTGGACAGCGAGGACGCCGCATGAACATCACCGGCCAATGCCATTGCGGCGCCATCCGCTTCACGGCCATCGCGAACCCCGAGAAGGTGTTCGCCTGCCACTGTGCGGATTGCCAGATCATTTCTGGAGGCCCCTTCCGCGCCGTGCTGCCGGTGCCGGCGGAGCAGGTCGAGTTGCAAGGCTCGCCGAAGCGGTATGTGAAAGTGGCCGCCAGTGGCAACCGGCGCGTGCAGGCCTTCTGCGGCGATTGCGGTACACAACTCTTCGCCACCGAGGCCGATGACGCCAAGATCCTGAACATCCGCCTGGGCTGCGTGAACGAACGCGCGCAACTCAAGCCCCAGGTGCAGGTGTGGCACGACTCGGCGATGCCCTGGTTGAGGGATCTCAACGGCACGCCGGCTCACACGCGTGGCCGGGACAGCCCACTCACCTCGTGATGCGATCTCGACGCTGAGCGTTCAGCGTTTGCGGCTGCCCCAGAGCCGCCACGCCATCAGGCCCCAGCGCATCGCACGCCACAGCTTGCCGCGCCGCTGACGGCCCGCGCCGGCAAAGAACGCCGCGCCCGTGCCGGCCGCAGCCATGACGACGGGATGGGAGAACCATTCCTTCACCACGAGCACGCGCCGCACCAGGCCGTCGGCCCGGCCGCCCACGTCGTCGAACGCCACCTGCGCCTGGTTGCGCATCAGCTGAGACGCGAGCAGCAGGTTGGCCTTGCGCTGCGCGCGCAAGGCCGGGTCGGAGGGCAGCTTGGGAATCATGGGCGGGGCGGCGGCTGGCGCAGCGCGTCCGCGTCCTGGCGCAACTCGCTGATGCTGGACTGGAACAGCGTGGTGGGTTGGGCAATGAGGCCCTTGACCTTGGCCACGGCCGCTGCGGCAGCACCCAGCAGCACGACCGCGGCGCCGGCAATGGCCAGCAGCCGGTAGCTGTCCCACAACGCCACGACGACGAGCATCAGCAGCATCAGCAGGCCGAAGCCGGCCAGCAAGGCCGCCATCACCGCCCACAGCATGACGCCGGCGATGCGCTCCTTCTCTTCCTGTGCCTCGATGGCGAGTAGTTCGAGCCGGATGCGTCCCAGCGTCAGCAGCGAAACGCCGAACCGCCGCAGCGGTCCGGACACGGGTTCCTGGGCGTCAGTCAAGGTCGGCAGCTCAGCGGCGGCCGATCAGCACGCCCAGCGCCAGGCCGATGGCGGCCGCGGCGCCGATGGCCTGCCAAGGCTTTTCGTGCACGTAATCGTCAGTCGCCACGGCGGCGTCCTTGGCGCGGCGAACGGCTTCGTGCTGGGCGTCCAGCAGCTTTTCCTTGGCACCGCTCAGGCGGTCCTGGATGCGGGCGCGCAGCACCTTGACCTCACCTTCGGCCTCCTTGCCGGTGGCCGTCATCAGTGCATCGATGTCGTCCATCACCGCGCGGAAGTCGGCTGCCAGTTTTTCCTTCGCTTGCGTTGCATCGGCCATTTTTAGCTCCTTCGGTGGGTATCAGACACGTTTCAAGCCTAACGCGATGGAACAGGGTTGACATGACCCACGGGTCATGTCGCGGGCTTGTCCTACAAAGCCGCCACCGCTTGATGGAGCCGAGCCGCATGAGCCTCGCGAAGCGCAGCGGGCGCCACCACCTCCACTTGGCCGGCGTGCCGCAGCAGGTCCATCAGCAGCTCGGTGTCGTCCACATACGGCAGCAACAGGCGCCAGCGGCCGTCGGGCAGGAACTCGCTGCGCTGGGCGGGGTGCCATTCCTCTCGGGATACCCAGGCCGCAGCCTCGGCGTTGAACAGCAACTCCGCCTCGCGTGGCGTGCCGCCGGCAAAGATGCCGTAGCCGCGGTCCAGCTCGGCCTCCAACTCATCCAGGGCCAGGGCTTGTGCAGGTGCTTCCAGCATCGTGGCCGCCTCGATGCCGTCGAGCGCGAACCGGCGCAGCCCCTGGCTCTGATGGCAGAACGCATCGAGGTACCAGGCATGCCGGTGATGAACCAGGCGCTGCGGCGACACCTCGCGCTCGCTCACCTCACCGGCCCCTGTCTTCTTGCGGTAGCGGATCTGCAGCCGGCGCCGCTTCACCACCGCACTGCCCACGGTCTCGAAACTGTCGCTGGCGATGCGACGACGCGCCGTGCCGATGAGCTTCACGCGCCGGCGCAACTCCTGGGCTTCACCCTGGTCCACGCCCAGCATGCCGGTGATCTTGTCGAACATGGGCTGCAGGTGCCGCCCCACCACGCCTTGCTCATCCAACCCGGCCAGCATCTGCTGCATGGTCAGCAGCGCGTGCAATTCCGCCTCGTTGAACCACACCCCCGGCAGCTCATGCTTGCCACCACGCCACTGCTGGCCGAAGCGATACCCGTTGTCGGCCGCGTCGTACTCGATGGGCGCATCCATGCGTTCGCGCAGGTAAGCCAGGTCGCGCTTCAACGTGGCGGGCGACACCTCCAGCGCCTCGATCAACTCAGCGAACGACACACAGCCGCGCGAGCGGATCAGGTGCTCGATCTTGTAGAAGCGTTCGGTGCGGTCCATCCAGCCAACTCCTGAAAATATTTACAGTGTTTTCACGGTGGATCATCTCATGAGCCAGTAGCTCACCACACTGCTTGGAAGGCCCGCGATTCAAGCCCAGGCCTCTCAACCAGGAGCCCGCCATGCAAGCCGTTCTCAACCGCCCGACCGAAGCCACCCGCCCCGCCCTCGTCCAGTACGACCTCGACATGGCGGACGCGCCCGCCAGCGTCAGTTCCCATGAACACATCGGCTTGGCCCTGGGCCGCGACTACGCGCTGCACGGCCTCACGCCGCCCATCGCCCACCTCTACCCGCAATCGCCGCTGCAGCGCGGCTGGATGGCCTCCCGCGGCCGCGCCGTGCGCACGCCGGCCAGCCCGCAGGTCGAGCAATGGCTGGCCCTGCGCACCCATGCCTGGGCGCGCGGCCGCAGCTTCGAAGACATCCAACTCACGCCACGGCACCTGGCACAGCTGGACGCCACGCACTGCCCCATCAGCCGCGAAGTGCTGGACGCCGACACCCGCACCATCGACCGCGTTCGTGACGACGCCGGCTATGCCGCCGGCAACCTCGCCGTGATGAGCCGCCGCGCCAACCGCGCCAAGGGCCACCGCACCCATGCCGCGCTGGCCGACATGGCCGCCAGCTGCGCTGCCGGCCCCATCACGCGCATCGGTGGTCTGGCCGAAGGCGAATGGCAGCGCCTGGCGGTGCTGGCCAGCTTCGTCACGCCGCTGGCCCATGAAGAAGCCGCCCGCATCCCGCTGCACGTGCTGCCGCCCAACCGCCTGCGCTTGTTCAACCCCATCCAGGCCTTGCAGGCACTGGTCACGCGACAGTTGACCACGCCGGGCTGGAGCGCCCGCCTGGCGCGCCTGGAAGCCCTGCTGCCGACCGACTCGCTCCGCACCGACTTCAACCGCTTCCTGCTCGCCTTGGCACCCCGCGTGCTGGCTGCGGCGGACCTGCAGGAACCGCAACAGATCCGCTGGGCGCTGGAAGATGCCTGGAGCTTGCCGCTGGTGCAGAAGCGCTGGACGAAATTCGCGCTGCAGCTGACGCCCGAGCAGGCCGAGGCGCTGGTGGAGCGTGCCGCCGCGAAGAAGCTCAGCCCCGTGCACGTGCAGCGCCATGACGACGGCACCGACGGCTGGGCACTGGCGACGGGTGGCTACGCAGCCTGAAGCAGCCCCCGCAGGCACGGGGGTGTCACCGGCGAAGCTGTCACGGGGCCTTCACTGCGGCACCGGACAGTGCACCTCCATCTGCTTCTGGAGCCCCGTTGATGACCAAGACCTTCTCCCTGATCGCCGCAGCTGCCGCAGCCCTCGTGTCGCAAAGCGCAGGTGCTGCCCTCGGCACCGGCGACCTCGTTTTCACCGCCTTCAATGCCGACGAAGACGGCTGGGCGATGGTGACGTTCACTGACATCGCCGCCGGCACCACGGTCTACTTCACGGACAACGAGTGGAACGGCAGCAATGCCTTCAACACCGGCGAGAGCTACCACCGCTGGACCAGCGGCACGAGCGTCATCGCCGCTGGCACGGTGATCCGCTTCTCCAGCATCGACACCACGTCGCTCGCCTCCTCGGTCGGCACGCTGAGCCGCCAATCCGTCAGCGGCAGCTCGAACTACGGGCTGGCCAACAGCGGTGAGACGCTCTACGCCTACATGGGCACCAGCGCCACCGCGCCGACAACCTTCCTCAGCGCCATCACCAACGGCAGCTTCGCTACCGACGGCAGCATCGCCGGTACCGGCCTGACGGAGGGTGTGGATGCGATCCGCCTGAACAAGAACAACGCCGGTGCCACACCCGACTTCGGCGAGTACATCGGCACTCGCACGGGCAAGGCAAACTTCGCGGACTACAAGCCGCTGGTGGGCGACGTGGCCAACTGGACGGTGGACACCACCAACGGCAACTACGTCAACACAGTGCCCAACACCACGGCCTTCGCCGTCAGCGCCGTGCCGGAACCCGAAACCTACGCGCTGATGCTCAGCGGCCTGCTGGCCGTGGCGTTCGTGGCACGTCGTCGTCGCGGCTGACCGTCGCAGTACAAAAACAAAGCGCCCCGAGGGGCGCTTTTGCTTTGGCGGGAAGCCCGCTCAGACCAGTGAGCGGTGCAGGCGGATCTCTTCGACGCGGGCGCCACCGACTTCCGTCGTGCGGGCACTGCCCAGCTCGCGCTTGAAGCCTGCGAGTTCAAAGAAACGCAACGCGCGTTCGTTTCGCAGGTAGCACCACAGCGTGGCCTTGGTGCAGCCTTCTTCCTGCAGGCCGTCGCGCGTGGCATCCCACAGCGCCAGGCCCACGCCTTTGTCCCAGTGCACCGGGTCGGCGAACAGCGCCCAGACCTCGCCGGTCGTGGCGGGCGTGCCCTTGTCGCGCGAGCGGTCGAAGCCGGCGAAGCCCATGATCTTGTTGTCCAGGTGGGCGACGATGACCTGCGGCTCGCACAGGTCGATGGCTTCACGCCAGAAGGCCTGGCGCTTTTGCACCGACATCGCGTCCAGCGCAGCGGCCGGCAGCAGGGCCTTGTAGGCATCCTGGCTGGAAGCGACGTGGATCTCGGCGATGGCCTTGGCATCGCGCAGGGTGGCGGGGCGAACCTGGATCACGGACATGAACTCTTGAGCAATAACGCGGGGACGAAAGGGCGAGATTGTCATTGCCCAAGTGCGGCAGGCGGCCTCTTGACAGAATTTTTTCCTGCGCTCAAGCAGCCTGAGTTCTCGGATGGCGCGAGTTCACATGCGCCACCAGCCCGCGGCGCAGCCAGCGCACCGGCGTGCGCTGCAGTTCGGCCAGCAGCGCATGGCTCACGGCCATGCCGCCCAGGTCCATGGCGAACCGCTGCGCGATCTCGGCATTGACCTTCAACAGCAGCTCGGCCGTGACGAGCGCATCCGCCATCGCCCGGTGGGCACGGCCCGAAAAGCTCAGGCCATGGAATCGCACCTGTTCGCCCAGCGAGTGGCTCTTGGCCTCCGGCCACAGCCGGCGTGACAGCAGCACCGTGCAGGCGAACTCGTGCGCCGGATCGGCATCGACGCCGGCCTGCTGCATCTCGGCCTGCCAGAAGCTGCGGTCGAACGACGCGTTGTGTGCCACCAGCGGGCAGCCGGCCGTGAACCGGGCCAGCTCGCGCATGACGCTGCCGGAGTCCGGCGCCTCGGCCAGCATCTCGTTGGTGATGCCGGTCAAGGCCTGGATGTAGGGCGGCACCCAGGCGCCGCTGTTCATCAGGCTGCTCCAGCGATCCACCACCTGGCCGCCACGCACCAGCACGGCAGCGATCTCCGTGGCGCGCCCGCCGGTGGTGGCGCCGAGGCCGGTGGTTTCAAAGTCGATGACGGCAATGGTTTCCATCAAGACGTTTTCTTCAGCGGTGGATGCTTGACGGCATTCATCGCGAGCTTGCGTTCGACGGCAGCCTCCAGATCCACGCCACCGTGGTCGGCGATCTGCAGCAGGTACAGCAGCACGTCCGACAACTCCTCGCCGAGATGGCGGCGCTGCTCGTCGCTGAGGTGCTGGGACTGCTCCGGCGTCAGCCACTGGAAGATTTCCAGCAGCTCGGCGGCTTCCACCGTCATGGCCATCGCGAGGTTCTTGGGGGTCTGGTAGGGCTGCCAGTCACGGTCGGCAGCGAACTGGCGCAGCCGGCGCTGCAGCGCTGAGATATCCATGTTGGCAGTGTCTTATGTATTCCAAATGGTATTCAAGATTTCAAAGTAGTCGTGGTGGTAGAGGCCGGCCGGCGCTGTGGACAAGCGCAAAAACGCCAATCGCGACAAGCGCTTGAATGTCGCCAAAGTCTGTGTGCCAGACCCGGGATGAACGTGTTCGCGATTGGGAACAACTTCGCGAACCGCCGTCGGCCTGTGGATATCTGGCCGGTTGTCCCAGCGCCATCCACAGACTTGCTCCGGGCCGTCGGATGTCTTTCTTTACCGTCAGCCGCGCAAAAAACGAACGACCGTTCTAAAAGCTGCGGCTAGAGTTGCGCTCCCGAATTCGTTTGTGAAAGCACCGTGACATGGTGCGCCCAGGAGACAACCCCATGAATCCCTTCCTCACCCGGATCGCTGCCGCCTCGGCCGCGCTGTTGGGCAGCCTGCTGGTGGCCGGCTGCGGTGGTGGTGCCACGGCGGACACGACGCCGCCGATCCAGATCTCCTCGGTCAAGGTGTTCGGCGACAGCATCCAGGACAGCGGCACCTTCGGCTACAAGTTCACCGTCCAGAGCAGCGACAACCTGATCTACGCCGAGCGCATCGCCGCCAACTACGGCCAGACGCTATGCAACTTCTTCGTCTTCACGGGCACCACCTTCGCGCCCAACACGGCCAAGACGGGTTGCACCAACTACGCCATCGGCGGCGGCCGCATCACCTACACCGGCACCGGCGGCGCGGCCAACCCGCTGACCATCGGCACCCAGATGGCCACCTACGCGGCCACCGGCAGCTTCACGGCAACCGACCTCGTCATCATTGACGGCGGCGGCAACGACGCGGCCGACCTCGTCGGCGCCTACCTGACCATCCCGCGCGACAGCGCCGCCACCTACCGCGCGCTGCTCGGCACGCTGCTGACCCCCACGCAGATCGGCACCGGCCTGGCCGGCGGCGCCACCACCACGGCAGCGCTGGGCGGCGACTACATGAAGGCCCTGGCCGACAAGTTCTACGCGTCCATCAAGACCAACGTGCTGGACAAGGGTGCCACGCGCGTCGTGCTGCTCAACATCCCCGACATCACGTTCACGCCGCGCTTCCAGATGGTGCTGGACAGCGTGGCCGTCGCCAATGGCGGCGGCACGGCCGGTGCCACGGCCCGCGCCGCAGCCCAGGCCACCTTCCAGGGCTGGATGACGGCGTACAACGCGCAGCTGGCTGCCAAGGTCGGCACCGACGAGCGCGTCGTGCTGGTCGACTTCTACAAGGCCTTCCAGGACCAAGTCGCCACGCCGGCCCAGTTCGGCCTGACCAACGTGAAGACCCCCGCCTGTCCGGCCACCGGCATGGGCAGCGACGGCCTGCCCACCTACACCTTCCAGACCTGCACCGCCATGGCGCTGTCTGCCGCGCCGCCCGCCGGCGTGACCGGTGCCGACTGGTGGAAGACCTACGCTTTCTCCGACGGCTTCCACCCCACGCCCTACGGCCACCAGCTCACGCAGCAGCTGATCGCCAAGTCGCTGGCCACCAAGGGCTGGCTGTAAGCCGCGGCACCTCTGATTCGGAGACTTCCCATGACAACCAAACTCCTCTTCGGTGCCCTGGCCGCCTTCCTTACCGCCGGCAGCGCCTTTGCGCAATCGGCCGGCAGCATCGTCGTCTACGGTGGCGCGGCGCAGATCACGCCGCAGGTCGACAGCGGTGACCTGACCGCCCCCAGCCTGCCCGGCACCAAGGTCGACGTGAAGAAGGCCACCGCCTTCGTCGGGGGCATCACGTACTACTGGACCGACAACATCAGCATCGACCTGCCGATCTCGGCGCCGTTCAAGCACGACGTCGTCGGCGCGGGCGCCATCGACGGCGTGGGCAAGCTGGGCACGGTCAAGTCGCTGCCGGCCACGCTGCTGGCCCAATACCGCTTCGGCGAGGCGAGCAGCAGCTTCCGCCCGTTCGTCGGCGCCGGCGTCACCTACGCCTACTTCTTCAAGCCCAAGGCCACGGCCACGCTGTCGGGCATCACCGGTGGCACGCCCAGCAATCCCACCACGCTGACCATGAAGCGCAAGTGGGGCACCACGATGGAACTGGGCGCTGCGTACAACCTCACCAAGGACTGGTCCGCCAGCCTGTCGGTCACCAAGACCTTCATCAAGACCACGGGCAGCCTGTCCACGGGCCAGACCATCGAGACGTCCCTGGACCCCGTGTCCATCAAGTTCGGCATCGGCTACCGGTTCTGAACGACGGCGTATCGGCTTCCGCCGATGAAACTTGCAGAAGGGCTGGGCGACCAGCCCTTTTTCGTTGCCATGTCTGACAAGCGCATCGAGCCCGTGCTGCTAGGGTGATCACCAGAGCCACTCCGATGAGACCGCGATGACTTGCAAGACTTTCACCTGGGCGTCGATCAGCGTGCTGGTGCTGCTGGCGGCCTGTTCGAAGGCACCGCCCGAGCCGGCACCCGCACCGGCAGCCACCCCGCCGGCCGTGGTGCCAGCACCCGAGGGCACGGCCGCATCGGCCGCCGTCGACGTGAGCGCCTGGCTGGGCCGCTGGCAGGGGCCGGAAGGCACGTTCCTGGAGATCTCCGGGACGCCAGGCGCCTACCGCGTCACCGTGCAGAACCTCGACGGCCCGCGCAGCTTCGATGCCGCCACCAGCGCCACGGGGCTCAGCTTCGTGCGCGATGGCGTGACCGAGACCGTCCGCGCCGGCAATGGCGTGGAGACAGGCATGAAGTGGCTGGCCGACAAGCAGGACTGCCTGGTCGTGAAGGCCGGCGAAGGCTACTGCCGCGGCTGAACGAACGACCGCGGTCATAGTCCCCAGTTGCTGCCGCTTGCCGCGGCGGCAAACTCGCGCCTCCGTTTCCAAGGAGTGAGCGATGTTCAAGCTGGGGAAGGAAGTGAACGAAGAGGCGGTCAGCCGCCACTACGTGTCGCTGCTCAACACCGTGAACAGCGTGGTGCTGGACAAGCTCAACCGCAAGGACTACGGCGGGGTGTTTGAGCGGTATATCCAGAACTAGCCTGCTGTTGCAACTTGGTGCCGCTTTTGCCGATGTTTTATGGACATAGTCATTGCCCATCAATCATTTGCGATAGCGGCTTCTGTTTTATGCAGCAGCGGCTGTCTCCCTAGAACAAGTTGAGCATCATGAAAAGGCGTGCGGCTTTTATCGGGCTTGTTGCCTTCGCGACCGCTGCCTCGGCACAGTCGGTCGACGTCTCGTTAATCAGCCTCATCGCTACGCCGAGGGAGTTCGACGGCAAGCAGGTCAGAGTAATTGGCTTCGCACGGCTGGAGTTCGAAGGCAATGCGATCTACCTCCATCGGGAAGACTACATGCAGGGCATCACGAAGAACGGGCTTTGGCTTGATGTCGAGCGCTTGCCAAAGAAGTCAGCGGCGAGCGCCAACAATCGATATGTGATCGTGGAGGGTGTCTTCTCGATGACGGATAAGGGCCACTTGGGTCTGTGGTCTGGCTCTATCCAGAAGGTCACCCGAATGGATCCTTGGTCGGCGCCGAAATGATGCTCAACCGGTCATTGCAGCCGACCTGCGCCAGCTCCGCTGGCTGGTCGGCTGAATTCCAACGTTGAGCCTCATGAAGCCTAGCCTGCAGTTCTTCGTCTATCTGATTGGGGTCGTTCTGCTTGGCCTTTTTTATGAGCCCGTCAAAACTGCGCTTGGCAGCCAGTGGCTGCTTGTAGGCTGCGTTCTCGCATACTTGGTGGCGCTACGACTGCTGGGAGCCCTGATCGCAAAACGCAATTCCGGCCGAGCCCATGAGTAGGGGCTGCAATGGTTGTTGCTCAGGCAGCGACTCCATGATGGGGCGTTTGTCAGCGATGCTGAGCGTGACCACGATGCTCAACCCTTCGCTGAGCTTCAACGTTCAAGCAATCCCCACCACCTTGTGCATCTGCACCGACAGCTTCCACTGCGGGTGCGACATGCAGTACGCCACCGCTGCCTTGGTGTGCTCGCGCTGCAGCACCGAGTCCATGGGCTGCAGGAAGAAGTTCTGGAAGTCCAGGCCGGCGAAGCGCTCCGGCATCGCGAGCGGCTGCGGGTAGACCAGCTTGAGCTCGTGGCCTGAGGTCAGCACCAGCTCGGCGTCGGCCTTGGGGCTGACGCAGAGCCAGTCCAGCCCCGGCGGGGCGGGTTGCGTGCCGTTGGTCTCGACGGC
>SXGQ01434813.1_pt1 | contig 11717 bp, 11 predicted proteins | sample 3178371 | NCBI WGS metagenome assembly SXGQ01 (sample SAMN11356859, study PRJNA531348) | freshwater metagenome | isolation source: freshwater sample F1-20 | place: China: Fuxian Lake, Yuxi | collected 2017-12-25 | reverse complement strand
TCTGGCATCATGAATCGTTTTACCGCAAACAAAACGGCTATTCGATCAATCTCTCTCGAGATTATTCAGGGTTGTGATGAGTGCATCACTACTTACAACAAGGTCATTCCCTTCGTTTCTGATCACGATCTAAGAAATAACATGAACAACATCCTTCGTGCGTTAAACGATATGCGTACAGATCTTCGCCGCTTTATCTAAAGGAGAATAGGAAAATGAACAATAGACAAAAACTGGAAAATATTGAGATTCTTCTTCAACGTTTGGAGGCAGCAGTTGTCGTACGCGATCCAGGTAATGCACATTCAGCGGATGCCTACGATGGTCTCCGTAAACAAATCATCCAATCAGGCAAAAATCATCGCACTCATCTTGCTCACCTCATTTCTTTGTCGGACAGTTTGCAGCGAGGTGCAGATATCGCCCTGATCACTGACAGAGTTAACGACTTCCTGACGGAATTAGGCGTTATGCGAATATCAGATACCAATTTCGTCGACCTATTTGAGGTCGTTGAAGGAGAAGGCTCCGCTCTCGAATGTATCGAGCCGGCAGTGGTAGAAAAATTAGATAACCAGGTAATGGTTCCGATCAAACTTGGTAAAGCCCGACGCGTTCCCGGCCCAGAACTTCTTGAAGAGACCTCACAAGAAGTTGTCCCGACCCAGGTTGAACAGCCTGAAGAATTTCGGGGAAGAACAAGTCCGCCGATCAGAAACATCTTTTTCGCAGTGGCGTTAGTTGTCGCAGGACTTGTCGTTGGTTTGCTTATCGGTGGCGGTGGAGACTCAGAAATCGATGACAGCCCAACCACCACCGTGGTTAATACAACTGCAGAAAGCTCGGCACCCTCGACAACGTCGACTTCAAAGCCCACTTCAACCCTTGCCTCTCCCGCCATTGAATCAACCACCAGTACAGCCCCTGGCTCAACAACGACAGAAGGAAAATAATGGTCGCGATCGGAATCGACTTTGGAACTACCAACTCAGTAGTTGCAGTAAATTCAAAAAATGGGATCGAAGTATTGCCCATCGACCACGCACCTACCGACTGGGCCCCTTACGGATTCGACAATGTTTTCCCCTCAGTCATGGCCAAAGACGAGCACTCGCGACTTTGCTTTGGGTGGGAAGCGAAGCAGAAATCGGTGGGACGATTTGATGCCGTAAAGCGAATGTTTGCTACACAACTTGACGTTGCAGTCGATGACGCTGGTGATGCCCTGGCGGTTGAAGAAGTAGCCACCATGCTCTTTGCAGAGTTGCGTCGCCGAGCAATTAACTGCGGTATCACACCCGACCAAGCAGTTATTACTGTTCCTGCAAACTCAAAGGGTCGGGCGCGTCACCGCACGAAATTGTGCGCTGGTATGGCAGGCTTTGAAGTATTGGCACTCATCAATGAGCCCACTGCAGCAGCGATGGCATACGCACAGAGGCATCCGGAAAGTCGGCAACTTCTGGTATTTGACTGGGGAGGCGGAACTTTAGATGTGACAATTCTCCACTCGGTCAATGGAGTTTTCATTGAGCAAGCGTCCAGCGGCCTTCCACGAAGTGGTGGAATTGATTTCGACTCTCGAATTGAGAAGATCGTTCGCGATTCAATTCCAGGCTTGGGGCAACTCAACCCCGAACAACGCCATCAATTACGCCTCGAATGCGAACTTGCGAAGATTCGTCTATCAACTAATGATGCCACCAGTATTCAGCTCCCAGACGGCCAAGCTTTCCGACTGACGAGAGCTCGATTTGAAGAAGAAATCAAGGGGCTATTAGAAGAGTCGCGACAGCCGATTGAAAGATGCCTCAAGGACTTGCAAATTGGACCCGGAGCAATCGATGCACTCGTGCTTGTCGGAGGAACTTGCCGAATTCCGGCTGTTCGCAAATTTGTTGAAAACATCGTGCAGGTAAATGCTGATCCCGATATCAATCCAATGACCGCAATCGGCGAAGGAGCCGCAATCGCCGCAGGAATCCTTTCCGGAGAAATAACAAGTAGTGATTTCTTCGTTTGCTTAGAGCATGCGCTAGGAACTTTCACCTTCAATCCAATGACTGGCGAAGAAGAATTTGCAGAAATCATCGGCAGAGGGCACAAACTTCCCGCTCAATCAAAGGGGTCCTTCCACCCGATTGACCCCACGACCGAAAGTGTCATTGTAAAAGTCGTAGAAGGTGACCCAGATTCGACAACACCTGATTTTACGGTCCTGAAGGAGTGGGAAGTTCGACTTAATGCATTTTACGCCGAAGGCTCAACCCGTTCCTTCGAACTCCAATACGACTACGACGTTGACGGGATCCTTCATGTGCGGGCTACCGACGACGAGACCGGATTACTACTTTTGGAAGACGACGTTTCATATGGTGTCGCGACTGACAAGCGTCAGTTGAAGACAATTTCTGACCGCGCAAAAACCGCGGTGAACGATGGCGTCATCAACAAAAATGCTTCAGTTCAACTGAACGATCCTGAGGCAACAAAACTTATCGAACAGGCAAAAGTTAAGGTGATTCCATTTCTTGACGAGAGTGAAGCGGCACCTATCCAGAAAGCGGTTGACGCCTTAGAAACTGCAGACAGTGCTTCCGTATCGGCTAAAAAAGCTGCACTCAAAAGTCTTCTGCTTCCCCATTCTTATCTCTTTTAGAGGTTTTCTAATTCACGTTTGTGTCGAGCCTTATTCGCAGCATTTGAAGCCAAGAAAAATGGATTCCTTATCGCTGATATAACACTCGTCCAGCCTTGAACCGCTGTTTTGCGTTGATATTCGCTTGTCAACATCTCTGCGCAAATCCTGCAGAGATTTAGTTCAGCCGTATAAGTCCTTGCGACCAGAAGCATCCCTACTCCACGCCGTAACTTGATTCTTGCCGCTGGACTTTTACCGCAACCTTCACACACAGTCAAAGCACTCATATATTCTCCATAATTTATCTATTGATACCGTCATCAACGATCGTTCTTGATCAAGATTCCCCACGATGCAATTTCGTGCGTCTCGCCAACACCAACTACGTACTCGTAAACAGTTTCGATTGTTCCATTTTGATACAGACGCAGGGACACCCGTGTTCGGCCGTCGCCGAGATTCTCAAAACGTGCGTACCCATTTACGAAACTCAAATCAATTACTTGGCGATCGTCAAGGACGCCATTTCGATGGCTAATGCTTCCGCCAGAGCTGACACCGTGGTTCGGAAATTTAGTGCTCTTAATCAACAATTTTCCGAGAGAAATCTCAGTGCAGCCGACTCCCCCCGATGAATAATTGGTGATGTTCATGGGGCTCGCATTCGAACCCATGATCAAGCTGCCGCCGCTCACATTGCCCGATTGATAACTTCCTCGGCCGAATCGGTTGGTATTACCCGAGGAAATGTTGTTGCTGGTTCCAGACCCAAAGTTCACATTGCCAATTGAGGTGTACGAGATTGTTCCTGATGACGCATTCACTTCAGAAACACCGACTGCGTCATCAACGTTTGCCCCTCGGAAATTACATCCCATAATTTGCGCATCCGTAAAATCTGCATCTTCAAGATCACAGCCGGAAAAATTCGAGCCTGAAATCGAGCTATCCCTGAAATCGGCATCTGACAGATCCGATCCGGAAAAATTCACTCCTGAGATTGAGCAGTCGGAAAAGTCACAGTCTGAAAGATCGCAACCCGAGAGGTTGACGCCCGCCAATGTTTGTCCCGAAAAGTCATAATCTGAAAGATCTTGACCACTCCAGTTTTCGCCAGCCATAGCTTTCTCCAAACCCTCAACAGCTTTGTTTAGATCTTAAATCAACTTAAGGAGCCAGGATGTAAACAACTTATGAGATGAACTACCTAGCGAATCACCTATTTGTCCACTGCTTTTTCTACTGATTTCACGAATTCTTCACGAAAGAAAGATGACCTGCCAAATGGCGTCAAACGCGATATAGAAAAATATCTACCAGATCCCGGAGATGAACTGCCCCAGCCCATCTGACCAGCAATTGATCTACTTTCGAGTTGAGCTTTCGAGAAGTGTTCCGTCGTACGAGACAACAGCGCAACTCAACAGTCGACTGTCAACGTCATACCAGTCTTCTTCGAGACCAAACACATACGAGTAGCTGAGATTGACATTTTCGTCAGAGGCCGAGTATCCGGTGTAGTCCTCAAACGGGCCATCACAAATGAGAGTTGCAATTCCATCCCATTCATCTTCTGTCGGATACGGAGCAGAAGGATCCTCATCTAAGACCAGTTCATCAACGATGTACATTTCGCCCTCGTGAGGTTCATTGCAATCAATCTCCAGCGCGTTCGACGTAGCGGTTGGGAAATCAAAACAGTCGCCAACTTCAATACCAAAATATGACCCAGTTATTGCTTCAGCCGTTCCCGCCCAAAGGTCACCTTTCGCGTCCTCAACTGTGCAACTCACGTCAACTCCGTCTGAGACATCACCTTCAATCAAGGCCCACAAAATCCACCTCGAATCAACGTTTTCTGTGTCGTCACCAGTGAATTGATTGAAATCATCAGCACAAACTTCCACTACAGCTTCATACCAGACTTCAGGATCGCCTTCTTCAGGATCAACTTGCAATGAATTTCGAGTTGAGATGATTTGTCCAAGGTGCAGGTCGTCGCAGTTCATTGAGATAACTGCATTGTCTCCCTCTTCGTCATAACAGTCCCGGGATGTTCCGTAACCCTCTATAGACAAGAAGGGCAGGTCCGCCTCGACAGGCGTGCTCTCGGCCGGCGCTTCAGTTTCAGGAGGAGATGTTTCGGGGACATTTTCAACCTGCGTGTCTGAAGTCTGATTCTCTTCGTTACCCCCGCCGCAGGATGCGATCATCAAAAGAATCGAGGCTGACAACAGAATTCTTGAGCTCACATGGATCTTTTTCATTGCCTGATCACCTCGGATCATGTGAGTCATACGCCCATCGAAGAGGGCGACAACGCTTTGCCCATTCGACGAACACTCAACGCAGCCAGCACACACGACGCCGCCACCATAAATGCTCCAAGCATTGTCACGTACCACGCAGCCTTGTAGTCAGAAAGGCTTGAGGATCCGTCGGTCGTCGCCCCATAGACATAACTCAGAATCGTTCCTACGCCATAAAGAACCCACCACAGGATCAACTGTGTGTCCCCTTTAGAGCGCTGCCAACCATCATCAACACGACCTGCATTTCTTGGGGATGATGCGATTCGATCAATTTCGCGAAACACCTGAGGAACGATGATGAAGTTGGCGAATGGAATAAACCAGCTGCCCACAGCCCAGCCTTGAGACCATTTACGATGACCCGCCCACAAAGATTGAGATGATTTATGGGCCCGATGCAAAAATACAATCAGTAAGACGAATACTGGCATCGCCACGAGAATATACAAACCGAAGAAGGCCGCGAAACGGTCTTCGGCATCAATCCAATCGTAAAACGCTTGATTGCTCGCCGAGTTTGAAGCGTCGTAATAGTTTTGAGCAGCAGATATCACTGAAGGAATCAACAACGCAGCAATGACCATAAATCCCGCGGAGACGTACAACAACACTTGAAGCCAAACAGACAAGCCTTGGCTGACGGATTCGATTCGTTGTGAACCATTGTTTTGGCCATTCACATATGACGGCATAGTCGGCGGTGGTGGCGGCGGAAGCTGTTCACTCTGAGGCGGATACCACTTTCCATCAGAAGCCAACCACCAACCAGGGCCTTGTTGTGTGTCGCTCATTACGTTCTCCTTAACTGAATCTGATGGCAACTTACGGCATTTGATTCAACGAGTCTCGGATTTGCGCCTAATAGTGTGATTATCTGTGTCCCAATTGGGTCAAAACGTGAGCGATTGATAAATCAAAATCTCAGCCGTTCAATAACCCAGCGAATTGTTGGTGGCAATCAACCGAGCACTTATCGGCTTGCACCGAAGTAGGGCCTTAATCTTTAGTCCTACGTCACTTCTGAAAAACAGATTCCGTATGGTAAGCCAAGTATTCAATTTGAATGGCGTTAAACGGAAACTTCTCCAAAACTGGTTCAATACGCCAAGAAGGCAAAACACTTGGATCAAGTTTTGGTGACGTGATCATTGTTCCGTCTGCTTCAAACCGGATCCAACCTCGGTCAAATAGATGATCAACATGAGGTGACAACAATAGGCCGTTGTTGCCATCAACCTTTTCTAGATCATCAGATTTAGCCCAAGGCTTGATATGACTAGCTCTCAAATGATCTATAGCCCGCATCCCGGTGACACGACAGAATTTTTCAATCTGAATCACGTTGGTGCGGAAAACTCCCTGGCCGCGACGGGACTTCACCAATTGCAGTTTCTCAACAGGGCCTTCTAAGGTTCGCTGCAAAATCTCTTGTTCAACCTGATCTTCTTCAGCTTCTCGCACGGGATCCAGAATTTCGGTTGGAGGATTAGCGTCACCAAAAAACTTTCGAATGGCTGCAGCTTCCACCACCGATAATTTCGGAAACTGCCCAAGCTTGATGTTCGGAAGATTCGAAATATTCTGACGATTGTTCGTTGAACCTGGACTAAACGGAGACTCCAATTCCTTAATGACACTGATTCCGAAAATCCATTTGTACTCACGCCCATCATCCCATGGCGCCGGGTCTTGCAGATTCGGTCGACGAGCATCAGTGGTGACGACGCATCGCGCTGACCAACCAGCGCCACTTTGCCAAAGGAAAAACTCGTCACCTTTCTTGACGCCGACAGCATTATTGGAGCCGGTCCCCCACAACGACTTTTCTTTGCAGATTGGCCAGTTGAATTCTTGGCCTACCGAAAGAGCCCCAATCCATGAATTCTGACTGGTTACTGAATTCAAAAATTGAAAGTCACTCATAGGTCGTGTACTTAGCTGCCGAGCCCTTGGCTTTTTCAATTGGATATCTAATGCTGTTGATTTCAATTTTTTCAGTGACGGCTTGCGCTAGATCAATACCCAGCACATCGGAAAGCCGAAAAAGGTACGAGGCAACGTCAGCGATCTCGCTTGCGACCTGATGCTGTTGTTCGCTACTCAAATGTCGTGAACCATGTTCATCCAACCATTGAAATTCTGCCGACAACTCCCCGACTTCACCCACTAGGGCCAAAACCAAGTTCTTGGGCGTATGAAACTTTTCCCAGTCTCTCTCTTGAGCGAAGTCCCGCAAAGATTCTGTGAGCTGATGGATAGTTAGATCTGACATCTGCCAATTCTCCCCCAATAAATCTTCCAGCGCTAGTAAATAGATACAGAACCTTTGAACTATTGCTATTTGGGTTCAATGAGTCCGAGTTTCATTAATCGGCTCGAAATTCCACCCCTACTGCGCTGAAAATGTGCAGCTAAGTCTTTCGTGCTAAAACCTCGTCCATGCAACCTGGTCAATTCGGCGTCTAGTTCGTCAGTCCAACGTTGACCATGTTGAGGGTAATCCCTCCTCTGCTTAGCCAACCAAACTGTAGTTCCAACGCTCGAAACATTGTCACGATTTTCCTTATCCGGCACCCATCGAATTCGCTTGACCAAATTGCCGGGCCATTCCGCCACAATTTCGCCATTTGAATTAACAAAACGTATTTTGGCTGCACTCCATTCAGCGACCATCGCAGTTAACCGATGTCTATTGGCAATGACTAACTCGCCATCCGCAATATCTGGAGCCTCAACTGGTTCATTAAACCAAATTTCTGCGACAGAATCTGAAACCTCGTTCTCATATTTCTTAGTCACGGCCGTTCCCCTTGTATTTCAATTTTCTTAGTTTCCTCGGCTAAAAACTTTCGCAACTTCTCAAATTGTCCATTTGCATGTCGGCTTGGGTCACCTGTGAGATAACGCCCATAGAAATCATCGATGCAATTCTGAAAGATATCGAGGCGGCAGTTATCACTCATTCCCATCTTCCATTCTCGTTCTGTCTCGGCCCACAATTTCTCGGCACTTCTCCATGGCCACAATTTCGGAAATAGCGGCTTGGCGCGATCATCCAGCAGATCTAATTCTTCTTCGCATAATGCGAGATAGTCGTAGATGAATCGCTCAATGTCTTCAGTCGCCGTCGGATCATCCAATGTTTTCGGCCTGTTGTCTAACAGAATCGACAAGGGGATTTTGTTGACAATTTGGTCGTAGCGGTCGTTGTATTGCGAAAAGTACGTCATCAACTGTTGGTTTCGAGCAGTCATGAGTTGACTGCCAAGAATCAACACGCCAAAAACCGAAGCAAGCCCTGCGATCGCAGAAATGATGGAAGTTGCATCTGACATGAATTCAACTCAACTTTCAAGAATCAAATTCTTGAGACTTCACTCCTAATTGAGTGGCGTTTTCCTTGACGACACGCTGAGTTCGGTCATCAAAAGAAACTGATGATGAATTGATTTCCAGAGTGATTTTTGTTAATCCGCCGGCCTTCGCAAGGTGCTCAACAATTGACTCCAATATTTCACCCATCTGTTTCACCGCACGCACCGAATCAAGATCGAACTGACCGTAGTAATGGGTTTTTCCGGGCGCCGGTTGAACTGGTTTTTCTCCATCTCCTGGTTTTGGTTCTGGTCCAGGTCCTGGCTCGCCACCGTTGCCTTCCCCTTCTTCCAGAGGAACCTTGACACCTTCTATTTGTGCGTTTGCCTCGGCAGGTCGAACAATCAATCCACTCGGTTGTGGACGCACATGTTCGTTGGAGGTCAACCCCACCCACTTGGTTCCGTCATGTCCTTCGGCATAGGCGAATGCTTCCGTCGCCCAATTGAGATTTGCAACACCACCAGCAATCGCTTCTTTCAGTACTTCAATTGAAGCAAGCCGAGTTAGATACGGGAATTCACAATACGCCTTCCATAAATCTGCGACTGAAATATCACCCCGGTCTTTCCACAACGGAACGCGATCAAGATCCATGCGTACACGGGTGCCGCCGTAGGCAGTGATTAATCGCTCTTCACTTTCAAGTTTTCGTGCAATTCGTTCGAAGAGATTTCCGTTACCTGACGGCTTCGATTGATGCCATACAATTTCACGTTTTCCGGCTTCTTGTTGAGGAACCAGAGCAAATTGGAATGCCTCAAGAATTCGTTGGTTAACAGTATCCGAAGACTCCTTGATTTTGCTTTCTGCCAACTTGACGTCGCTTGGCGTCAAATCCATAGCGTCGCGCTTTTCAAGGATTGACTGCCATGCAAGATAGATGAATACTCCTTCACGAACTTCGTTGATACGCGCTTCGTGAGCAGCCAAAAAAACCAACAGATTCCGGTTGAGTCGAGGACCAGCATTTCTTTGAGCAAGAATTGATGCGGCCAAGGTGATCGCTGCAGTTTCAGTTTCACCGGCAATGTGTGGAGTCACCATCGGCAAGACCACGAGCCTCACACCGTCATCATCGTCTGACACATCTCCAGGACCATCAGGAAATACATGAACCCCTTTGAACGGACCTAACGGACGTAAGGCCTGAATGCGTCGCCGAACTTCGCTGTCGGCGTCATCTGGACCAAAGTTTGAAGCCGCCATACCTGCAGCAGTTCGAATGATATTTGGACGAGCAGAAAACCAATATTGCGCGCCGTCGACATATAGATATGTCGCATCATTCGACAAACGGCGCAATGCATCACTAAATGTCCCCGGTGATTCACCAGGCTGAGCAACCCCCAAAGTAATGGTTTTCAAATCAACGCCATTAGTACCTTGCCCTCGAGGCGCAGTAGCCATAAACACTGCTCGGGCCACTCGACGTGTTGCTGAATATCGTCCAAGTTGATTGTTTTGCTCATCTAGGCGAAGCGACAACGAATTCGCACCATCAATATCAGAGCGAATGATTGGGTCCCATCCGTCATCTAAATAACGCGAGAGTTCACTTGATACCGACGACTGATCTAACGGAACAGTTCCGGGCATGATCAGTAAGTTGCGATCATCGCGCATCCAAAGTTGCGAGATCACACTCGACATCAACCGCAATACGCCACGGGTTCGCTGGAAGCGATCAAGAGTTGACCAGTCTTGATACAGCCGATCAAATAATTCAGGGTGGATCGGATACGAACTTCTCATCCGTCGTTCATATTCGGGAAGTTGAACCTGGGCACCAAAGTCGCCAGGATTCTTGCGGTAATAGTCCATAAACGAACTGATGACTCCATCACGACTTCGTTCTTGATCGGCAGTCATCGGCTCGAACAATCGACGTCGAACGATCTCAAAACTCTCGTCATCGTCAGCGGGCTTCCACTGACGACTCTTTCGACGGACCACATTCGTCAGACGATTCAAAGCATCGCGACCCTTTTCGCCACCAACTTCAATATCCGATGCCGGGATAGAAACCAATACAACAACATTGTCAACTGCTGCCGCAGCTTCGGTCAAAGTTTGCGCAAAAGTAAATTGCGTTTCAAAATCTCCGCCAATGACATGCGCCTCGCCTTCGCGAGCAGGTAATTGCCTTGCGTAAGCCACCCATTCATCAATTAGGACAATTGAAGGTCCGGCCAATTGAAAGACCTCAATGAGCTTGTCCCCTGGGTTGGTTCCTTCTTGGTCTGCCTTAGCGACAAGCGCATAGCCTTCCTTGCCACAAAGCTGCCAAGCAATTTCACCCCAAATTGTGGCTACTTCGGTTCCGTCTGGTTTTTTAGATGGCATCGACGGCGACAACCATTGACCAGCGACAACTGCTCGATTCATTTTTTTCGGTAGGGAAATTTTGTGCTCATCAAGCAAAGACTCGACTCCCATGAGCTTTGTGACTCCAACTCCCGAAGCAAGATGGTAGAGAGCAATCATTGAGTGCGTTTTTCCACCACCAAAGTTGGTCTGCAAGTCAATAACCGGGTCGCCGCCGGTACCGGACAATCTTTCGGCCGCACCAACTAGCAATTGCTGAAGCCCGGCTGTCAAGAATGTGCGACGAAAGAATTTTTCAGGATCAAGATATTCCTCGTCGGCTAGTCCATTGGCAACTTGGTATAGGTCGGCTGCGAACTCCGCTTGTTGCAAACGTCCAGTGGCGACATCGGGGTGGGGTGTAACAACCTCGCGCCAAGGCATCAAACCAGCTAAAGGTTGTCCCTCGGTTGGCTTGGCTGCAGCTTTACGGCGCTCGGTTCTGGCCTCTTCCTCAATTTGCTGACGTTGCAATTCACGATGCTGAGCCTGCACTGCTTTCATTTGCTCCGCAGCACTAAATGCAGTCAACAACCGCTCAGCAGTGTCGAGCACTCGCAAAGTGTCACGAGTTGAAAAGTTTTCTTGGTGGGCCCACTTGTTGCGAGCATCACGAATTTCGCTCACGTAACTTCGCTCGGCTTGGCCCATACGACTAGCCCAAACTTCTTGCCAAGTATTGGCCATACCCTTCAAAATCCAAGCCAAGTCTGAATCATCGGCAGATCCGACAGCGTGTTTGTCCCGACTATGGACTTGAGCCTTCCAGTCAGTACCAAGTTTTGCTTCCCAAGCGGCGGAGCATCCGAGACGAATCCCATCGCGCACAGACTCCAACGCCTTTTGCACTCGTTCGCTATTTGAAATCGTCATATTTCAATCCTTTGATTAGAACAATGTTTCGGGTGACGAATCACCGCTGGAGTCTTGATGTGCGAGTTTTTCAATTTCAGGCCATGCAGTGACCAGCATGTTGTACGCGCTACCTTCACTCGCCCACTTCTTACGATCACAAATTCCGT
>SXGQ01567362.1_pt1 | contig 11718 bp, 31 predicted proteins | sample 3178371 | NCBI WGS metagenome assembly SXGQ01 (sample SAMN11356859, study PRJNA531348) | freshwater metagenome | isolation source: freshwater sample F1-20 | place: China: Fuxian Lake, Yuxi | collected 2017-12-25 | reverse complement strand
TGTAGTGGAGTGAAGTGGAGGGAAATGGAGAATGGAACATTTTTATATTAGATCGTAATGTTTTTCAAACCATCAAACCTCATATCCCAAACCATCAAACCTCCAAACCATCAAACCATATATCCCCATATCCCCCATACCACAGATATAAAGGTTTGTCAAGTTGCCAAATATGTGTAACAATTTGATAACAAATTCCAGGATTTTTTAAAGTATTTCGTAATAAAATTATATAAATAAAAAGAATCCAGGAAAAAATAAAGTATTTCGTAATGTTTTATATAGGGGTATTTATGTATGGTGGTTTGATAGATCCCGTGAAATTTTTAGCCCCTTCGTAAACTTCGGGGAAATTTTTTGATCCTTCGTAAAGGAACTTATAGGATTATTTTTTGTTTGCCCGACGGGACTTAAAGAAAGAAATTATATAAGCAATGCCAGTATACTTCAAAACCTTTTCTTTTGGAGTTAAATGGATATGAGGTTTGTCATTTGGATCGTAATGTTTACTAGAAAGAAAGTAAGGACCAAATGTAGCCTTGGTGAAATGTCTTGGGCTCATAATTATATTATAACATGGTTATAAACTTTGGCGATATTTTTTAAGAGGATCGTAAAGAGTTTTTAGGGTTTGTTATTCCTCTTCAGTTCTCATGCTATGTTCATTTAGCATATCTTCAAAAGAATGGTATTCATCTTCTGGGTCTACTTCCATAGCAGAGCATAGGAGGTCATAGGTTTCTTCTATAAATACCCTGCCCTCTGGGCCTATCTCAGCCAGGTTCTGGTGCACGACATAGGCAAGTGGTAGCCCAATATCGTTGTACTCTGCAAAGTCCTTGTATGGATCTTGGTCACGGTAGTTATAATATAAATCACTTAGTACTGCTATCTTTAATGCATATGCACTCATGCTACTCATTTATACCCTCTCCAAATAACTCTGACAGGTATTCTACCTGCTTCTCATATACATCTAGCATACCACGAAGATAGTCAAGGTTTGTATATATTTCTGAGTTATCAAATGTTCCATAACTTTCATTATCACTTCTTATAGAGTCTACGATTATATCCATAAATGGGTCATTAACAAACTCACCCTCTTCTAGGGTTTCTATTTGGAAGATGTACTCTTTAAGGCCATTTGCCATTAATCTTGAGTCACTTAGTTGGAGTTCCATATCTTCTATGCTTGGAGGTTTCATACCCTGTACTCGCTTTCTGTGTCAAGTTTATCTATATCTCCACCAGCACGGTAGAAATCTGCTGCGTCCATTGTAATCATTACTCTTTCAAAGATAGTAAATGGTAATATCCTAGATAGGTAGTATCCAATAGATTCTAAATCTAAAGTAAAATCTGAAAGCAATGAGCCCATTTTGGTTGCTACTTTTTCTTCATTTGATTCTGTATGTCTGATGTATCTACTCATATCACTCCAGTCTATTTAATTGTATCAGAAAAAGATAAAGGGCACAAGTGGATGAGTCACATGTGCCCTAGTGATAAGGGAGAACCCCTTCTCCTTTATCTTATGTTAGCGAGAGGCTACCCGTTGCCCACGCTTAAGAGCCGTTAGAGATACGTTGTCTACGAACTTACCGTTCTTGCGAAGAACGATTCGCTCTGAGGTGCCGTAACGTGTATCCCAAGTCTCTAGGTAGGGGTAGGTCTTTGCTTTAGTTGCTTTTGCCATTGTATTGCCTTTCGGTTAGGGTTATAGTTGACTATTCAATTATACCAGTGGCGGTCACTGGTGTCAAGTGGTACTCTATGAACTGTTCGATTGTGACAGTGTGATCATCATCGATTACAGTCCAATTGTCTAGATTGATTTCAAGATAACCATATGATTCCTCAGAGCCCGTTGGATTATTGACATGCAGGCCGTAACCTGTTTCACTATTCCAATCGGTCCCAATTAATTGCGATATCATAATCCGCAATGCATATGAGTCATCTCCCTTTCTTGGTAGTGCTGCTTTTAATGCACGAGCCAAGTCTTTTTTTCGTGAATCTCCACCCCAATGACTGTATAAGGTTAAAGTATCCTCACTAGTCTTGAAATGAAAGTTAGTACGTGCTCCCATTACTTCTCCAATGCTACTAGGGTTAATTCTTCAATCGTAGCACACTTAGGGCATTTTTCCAAATCCTGCTCCTGAAATGCGTCACGGATAAGATTATCAGGGTCTTCCATCTCTGCGTCGCAGTTCTCACAGTAATACCAATTATGAGATACTAATACCTGAATAGTATCAGTTGGCGGGCAAGGAACCTCAGTAATAAAATAACCAATACGATTTATAAATCCCCATCCGCTCCAGATATAGGTTCCTCCATCATCACCATCTCCATACATCCAAATATGGTCGGGACGTTGAGACTTAACAAATTCTAATTCTGAATCATATGTTTCAAACATATAGCCATCAAAACTGGCGTTAGGGTCTAAATGGTTCTTAATAGGTTTATAAATACTTTCCCATTCATCATAATCCAATTCTACAAACTTACCCATTGTCATCCTCTCCACCATCTAGTATACCGTTGGCCACTGACAATAAATGGCTGGCAGCAGTAATCTGTCCACTTAAATAAAGATATTCTTCATCCATAGAACGATGAGCCTTAGAGTCCTCATCATATGCTGCCATTTGTTCAGATAGTTGTTCTTGGTCTTGTTCTAAACTAATAAGATGAATGCCAGCATATTCTGCAAATTGGTTTAGTTTGTCCATTCGTGGTCTACCCCGTTTTCCTCTACCTCAACATCTTCAGGAAGTTCATCGTTCCAGTATGCATCGTATAAGTCTTCAGGGTCGTAGCCTTCTGTCCCCTCTTTTTCGTCAGGGAATTCAAACGTATATGTATCACCAGTAATAAATGAATATCGTGCCATTACATTGCCTCTCTCTCTTTGTCCATGATAGCAAATGAGATATCGTAAGTCAAACTATAGAGGTCAACAAGACAATCCATATATCCTTCTTGATATGATTTGTCCTCAAAGGTTTTGTTTTCAAATTCATACATGATAGTCTTTAATGCTCCATGCATAATGTCTATGCCAGATGAGCCTAATTCAACTTGTTTTTGTAGGTACGGGTCTAGTCCTGATGTTTTCATTTCGGGTTCTTTCTACTCGGGTCGTAATTAAATTTTAGCAGGGTTGGGGAAAAATGTCAAGCCTTTCTTAATGGATCTATTCACACCATGCATCAAGGTGGTGCTGTTGAATTACTGCCCACGCAGGGGCCTCATTGCTACCACGATAGAGCACACCCTCTGGCATAGTAATCATCCTATTTAAATCCTCATCCCAATATGCATCAATTGCCTCAATACACGGTTGGACCATGATCAAAGGGACGGGGGGATAATGATTACCCTGTAAATGATATCCTATAGCAGTTTCCATACTTAGGTCAGTGCTTGCTAAATCATACGCTAGATTACTTCCCATTATTCTGCCACGTACCCCTCCGCTAGTAGGCCTTCAAAGAAATTCCATATCTCTAATAAACTAGTTTTCATATCAGCGGGGGCATTGTCAATAGCCCATGATAATCCGACACCCATATCTTGTATATCCTGATAGTTATAGCCTAACATTATGCCACCTCGTAGTCGTGTAGAAATTGCAGGGTAGTGTGAATAACACAATCACAATCTCCACCCATATTGTCCATAAAGTCAACATGGCCGAAGTTATCCTCATATATTGTGTTAATTACTTCATTAAAGATTTCTGTTTGGGTCATACTAATATTTTACAGCAAATACTGGGAAAAAGCAAGTTTCATCTTAATCAATCGTAAACATCTTTATAAGGCTATAAGGTTTGATATATGATGGTTTGGTATGGTTTGATATGATTGCACCATGGGCTGGCGATTCCGATGGGACTTGAACCCACGATCTCTACCGTGACAGGGTAGCGCATTAACCAACTATGCTACGGAACCAAAGAGCAGTTTGAAATCATGCTCAGGATTATTTTGTTATGCTACTTGAAGCACACTATTAACAGTTTTAAGAATACGATTCTTTTCTGCATTCATAGCAGAATCAAATCCACTTGCTGCTGCTAACTTAGTTTCACCAGTACCACGACCCCAATCAAGGCGTTCGGTGATAGCATTGAAAGCACCCCAAGCAGAACCAGCAATCATGTGATTGTTGTCGCCAAGATATAGGTCATTGATAACATCAATCTTGTTTGTCCACATAGTAGTTGCTTTTTTGTTTTCCTCGCTAGGCTTAGGATAAACAGCAAGAAGCACATCATTAAATTGCTTAGCGTTGATTTCCTTTTCAATCATGGCGTTTGCCATTTTGCTAAAGTCATCAAGATACGCATTGGCTAATCCAAGAGCAGTTTTTGCTGCTTGAACTTTACCATTAGAGGTTTGAGTGTGTCGAACCTTGAAAGATTGCTTAGTAGAGCGCAACGCCATGTTGAGAGTATTAGCGCATACTACACGCACAGGTGTAACACTTGCTTGAATAGATACAGAGCCGTCATGTGATGTGTGAACCAATAGATAGTTATTGATTTTATCTGCAACACCATTGGGGTCTAAAACGATTTCCCTATCTAATGCAATAGAACCGAATACTACACGTCCACCTTTAAGAGAGCCAGCGGTTTCCCAACGTCCTCCGTCAAGCATAGCGTCAGCGAATGAAAATAAATCCTCATTTTGTAGTGTGTGATAACGTTCACCGACAAGACCTAATACATCTACTTGTCCGTCATTGAATGGATTATTTCGTGTAACATAGAAATAATTTTTATCGCATGTTAAAGTTGAAGGCATTTCTACTTCCTGCAATCTAACTTGCCAGTTGTGGAGGTTTGCTAATTCTAACATCTCCGTTGTTGATACTTCCTCATTGAACACAGTACCTAAACCATGCCAAGCGGGTTGTCTGAAAGAAGCGAAAGATTTATCGCTTTCTAATTCATGAGCCATTTTTGTCCTTTCGTTTTGTTGATACTCTAATTTTACAGGATAGAAGGGGTAAAAGTCAAATCATAAAACTAAATTGATCCTATTAGTACAAATCGGACATCACCCCCTGGGGGTGTGAGCAGTTTTACTACATGCTCAGGTAGTTTCCCCTTATGGAAATTTAGAACGTTGTTTCTACATTAGTTGCTTCTGACTCAAAGTGTTCAATTTCAGCAGACCAATGCGATACATCAAGTTCATCCACAATATCTCGTGCTTCATCTTCGTTTTCTGCTTCGACAATAATAGTTCCTTCGATACGGAACTCAACACGATACTCACGCTTTAGCGGTTCAATGCTATTTTCAGCAAAGAAGGTATTTACATCATCAATGTCAAACTCAAAAGTATCATCACTGCGATTGCTTTCAAAGAAATGACGAATAGATTTTTGTAGCATTTCATAGTGTTCATAGTTTCTTAGTGAGTGACCAAGAGCATCACTTAGTTGTGATTTTACTGTAGCAATTTCCTCATGTAGTGAGGAGATAATTGCTTGATGTGAATAATCTGGAATAGTCATATTAGTTGCCTTCCTTCTGAAGATATGCGTCAATCTCGTCAAACATTTCTGTAGTAAGTTCACTTTCATATCCTTCAATCATTTGGTCAATAGTTTCCTCATTATACATAGTGTGAAGAATCTTTGTTAGTACCATAGCGGATAACGCTTGTGAGTATTCATATAACTCTTTTACAATTACATCAAGTGGCAGACCTTCTGCGATAGTTGCGACAAGACCACTAGCCTCATCTGAAATTTCATCAGTATGAATAGCGTCCATAGTTGCGTCCATAATTTTCTTCATATTTGCCATAAGGGTTATTCCTTTCGTTGTTGTAATACAATCTTAGCGTATGGGGCAGACATTGTCTAATCTTAAATTGGGCGTTTCTGGACATTTTTTGAAGATGTGAGCCTTATCACATTGGCCCAGGGGCAATTTTTGATGAGCCGTTTTACTTCTTGCTCAGGAAGATCATCTCAGGGGACACTTGCTACAAGTAGCGTGGAACTCAGAGATGAAAATTGGTGGAGTGGGGCTTTTACACCCCACCCAACTTTATTTACAGATAGCGAGCGATAGCATTGTAAGTGCTAGTGCTAACAACTTCCTCATCTGTCATTTTCAGAATACGAATTGCGTTTTCGATTTCCTCTACCATCTCACGATAATTGTGATGACCAATAACCTCGAAATCTCTTTCAGGTTGTTTCGGAAAATCACTTTGTTTTACATCTAAGTCGAAATCAACATTTAGAGTGCCGTTCCAATGACGAAAATTGGTACGAACATTAGTTGCCTTAGCAACATTATCAAGGGCATACTTCATTATAGTTTTGTTATATTTTTCGTGTTCCTTTTGGAACTTTGCTTCGTTTGCCTCTTGATTAGCATATTCTTTCTTGATTTGTGCTAACTTTGTTTCTAGTGCTTTGATAACCTTAGTTGTGGCTATCTTTACGCTAATTGCTTTCTGTCTTGACATATTCGGGTTCCTTTACATTTAGGGGTTTAGGTGAGCAGTTTAGCCTTCACTTGCTCAGGTGAGGTTTGGTTTGCTTACTTAGCAGACCAAGTTGTCCAACGCTCGTTTCCTTGAACATCAAGGAGAATACGCACCGAGCCAGATGCTTGTGGGTGGATTTCTTTGATAACTCCCGTTACCCCGCTTGTTAGGGTAGTGAAATTATCACCGATTTGGTAGTTTCCCATTTTTGCTTCCTTTCGTTTTGTTGTTATTACAATTCTAGCAGAGTTGCTAGAAAATATCAAATCCTAGAGGTGTGAGATACATCACTCATGCCCTAATCCAAACAATACTAGGACACTTAGGACAATTAGGACAATTAGGACTTCCATATTTTTTTCCTTTCGGACAGTTCAATTATATCGTTTTGGCAGGGGATAGTCAAATCACTTTTTACTAGCAGAGAATAGAATATCATTTCTCTCATATACGCATTGTCCACAGGTAACGCATGCAGACCCTGCCTTAGATATGAGAGGGATCTTTTTATTATTCTCAGGACACTTAACGCCACTCTTGCCAATAAGGTTGAGCATGTCTTCTTTACCTTGTGCAAAGGTTTGCGAAAGATACGCTAGTTTTATTCCTTGACTAGATAAGCCTTGTGCAATATTTTTGTTATCGTCGTCGGTAGAGTAATATAAAGATAAGTTTGAAATATCTTTTAGAATACCTGCAGCGCTCTCTACTCTTGTGTATACCCAGAATTGTACGTCGGGATGATTAAGAATAGTTTCTTTCCAGGCGTTGGTATAGGTATCATTAAAGAAATCCCCGTCCCAGTGAATGCGGAATAGTTTTTCTGCATTGCGCTTCTCACAATCTTTTTTAAAGTCTGCAATCATATCCATTAATAACAATTGCATTGTATCTTGATTAGCGTCTTTTAATAAATCCCAATTATGTAGGAGGTTATCTCTTACTCCCTTGTAAATTTTTTCTAACTTTCCTGCGTAGCAGACTTTTTTGCAGGTGGGGGTTTCTCCTGGACAGGAGTACTCTTTCCCTGCGGGGAGGCCAAAGGTGTTAGCAATTGTTGGAGTCTTACCATTAGGACTGACAGCATTGGTTACTTTCCTATCGTTAGAGCGTTTTAGTTTGGGGTTCATTCTTCTATTATACCTTCCTGCACTGACAATTGGGGATATTTTTTCTTGCGTACGTAAACTTTTTTTGACGGTACATAGGAGGCAGCGTTAGATCTACGTAACTCCATTAGGATACGTAACTCCTCATCTGTTTTCTTCCTCATAAAATAATTTTATCATTTAGTAGGGCCCAAGTCAAATCGTGGGAGATTCTACGCAAATCGGACATTGGCCCATGGGCCCTTACGGGCTTTTGTTATTTTTTATTCTGCAAAAAATAAATTAGTTTGTTTTGTTTTCTAATATAATTAAATTGCAAAATCATTACTAAGCAAGATCCTGCAAGTGCAATTGTTATAGCGATTAAATCTAGGTTTGTTATCATTAATTTTCCTCAATTTCGTTTAGTAGTTCCCAAAGAATTGGTTCTAACGCTTTTGCGCTTTCATCTAATTTTTCTTGTAGTGTACCCAATTAAATCACATCCTTGATACGGATGAACGAGTGAGTTCCGTGTTCGTTTAGTTTTTGTTCTTTCTCACGCAACTCAAACAACGCAACAACTGCGTCATTTAGAAATTTAGTCAATTCATCTTCCTTCATAGTTAGCAACGCAGGGAATTCGTCTATGCTCATCTCATGCTCAAATACTACTACTGTTCTTTTTATCATTTTATTACTCATTATTGCTTCTCGCTTCCTGTTGTAGTTCTTCTTCTTCGTTATATTGCTCATCATAGTAGGCTTCATATTGCGCTAAGTCCTCATCTGTCCAATCAGAATATAAATCTGTTGGGTCATTTTCATTTTCGGGGGTATCGAAAATTGTATCTGCGTAATTAGTTTCATAGTAATCCGCATAATCTTGATTAAACGACAATAAATCATTTTCATCAAAGGAGTAAGTGTAACTCATTATTACCTTCTTTCGTTATTATTTAATAACTTAATCGTAGCATTTTTTTTAACAATTAACAAATCAAATATCGGGATAAATCGGACATCTCATAAATTATTTTTTGTGATACCGATCACATTTTGCCCATGGGTTTTTATAGGGCCCCCTCTTGGAGAAGCCCTATTTCTAAATTAAGTAATTCATCTGGTGTTGCTTCAGATAAATCTACCCAGCCAGCACCATTTTCATTCATTCTAAAAATTTCAATGTATCCCATTACTATCACCTTACCTTTTCATATAATTTATTAGTAGCATTCAAACACGCTTGTTCAAATCTATCAGGGTCAAAGTTCTCGTTATCTGCTTGAAAGAAATCGGCAAAATCCAAAATCAAATCCTCGAAAGTTGTTTGAGGTATTTCGTCAATGTAAGCCCGCAAAATATCGGATACATTTACATAGTCTTTTCTAGTCATCATTATTTAGCCACCCCTCTTAGGATTCCGCTAACGCCTAAAACATCACACGAAACTCTAACACTTACACCGATTGGCAAAGTGCTTGGATACTGGTTGATAAAATTAGCAACCTGTCCTTTTGTTGTAAAGGCAATTTCTTTTGTTTGCCCGTTGAAAGTTTGTAGTTTGATTGTGTACATATTTACTGCTCCTTTTCGGTTCTTGTTATATTCTAATTTTACACGAAGCCACCGACAATTTCAAATCCAAAAATGGGAGATTCTGGACATTTACGTAACTGTGTTTATTATCACATTAGTTATCCACAAGTTATCCACAGACCCCAGGGGGCAACGACACGCCCGACCTCGTTACACGAATATTTTCCTATTTTTTATCAGGTCGAATCAACTCGTTACACTCAGCACACAGATACGCATTTTTTAGAATACGCAACTTACGACACAGCGCACATTTTTTCATTGATGATCCTCCAATTCTAGAAACAATAACGCTAGAGCGGTTCCAATTAGTGTAGCCAATACACCTAAGCCAAACACGATAACATAGAACATTAGTTATACCTTTCTAACATTTCGACAATTCCCGTAGGAGATTTCCAGCCATCGCTGGTAAAGTGGTGGACATCTACAACCTCAAACTGAAATTGTATATCACCCAATGTGTCTAATTTATGATGAGCAGCAAAGGCAGCCTTGATATAGTCCTCTGCCTCTACATATGTTTCTAGAAATACTTTATATTTATTCATTAGATTTCTCCATTTCTTACTGCTATATATCGAAAGTGGTCACGATATGAGCCACTATCTTCTCTAACTTCGATTAGATAGGAATCTAATCCAGTACCGAACCAAATCTTATCGGTTGCGGTAGCATTTACGATTACACCATTTATAGTAGCGGAATTGTACCGCTTACCAATTAGTAAATCTTCTATTGTATATAGTTTAGCCATTACGCACACACCTTTCCAGTGTTAGGGTTATAACCTGAGATGAACCAATGAACATCTCTCCAACCGCAATCCTCATCATAGTAGAAGAAGCGTTCGATATTCTGCTCACAATTTTCGCAGAAAGTGAATTGCTCATCTTCCGTAGTAGAGATAGCCTGAACATTAGGCTTATGTAGTTGTATCTTATTTAGTGTAGTCATATTGACCACCTTTCTTTTTTATCTAATAACTTTATTATTTCATACAATCCTAAAAAAATCAAATTGAAAATGCTAATAATTCGGACATTTTGAAAAATATTTTTGTTAGGTACATCACATAAGCAAATCGGTATAAATCGGACATCGGCCCATGGGGTTGCCCAGGGGGTTTGGTCATTTTGGTCAAAGAAAAATTATTTTAGAAAATGTCCGATTTGTATGCATGTCTAATTTGATTTTGTCAGTCCCTTCCTGTAAGGTTAGGGGTATAAGAAAGGTTGAGAAAGTCTCAATACTAGAAAGGTCAGAAAATGACAAACACTAACAAACCAGTATTCGGTTCTAACGAGCCTCTAATGACGGGTAGCAAAATCTATACTGCTACACCTAGATACAGAGGCGATATGCTATCTGATAACAGAAAGCAAGAAATCCGTCAGGGTATTGCTAAAGCACAAGCAAAACTCGCTACACTAAGCGAGATAGAAAAAACAGAGTTAGCATTACGCAACTCTAAACTAAATCCTTCAATAGATTGGAGCCTATAATTATGGGTAATTTATTAGATGTTATTGCGGTTGATTGTGATTCTTGCGGTAGCGCAGGATTCGTGTTCTATGGTGATGAAGGCATGATGGTTATGCCTTGTGAGTGTGAGGAATAAAAATGATAACAGTTAAACTAACTACAATACAAGGTACAGAAAAAACAATGTCATTTGATGAAATGGCTAAGGCGTATGCGTTTATTGATAACCTGCCTAACAGATTAAATAAATCAACACGGGTAAGAGTTGATTGTGATTTGATAGGATTGAGTGGGTGGGTATCAGGTACGCTATAGATTAAATAAATACGGTGGGCACATGACTAGTGGTGTGCTCACTAATTTTTGATCTTTATTTTTTTATATACATGTATCATACATAATTAAAAAATATTCAGAAATGGTAAAAACCATTTTATAAAATTTTTCAGATTTTGCGGTATAATGAATTCATGACAATTATAAATACTTTAGCGGTACTAATGACAATAGCAATGTTTGCAGTTTTACTATGGCCTAATAAGGAAAATAAAAATTAATGGGCATATTAGACAACTTTGAAGCATGGGTTGATCTTGATAAACCACACACTCCTCCAAACCCTTTATGGCTAGAAGACCCTAAATGGCCAACTAAAATATTTCATGAAGAAGTTTGCGATAATTGCGGGTGTAAAAATGAGTCCAATAGCGAAAATCTATTATCTCCTAAAGACCCTAGATAACCTAGACATCAGAATTTCAGAAATGCAAGCAGCAAGAGATATAAATGATGATGCCTATAGTGATCTTTGGTATGAAGAGCAAATTAATGAAGCACAAATAAAGTTAGATAGAACCAAATTTTTGCTAATAGAACTTGTTAAAGAGTTATAGGTTTGACCCTAATATAATAGTTTCTTGAGAAGTAGCCAAATCTCTAATAACCATTTTGACGGTATATCCTAAGAGAGTTCCAAGATTATCAACAGTTACCGATCCGCCATCTCCACCAAC
>SXGQ01845271.1_pt1 | contig 11719 bp, 11 predicted proteins | sample 3178371 | NCBI WGS metagenome assembly SXGQ01 (sample SAMN11356859, study PRJNA531348) | freshwater metagenome | isolation source: freshwater sample F1-20 | place: China: Fuxian Lake, Yuxi | collected 2017-12-25 | reverse complement strand
TCCTGCCTCGCCGGTTTCGTCGAGCCGGGGGAGACGCTCGAAGAGGCCGTCGTTCGCGAGACGATGGAAGAAGTTGGTGTGGCCGTCGGCAACGTGCGTTACATCCGCAGTCAACCGTGGCCGTTTCCGCATTCGCTGATGCTCGGTTTCCGCGCCGATTGGATTCACGGTGAGATTGTGTGCGATCCCGTCGAGATCGCGGACGCGCAGTGGTTCCGCCGAGATCAGATTCCGATGATTCCCCCGAGCATCTCGATCGCCCGACGTCTCATCGACCTCTGGTTGGCGGGGGCTGACTCCTGACTTCATTATTCCGAGTCGACTTCTTCAACACGCCGAGGCTGGTGTCGCGATTCGACGGCTCGACACCGGAGAGACGGGTCATCAACGTCTCGCTTGGGATTTGGTTCGGTTGCGCTGTCACTGAAGTCGGCGCGGTGCATTGCTGGGGCCGAAACAGCAACGGGCAGTTGGGTGACGGGACGACGATCCAAAGCACGACCCCGGTGGCCTCGTCCTCGATAGATGGGTCGACGTCTTCGAAGAAGGCGATTGTCGTGTCCGCAGGTCACACCAACGCCTGCGCGGTGATGGAGTCGGGTGCGATCACGTGTTGGGGATTGGCGTCGAGCGGTGCGTTCGGCGACTCGAAACTGTCCGGCGACATCCTCACGGCCACCGAGGTACCGGGAATTACCGGATCGACGCCGTCCTCGCGGGCCGTGTCTCTGACGACGTCTCAACACCACTCGTGTGCCTTGATGACCGATGGTTCCGTGAAGTGCTGGGGTTACTCGGTGTGGGGCCAGGTCGGGGTCGGCGGGACGACGTCATCGCCGATCATCCCGCGCGGACTCAACGCGGCGTCCGCCAACAAGCGTGTGAAGTCGATCTCGTCGTCCGCCTATCACACGTGCGTTCTGCAGGCATCGAACGACGTCGACTGCTGGGGTGGAACTGGAGCTCTCAAGGAGTCGTCGCAGCAGAATCCGCAAGAGTTCTCGAAGGACCCCGACAATAAATAGTCGACCTTCGGCCGTGACCCTTGGTTGGGCCGCCCATCGTGTCGGGTAGTTTCGGCTCATGAGCAACGACAAGGCCCCCCAGAACCATCCGAAGCCCGACCTCGGTCGTATCGGCCTGTGGAGTGGATCGCTCGATGGTGTGCCGGGTTCGAAAGTGCGCGATGTCGTGCAAGAGATCGAGGGTCTGGGGTTCGGCACGTACTGGTACCCCGAGACCGTGGGTCGTGAGGCTTTCGTGAACGCGGCGATGATCCTGTCGTCATCGACGAAATTGAAGGCCGCCACGGGTATCGCCAGCATCGCGGCGCGCACCGCGATGGCCATGCAGGCCGGTTGGAAGGCGCTGTCCGAGGCATACCCCGGGCGCTTCGTGTTGGGTATGGGCGTGAGCCACGGACACATGGTGACGAAGCTGCACAAGTCGCCCTACGAAAAGCCGTATTCGACGATGGTCGAGTACCTCGACAACATGGACAGCGTTCCGTATTTCGGTGTCGCGCCGTCGGGACCGCTCTATCGCGTTCTCGCTGCGCTCGGGCCAAAGATGCTGGAGTTGTCACGTGACCGCACGTCGGGTGCGCATCCCTACTTCACGACACCGGAACACACGGCCGAGGCCCGTTCGATTCTGGGACCCGACAAGCTGCTCGCTCCCGAACAGATGGTGATTTTCGAGACCAACGCCGACAAGGCCCGCGAGACGGCACGCAAGAACATGTCGGTGTATACCCGACTGCCGAACTATGCGAACAACTTGATCCGCCTCGGTTTCTCGGCCGACGAGATCAAGGAACAGTCCGACCGGCTGGTCGACGAAATCGTGTGTTGGGGAACGCTGGACAAGATCGCTGCGCGCATCAAAGAGCACCACGACGCGGGTGCCGACCATGTGTGCGTGCAGGTATTGATGCACGACGGCAAGGCGCTGCCGATGGCCGCGTGGCGCGAACTCTCGACGTTGCTGAAGTAGATCACCATGACGTCGTCGTATCTCGATCTGCGCGGGCGGAATCATCTCCACGTTCTGGCCGAAGAGAACGACCGGTTCATCATGGCGGCACGTGCCGCGGGTTGGTCGAGCGAAGTTGCTGCGTGTCCGGGTTGGAATGCAGCGGAGTTGGCGTTTCACATGTGCAAGGTGCAGTCGATGTTCCTCGGCATGTTGACCACCGACACCGATAATCCGAAGGACCTTCCACGCCTGCAACGTCCGGAATCCGACGACGGTCTGGTCGACCTCTTTATTGCCGGGGCCACCCAACTCGAACACGTGCTCGAGAACACCCCCGACACCGAACCCGTGTGGACCTTCATCGGTCCGCAGCCGGCGGCATGGGTGAAGCGACGCATGGCCCACGAGGTGCTGATCCACAGGTTCGACGCCGAAATCGCCGCGGGTGAGTTGTCGCAAACCGACGAGGTCGTTTGCGCCGACGGCATCGACGAGAAGTTCGGGGTCTTCCTGCCGTGGTTCGGTGACAAGGTGCAATTGGCGCACTCCGTCCATCTGCACTGCAGTGACACCGATGGAGAGTGGATGCTCGGCCCCGGTGCGGGGGGAGTCACGGTTGCTCGCGAACACGGAAAGGGAGACGTGGCCTTTCGTGGCCCGGCTCAGTTGCTGTTGTTGGCGCTGTGGCGCCGTATCACGGTGGATGAAGCGCTCGACGCAGGCGCCGAGGTGTTCGGTGACCGTGCCGCCCTCGACGGCTTCGTTGCGGCGTTCGGCGTTTAACGCGCGACCGACCGCTTCTTCACCGACAACTTCAAGTCCTTCTTTTTCGGGTTCTTTGCGCTTGCCTTGGTTGCCGAGGCCCTGAGGGCTGCCTTCGCGGCAACGCGACGCGAGGTTGCGGGCGCGGCGAGCACGACCACCTGATCGTCGTCACGAGGCGGCGTCGCGCTCATCGGCGGGGTCGGTACGACGACGGGTTCGGGGTCTGTCGGATCGAGGCGGCGCTTCAACAGCTTGCCGACGGGTGTTGTGGTGGTGAAGGTGACGACATCGCTCGTGGTGGTGCCCCGAGGGTTAACCGCCACGAAACGGGCGTAGTACACCGTGGAGTCGACGAGTTCGCTGATGTCGAGAGAGATCCGCGAGGTCGAACCCGCGACGATGCTGCCAGCGAACCACTCGTCGTAGTTCGAGAAATCGTCACGGGTGTCGATCTGCAACGTGACCCGGGTGACGAACTCGTTGCTGTCGACCGATGTCAGCAGGGTGACGGAGGTGTCGGCAACGTCGCGAGACTCGGGGATGCTCACGAGCGGTGTCCCGCCGGTGGTGGTGAAGGACAGTCCGTCGAGGATGTCATGGCCGATGGCATTGGTGGCCGTGATCTTGACGTCGTAGTTCGTGGCGGGCTGCAGCGACGAGAGGGAGACGATCGCGTTACTGCTGGATGCGCCGACCTCGCGTTGTTCGGTGCTCCACGTCTGTGTCGTCCCCGACGGCCGGTATTCGACGAGGATTGAGGTGCGCAAGAGTCCCGGATCGAAGGAGAGGGAGACGTTTGCCGACCTGCGTCCGCCTTCCGCGGCCGCGCTTCTGATTGTGGGAGCGTCACCGAGCGTCGTGAACGAGAAGGTGTCGGCCGTGGCGTTGCCGACCTCGTTCGATGCGTCGACGCGCACAAAGTAGGTGGTGCGCGGTGCAAGCGAGCCGATTCGCGCGTTGAGTTGATGTTCGCCGTCTCCGCGCACGGTGCCGAGGATCGCCGTGGCGACATTTCGGGTGAAAGCTTCGTCGGTTGCGTAGGTGACGGTGACCTGCGTATCGAGCAGATTCGCATCGACGGCGGCGTTGATCGACGCCACGTCACCGCCGATGTCGGCGGCAGAGGTGGCGGAGATCGTTGGTGATGCACCGAGCGTGACGAACGACGAAGAAACGGACTCGGTCACCCCGAAGGTGTTGGTAGCGCGGGTCTTCACGTGGTATTCGGTTGCGGGACGAAGGTCGGCTACCGAGGCGGAGAAGGTGACCGGGGCGAAGAGCTGCGCCAGCGTGGATTGCTGCGTACGGCGCAGCGGAACATTCACGGTCCGCGCACCGTCGAAGGACGGTGTGGTTGAAATGAGAACCGTGATGCTCGCCGTTGCCCCATTCGGCACGAACGACCCCGCAATGGTGGCCGAGTGCGTACTCGCCGACTCGACCGTGGGTGGTGTCGCATCGGGGGTGCCGACGCGGAGTACTTCAGCGGGCGAGTAGACGGGTGCGGCGGTTCCGTTGCCGACACTGCCGCGCAGGTTCGAACCCCAGCAGAAGATGCGGCCAGCGGTGGACGTGATGCAGGTGCCCGCGAGGCCGACCTCGAGGCGCCCGGCCCGCAAGTCATCGGGGAGGGCCGCGGTGCGAATGGTCTTGCCGCCGTAGGACTGGCCCCATCCGAGCGCGCCTTGGTCGTTGCTGCCCCAACAGAGTGTTGCACCGGCGTTCGTGATTGCGCACGTGTGATACCAACCGGTTTGGATGTCGGTGAGGATCGTTCCGGGTGGTAAGGCCACGGGTCGTGGCGTGCGGCTGTGCGTATAGGTGTCGTCGCCGAGTGCGCCGTTGTAGTTCTGGCCCCAGCACCATCCGCCGCCGGCGGTGTCGACGGCGCAGGCGCGTTCGAGGCCCGCGCTGATGGAAGACAAGACGATTCCTTCCGGCATGGCAACGCGCATGAAGACCTTCGATGTGCCCGTGGTTCCGTTTCCGAGTTGTCCTGCCGCGTTCACGCCGCTGCAGTAGGCAGCACCGTTCGTTGCCACTACGCACGTGAAACCGATGCCCGCGGACACGACGGCGGGCACGGCCGAGGCGGGTAGTTGCACGCGAACGGGCAGGTGCGTGTATTCCATGTTGCCGACGCCGAGTTCGCCCGAATTCCAATCGCCGTGGCAGTAGAGATGCCGTTCCGCGGTGAGCGCGCATACCTGTGATGCACCGACACTGAGCTGCGTGACGACACTGCCCGCGGGAAGCAGGAGACGACCGGGCGGGCCGGATTCACCCCAGCAATACACGTTTCCTGACTCGGTGAGACCGCACGAGGAGAAGTAGGAGCCTGCCTCGATGTGGTGGAAGCGTTCACCCGCGGGAAGGCTGACGAGCGATGGCGCGAGGACGGTCGACGTGCTGTCGGACGTTCCGAGGCTTCCGTAGCGATTCCACCCCCAGCACAGCCCGCGGCCGTCGGTGGTGACTGCACACGTGCGGTGATAACCGGTAGAGACCGAGACGTAGGTGAACGGTGCGGCACCGGCTGGCGAGGCACCGAGACCAACCGTGAGGATGGACGTGGCGAGGATGACGCCAACGGCGGCGATCAGACGAAGTCTCATGCGCCCACCGTACGGGGTGGGTGCGACAACGCGTTTCAGGCCCCGAAGACGCGCGCCTGGAGTTTGCGCATGCCGCCCAGCCAGCGGGCATGCTGCGACGCACGGGTGGTCATGTACGTCTCGACTTCGGGGTGCGGCAGGATCAGAAAGCGTTCGTCGCGAATCGCCTCGAGCACCACGCGCGCAACGTCATCGGGCTCGAGAACTGCACCCGCCGCCCTGACGACATCACCGGCCGATGCGAAGTTCGGCCCGGTTGTGGACTTGTCGGGGTTCAGCATGTTCGTGTTCACGCCCTGTGGGCAGAGACAACTGACGCGCAGGCCGCGGTCGTGGTAGGTGATCGACAACCATTCGGCGAATGCAACGGCGGCGTGTTTGGTGACCGAGTACGGCGCAGAGCCGATTTGCGCGAGCAGTCCGGCAGCCGAGGCAGTCGAGCAGAAGTAGCCGCTCTTGCGTGCAAGCCATTCGGGCATCAACAACTCGGCTGCATAGCGGTGCGCGTGAACGTTGACGGCAAAACTGATGTCCCAGTCGCGGTCACTTGCACTTTCGAGGTCGGTTCCCATGCCGACACCGGCATTCGCAAAGAAAAGATCGATCGCACCGAAACGTGCGCGTGCATGTTCGATCACCGTGACGTTCCCGGCGCGTGACCCGATGTCGGCGGCGATCGCGGTGGCCGAGTCGGGTCGCGCGGTGTTCAAGTCGTTGCACACCGCAAAAAGGCGTGTCTCATCGAGATCGGTGATCGTGACACGGGCTCCGGCCGCATGAAAGGCACGGGCGAGTGAGCGGCCGATGCCGCCCGCTGCTCCGGTGACGACAACGTGGGAAGCCGAGGAGATGTCCATGAGGACTCGATCGTAGATCGCGGTCGCAATGACACGATTCGCACCGAACCTGTGGGTAATGTCACGTTGGGTCGGTAGTGGGGCACGTCACGCTTGCTGCTAGACCAATGGCAGGAGGCATGCTGTGAACGGAACAATCCTCGAAACTCACGAAGTCAACGGCACCGCAGCGTCGGTCACCGAAGCGCTGGCGATCGTCGACAAGGCTCTCGCGGAGATGCTGCGTCGCGAACTCGTGTCGAGCGGCGAAGTCGCAGACCTGCTCCTCGACCTGCGGTCGATTCTCACTGCGGCGTCGAAGCCCGCAGTCGCCGCCACCAGCGCGGCTTCCTGACGTCCGTCGCGCCGGACAGCGGTGCGGAATCTCCATCAGCCACTTGTGCGGAACTCGACCGTGCCGTCGGCGTCTGGGTCGGCGCAAAGCAAGCGATTTTTGCGAACGATTCCTCGACGCAGGTGCGCAACAGTTCCGGGTCCGCCACCGCGGCCGTGTCGACATGCAGGCCCATGTCGAGGTTTCCGTCGTTGCTGAGGAGCGTCAGGTTGAAGGCCACCCCACCGAGCGGGCCGACCGGGTGATTGGCGAGAATGCGCGCCCCGCCGATGAAGAGTGGAATACCCGCACCACGCACGTTCGAGGTTGCGAAGTCGACCGTCTGGCTTTGGGCGCGGGCGAGACGGGTGAGAACTGAAATCGGAAGTGCCTGGGCGATGCCCGCCAGGGTGTCGAGACTGGCCTCGCCGGATGCCGCTCGCATCGAGGTGGCCATCTCGTTGATCGCAGCGAAGCGTTCCTCGATCGGCATCTCGCCCGTCGGCACGATCAGTCGCACAAGAGTGAACGCATTCGAGGCGGATTCGTCGGTGCGGGTGCTGACGGCCATCGACGTGCGCAACGATTCGACCGGTGCGCCGAGACGGCGGTGGTATTCGCCCGCGGCATCCGCGGCAGCCGTCACGAAGGCCGTGTTCAGCTTTCCACCCAGCGCCTTCGATGCCTCGTGCATCGTGCGATAGGACACGGACAACGCCTCGAGGCGACGGCCGAGGGAACGCTTCGTCCACAGCGGGCTTCGTGCGGGGTCGGTGTCACCGAGTTGTTTCATCACGGCGCGGACGCTGGCCGCTGTTTCGGCGCCGGTGGTCGGAAGGCCGGCGGGGTCGCTGAGGGCGTCACGCACCTGCTTCACGAACGACAGCGGGATGCGCAGTGCATCGGCCATCGCGGCACGCAGCACGTCGGCCGCGTCGTCATCAGGGTGCGAGTCGTCGATTTCAGGTTCGGACAGTGGTGCGGGTTCGGGTGCATCGCGCTCGAGGTCGATGAACTGCATCGAGAGCAGAACGCCACCCTCGCCGTCGGTGATGGTGTGGTGGATCTTGCTGATGAGCGCACTGCGTCCACCTGCGACGTTGTCGACGATGAGGAACTGCCACGGCGGCCGCGCCCGGTCGAATGGATCGGCGGTGAACAGGGTCGCGAGGTCGAGGAGCTGGCGCATCGACCCCTCGCCGGGAAGGGCGATGTGTCGCACGTGATGGGCGAGGTCGAAATACGGATCGGGCTGCCAGAACGGAGCACCGAGATTGGCGGGTGCGGGCTGCACACGTTGCCGAAGCCGAGGGAAAGCGACGGTTGCGCGGTGCATGCGGCGCATGAACGCCGCGACGTTCATCGGCCGGTCGAGAATCGAGATGTTGGAGAACGTCGACGAGAGGAACGGATCCTTTTCGAGGCGCCACATCAGGCCCTCTGCGTCGGTCATGCGCTCGGTCATCGTGGGTCCATCACTGGGGCACGGTCGTGTGCTTGAACTCGTTCAGGATCGGCCAGGCGATGTCGTCGAGGACGCGCTCGATGGTGGAGATGGCGACATCGTCATTGCCTTCGGACGTGCGCAGGAGACGCACGAAAACAGCCTTGTCGTCGACGACGAACGTCGGTACGCCCCACACCTCGTGGCTGTTCACGTATTGCATGTGTTCACGCGCGATGGTGCGCAGCGGTTCACCCGTTTCCACTCGACCGAAGATGTCGTCGGCGTCGAATCCCGCGTCGGAGAGCATGCCGGCGATCTTCCCGCGGTCGTTCAGGTTGCCTGCGCGCGTGTGACGGTATTCGTAGACGGCGTGATGAAAGCGCGGGAACCTTTCGGGGTCGGCGTCACGGGCGGCCACACCGACCTGAAGGGCGAAGAGACCCGAGTCGGCCTGCGGCGTTTCCCAAATGGGCGGCAGGTCGGCATCGCGGTTCGATTGGCCCAGGCAGTAGGGAAGAAAGGTCACGTTCCAGTCGGCGCCGGCGAGCAGGCCGGTGACGACATGGTCGTGCACGATGCGCCCGTACGGGCATCTGTAATCCCAGGTCACTGCGAATGAGCGCGTCACGCGCTCAACCTACAAGCGGTGCCGCAAGAAGACCAAGGGCTGCCCCCACGACGGCCCCGCCGAGAATGTCGGAGAAGTGGTGGAGGCGCACCATGATGCGGCTGAGCGCCACGCCGACGGCGAGCACGAAGAAGACCGCAACCCACGCGGCGGGAACGAGAGTCGACAAAACGGTCGCGGCGAAGAAAGCCGACGAAGAATGTCCACTCGGAAATGACGAGGTGACCGGGGTTCTCACGCTGAACCTGTCGTCACCGTTCGCGTTGGGTCGACCGCGTTTGAACAGACGCTTCAGACCTTGGTTCACCACTAGGCTCTCGGCGCCGAGCAACACCGAAAAGACGAGCGCTTCGCCCGCCCGCGACGCGCTGCCGATCGCGCGCAGCCAAATGACGGCGTGCCACACGAGGCTGAACTCGCCGGCACGACCGAGAAGTGAGAACAGACCTTGCGACACCGTGTTGTGGCGTGCGGGTTCGAGTCTGGTGTCGACCCACTCGTCGATGCGCCCGATGTTCATCGTCCTGCAACGGTCTGCTCGCACGTTGCAATGAAGTCCGCGAACCGGTCGGGATCTTCCATCGGTCCGAAGTGTGACACTTCGTTCCACGCCTCGTGATGCGCACCGGGAACCTGCTCGGCGACACGCGGCGCGATGGCCGAGGGTTGGTACTGCTGTTCGGGGCTGCCGACGACCCACAGTGGCACCGCCAGCGACGGGAGCAAGTTCCACGTTTCGTGACTGCCACCGGTTTCGTATGTACGCGCCTCGTGTTCCGGGTTGCACTTGAGCGTGACTCCATCGTCTGTGGGGCGGAAGCCATGGACCACGTAGGCATCGAGTGCATCACTGCGGAACGCAGACATCGGAGGTTTCGAGGAAAAGTTCGCCCGCGCCTCGTCCATCGAGGCAAATGTTGCGCGACGACGGCGTGTGAGCGCGGCCAGTGGATTCGGGGGCAGATCGTCGGGTCGGAAGCCCGACTGGGGGAAAATGATCGGCTCGAAGGCGATGATTGCTCGGAACAGCGCGGGCTCGCGCAGTGCCGCCATCACGAGCGTCGCGCCACCCATCGAGTGGCCGGCAGCGACGATGGGGCCGTGGTTCACCTCGGTTGCGACGTGGCGCGCCGCGGCGAGCGCGTCGTCGCCGAAGGCAGTCCACCGTACGTTCCAGTCGTCGGGCACCGCAGAGTCGCCGTATCCGCGGTGGTCGTGGGCCCAAACATCGAAGCGACCCTCGAGGCGCCGTGCGACCGGTATCCAACACCGTCCATGGAAGCCCGTCGCGTGCGAGAGAAGAAGGACGGGAAGCGAACCGGGTTCGCAATCGGAGAGATGGTGGAGCGCGAGTGAGATGCCGTCGGTGGATCCGACCCGCACGGTGTTCACGACGAAGTGCCCTTCGATTCGTTGTATTTCGGTTCTCGCGGCAGGCCGAGGAGGCGTTCGCCGATGATGTTGCGCTGCACCTGGCTGGTTCCCCCGGCGATGCGACCGCCCGGTGCGGCGAGCATGCCCGTTGCGTCCCCGCCCTCGAGAATCGACATCGCGCCGGCAATGTCGCCTTTCAACATTGCGGTATCGAACATCATTTCGGTGATGCCGAGTTTCATGAGTGATGCCGCTGTCGATGCCTCGGGGCCCTGACGTTGCCCCATTGCCTTGAACGCATGGCCGCGTGAGAGCAATTGCGCAAGTCGGTCGCGGGACATCGCGTCGAGCTCACGACTGGTGCCGAGTTGGGCCATCGACTCGAGGCGACGCTCGAGGCCGATGACGCTTGCACCGATGTGTCCGCGCTCGCTCGTGAGCACCGCCATGCCGACACCCCACCCACCGTGCAGTGGCCCGAGCAGGCATTCAGACGACAGTTCGACGTCGGTGAAGAAGACCTCGTCGAATTCGGCTTCGCCGGTCATCTGGCGCAGGGGGCGAATTTCGATACCGGGCGTGTCCATCGGGCAGAGGAAGAACGAGATGCCCTCGTGCTTGGGCGCGTCGGTGTTCGTGCGCGCCATCAGGATGCCCCAGTTGCTGTAGCGGCCGCCGCTGCACCACACCTTCTGGCCGTTCACGATGAACCGCTCACCGTCACGGATGGCCTTGGTCGACAGACCGCCGAGGTCGCTGCCCGCACCCGGCTCACTGAACAGTTGGCACCACACGTGGTCGGCCGCGAGGGTCGAATTCAGGTGCAGTGCCTGTTGCTCCGGGGTGCCGAAGCGGAGAATCGACCCACCCGCGAGGACGAGGCCCACCATGTTGAGAACGGGCGGTACGCCGTGTCGTGCGCAGAGTTCGATCCACGAGGCCGTGTGGGCGGACGTGAGTCCTTGGCCGCCGTGTTCAACCGGCCAGTGGATGCCGGTGAAGCCCGCCTCGTTCAGGCGGATCTGCCAGGCACGGCCCTTGTCGATGAGATCCGGAGGGCAGATTGCGCCGTAGTCGCGGGGCGCCGTCGAGGCGCTGTCGTTCAGCCACGCCTCGGCGCGGGAGCGGAACGCTTCGACGGTCTCCGTCATCGGGTCACTTCAACTTGTTGAAGAACGCGGCCGTTTCTTCGGCGAGGTTCTGCGGAACGAAGTAGTCCTTCTGGCTCATGATCGCGTCCCAGTTGTCGCGCACGTCCTCGAGGCTGTGACCGGGCTTGGTGTAGCCCTGGGTCTCGCCCAAGAAGACGTTCGCCACGCGACCGCCGCCGACGCTGTACACATGGCCCGTGACGGGGCAGTCTTCGTGGGCGAGCCACGCGACGATCGGCGACACCTGTGCCGGATCGAGCTTGTCGGCGAGTGCACCCATGAGATCTTCGGTCATGCGCGTGAGTGCAAGTGGTGCGATCGCATTCGCCTTGATGTTGTACTTCGCACCTTCGACGGCGAGCACTCGCGTGAATCCGACGAGGCCGAGCTTTGCTGCGCCGTAGTTCGTCTGGCCGAAGTTTCCGAAAATGCCGGCGGCCGAAGAGGTCGAGATGATGCGGCCGTAACCCTGTTCGCGCATCAAGACCCATGCCGGCTGTGTCACGTGGAAGGCGCCCTTCAGGTGGACGTCGAACACCGGGTTCATGAGGTCGGGCGACATGTTGTGGACGGACTTGTCACGGAGGATGCC
>SXGQ01319381.1_pt1 | contig 11719 bp, 11 predicted proteins | sample 3178371 | NCBI WGS metagenome assembly SXGQ01 (sample SAMN11356859, study PRJNA531348) | freshwater metagenome | isolation source: freshwater sample F1-20 | place: China: Fuxian Lake, Yuxi | collected 2017-12-25 | reverse complement strand
GGGCAGGGACGCACCGTGGACTTCACGAACGCGGTGCTGATCATGACCTCGAACGCCGGTGCCGAGTTCATCACGGGAGACCTCTCGATGGATGAGATCCGGAGCCGCGTGGACGGGGCGCTGCGCCAGCAGTTCCGGCCGGAGTTCCTCAACCGGATCGACGACACCGTCATCTTCACGCGGCTGACCGCCGAGGAGATCCGCGAGATCGTCGACCTGCAGATCATCCGCCTCGTCCGCCGGGTCGAGGAGCGCCGCGTCACCCTCGAGGTCACCGACGCCGCCAAGGACCTGATCGGCCGCGAGGGCTCCGACCCGACGTACGGCGCCCGCCCGCTGCGCCGGGCGATCCAGCGCCTGCTCGAGAACCCGCTCGCGCTGCGGCTGCTGGAGGGCGACATCGCGGACGGCGCGCGCATCACGTGCGACGTCGACGAGACCGGCCACGCGCTCGCGTTCCGGGTCGAGTCCCTGCAGGCGGTGGCCTGAGCATGGGCATCCTCCGCCGCGGACGCGGGCCCGAGGGGCCCGGGGACGACCTCGACCCCGAGGCGGGGCTCACCGCCGCGAATGCCGTTCCCGACGGGGAGGAGAACGGGCCGCTCGGCCCGACCGGTCGGGCCCTGCACCCCGTCGGCGCCTACTTCGAGGCGGCCTTCCGCCGCTTCGGCGTCAACTTCGGCGGCTATCTGCTCCTGACCGCCATCTGCGGGCTGCCCTGGGCCGTCGCCGAGTTCACGCTCGACGGGAGCGGGCTCGACCCGCAGCTGCAGCTGTTGATCCGCGGGGCGCTCCTGGCCTTCGGCCTCGTCGCCCTGACGGCGGCGTCCACCGCACTCGTCGCGGGCGGCATCCGCGGGCGTGCGAGTTCGGTCGTCGTGGCCTGCGTGGCCACCGCGATCCCGGCTAGCCTCGTCGTCTGGAACCTGTCCGCGCTCGCGCTCGCCCCGATCCTGCCCTTCATCCTGCTACCGCCGATCATCGCCGTGTCCGGCGACGCCGACGGGCTGCGCGCCGTGGCCGACGGCATCGTGGCCAGCGGCCGCTGGTTCCGACGCACCTACGCCTGTGTCCTCGGCGTCGTGTTCGTGGCGGTCGGCCTCTGGATCGGCTTCACCACCGTCGCCTTCGTGATCAACGGCCCCGTCGGCGATCACCTGCGCATCGTGCTGACGATGCTGTTCCTGTGGCCGATCGCGGCGCTGGTCTTCCGCAACCTCTACGGCGACATGACCGGGAGGCTCGTGATCAACGCCGCCCCGCGCGAGAACGAGTACCGCAAGGATCTCGCGCGCCGCAAGCGGGAGCGCGCGAAGCGCAACCGCCGCCGCATCCGGCGCATCACCGGGGAGTAGGCGTCAGCGCACAGGGTGCGTCTGCGAACGCCGCGAGGCCGTGCGCGAGCGGGCGGCGCGGGCCGCCGATCGACAGTCGCGCCGCGAGCCCGCGCACACGATCCCTCACGCGTTGACCGCCTCCCAGACCCGGTTCGGCGTCATCGGCAGCTGGCGGACGCGCGCCCCCGTGACGATGCGGATGCCGTTGCCGATCGCGGCCAGGGTCGGCACGCTCGGCGGCTCGGCGATGCCCTGGACGCCGTGCGGGCCGCCGTCGACGGCGGCGGGGCCGACGAAGGCGATGTCGATCGGCGGGGCGTCCGCCATCGTCTGGAGCTTGTACTCGAGCAGGCCCGGGTTGAGGATCGTGCCGTCCTCGCCGATCTGCGAGCCCTCGAGCAGCGCCTGGCCGATGCCCATCACGACGCCGCCCTCGACCTGGCCCTCGGCCCCGATCGGGTTGACGATCGTGCCGGAGTCGTGCGCGGCGGCGACCCGCAGGACGCGCACCACGCCCGTCTCCCGGTCGACCTTGACGTGCACGGCGTGGCAGAAGAACGTGGGGGCGACCCAGGAGTCCATGCCCATCCGGCCGACGCAGGCCGAGCCGGAGACCTCGGGGGCCGACGGCGGCGTGCCCGAGCCCGTGGCGATCAGCTGGTCGCCGCCCGCCGCCTCGCCCGCGAGCTCCGCGATCGAGACGCTCTTCGCCGGCGAGCCCTTGACGTGCGCGACGCCGTCGGCGAGCTCGATGTCGCCCTTGGCGGCCTCGAGCTTCTCGGCGGCCATGTCGAGCAGGCGGTCGCGCAGGACGCGCGAGGCCTCGACGACGGCGCGGCCGTTGTTGAGGGTCGTCTGGGAGCCGGAGGAGCCCATGTCCCACGGGCCGGCCTCGGTGTCCTGGTAGACGATCGAGAAGTCCTCGGGGCGCATCCCGAGCTCCTGCGCGGCGAGCCGCGGCAGGCCCATCACGGCGCCCGACCCGCACTCCTGCGCACCGGTCACGATCGTGGCCGAGCCATCGCCATTGAACTTCACGTACGCGCCCGACGAGGAGCCGAAGGACGGCCACCAGCCGATCGCCATGCCGATCGCCTCGTCGGCGGGCAGCTCCCTGCCGTAGCCGATCAGCTCGGCCGCGGTCTCCAGGCACTGCGGGGCGCCGTGCGGGTCGAGCACCTGGCCCGTCGCCGTCTGGTCGCCGTCGCGCACGACGTTGTGCAGCCGGAAGGCGAGCGGGTCCATGCCGATCGCGGCGGCCAGCTCGTCCATGTGGCACTCGAGCGCCCAGTTCGCCTGGGGGGCGGTGGGGGCGCGCACCGAGCCGGACGGCTGGTGGTTGGTGTAGGCGAGGTGGGCCTGCACGTCGACGGCGGGGATCCGGTACGGGCCGATCGTGTGCATGCCGGCGAGCTCCGGGAAGAAGCCCGCGTCCGCGGTGTAGGCACCGTTGTCGATCACGATGCGCGCGCGGCGCGCGGTGATCGTGCCGTCCCGCTTCACACCGGTCTCGAGCTCCACGATCATGCCCTCGCGGCGGTGGTCGGGGGCGATGAACTCCTCGCGGCGCGAGAAGACCAGCTTCGCCGGGCGCTTCGCCTTGCGGGCGACGGCGGCGACGTGGGCCTCGAAGTGGAACTCGCACTTGCCGCCGAAGCCGCCGCCGAGGTGCGGCACGATCACGCGCACCGCGTTCTCGGGCATCCCGAGGCAGTGGGCGACGCCGCTTCGGGCGTTGAACGGCACCTGCGTGGAGGACCAGATCGTGACCTGGTCGCCGTGCCACTCGGCGATCACGGCGCGCGGCTCGATCGGCGCGGCGTGCTGCATGTCGGCGACGTAGCGCTCGCGCACGACCTCGTCGGCCTCGGCGAAGCCGGCCTCGACGTCGCCGTGGACGATCGAGCTGTGGCAGGCCTCATTGCCCTGGCGCACGATGTCGAACGCGTCGCCGTAGGACTCCCAGTCCGTGTGCACGAGCGGCGCGCCCTCGGCGAGCGACGCCTCCATGTCGTTGACGATGGGAAGGGGCTCGAGGTCGACCTCGATCAGGTCGCAGGCGGCCTGCGCGATCTCGGGCGTGGAGGCGGCGACGGCGGCGATGATCTCGCCCTCGAAGCGCGTGTAGTCCTTCGCGAACAGGTGGCGGTCCTGGATGTACCCGCCGTGCGCCACGTCGGGGACGTCCGCGTGGGTGACGACGGCGAAGACGCCGGGCAGCGCCTCGGCCTTCGACGTGTCGATCGAGCGGATGCGGCCGTGCGCGATGCCCGCGTAGCGGAACTTGCAGTGCACGAGCCCGGTCAGCTCCAGGTCGGCCGTGTAGCGGCCAAGCCCCGTCACCTTGTCCTTGCCGTCCTGGCGCTTGAAGGTCCGATCCTCGATGACGGCCATCCGTCCCTCCCGTGGAACGTCGCGGTGCCTACCAGCGGAATCCTACCCGCGCGGGCCCGTGCCCGCCATGCCGGGATCAGGGCCAGCGCGCGAGTGCGGCGTCGATCCCCTCGCCGCAGATCGCGGTCGCGCAGGCCGCCGCCTCGGCGGCGAGGGCGTCGGGGTCATCGTCGGCCGCGAAGGCGCTCAGAACGTACGCGGCCACGTCGCGGGGGTCGCCCCGGCCGGGACGGCCGACGCCGCAGCGCACGCGCAGGAAGTCGGGCGAGCCGAGGGCGTCCGCCATCGAGCGCAGCCCGTTGTGGCCCTTGAGGCCTCCGCCCGCGCGCGCCCGCACGACGCCGGGCGCGAGCTCGATGTCGTCGTACACCACGACGATCCGCCCGACGGGGACCTTCAGCTCGCGCACGCAGGCGCCGATGCTGCGGCCCGAGTCGTTCATGAAGGTCTCGGGTGCGAGCACGCCCACCGCCACCCCGTCGAGGCGCAGCTCCGCGTAGCGGCCGCTGAAGCGGCTGCGCCAGGAGGCGGCATGTTCGGCGACGAGCTGCTCCACGGCCATCCAGCCGATGTTGTGGCGGGTGCGGGCGTAGCGCGCACCGGGATTGCCGAGCCCGACGACCAGGTCGTCGATGGAGCCCATGGGCTACTCGCCGGGGTCGACTGCGTCCCCGTCGGACGCGGCGTCGCCCGCCTCGGCGGTCGGGGTCTCGCCGTCCTCGGCACCCTCCTCGCCCTCGGCGCCCTCCTCGCCCACCTCGCTGCCGGTTTCGGCGAGCGCGGCGCGCGTGACGACGCACGAGCAGACGGTGGCGGCGAGGTCGCCGGCGAACTCGTAGTCGTCGCTGGCGACGAGATCGGAGACGTGCAGCGACTGGCCGATCTTGAGCGGCGAGACGTCGACGACGATCTCGGTCGGCACGGAGCCCGGCAGCGCGGCGACCAGGACCTCGTGCAGCGAGTGCTCGATCATGCCGCCGTCGAGCCTGACGCCCTCGGCCTCGCCGATCAGGTGCACGGGCACCGGGGCGATGATCTTCTCGGACATCGAGATGGCCATCAGGTCGACGTGCGTGACGCGGTCGCGCACGCGGTCGATCTCCATCGCCTTGAGGATCGCGTTGACCGGCTGCGACTCGCCGTCGATGACGAGCGAGAGGATCGCGTTGCGGCCCGACTCGCCGCCGAAGGCGGCGCGCAGCTTGACGCGCTCGACCTGGATCGGCAGCGGCTCGCGGCCCCGGCCGTAGAGCACGCCGGGGATCACGTCCTGCTTGCGCAGGCGCTGGTTGGCGCGCGTCGAGGCGGCCTCGCGCTTCGTGATCTGGATCGTCGTGTCGGACATCGCTCGCGCTCCGGTCTCGGTGCGCGCGGCACTGTAGCCGAGTGGCGCGCGCGAGGCGTCAGCGGGGCGGTTCCTAGAAGAGCTGGTTCTCGCCGCCGAACAGGTTCGAGACGGAGCCCTCGCGGAAGACCTCGTCGATCGTCTGCGCGAGGATCCCGTCGACGGGCAGCACGCGCACGCGGCTGTCGGGCGCCCGCGGGTCGATCGGGACGGTGTCGCAGACGACGACCTCATGCAGGACGGACTCCCGGATCCGGTCGAGCGCCGGATCGGACATGATCGCGTGGGTCGCGCAGGCGTAGACCTCGGTGGCGCCCGCGTTCTTGACCGCCTCGGCGCCCGCGCAGAGGGTGCCGGCGGTGTCGATGATGTCGTCGGAGATGATCGCCTTCTTGCCGGAGACGTCGCCGATGATCGCGGCGACGCGCGCCTTGCCGTGCTCGGGGCGCAGCTTGGCGATGATCGCGACGTCGGCGTCGAGCATCTCGGCGAAGCGGGTGGCCAGCTTGGCGCGGCCGGCGTCGCCCGAGACGACGACGGTGCCCTCGCCCGAGAGCCCCATGTCGCGGAAGTGCCGCGCGAACATCGGCAGCGCGGTCATGTGGTCGACGGGCCCGTCGAAGAAGCCCTGCACCTGGCCCGCGTGGAGGTCCATGGTGAGGACGCGGTCGATGCCCGACGCGCGCAGGAGCGTCGCGACGAGGCGCGCGGTGATCGGCTCGCGCGGCGCGCTCTTCTTGTCCTGGCGGGCGTACGGGTACCAGGGGATGACGGCGGTGACGCGCTTGGCCGAGCCGAGCATGGCCGCGTCGGCCATGATCATCAGCTCCATCAGGTTGCGGTTGACCGGGTTGACGCAGGACTGCACCAGGAACACGTCGGCGCCGCGCACCGACTCCTCGAAGCGGGCGTAGATCTCGCCGTTGGCGAACGTCTTCAGCGTGGCCTGGCCGAGGCCGACGTCGAGGCGGTCGGCGATGCGCTGTGCGAGGTCCGGGTTCGAGCGCCCGGAGAAGATCATCAGGCGCTTCGACGGCGTGCGCTCCTGCCAGGAGGTGGGCGCGCCGAGCTCGGCCGGGACGTCGAACAGCTTCGAGTCAGTCATCGCGCCTCCTCTGCGCGTAGTTCTCCTTCACGACCTGCCGGGCCCGGGCGATGCCGAGCGCCCCCGGCGGGACGTCATCCGTGATGATGGACCCCGCACCGGTCGTCGCGTCGTCGCCCACGCTGACGGGGGCCACGAAGACGCAGTCCGAGCCGGTGCGGACGCGGCTGCCGATGACGGTGCGATGCTTGTCGACGCCGTCGTAGTTGGCCGTGATGTTGCCCGCGCCGATGTTGGTGTCCTCGCCGACCTCGGCCTCGCCGACGTAGGAGAGGTGGGGGATCTTGGTGCGCGCGCCGATGTCGGCGTTCTTCGTCTCGGTGAACGCGCCGACGCGCGCGCCCTCGCGCAGGTGGGTGCCGGGGCGCAGGTGCGCGAACGGCCCGGCCTTGGCGCCGGCCTCGAGGATCGCGCCGTCGAGCACGCTGTGCGGGCCGGCCTCGGCGCCGGCGGCGAGGCGCGTGGCGCCGCGCAGGATCGTGACGGGGTGGACGACGCAGTCGGGCTCGAGCACGACGTCGGCGTCGATGTAGGTCGAGTCGGGGTCGACGATGCCGGCGCCGGCCAGCATGTGCGTCTCGAGCAGGCGCGCGCGCAGGAGCGCCGCCGCCTCGGCCAGCTCGACGCGCGTGTTGACGCCGAGGAGGAGCGCCGGGTCGGCGATCTCCGCGGCGTCGACGAGGCCGCCCGCCTGCGCGATCAGGGGGATCGCGTCCGGCAGGTAGAGCTCGCCCTGGGCGTTGTCGGTGCCGAGGCCGGCCAGGGCGGGGCGCAGGGCGTCGGCGGCGAAGACATAGAGGCCCGCGTTGACTTCGCGCACGGCGAGCTCATCGTCCGTGGCGTCGCGCGCCTCGGCGATGCGCACGGAGCCGCTCGCGCGGATCACGCGGCCGTAGCCGCCCGGCTCGTCGAGCCGGAAGGTGGCGAGGGTCGCCTGCGCGCCGGAGGACCGGTGGGCGGCGACGAGGCCGCCGAGCAGCTCGGGGGTGAGCAGCGGCGTGTCGCCCGAGACGACCAGGACGTCGCCCGCAAACCCGTCGAGGGCGGGCATCGCCACGCGCACCGCGTCGCCCGTGCCGAGCTGGTCCTCCTGGACCACGGTCTCCGCATCGCCGACGGCGGCCCCGACGGCGTCCGCGGCGTCCGGCGGCACGACCACCACGATCCGCTCGGCGCCGGCCCCGCGGACCGCGGCGAGCACCCAGCCGACGAGCGGCCGACCCCAGATCGGGTGCAGCACCTTCGGGGCCGCGGATCGCATGCGGGTGCCCTTCCCGCCGGCCATGACGACGCAGGCGAGGGGTCGATCGGCGGTGGGGGCGGGGGGCGTCATCCGGCCCCTCAACACTAGTCCGTCAGGCGGGCGCGCTCGCCGCCACCCGGGCGACCTCGGCTTTGAGCTCGTCGACCGGGACGAACGAGATCCCGAGCGTCGAGTCGTGCCGCCAGCGGATCACCCCGGACGGGTCGATCACGAAGGTGCTGCGCTTCGTGCCGATCACCGGCGCCTTCGCCCCGTAGAGGGCGGCGACCCGGCGGTCGGGGTCGGCGAGCAGCGGCATGGTCAGGCCGTGCTTGTCGCGGAAGCGCTCCTTCGAGGCGACGTCCTTCGCGGAGATCGCGACCACGGTCGCCTCGCCGAGGCCGGTCAGCTCGTCGAGGTGCGACGAGTACTCGCACAGCTGCTTCGTGCAGACCTTCGTGTCGTCGCCCGGGTAGAACGCGAGCACGACGACCCGGCCGCGGTGGTCGGAGAGGCGGAAGGCCCCGTCGGGGCCTTCGAGCTCGAAGTCGGGGGCGGGGTCGCCGATGCCGGGGCTGGCCATGGTGCTCCTCGGTCGCAGGGGTGCGTCCCACCCTTCGCGGGGCCCGCCCGGGCGGACGGCGCGGGCGTGGTACAACCCCCGCATGCACACCCCCATCGAGACCGTCATCGTCAACGCGCGCGTGCGCACCATGGATCCCGGCAATCCGCACGCCACGGCGGTCGCGGTGGGGCACGGCGCGATCCTCGCGATCGGCACGGACGCGGAGATCCGCGCCCTGGCCGGCGGCGCCGAGGTGATCGACCTCGATGGGGCGGCGCTCGTGCCGGGCATCACCGACAGCCACGTGCACCCGCTGATGGGCGCGCTGGACGCGGTCGGGGCCGACCTCCTCGACGCCTCCACCTGGGACGACGTCCTCGCCGCGATCCGCGCGGAGGCCGAGGGCAAGGGCCCGGACGAGTGGGTCGTCGGCTGGGGCCTGCTCTACGACGCCTTCGAGGGGCGCGAGATCCACCACGCGCTGATCGAGGAGGCCGTCGGCGGCCGCCCGACCTACCTCAAGTTCATGGACTTCCACACGGTGCTCGCCTCCAAGCGGGCGCTCGACCTCGCGGGCATCCACGGCCCGGTCCAGTTCACCGAGAACGCCGAGGTCATCTGCGACGCCGAGGGCCGCCCGACGGGCGAGCTGCGCGAGTGGGCCGCCATCGCCATGGTCGACGCCGCGATGCCGCCGCTCTCGGCCGCGCAGAAGCTCGACATGTACCACCGCCAGATGCGCGAGTTCGCGAAGGTCGGCATCACCGGCATCCACGGCATGGACGGCACGCTCGAGACGCTCGACGTCCTGCGCGAGCTCGAGGCCTCGGGCCGGCTGATCACGCGCCTGACGATGCCCTTCTGGTTCATGCCGGACATGCCCGAGGCGGAGTGGGGGGAGTACGTCCCGCACCGCGACGCGCGCGGCCGGCGCTGGCGCGGCGGCGTCGCCAAGTTCTTCATCGACGGCGTGATCGACACGGGCACCGCCTGGCTCGTGGAGCCCGACGCGATGGGCGACGGTCTGACCCCGTTCTGGCCCGACCCGACCAAGTACCAGCGGGCGGTCAAGCGGTTCGCGGGCGCGGGCTTCCAGTGCGTCACGCACGCCTGCGGTGACATGGGCGTCCGCTACGCCCTCGACACCTACCGGCTGGCCGGCGCGGCGCCGGGCATCCGCCACCGCATCGAGCACATCGAGACCCTGCAGGCCTCCGACCTGCCGCGCTTCGCCGCTGAGGGCGTGGTCGCCTCGATGCAGACGCAGCACATGATGTGGCTCGACCCGGGCCGGCGCTGCAACTGGACGACGCGCATGGGCGACGCCCGCTGCGACGGCGCCTTCCCGACGCGCTCGCTGCTCGACTCGGGCGCCGTGGTGGCCCTCGGCTCGGACTGGCCCGTGGCCCGCTTCGACCCGCGCATCGGCATGGCCTCGGCGCAGCTGCGCCACGCCCCCGGCAACGGCCGGGAGCCCTTCGACGACCAGGCCCTGACGGGGCTCGAGGCGCTGCACGGCTACACCGTGGCGGCCGCCCACACGATCTCCGAGGAGCACCGGCTCGGGCGCATCAAGGTCGGCTACTGCGCCGACCTGACCGCCTACGCCGAGGATCCGGCGCTGTGCCCGCCTGAGGACCTGCCGGCCAACCCGTGCGTCCTGACGATGGTCGACGGCGAGGTCGTGCACCGGGGCTAGGTCAGGCGCGCGGCCCGACCCAGCGCTGCGGCTGCCCCGTCACCTTCGCGATCGCCTCGAAGTCGTGGTCGCGGTGGAGGAGGGGCAGCTCGGCCTCGATCGCGGCCGCGGCGATCAGGAGGTCGAACACCGGAACGGTCCGGTGGCGGGGCCCGGGCAGCCGCGTCAGGTCCCGCTGGATCGACCGCGCACGCGCCAGCACCCCGCTGGTCATCGCCACGTGTCGGAGGCCGGCGAGGTCGCGGGCCCGCTCGTCGTACTCGGCCGTCGATCGGGTGCCGCGGAGCACCTCGAGGCAGACGGGCTCGCAGGTGGCGACGTCGCCGGCGAGGATGTGCGCGGCGAGATCGAGCGCCTGATCGGGCGCGCGCTCGATCCAGATCAGCCCGGACGTGTCGAGGAGGCCGATCACGCGTCCTCCGCGTACGGGCCGGTCTCGTGGCGCATCTGCCGGAGCTCCTCCTCCGTGATGTTGAAGGAGGTCTTCAGGAGGTTGCGACGGCGCACGAGATCCGCCGCCTCGCGCAGGGCGGTGTTGACGGTCTCCGTCGGGCCCGACGTCCCGAGCAGCCGCTCGGCGTCGGCCAGGAGCTCCGCGTCGATGTAGAGCGATGTGTGCTTCTTGGCCACGGCCATGCCCCCGATCACAGCGTACGTTCGGGGCTGAAGATAGCGTACGTCCGTGCCGCAGGCGCGCGGGATCCGCACGGGGCCGCACGCGTCCGGTGCAGGACCGCGCTAGCGCTTGGCGAGACCGAGTCGCTCGCGCGCGACGTCGGGGCCCGCGACCGTGCCGCCGAGCGACTCGACGATCGTGACCGCCCGCTCGACGAGCTGCGCGTTCGTCGCGAACTCGCCCTTGCTGATGTAGAGGTTGTCCTCGAGGCCGACCCGGACGTTGCCGCCCGCGAGCATCGCGGCCGCCACGTACGGCATCTCCATGCGGCTGATCGCGAAGGCGCTCCAGACCGCGTTCGGGGGCATCTGCCCGGCGAAGGTGAGCAGCGTCTGCGGCGTGGCGGGCGCGCCCCACGGGATGCCGAGGCAGACCTGCACGAACGGCGGGTCGTCGACGAGCCCCTCCTCGACCATCTTGTTCACGAACCAGAGGTGCCCGAGCTCGAAGCACTCGAGCTCGGGCTTGATCCCGAGCGCCCGGATCCGCTCCGCGCCGATCCGCAGGTAGTCGGGCGTGCCGACGTAGACCATGTTGCCGTCGCCGAAGTTGAGCGACCCGCAGTCGAGCGTGCAGAGGTCGGGCAGGGTGTCGTGGAGGTGCGCGATCCGCTCCTCGGGCCCGACGAGGTCCGAGCCGGGGGCCGGGGTGTCCGTGCCGTTCGGGCCGATCAGGAGGTCGCCGCCCATGCCCGTCGTGAGGTTGATCAGCACGTCCACGCCGGAGTCGCGGATCCGGTCGACGACCTCGCGGTAGAGGTCGACGCGCCGCGACGGCTCGCCGGTCTCGGGGTCGCGCACGTGGCAGTGCACGATCGCCGCGCCCGCCTTGGCCGCGTCGATCGCGGAGTCCGCGATCTGCTGCGGCGTGATCGGCAGGTCCGGGTGGATGCCCTGCGTGGCGCCGGCGCCGGTGATCGCGCAGGTGATGAAGGGGTTCCAGTGCATCGGGTCGGAGTATGGCCGCCGCGGCAGCCGGCCGCTAGCCCTTCTTCAGCACGACGGTCTGGGTGCCCGCCGCGCGGGTGCCGCCCGTCGGGGTGAAGGCCGTCACCAGCCGGACCGTGACGGCGCCCTTGCGGCGCAGCGCCCTGGCCCGCTTCGTGAGCGTGCAGGTCATGCGCACGGTGCCGGCCTGCTTGACTCTCGCCTTGCCGGTGCAGGCGGTGACGGCCTTGGCGCGGCCGGCGCGCGCGGCGGTGACGACGCTGCCCGTGACCGTCGCGGAACCGGGGCCGGAGGCGGCGAAGGAGGTGGTGATCGCGCGTCGCGAGACCTTCGCCCTGGATGTGCGCAGGGAGGCGCGGGCCGGCCGGTCCGCGGCCGCGTCCGCCGCGGCGGGCGTGACCGCCACGG
>SXGQ01041219.1_pt1 | contig 11719 bp, 14 predicted proteins | sample 3178371 | NCBI WGS metagenome assembly SXGQ01 (sample SAMN11356859, study PRJNA531348) | freshwater metagenome | isolation source: freshwater sample F1-20 | place: China: Fuxian Lake, Yuxi | collected 2017-12-25 | reverse complement strand
GCCCGCCCTATTCACTGTCGCGTGCGGCTCAGCCGCCCGCCCTATTCACTGTCGCGTGCGGCGCAGCCGCCCGCGACTGCCGGAATGATCGTGACGGTTTCGCTGGCGGGAACCGGCGTGTCGAGACCCTGCAGGTAGCGCACGTCATCGTCGGCGACGAAAACGTTCACGAACTTGCGCAGTGCACCGGTGTCATCGAACAGGCGCTCGCCGAAACCCGGGTGCTTTGCCTCGAGATTGCGCAGCACTTCACCGAGGGTTGCTCCGTCGACCTGGACGGTGGATGCTCCGCCCGAGATGGGGCGCATGGTGGTGGGGATACGAACAGTTGCCATAAGGCTCACGCTATCGGCGGCACTTTGTCGCGCCACGGAGCTGCAGCCTCGATCTGCGATGCGATGCGAACGAGAACGTCTTCCCTGTTCGCCGCGGCGATGAACTGCACGCCCATCGGCAAACCGTCGCTGCTCCAATACAACGGCAGGCTGATGGCTGGCTGGCCGGTCACGTTGATCTGTGCCGTGAACTGCAGAATCGAACGCAGCCGCAGACCTGCTTCCGGACCGGTGAGCCAACCCAGCTTCGGCGGGGGCCCGGCAAGAGTCGGAGTGACGAGCAGGTCGTAACCCTGCGAACCGTCGGCGGGGGTCCACCAATCGAGCATGCGTCGCGACCACGCGTGCATCCAGTTCACCATCGCGATGTACTGCGTCGCGCTGATCGACTTGCCGATTTCGCGCATGAAGAGGTTGTCCATTTCGATGTCGTCTTCACCCACGGGGCGGCCGATGATGCGTTCCACGTCGACCAGACCCGCATCTGTTGCCACGGCGACGATTCCCGTGAACCTGTCGGCAAAGTCGGGGTCGCCCATCGCGGCAGGGTGCACATCTTCGACGATGTGGCCGAGCGACTCCAGCAACTTGCGGGCGCGCACCATCGACTCGCGTGTCTCGGGGTGGTCGACACCACCGTCCATCAACGGGTGGTCGAGAATCCCGATTCGAAGGAACCCAACCGGGCGTCCCACTTCTTCCATCAACGGCCGCGAGAACGGTGGTGCCGTGTACGGGTCGCCCGATTCGTAGCCCGACAGAATGTCGAGAATCAAGGCGGTGTCACGAACACTGCGTGTGACCACACCATCGATCGTGGCGCCCATCCACGACTCGCCCGCATCGGGACCTTTGCTGATACGACCGCGCGACGGCTTCAAGCCAACGAGCCCGCACTCACTCGCCGGGATACGAATCGATCCGCCCCCGTCGTTGGCGTGACCGATCGCGACGATCCGCGCAGCCACCGCAGCGGCGGATCCACCGGATGACCCTCCCGTCGAGTGACCGAGGTTCCACGGATTGTGCGCGGCACCGTACGCAAGCGGTTCGGTGGTGATGGTGCTGCCGAATTCCGGTGTGTTGGTACGGCCGATGATGACCGCGCCGGCACGACGCAACCGCCGCGTGATGTACGAGTCGACCGGCGCCACGTAACCAGCGTTCTTCAGTGCACGCGATCCCATGTGATGGGGTTCGCCCGCGATTGCGGCTTCGAGGTCCTTCACCACCACCGGCACGCCATGAAGAGGCGTGGTGATCGGCCCTGCGGACAATGCGGCAGCTTCCCGACTCGCCTTCTCGAAGCGCGGATGAATGATCGCATTCAATTTTGGATTGATGGCTTCGGCGCGAGCGATGGCCGCAGCCGTCAACTCGGCCGGCGACACCATTCCGCGGTGCAACGCACCGATCTGGTCGTTCGCATCGAGGTCGAGAAGGGAATCCACGTTTCCTGAACTCATGTCAGAACCCTACGCTTCCGCCATGCGCGTGCTCGCCGCCCTCGACAAGTTCCGCGGCACCGCGACGGCAAAGGAAGCGTGCAGCGCCGTCGGGCACGCCTGCTGGGAACTCGGTTTCGACTGTGACGAGGCGCCGCTTGCCGACGGCGGCGAAGGAACACTCGACGTTCTCGGCGGACCGAACCGCACCAGCTGGGTGACGGGCCCGCTCGGCGACACGGTCGAAGCGGCGTGGCGTCTGTCGCGCGACGTCGCCGTCATCGAGATGGCACGCGCATCGGGATTGCAACTCGTCGGCAGTGCGGAGAAGAACGATCCCGTCGCCGCGAGCACCACTGGTACCGGTGAACTCATCGACCAGGCGCTCGACGCGGGAGCAAAGAAGATCATCGTGTGCCTCGGCGGTTCCGCGACAACCGACGGTGGCTACGGCGCCGTGCGCGCGATTCACGCCCCCGCGCGCCTGAAAGCCGTCGAGTTCATCGTCGCATGTGACGTCACGACACACTTCACCGATGCGGCACGCGTCTTCGGTCCCCAGAAGGGTGCAAAACCGACACAGGTCGAACTGCTCACGGGGCGTCTCGAACGCCTACGTCAGATCTACGTCGAACAGTTCGGCGTCGACGTGGGCGGGATCGAAGGTGCGGGTGCAGCAGGAGGACTCGCCGGTGGCCTCGCGGCACTCGGCGCGCAGTTGGTTCCGGGCTTCGATGTCGTCGCCGACGAAATCGGTCTCGACGAACGGGTTGAACGCTGCGACATCGTCATCACCGGTGAGGGATTCCTCGATGAACAAAGCTTCGCCGGCAAGGTCGTCGGCGGAATGCAAGGACTCGCCGAATCCAAGCACAAACGTTTCGGCGCAATCGTCGGTGATGCAGACGTCAGCGTCGACTTTCCGATCGCGAACCTGACCGGGCTCTACGGTCTCGACGAAGCGACCATGAAGACACGCACGTCGATCGAACGCGCCGCCATGAATCTCCTGCAGCGCCTGACGGCGTAAAACGTCAGCCGGTGGTGGTGGTGGTTTCGGCGACCGGCGGAACAGTCGTGTCGGCCGCGGCCGGCACCTGGCCCGGTAGCGGCTTGCCAGCGAGGTCGGTGCCGAGCAGAACCATCACGCTTGCCTCGCCGATGTTGCCCGTCTCACTGGGCACCGGATCCGGCATCGGCGCAGTTTCGACGTTGCCGAGCGATGCAGCCACCGAGGCCGCGGCGGCTTCGCTTCCGGAGAAGTAGTACACCTTCGTCACGGTCTGCTTCGGAGTTGCGTCGCTCTTCGTGAGAGCGGGCTGGACGATGAAACCCAGACCCTGCAGCGCGACGGTCATGTCGCCCGCGGCACCCGATACGCCGGCGGCATTGACGACCTGCACCTTGAAGCCGGTCGTGGGTCCGCTGGGCGTGGTGGTGGTCGCACCCGCCATGGTCGTGTCAGTCACGAGGGTGGTGTCGGGAGCCGCGCTACCGCCGCCGTTGTCGCTGTCGTTGTTGATGTCGCGGAGAATGAAGAAACCAAGGATCACGGCAACGGCCGCGGCCACCAGGCTGGCTGTCGCGTTGAAGCCCTGGGGGCCACCAAGGCCGCCCGAACCACCGCGGCGTGCACCTGCTTGACGACTCATGACAACCTCCGTCTTTGTGAACGGTTCAAAACACCACCGTAGTTGGGAAAATGGAGCCGAGTGTGGGATTTGAACCCACGACCTACCGCTTACAAGGCGGTTGCTCTGCCACTGAGCTAACCCGGCGTGACCGGCTCCAGTCTACGGGCGGCGGTTCCTGAGAATCTCGTAGGTGGCCAAGGCACCTGCCGCCGACACATTCAGCGAGGACAACTGCCCCTCCATCGGAATCGACACGACAAGGTCACAACGTTCACGCACGAGTCGCGACACACCCTTGCCTTCTGCACCAAGAATCACGCACACGGGATCACGAGCGAGATCACCGATTTCGAACAGCGATCTGTCCGCAGCATCGTCGAGACCGATCGTCCACACACGTGCCTTCTTCATGCGTTCCATCGCGTTCGGCAAACCCGGCACGACCGCAATGTCGAGGTGTTCGATGGCGCCCGCCGCCGCCTTCGCGGCAGTCGGTGTGATGTGCACCGAGCGGTGTTTCGGCAGGATCACCCCGGTGACGCCCGCACCGTCGCAACAACGCAGCAACGCACCAAGATTGCCGGGGTCGGTGACACCGTCGAGCGCCACGAGAAACGGATTCACCTCGCCGCGCGGAACGAGTAATTCATCGAAGTCGGCCTCGGTAAGAGGTGCGGCGAAAGCAATCACACCCTGGGGTGCTTCACTGCGTGCGGTCTGTTCGATCTTCTTGCGTGCGACATCGAGAACCTGCACTCGGGCATCGGCCGCGAGTTCGCGGATGTCGTCGATGACGTCGGCTGCATCGATGTCACCGGCAATCCAAATCTCGCGCACCTTGCGTCGCCCCGCGATGAGCATCTCGCGAATGGCCTGACGACCTTCGACCTGCTCACCACCCAACGACTTTTCGGCATTCGACTTGCGCGGCGCGTCAACCGATCGTGATCGTCCTCCGCGCGCCGGTGCGCCACGTCCCTGGCCGGACCCTTGACGGGGTGACGGACGTTGTCCTCCGCGCCCTTGTGCGGGGCGTTGACCACCGCGCTGACCGCCCCGACGTGCTCCTTGTGCCATCGGGTCAGTCTCGCGTGACAACGGCCGAGGCAAAACATGCAATGCCCTCGCTTCGACCGATCGCACCAAGTCCTTCGGCTCGCCGACCCTTCACCGTCACCGGCGCCCCGGCTGCGCTGGAAAGGGCTGCCTGCATCGCATCACGAGCGGGCGCCAGCTTCGGGCGTTCGCACACCACACTGCAGTCGACATTGCCGATGTTCCAGCCGTCGGTGGCGAGCATCGACGCGACCGTACGCAGGATTTCGATCGAATCGGCACCTTTCCACTTCGGGTCGGTGTCGGGGAAATGCTGGCCGATGTCACCCAGGCCCGCAGCGCCCAACAACGCATCTGCAACTGCGTGCGCAATGACGTCGGCGTCACTGTGGCCAACAAGTGTGCGCTCGCCCGGAAACTTCTGTCCACCCAACACCAACACGCGTCCCGGGGTGGGGGTGTCCTCGAACCGATGGATGTCGAAGCCCTGACCAACGCGCACGATCATTTGCTCCACCGTTCCTGAACCCATGCAAGATCCTCGGCTGCGGTGATCTTGCGGTTGTCGGCTTCACCTTCCACGACGACAACGTAACCGCCGTGCGCTTCGACGACTGCCGCATCGTCGGTAGCCTCGGGCGACGACGCGTGCGCCGCGCGAAGTGCCACGGCACGAAAAGCCTGCGGCGTTTGCACGGCGCGCAGCGATGCCCTGTCGGGCGTCGACGTCACACGACCCGTCTGGTCGACGATCTTCACCGTGTCGGCGACGGCAATGCCCGGTACGGCTGCGTCGACTCCGTCACGGGCAACGGCCGCGATGACAGCCGCGAAGAGTTCCGCGCTGGCGAAGGGTCTGGCCGCATCGTGCACGCAGACGATGTCGGCCCCGTCGGGCACGGCGGTCAGGCCCCGACGCACCGACTCGCTGCGCGTCGAACCACCGGCAACGACCGCCGTGGCGCCATTCGGCGCGGCGAATGTCGGGTCGGTCGCGTGCTCGGCGGGCACCACGACGACGACCCCCGCGCTTGCCCGAGCGGCCGTCTCCACCGCCCAGTCGACCATGCGTCGTGATCCCAGTTCGCTGAACTGTTTCAAGCCACCGAACCTCTGGCCCGACCCCGCCGCGACGACGATGGTCCAAACTGTCGCTGGCGGTGCGGCCATGTGGTGGAGGGTAGTACCGTAACGGTTGTATGTCGCATGCTTCCGTGATCGCCGCCAGCGAGTTCTTCTCGGGCGCCAGCCCCGCCGTCATCGATGCGATCGCGGCACAGGCCGACGAAAAGACCCTCGTCCGCAACGACGTTCTCTTCAACGAGGGCGACGCCCCCGACGCTCTCTACATCGTCCTTTCGGGTCGAATCGCAATTGCCATCGACAACAAGCCGCTCGATTCCCGCGAAAGCGTCGTGGCCCTCATGATCGCCGGCGATTTGTTCGGCGACCTTGCGCTGCTCGACGGAGGCGCGCGTAGCGCTCTGGCGCGCGCACTCGAACCCTCCAAGGTTCTGCGCATTCCCTACAGCGCGGTCGAGCCGCAGCTTCGCTCGAACCCAGATCTGCTGTGGGCGGTGACCAAGGTCCTCGCCAAGCGACTGCGTGCCATGGACGAGGCACTCGCCGACAGCGTGTTCCTCGACGTCACCGGTCGAACGGCCAAGCGACTGCTCGAACTGTCGGGTGGCGCGGACGAGTTTTTGCTTCCCGTCACACAAGAAGAACTCGCCGGCATGGTTGGCGCATCACGCGAGCGCGTGAACAAGGCGATCGCCAGTTTCATCCGCCTCGGATGGCTCGAACAGCGCGACCGTCAGTACAAGCTGCTCAATCGCGCGAACCTTGAACGTCGCGCCAGCTAGTTACGCAGTTTCCAACCACGCGCGCGCACGGGCAAATGCGTCCGCCGCATCGTCTGCGCGATGCACCGGCCGTGACGGGTCGTGGGCAAACGCGTGCTCGGCCTCGGGGTACTCGACAACCGTCACGCCGATGTCGCGCAGCTGCGCAACTTGATCCACCGGCGTCCACGTGTCCTTCGACCCGATCACGGCGAGTACACGGTCGGCGTGGCCGCGGCGCAGATGGTCGAGCGGCTCTCCGTGCCCGGGTCCCTTCCACTGGTCGGGCAGCGTGATCATTCCGTAGAAGCTGACGATCCGCGCGAATCGGTCGCTGCGCGCCGAGTTGAAGCAGTACATCCCACCCATGCAAAAGCCCATGAGCCCGACGACTGGTGTTGCGAGCACATCGGCCGCCGCGTGTAGGTCGGCAAGATGGCGATCGTCGTCGATTCCGGCCACTGCGGCGTAGCGCGCGGCAACGTCGGCGTCATCGGCCGGTTGTGCTCCGGCGTACTGGTCGACCACGGCGACGGCCACTCCCCAGTCGCGCGACCACCGTGCCGCGAGGGCGTCGAAGTGCGGACGGATGCCGAAAATGTCGGGGGTGACGACGAGGCCGACGCGCGGCGTGTCGTCGGGTCGAACGACCTCGGCAGCGGTTCCGGAGGGCAGGGTGATGCGCATGCCGTGATTCTTCCATCGGTGAGACCCGCGGTGAGACCCACGCCCGCGGTCGCGGTGAGTGGTCGGGCGCACCATCGCGCGCATGCCAACACATGCGACATCACATTCCGTCTCCCCAACCGATGACCCTCTCATCCGCACCACGCGTACGGGTCCCCTCGTCAAGGGACTCCTCGCCGACTGGGAAGCCGCGACCCGCAGCCCGCGGGCCCTGCGACGGGCGAACTCGTGGGGCTTGCCCGGCGGGCCGGTGGCACACCTCGACGACATCGTCGTTCGCGCCGGGTTCGGCGGCCGCCACGACTGCGAGGACGCCGACACCTATCTATTGGAGCTGGTCCGACTCGCCGCCAACGACCGCCTCGCCGCACAGATCGTTCTCCATCGGGTGTTGCCGCCGGTCATTGCAATCGCTCGTCGGCGCGGACGGCGACACGTGGGCGGAATCGAGGGAGCCCTCGGCGACCTCGTCACGCAGGCCTGGTTCGTGATCTCCTGCTACCCCGTCGAGCGCCGTCCCCGGAAGGTCGCGTCGAACATCGTGCGCGACATCGAGTACTTCGAATTCGTGTCGGGACACCGCACTCGACGCACCAGGGTCGACTTCGTGGACCACGACTTCTTCGTCTCGGGCGACATGGGCACGCCACCGACGGGCATCTCGACTCCGCCCGAAGCCGACGATGTCCACAACTTCCTCATCGACCTTCAATCCCACGACGTGAGTCCGCTACGGATCACCATCATGCGCCTCATGTGTGACGGGTGGCAGGGCACCGACATCGGTCGACGGCTCGGCATGAACGAACGCACCGTGCGCTGGCACAAGGCAGCGGCTCTGAAGGCCGTGCCGTCGTGGGTCGAAGAGCTCAGGCCCGCTGACGCGAAGGATGGCGAACCAGATTGCGGTGTCGTGGCGTGAAGCGCCGCAATCGCAGGCTGTTCGTCACGACGAACACGCTCGAGAACGCCATCGCGAGCCCGGCCCACATCGGATTCAAGCGGCCACTTGCCGCCACCGGAATCGCCGCCGCGTTGTAGGCGAATGCCCAGAACACGTTTGCACCGATCGTGCGCAACGTCGCGCGTGACAGTTCGATCGAATCGGCCACGAGTCGCAGGTCCCCACTGACGATCGTGAGGTCGCTTGCCTGCATTGCGACATCGGTGCCGGTTCCCATCGCGATGCCGACATCTGCCTGCGCCAGTGCTGCTGCGTCGTTGACGCCGTCGCCGACCATTGCCACCGCATAGCCGCGTTCTTGTATCTCGCGGATGACGTTCACCTTCTCGTGCGGCAGGACTCCACCGCGGACGTGGTAGTCATCGGTTTCGATGCCGACCTGACGTGCGATCGCCGTCGCCGTCGCCTGCGTGTCACCCGTCAGCAACACCGGCGCCATGCCCATCTTGCGCAACAGTTCGATCGCTTCGACCGACGTTCCCTTCGGGGCATCAGCCACCACGCACACCGCACGCGCCTGGCCGCCCCAGGCCGCCACCACCGCCGTATTGCCCTGTTCGCGGGCTTCGGCCAGCGCTGTCCGGAGAGGCCCGGGCACGAGGATCAGTTCACCTTGCAAGAGACGTTCCTGGCCGACGATGACGGTGACTCCGTCGACGACTCCGCGTGCCCCCATTCCGGCGAGCGCATTGAACTGTTCGACGCGCGGCAAATCGCCGAGTTCACGCAGTGCCCCCTTCGCGATCGCTTTTGCGATCGGGTGCTCACTCGCAAATTCGACCGCTCCGATGAAGCGCAGGGCGTCGCGTCGTTCCACTCCGGATGCGCACACGACATCACGCAGCTGCATCACGCCGGTGGTGACGGTGCCCGTCTTGTCGAACACCACCGTGTCGATGCGTCGTGTCCCCTGCAGCACGTCGACACCCTTGATGACGACGCCCATCTGCGCCGCACGTCCACTTCCCACCATCAGTGCAGTCGGAGTGGCGAGACCCAGTGCGCACGGACAGGCAATGATCAGAACCGCGACGGCCGACGTGAATGCTTTCGCCGTGTCGCCGTCGACGATCAACCAGCCGAACAACGTGATCACCGAGATCAACAAGACGGCGGGGACGAACCATGCGCTGATCCGGTCGGCGAGGCGTTGCACCGGCGCCTTCGTGGCCTGTGCCTCGCGCACCAGTTTCGCCATCTGCGCAAACGTCGTGTCGGCACCGACGCGGGTGGCACGGACGAGCAGTCGCCCGGTGAGATTGATGGTGGCACCCGTGACGGCATCGCCCGGTGCCACATCGACCGGCACGCTTTCCCCCGTGAGCATCGCGACGTCGATCGACGATGTTCCGTCGACCACTTCACCGTCTGCTGCGAACTTCTCGCCGGGCCGCAGGACGAGAACGTCACCCACAGCGACGCTCTTGGCGTCGATCTGCACTTCCTTGCCGTCGCGCATGATCGTCGCCGACTTGGCACCGAGTGCCAACAGCGCGCGAAGCGCATTCCCGGCGGAACGCTTGGCCCGCGCCTCGAGATAGCGACCGCACAGAATGAAAACCGTCACCGTCGTGGCGACTTCGAAATACACGTGGTAACCATCGCCGTGGTCCATGCCGAGCATCGAGCCCATCGAGCCCCACATCCGGGCCGCGTCGCCCCACACCAGCGCCCATACCGACCACGCGGTCGCAGCAATGACACCGATCGAAATGAGCGTGTCCATCGTTGCGGTGCGGTGCCGCAGGTTCACCGCGGCGGAACGGTGGAAAGGCCACGCACCCCAAGTGACGACCGGTGCGCTCAGCAACAACGCCCACCATTGCCAGTTGCGGAACTGCCAGGCCTCGACCATCGAGAACAACGCGACGGGCAGCGCCAAGACCAGTGACACCAGCAAGCGGCGGCGTAGCACGCCAAGGTCTTCCTCGTACTCCTCGTCGCTCGCGCCAAGTTCCGTCGACTCTGCGTCACGCACCTCGGCGCCGTAACCGATTTCCTCGACTGCACCGATCAATCGGTCGACCGGAATACCGCGCAGCAAATTGATCGTCGCGGTTTCGGTCGCGTAGTTGACCGCCGCTTGCACGCCATCGATCTCGTTCAGGTGCTCCTGAATGCGCGCAGCACAGGCGCCACACGTCATGCCCGACACGGACAGTTCGATCGAGTTCGGGGTCTCCACCGTGGTCATAGTGCATCACCGCCGAAATTGGGGGTCCGCTTGGCCAGAAATGCGGCGATGCCCTCTTGTGCGTCGGGGGTCGTCGCCGCAGCGGCCATCATTCCCACCGCGTAGGAATAAGCGTCGTCCTGCGACATGTCGATCTGTCGGTAGAACGCCTGCTTGCCGAGCCCTTTCGAATGCGCCGACCCTCGCGTTGCGCGCGCCAGCAAGTCGTTCACCGCATCGTCCAGTTGATCCGCGGGCACGACAGCATTCACGAATCCCCACTGCAGCGCGGTGCGGGCATCGATCGCGTCACCCGTGAGAGCCATTTCAAGTGCGCGCTTGCGACCGAGGTTCCGCGCGACCGCGACGAGTGGCGTGTGACAGAACAATCCGCCCTTGCCGCCGGGAATCGCAAATGAAGCGACATCGGATGCGACAGCTAGATCGCACGTCGCCACCAACTGGCAACCAGCAGCGGTCGCGAGCGCATGCACGCGGGCGACGACAACTTGCGGAATCGACTGCACGATCTTCATCATCCTCGTGCAGGTGTCGAACACCTCGTATGTCGCCGCGTAGTCGACGCCCAACATGTCGCCGAAGTTGTGCCCTGCCGAGAACACCGGCCCCTCGGCTGCCAGGACGACGCCCGACGCATCCGTCTTGCCGGCCGCGGTGAACGCCTCGGTCAGCTCGCGCAACACCGGCAACGACAGGGCGTTGCGCTTCTCGGGACGATTCAGCGTGATGCGAACCACGGCCCCCGAGCGCTCGTAGAGCACGTGTTCTCCCATGCCTCTATTCTGCCCGCCATGGCCCCTCGCCCCTCGAAAATCTGTGTCACATGCGGTCTTCCGTTTACCTGGCGCAAGAAATGGGAGCGCGACTGGGAGCACGTGAAGTACTGCAGCGATGCCTGCCGACGGGGCAAGCCTCGGTCGGCCCGCTGACACGGCATTTCCTGCCGCGCACTAGCCTCGCCTCCATGGGGACCGACGCGACACTCGAGAAGCACCTCGCCGCACACCCCGACGTTCTCGAGCAGCTGAATCTTGCCCGCGATGCAGCATGGAGCGTCACCGACAATCGACTTCTCGGTCTCTGCGAGCAGCGAATCCGCGAGATCCTCGGAGTGGCCGAATCGACGCAACTGGCGAATTGGTATGCCGACGCGTCACTGTCGAAAGCGGAGAAGGCCTGCCTCGCCTTCACCGAGGAATACATGATCGACGTTGCGAGTCTCTCCGACGAGTCGGCTGCTGCCGTACGCGATGAACTTGGTGACCAGGCATTGGTCGACTTCGTGTCGTCACTTCTCGTCATCGAGCAACGTCAGCGCATCGCCCTCACCTGGGCAACCGTCTTCGGAGACACGAAGTGAGCGACCGCGTTCCTCGTGTTGCTTCCGGCACCTACGCCGCCGTACCTCTCCGCAAGCCACTCGGCGACTGGCAGGCCGCCGTCGTGCGCATGTCGAATCTCGATCCGATCACGACCGAGATCATTCGCATGCGCTGCGCGGTGTATCACGATTGCAAGACTTGACTGAGTGTCCGCTTGGCGGTCGCCAAGCAGGAAGGT
>SXGQ01773667.1_pt1 | contig 11721 bp, 9 predicted proteins | sample 3178371 | NCBI WGS metagenome assembly SXGQ01 (sample SAMN11356859, study PRJNA531348) | freshwater metagenome | isolation source: freshwater sample F1-20 | place: China: Fuxian Lake, Yuxi | collected 2017-12-25 | reverse complement strand
CGCCTCATGGCCGACCTCTTCACCGCTGCCGGAGCCGACCGGCTGATGACCGTCGACCTGCACACGGCCCAGATCCAGGGCTACTTCGACGGCCCCGTCGACCACCTGCTGGCCATGCCGATCCTCACCCGCTACGTCAAGAACAACTACGGCGACCAGCCGCTCGCGGTCGTCTCGCCCGACGCAGGCCGCATCAAGGTGGCGGAGTCGTGGGCCAACGCCCTCGGCGGTGCGCCGCTGGCGTTCATCCACAAGACCCGCGACCCGCGTCGCCCCAACGAGTCCAAGGCCAACCGCGTGGTCGGCGAGGTCGAGGGTCGCACCTGCATCCTCGTCGACGACCTCATCGACACCGGCGGCACCATCGTCCAGGCCGCCGAGGCGCTGAAGGCCGACGGCGCGGCCGACGTGGTGATCGCCGCGACGCATGCCGTGTTCTCCGGGCCGGCCGTCGACCGGCTGAAGAACTCGGTCGCGCGCGAGGTCGTCGTCACCAACACGCTGCCCCTCTCCGACGAGCAGCGCTTCGACTCGCTGACCGTGCTCTCCATCGCGCCGCTGCTGGCCCAGGCCACCGCCGCCGTGTTCGAGGACGGCTCGGTCACCAGCCTGTTCAGCTGACCACCGCACCACGACGAGGGGCCCCGGCACACGTGCCGGGGCCCCTCGTCGTCGTGCTGCGTCGTCGTGCTGCGTCGTCGTTCTGGGGTCAGCCGGCGGTCGGCGTGACGGTCGGGGTGGGGGAGGCCGTCGGGGTCGGCGAGGCGGTCGGCGTCGGCGTCGGCGTGGCGGTCGGGCTCGGCGACGCCGTGGGCGTCGGGGTCGGCGTCGGGACGGGCGCCCCGTCGCGGACCAGGCCGAAGGCCCCGCCGGACGGTGCGTTCACGCTGCGGCACGGTCCGCCGTCCACCGTCGGCTGGGCGGCCGAGACGACGGTGCCGATCTTCGAGCCGAGGCCGGAGACGGTGAGCTTGTGGTACTTCTGGCCGTGGATGGGCTGATCGACCTGCAGCACGAGCGTCAGCCAGCAGCTCTTGGTGGGCAGGGTGCCGCCGAGCCGGAACACCCCGTCGGCCTCGCTGGTCGCCGAACCGACGCGCGTGCCGTTGTCGTCGAAGAGCAGGGCCTTGACCCCGGCGAGCGGCTCGTTCGACGTGGCGTCCTTGACCTGACCGACGAGCCGTCCGCCGACCCGGGTGAGGCGGGCGGACGTGGCGGTGGTGCTGCCCGAGCGGACGCTGCCGGCAAGGTGGACGCGCGCCCCGGCGTAGCCCTGCACGCCGGGGATGATCGCGTCGTACCGGCCTGGCGCGAGGCCCCTCGCGGTGAAGGCGCCGCCGCGGGCGCGCACGACCCACCACTGTCCGGTCGTGCGGTTGACGAGGGTCAGGGTGACCGCCGACCGCACGCCCGACTGGCCGGCGTAGAGGTCGCCGACCATGGTGCCGGCGCGCGTGCCGAGGGCCACGCGGACGTCGCGGTTGCGGCCCTGGCGCAGCCCGCTGACCCAGAGGCTGCGGCCCACCCACCTCTGGCGGGCGTCCCAGACGAACACCGAGTAGTTGCCGGCCGGCAGGCCCCCGATCGCGAACCCGCCGCGACGGTCGGCCGTGACGGTGTAGGCGGTGCCGTCGCGGGTGACCGCGGTGACGCGGGCTCCGGCGGCCAGGACCCGACCCCGGGCCGGGCCCTTCGAGACGCGACCAGTGATGCTCGCGCCGCGGGCCATGCTGATGTTCGCGATGGTCGTGCTGCCGCCGCGCACGACGACCTTCACGTCGCGGGAGACGCGGGCGTTGACGTCCCAGCGGGGTCGACGGTCGCTCACGCGCAGGTGGTAGGTGCCGGGAGCCAGCCACGGGGTGGCGTAGCCGCCGCTCGTGCGGAACGACGTCTTCTGGCGCCACGACGCGTCGAACACGGTGACGGTGACGTCCTTGACCGGACGACCGGTACCCGCCTCGGTGATGGCGCCGCGGACGCGACCGGTCTCGTCGGCCTGGACGGGTGCGACCAGACCGAGGAGCAGGGCGACGACGGCGAGGATGCCGAGCAGCAGCCGGGGTGCGGGCACCCGCGTGCGTACGTCGGACATGACGATCTCCCTCCGGAGCCGGCGGACGGCTCTCGTGTCTCCCACCGCGATTCTAGTGCGGGTGCTCCGCCGGGATCCCCGGTTTCGCAGGGGCCGAAGGTCCTGGATCTGTCGGGACCGTCGACCCGCGCGATGAGGAGGCGGCCAGTATCCTCAGCGCGTGACCGGGTGCCGGTCCGAGAGGGAGGGTCGAGGTGCAGTCGTCGCACACGCGTCGCTGGGAGCTGGCCGCCGGGGTGGTCGCTGCCGCCGTGGCGGTCTCGGTCGTGCTGCACCTGCTCGGGGTCTCCCTGCCGTTCTGGCCGGCAGGGGCGCAGAGCTCGAACCCGTTCTCCTCCGGCCGCGTCTACGTCGACCCGCACTCGCAGGCGCGCCAGGCGGCCGATGCGGCGTCCGGCGACGACGCCACGGTGCTGCGCCGCGTGGCCGACACGCCTACGGCGATCTGGCTGACGCCCGAGGCGTGGCCGCAGCAGCAGGTGGAGGCGCACGTGCGGCGCATCGCGACCGCGGCGCGCGACGCCGACCGGGTGGCCCTGCTCGTCGTCTACGGCATCGCCGACCGCGACTGCCAGGGCGGTGAGTCGGCGGGCGGGCTGCCGCCCGACGCGTACCGCGACTGGGTCGGAGCGGTCGCGGACGGTGCGCGGGGCATCGGCACGACGGTCGCGGTGCTCGAGCCCGACGCCGTCGCCGACGCAGGCCAGTGCGCCGACGCCGACAGCCGGCTCGCGCTGCTGCACGACGCGGTCGACACGCTCGCCGACGCGCACGTCACGACCTACGTCGACGGCGGCCACTCGGACTGGGTGGACCCCCAGGAGATGGCCTCACGGCTCGAGCGCGCGGGCGTCGGCGACGCGCGCGGGTTCGCGACCAACGTCTCCTTCTACGCCGACGACGCCCGGGAGCGGGCCTACGCGGAAGCCGTCTCGCAGGCGCTGGGCGGCAGCCACTACGTGATCGACACGGGCCGCAACGGCAACGGCTCGGACGGCGAGTGGTGCAACCCGCCGGGTCGCGCGCTGGGTCGGACGCCGGCAGCCGGGGACGGGTCGCTCGACGCCGTCCTGTGGATCAAGCCGCCCGGCGAGAGCGACGGATCGTGCAACGGCGGGCCCCCCGCGGGGCAGTGGTGGGCCGAGCGCGCGCTCGACCTGGCGCGCGCCGCCGGGTGGTGACTTCGCCCGCACGAGGGACAGTTCGGTCTGCGGCGGCCCTGGTCGTTGCTACGCTCGCCGCATGGGAGAGAGTGGCGCGCCGATCGCCGTCGTCATCGAGGATGACGCGGACGTCCGGCATCTGCTCCGGACGATCCTCGTCCGGAGCGGTTTCGAGGTCGTCCTGACGAAGGACGGTCCAGAGGGTGTCGAGGCGGTGCGGGCGTACGATCCCGTGCTCACGACGCTCGACGTGAACATGCCCGGCATGGACGGGTTCGCCGCCGCCAAGCTGATCCGCGAGTTCAGCGCCACCTACATCATCATGCTCACCGGACTCGACGACGAGATCGACGTCGTGCAGGGTCTGGACTCCGGTGCCGACGACTACCTCGTGAAGCCGTTCCGGCCCCGCGAGCTGCGAGCGCGGATCGAGTCGGTCATGCGCCGACCGCGTCACCACGTCGACGTCGAGGGCTTCGAGCCCTCGCCGAACGGTGTCGCGTCGACGCCGCCGTCGGCGACGCAGGACCTCCCGCAGCAGGTGCAGGGACGTCCGGTGCCGCCGCCGGTCGAGGCACCGCCGTACGAGCGGCCTTACCAGGACGTGGCCCGGCACCAGGCGCCGGCCTCGTACCCCGTGCAGCCCGCCCGCCCCGAGCCCGCCTATCCCGAGCCGGGCTATCCCGAGCCGACCTACGCCGAGCGGCAGCCTCCCGCGCCGGGGTACCCCGACGCTCGCTACGGCGACGTCCCGCAGCAGCAGGCGCCCTACGCCGACCCCGGTCCGCGCTACCAGGCCGCGCCCCAGCCCGTGGCCCCGCCGGTCGACCCTGGTCCGGCCTACCCGACCCACCAGGCGGGCGGTCACGCGGTCAGCCACGCGCCGGCCGTCCACGCCGGTGCGCCGCCGCCGGCCCAGACCGGCAACGACGCCTGGATGCGCTGCAACGGGCTCGCGGTCAACGTCGACACCCGCACGGTCACGGTCGACGGTCGCACCGTCGACCTGACCCGGACCGAGTTCGACCTCGTCGCCTCGCTGATGGCGACCGGTCGTCGGGTGCGCAGCAAGGCCGACCTCGTCCTGACGCTGCGGGGGCAGAACTACGTCACGACCTACTTCGTGAACGAGGCCGACAAGCGCGCCGTCGAGGTGCACATGGCGAACGTGCGGCGCAAGCTCGGCGACTCCAGCACCACGCCGCGGTGGATCGAGACGGTCCGCGGCGTCGGGTACCGCATGGCCGAGGACGCCTGAGCGGTCGAGCCCGCCCGGCGTCCCCGTCCGGCCTCACCGCCCGGCACCCGGGGGTGCGGCGTCAGTTGGCGTTGATCGGGATCTTCTGCGCCTCGGTGGGGGTCTTCGAGGCGAAGATCGCGATCGGCACCTCCTGCGTCACCAGCTCGGGCACGTACTGGCGGCTGCCCGCGCGGCGCTGGATCCACACGGTCGCCTTGAAGGTCAGCGTCACGCCCTTGGTGTCCATGGCGAGCGGCCCGATCTTCTGGTTGCGCAGCTCGAAGGCGCCCTTCGGCGACGTGATGAGCATGCCGTAGCGCGACGCGACCGGCTCCGGGTCGAAGGTGATGCGTCGCGCGTCCGCGTCGAGCGTGTACGGGTTCTCGACGTCGCCCGAGGACGTCGTCGTGGCCGACGAGACCTGGATCCGGCCGAGGTAGACGCGTCGCTTCGTGCGGAACGGGTCGCGCAGCTTGCGCGAGAGGTCGTAGGCCTGCAGCGTGAAGGAGAAGTACTTGTCGCCCAGGGGGTACCACTCGTTCGTGCGGGGCGTCGACTTCGTCGGCCAGATCGTGTAGACGAAGTCGAGGGTGCCGACCTTCACGTGCGACTGGAACGTGCCGTCCCGCGTGAACTGGGAGTTGAACGCGGGCGTGGGCGAGGCGGTGGCGCTCGGGGTGGCGGCCGGTGCCGGCTCGCGGTCGACGAGGCCGCACGCGCCGAGGACCAGCGACGCCACGAGGGCGAGGACGACGGCCGACGTCACGCGGGCGACGGGCAGGGGGCGGCGGGGTGCGCTGGTCACGGGTGTGCTTCCTTCGAGAGGACGAGGGGGATGGAGGAGGCGCTCAGACCGTGTAGCCACGGTAGTTGCGCAGGATCTTGATGCCCATCCAGAAGGTCTGGGCGACGGTGATGACACCGAGGATGGGCCAGCCGACGGCCAGGATGGAGGACTGCAGGTCGATCGGGACCTGGAACCAGACGGCGGCGGCCGCGACGAAGCCCAGCAGGGCGATCGCGAAGGGGTAGAGGTAGCTGTTGCCCGAGCCGCGCTCGGCCTTGGCCTGGGCGGCCCAGTTGTCGGTCTGCTTGCGGCTCGCGAACTTCGTCCAGGCGCGGAGGAAGTGGCCGATGCGGATCCACATGTAGATCTCGGCCGGGAGGAGCAGCACCGCGAACAGGATGTCACGACGGTGCCCGTAGTGCATCGACCGCGCGACCCGGTAGTTCAGCAGGATCGCCACGACCGGCGGCACGAGCCACCAGGGGCTGAAGACGAAGGCGTGGATCGAGAGCGAGGCGAGCAGCAGGCTGAAGAACATGAGCCGCGTGATGATGTTGAGCACCATCGACATGTGCTCGAACCAGCGCAGGCGCAGGTTGGGGTGGAAGGGCTGGCCCTTCGTGTCGCCGCGCTGGCCGGGCCACATGAGCTCGATGGCGCCGAAGTTCCACTTCACCTGCTGGGCGTCGAGGGAGCGCAGCGTGTTCATGCCGCCCACGTGCGCGCGGGCGGTCGCGCTGATCTTCGTCAGGTAGCCGGCGCTCTTGATCTGCAGCGACAGCAGCGAGTCCTCGACCTCGCTGTCCTTGACCCACGGGGCCCGCTGGTGCGTCTGCGTCATGACGTCGCGGAGCGCCTGCGTGGCGAAGATCGAGAACTGGCCGCCGAGGACGGCCATGTTCCGGCCGCGCAGCAGGTTCTGCATGTTGAAGGCGGCGAACTGGGCGCGCTGGCCGGCCGTCAGGAACTTCGCCATCGTCGTCGGCAGGGCGCTGTCGTCGATGCTGTAGATCGCCGAGATGCCGCCGATGCGGTCGTCGCTGGTGATCTCGTCGACCAGGTCCTTGACGGCCGTCGGCTCGGGGGTGGTGTCGCCGTCGACGCCGATGATGTAGTCGCAGCCCTCCGCCAGGAAGAAGCCGTAGTTCAGGGCGCCGACCTTCTTGTCGGGGTTCTCGCCGATGTCGTGCACGAAGATCTCGACCAGCTGGGTGCCCTCGGGACGCTCCATGAGGTGCTGGCCGGCGTAGTGGCTGGCGATCTCGACGGTCTCGTCGGTGGTGTTGTTGACCACGACGTGGATGACGTCCGGCAGCCGGGTCTGCACCAGGAGCGCGTCGAGCACGGACGCGATGGTCTCGGCCTCGTTGTACGACGGCACGACGCACGCGACCGTCGCGCGCGGCTTGATGCTGCCCGCGACCTCCTCGACGGCGGTGCCGAGGGCGCGGTGCAGCGCCTCGTCGCTGAGGTCGAAGGCGGTGGGGTGTCGGTCCATGGGACCGAGGGCGTCGTGGGACACGGGGGCTCCTGCACGGTGGGCGTCACCTCATCCTGGGGTGCCGACCTCAGGAAACGCCGTGGTCCGGCCTCAAGGTCTGCTCAAGATCTGCTCAAGCGCGCGGGACGTAGCCGGCCTCGGCGAGCAGGGCATCGAGGTCGGGCGCGGTCGTGAAGGTGTCGGAGGTGCTGAACAGCACGGGGACCGGCACGTCCTGCTCGCCGAGCGCCTCGTTCGAGCGGGTGTACACCGCGCGCTCGACCGCGGCCGCGATCTCGGCCGTGCGCTCAGGGGTCTCCGCCGGCGCGAGGACGGCGAAGCGGCCCACGCCGAGGTAGCCGAGGACGGACCAGGCGGGCACGTGGCGGCGCAGTGTGTCGGCCACGGTCGCGAGGGCGAGGTCGCCGCCGCGGCGGCCGAAGGCCTCGTTGAGCTCGACGAGGTCGGTGATCTCGGCGAGGACCAGGCCGGCGTGCCCGCCGCGCAGCTGGATGCGGCTGAGCCGGTCGGCGGCGGCCTCGACGAACTGGCCCCGGCTGTGCACCCCGAAGACGCGCCCGGTGCCGTGGTCCTCGGACCACCAGGCGCCCTCGCGCTCGGCGCGCATGGCGACGAGCAGCTGCAGCAGGACGAGCATGGTGACCAGCAGAAACACGGCGGGCAGGTGGTCCGACCCGCGGTAGACCCGGCCGAGGAGCACGTTCACCACGACGGCAGCGGCGAAGACGCCGAGCGCGACCTGCAGCAGGGTGACGTTGACGTTCATGCGCATGCTGCTGCGGCGCAGCTCGAGGACGCCGGCCACGGCGAAGCCCGCCGCCGCGAGGTAGCCGTCGGGCAGGACCGGCGAGCCGACCGCCTCGAGCCCGCTGCGCAGCAGGACCACGCCGACGGCGACGACGAGCGGGGCGACCGGCAGGGCGATCGCGCCGCGGAAGCAGCGCAGGCCCGACCAGACCAGACCGATCGCCACGACCCCGCAGGCCGCGCCGGCGGTGTCGGTCTCGAAGGTCAGGACGGTGTCGCCGGAGAGCAGGCTCGCGAGTGCCGCGCCGGCGGCGGCGACGAGGCCGCCCGCCCAGAGCCGGTTGGCGGGGTCGTTGTGCCGCATGGCCGTGGTGACGGAGAAGGTGACGGCCACGGCGAGGTAGGGCAGGAGCGTGCCCAGGAGCACGAGGTCGAGGTCGGACATCAAGCCACGTCCCGTGCGACGCTCTCGTCGGCCGCGGCCGGGAGCCACACGGTGACCGTGGTGCCCTCCTCGAGCCGGCTCGTGATGTCGACGGAGCCGCCGTGGGCGCGGACGATGTCCTGGGTGATGCTCAGCCCCAGGCCCGTGCCCTGCACGCCGGAGCTGCGGGCGCGGTCGGTGCGGTAGAAGCGGGTGAACAGCGAGGCCAGCTCGTCCTCGGTCATGCCGCGGCCGGTGTCGTGGACGACGATCTCGACGCCGGGGACCGCGACGGGCCCGCGCTCCGCAGGCACGTCGACCGCCTCGGTGGAGCGGTGGGCGTCCTGGACCACGACGTCGATGGTGCCGTCGTAGCGGTTGTACTTGACGGCGTTGGTGAGCAGGTTGTCGAGCACCTGCCGCAGCCGCAGCGGGTCCGCGGGGATGGTCGAGTCCGTGCGGCTGTCGAGCCGCACCGTGATGAGCCGTTCGGTCGCCAGCGGCCGCACGCCCTCGACCGCGCTGCGGGCCAGCTCGCTCGGACGGCACGGCTCCATGAGGAGCTGCAGGGGCACCCCGGGTGTGCGGCTGCGCGCGGAGAGGAAGTCGCGCGACAGCGCCAGCATCCGCTCGGTGTTGTCGAGGGCGACCTCGACCAGCTCACGGGCGTCGTCGCCCAGGTCGGGCTCCGCGAGGGCCAGCTCGAGGTAGCCGAGGGCCGCGGTCAGAGGTGTCTTGATCTCGTGGGAGACGGCGGCGACGGCGTCGTCGCGGGCCTGGGCGTCCGCGAGCTCCTTGCTGACGTCGCGCGCGACGAACACGTAGCGGTCCGAACGGGGGCCGGTGACGCGGCGGATGCTGACGCTGAGCGGCACCTGGGCCGGGCCCGGTGGTCCCAGCCGGACCAGCAGCCCCTCGACGTCCTGGCCCGACCGGACGAGGGCGAGCGGCTTCTCGCTCGCCGCGAGCGGCGTGGTGCCGTCGGCCCGGTACAACGGCGCGTGCAGCACGGCCTCCGTCGCGTCGGCGGCGCCGACCAGACGCGCGAGGGCCTCGGCGGCCCGGTTGGCGGTCACCGCCCCGTCCGCGTCCAGCGTGACGACGGCGAAGTCGACGACGTCGAGGACCTCCGCGAGGGTGCGCTCCTGCGTGCGGGCGGAGTCGAGCGCGGAGCCGACGAGCCGGGTCTGGGACTCCAGCAGCCGTCGCTGCGAGCGGTTCCGCGCCGTCCAGCGCGAGCCCGCCCACGACGTCAGCGCGAACAGCAGGGCGAGGTTCAGGAGGGTGGTCACGGCGGTGGTCCACGACTGCTCGCCGGTCAGGTCACGCACGGTCACCACGACGACGACCGCGGCGAGCGCCGTGCCCAGCACGCAGGCCCGGGAGAGCGCAGGGAGCTGGATCGACGTCCACGCGACGGGGAGGACGGCGAGCACGGCGAACCCCGCCCCGGGGGTGGCGTAGTAGAGCAGGCCGCACACGACCACGTCGAGCACGGCGATGAGGGTGGCCGCCACCACGGTCGAGCCGGCGCGGTCGATGCCGAGCGACCCGAGCATCGCGGTCAGCAGGGCCGTCACGCCCGCGACCACGACGCCCGCGGTGAACGCCCCGTGGTGGACGGGCAGCGAGGTGACGAGGGAGGAGACGACCGGCAGGGCGAGCCCGGTGAGGAAGAGGAACTGGGCCGCGAACACCTCGCTGGGCACCACCGGGGTGCGCGTGCGGGGCACGCCGTCGCCCGGGGTCGCGGGGACGTCCCCGGGACCGCCCGGGGAAGTCGGCGTCCGCATGAGCCGACCCTAGCAATCAGGCACCCTCGGCGGTGGCCGATTTCGCTGGCGGCGGAGGGCTCCTGTACGCTGACGCAGTTGCCTCGGCGAGGGTCGGCAGGTCCGACCGTGATCGACAGGGCGCTCCGCGGAGTGTCGTGTCCGACCTGCTGGGGCGACGTCCGGCCGGGTCCACGGCCGCCCCACCTCGTTCGCCCGCACCACACCTCCAGGAGTTTCCCCGTGGCCGAGATCACCATCCCCGCCGAGCCCCGTACCGAGTTCGGCAAGGGCGCTGCCCGCCGCATCCGTCGCGCCGACCAGGTCCCCGCCGTCCTCTACGGCCACGGCACCGACCCCGTGCACGTGACGCTGCCGGGCCACGCGCTCATGCTCGCCCTCAAGAACAGCAACGCGCTGCTCTCGATCGAGGTCGGCTCCGAGTCGCACCTGGCCATCCCCAAGCAGGTCCAGCGCGACCCGCTGAAGGGCTTCATCGAGCACGCCGACCTCCTCATCGTCAAGCGCGGCGAGAAGGTCGTCGTCGACGTCGCCGTCCAGCTCGAGGGCGAGGCGCAGCCCGAGACGCTGGTCGTGCTGGAGAACGCCACCGTGTCGCTCGAGGTCGAGGCCACGCACATCCCCGAGGCCGTCGAGGTCTCGATCGAGGGCCTCGAGGTCGGCGCCCAGGTGCTCGCCTCCGACCTGGCCCTGCCCTCCGGCGCCGCGCTCGCGGTCGAGGAGGACCTGCTGGTCGTCAACGTCACCGCCGCCCCGACGGCCGCCGACATCGAGGCCGAGCTCGAGGAGGCCGAGGCCGAGGCCGGCATCGAGCGTGACGAGCCCGAGGACGCCGAGGGCGAGAGCACCGAGGGCGAGTCCGAGGCTGACGCCGAGGGCGACACCGAGTCGTGACCTGGCTGGTCGTGGGGCTCGGCAACCCGGGCCCCACGTACGCCGCCACCCGGCACAACGTCGGGTACATGGTCGCCGACGTGCTCGCGGACCGCATGGGCGGCCGCTTCAAGGCGCACGCCTCCGGGCGCGCCGAGGTCGTCGAGGGCCGGCTCGCGGGTGAGCGTGCCGTCCTCGGCCGTCCGCGCTCGTACATGAACGAGAGCGGAGGCCCGGTCTCGACGCTCATGAAGTACTTCGACGTCGACGCCGAGCACCTGGTGGTCGTCCACGACGAGCTCGACATCGACTTCGGTGCCCTGCGGCTGAAGCTCGGCGGCGGCGACAACGGCCACAACGGGCTGAAGTCGATCCGCCAGTCCATCGGCACCGGCGACTTCCACCGGGTGCGCGTCGGCATCGGTCGACCCCCGGGACGTCAGAGCGTGCACGACTTCGTGCTGAAGCCGTACTCCTCGACCGAGCGCAAGGACCTCCCCGTGTACCTGGAGGAGGCCGCCGACGCGATCGAGAGCCTCGTCACCCGCGGACTATCCGAGACGCAGAGCGCGTTCAACCGGTAGATGGACCTCCACGCCCTCCTCTCGCCCCACCTGAACGGCCCCCTGGTCGAGGCGCTCGCCGAGCGTCCGCGCACTCTCTCGGTGCAGGGCCCCGCCGCGGTGCAGCCGTTCGTGACCCGCGCGCTGGCCGACGCCTCCACCGTGCTGGCCGTCACCTCCACCGCGCGCGAGGCCGACGAGCTCGCGGCCGACGTCGCCGTGCTCCTCGGTGACGATGCGGTCGCCGTGTACCCGGCCTGGGAGACGCTGCCGCACGAGCGGCTCTCCCCGCGCTCGGACACCGTCGGTCGTCGCCTGGCGGTCCTGCGCCGTCTCGTGCACCCGGGACCGGGTGCGCCGCCGGTGCGGGTCGTGGTGGCGCCCGTGCGCTCGGTGCTGCAGCCGCAGGTCGAGGGCCTCGCCGACCTGCGTCCCGTCGAGCTGGTGGTCGGCCAGCAGGCGCCGCTCGACGAGGTCGTCCGCGACCTGGCAGCCGCCGCCTACGTGCGCGTCGACCTGGTCGAGCGTCGCGGCG
>SXGQ01401138.1_pt1 | contig 11723 bp, 14 predicted proteins | sample 3178371 | NCBI WGS metagenome assembly SXGQ01 (sample SAMN11356859, study PRJNA531348) | freshwater metagenome | isolation source: freshwater sample F1-20 | place: China: Fuxian Lake, Yuxi | collected 2017-12-25 | reverse complement strand
CGACGAGAGAACTCCCCACGGATTCGAGGACATCCTTGAGCAAGTCGTGAGTGAGGGGTCGCGGTGGCACCACTCCTTGCTGGACGTAGGCGATCGCCGTGGCTTCCGCCGCCCCGATCCAGATCGGGAGGTACCGATCGCCATCAACCTCGCGCAGCAGCACGATGGGCTGATTTGAGGGCATTTCGACGCGTACGCCGAGGACGTCGACCCGCTTCATGCTTCGAGGGTAGACGACCGCTGTCGCACCAGGGCAATGTGGAGGTCCAGCAGGAAGGCAAGGAGTCCGGCGGTCAGCTCCCGCTGCTCCAGCGGCGAGGAGCTGCTCCGGCGCGGGGCCAAGGCCTGTTGGACCAGGCCCACCTCGCGGTCAGCCGCCACGCGGAAGGAACGCAGGTGCCTCGGCTCGATGCCGTACTCACGCAAGCGGACCACCAACCGGCAGACGTCCACTGCGCCACTGTCCATGTCCGTGACTAGGCCGTGGGTCACCAGGTCCTTGAGCGTGGACCCATCCACTCCCCCGCGCTGGGCGACCTCGGCCGCTGTCATGCGGCGCACTCGAGGAGCCCGCAGCCTCACCGCAGCAACGGTCCCTTCTGCACCCTCCGCGACAGCAGAAGCGGGCTGGTCGAGTCGCTCACCGATGACGGACAGTGGCAGGAACTCATCCCGCTGGAGGCGGAGGATGCGACGCAGGCGCTCGACGTCGACCTCGGCGTACCTCCGGCTCCCACGCGATGTCCGCATGGGCTCGATGAGGCCTTCGGCCTCGAGATAGCGCACCTTGGAGGCCGTCAGGTCTGGGAACTCCTCGCCGAGTTCCGCGACAACCGCGCCGATGGGTCGCAGGGTGCTCACGCGGGCGACCCGGCGTCCCCTCCGACGAGGTAGGCGAAGCGGTACTTGCCGATCTGGACCTCGTCACCGGGCACTAAGGCGACCTCCTCGATGCGGCGCCGGTTGACGTAGGTGCCGTTGAGGCTCCCCACGTCGCGCAGGAGCCATCCGGATGCCATGCGGCGTACTTCAGCATGCCGCCGGCTCACGGTGACGTCGTCGAGGAAGAGGTCGGAGTCCGGCTCACGCCCGGCGGTCACGAGGTCACCCACGAGGAGGTACGACGCGCCTTCCCCCATGCCACGCTGCACCACGAGGACGGCCTCCCCAGGCCCGAGGTCCGGGGCCAGTCCGGAGCCCACGGCGGGCAGAGAGCCGCTCGAGCCAGGCCCGGTCATGCCCACCGAGGTCACGTCATGTGCCACCGGCGCACCGCAGACCCTGCAGTAGCGATCATCCGGATCGACCGCGTGCGTGCACTGGGTCATGGGCGCCTCACTCGCCGATGAGCGCGCGGTACCCCGCGGCATCGAGGGTGCCCCCAGGGTCACCCGCAAGGCGCACCTCGACCATCCAGCCATCGCCGTAGGGCTGGGAGTTGATGGCCTCGGGAGCGTCTGAGAGGGCTGTGTTGACGGCGACGACCTCGCCGGAGACGGGGGCGTAGATCTCGCTCACGCTCTTCGTCGACTCAACCTCTCCGCAGGGCTGACCGGCAGTGAGCACCTGGCCCACCTTGGGCATATCGACATAGACGATGTCGCCCAGGGAATCCTGCGCGTAGTCGGTAATCCCGAAGCGGACCGTGCCGGCACCGCTGGCGGCGATCCACTCGTGCTCGGCCGTGAACAGCAGGTCATCGGGTACCAGCGTCATCTCATCCCCTCGGCAATCCATCGTGGCGCGGCAGGGCGCGCCTGCGATCCCTGGCCGAACCTAGTCCCCCGGCGCCGGGCCATCAAGCCCGACGCGGCGCCGCGGGCAACGCGCGCAGAACGCGCCGAGCCTGGTCTAGATACAGCAGCGCGGCGTACCAGTACAGGGCGGTCCCCCAGATGACGAACGCCCACCCCAGGGCCCCGAGGACCTGCTCCCAGTCCGCCGTGCCCGCGCCCACCAGGACGAACGGGAAACCCCAGTAGAGCGCGAAGGTCGCTGCCTTTCCCAGGTAGTGCACGGGGAGGGCGACGAGACCGCGGCGTCGTAGGGCGGGGACAAGTGCCAGCAGGAGCAGCTCGCGCGCTGCGAGGAGCCCCACGAGCCACCACGGCACAAGGTCACGCAGTGCCAGCCCGATGAGCGTGGCGGCGATCGTGAGCCGGTCAACGAGGGGGTCGAGCAGCCGGCCCAGGCGCGTCGATTGGCCCGTGCGGCGCGCGATCGCGCCATCCGCCCAGTCGGTGATCCCGGAGACTGTGAGGACTGCCACGCCCGCGAGATCTGCCTGCTCGCCCAGCACCAGCCAGAGGAACACCGGAATCAGCGCGAGGCGCAGAGCGCTGAGCGCATTAGGGATCGTGACGATGCGGTCCTCAGGCGCCGTCACTGAGCGCCGCCTTCCGCCGGCCGACCACCAACGCCCCGCCCAGGAGGATGAGCAGTAGACCCCCGACGCTGCCGCCCGCGGCGGCGACGGCGGCGGACTCCAGGGCAATGGGGGCACCGGGCACGCGGTACTCGAGCCTGAGGCTCGCCTCCGGCCCGGGGGCCGCGTCGGGACGCATGAGGACCAGGGTGACACCCTCCAGCGACCCGGCCGGCAGCTCGGGTGCGGGTCCCTCCGCTGCGGTTCGCCACAGCGGCAGGCCCGCGGGAGGCGGGGGCGCGCCACTACCCGGGACCGAGACGGTCGACCACTCCCCGCCCTCGCTGACGGCCACGGAGTACGGCGTCCCGTCGAGGTAGTCGTTGACCATCTCGACGGGGGCGATGCCCAGGAAAGCCGATTCGGACATCGGGCTAGCGACCAGCACGACGTCGCCGAGTTCCTCGGCGAGGGACGCCGCGTCCGTGCCAGCCAGGGCAAGCACGCCCGTGACCCACTCGGGAGGTGTCGGGGCCACGAGGCGCGCGGTCACCCCATCGACGATCACGGCCACATCCGACGGTGCCGCGCGCAATGTGCCGACGGCCTGGGACACGACGCCCGTCGTGCCTACGGTGGACCGGATACCCGTTGCCGCAAGCGCGGAGGGTATGGCGGTGACGATGAGGAGGGTGCCGAGAGTCGCAAGCAGGATGCCTAATGAGAGGCGGATAGCCCCCCAGGTGCTCATCTGGCAGGGGCCATGGTGAGGATGCCGAGGCACATCTCATCCGTCGTGCCTTCACCCCAGGTGATGTAGCGCGGGTCGGTGCCCTCCAGGGCGGGCAATTGGCTGCGGAGCTTGGCGTCGTGCGTGCAGGTCACGGTGAGGGTGTCGCCCGCCGCGAGATCGAAGGGCTCGGCCAGCGGCCGCGCACCCTGGTTGTCGAAGTCCCACGCGTCGATGTCGAGCAGTATCTCCTCGTCGGGGGTGCCTGCGTTGGCGACGATGCTGATCTCGCGGCCGAGCAGGTGCATGTGGCCCGCGGATGCATAGACGGTCATCGGTGCGTCGACCGAGTGGGTGCACGACTGGGTCGCACCCGCGCGCGGCTCCACGAGATCTCCATCGCAGATGAGCTGCAGCCCCCAGATGGTGCGCAGAGACTCCCCGCCAAATCGCTCGATGGTGTCCGCCACTGCGGCGTCCCGGTCGCACAGTGGCCCTGTCTCGCCGGGTAGGCACGGCAACTCGACGGGTGCGGGCAGCAGCATCGTTTCGAGGCGCTTCAGGTCACTGTCGCCCGGCACGGTCCGCAGTCGGACGGACGTGGAGTCAGGACCCTGTCCGACGAGCAGGTTGTAGTGAACCTGCAGGATGACACTGCTCCCCTTCTCGAGAAACACGCCGGTGCCCTCGGGGTAGCGCGATTCCCTTCCGCCCGGTGCCCACGCGGCCAGCCAGGGAGCCGAACCGAGGGATCGCACGGCGTTGCCGCCGGCGGACGGCAGGTCGGGACCGCCGAAGCAGCTCCATCCTTGGCCGGGCGTGTCGGCATCGCGCTGCTGCGCCGCCTGGATCTGCTGGGGACGCACGCGGTAGAGGATCGCGTGGTGCACCACTTCCGCGTTGTCCGGCACGAAGCGCACTCCCGTGATGAAGCGATCCTCCGGCACTCCCGTGTTGAGGAGGAAGCACCGGTAGTCGTCGGTCGCCGTGCTCTCGCTGGTGGGGGTGTAGGGCTCCGTGAGCCCCACGGTCACGATGCCGGCCTCGTCGATGCTGCCGGCTGCCACGCCCGAGTCGGCCCCCGCTGCAGGGTCGGCCGATGACGCTGCTGGGATCGTGGGCCCTTCGCCCGTGCTCGCGCTCGGCACGGCGCTGCACGCGGCGAGCATGCAGGCGGCCAGCGCGACAGGCGCCAGTGCGACGGGGAGGGACACGCGGCGCCGGGTCATATGCCCATGCTACGGGTACTTGCCCGGATGTACGCGGCGACGGCAGCCGCCGCGGCAACGTTGAGCGAGTCCTCCGATGACGCCATGGGAATTCGCGCCTGCCTCCAGGAGGTCGACAGGGCAGCTGCACTCAGCCCAGGGCCCTCTGACCCGAGCAGGAGCGCAACATCACCCGACGTGGCGTCCCCGAGCACCGCGGACAGGTCCGCGTCGCCGTCAGGGGTGAGGGCGATGAGTCGACGACCCGCGGAGATGCGCTCCAGGGTGAGTGCCCAATCGTCGCTTCGCGCCCAGCGGCACCGCAGCACAGCGCCCATCGACGACTTCACCGCACGTCGATAGAGCGGATCGGCGCATCCAGGTGAGAGGACGACGGCATCGATGCCTTGGACGACTGCGGACCGGATGGCCAACCCGACATTGGTGGGATCGACCAGGTCCTCCAGGACCAGCAGGTCGCCCGGCTCGGACAGCAGGGCGTCCACACCCAGGGTCGCAGGACGCTGAACTGCTGCCAAGGCTCCGCGGTGGACCCGGTATCCCGTGACGTCGCGCAAGAGGTCGTCGTCGGCCACGAGCACATTCACATCGACGCCAGCCAGCGCCTCGGCAAGGCGTGGAAGCCAGCGTCGAGATGTGAGGACCGAGATCAAGCACAGCCCCTGGGCGGCGCATCTTTTGATCACGAGGTGACCCTCCGCCATGAAGACACCGCGCTCGGGCTCGATCCGCTGCCTCAAGTCCATGTCCGTGAGCCTCAGGTAGTCCACGACGCGCGGGTCATCGTTGCTTTCCACGTCGCAGGGGTCGATCCTCACGGAGGCTCTGGCCCGCGCGCAGCCTCCTGCTCAAGCAGTGCCTCACGGTCGGAGAGCCGCGCGAGGCCGCGTACCGGCTGCGCCATCCGCGGATGGCGCGCCCACGCCTGCGCGTGGCGGGCGATGAAGGCCCAGTAGCCGGCCGTGACCGGGCAGGCCTGCTCGCCCACGCGTCGATCCGGCCGGTAGGCACAGCCTCCGCAGAAGTCGGTCATGCGCTTGATGTATGCCCCGCCCGCGGCGTACGGCTTGGTGGCCATGCGTCCTCCGTCGGCGTGCAGCGCCATGCCGACGACGTTGGCCGCCATCACCCAGGGATAGCCGTCGACATAGTTCGACGTGAACCACTCGGTGACCTCGACAGGGTCGTAGGCGTGTTGCAGGGCCCAGTTCCCCAGGACCATGAGCCGAAGGATGTGATGGCTCCACCCTCGCGCACGCACCTCTGCGAGAGCCGTTGAGAGGCATCGTGCGCGCACATCATCGGCCCGGAGGTTACGGAACCACTCGGGAAGCGGCTCATGCGCGGACAGGGCGTTGGACTCGGCGACGTAGTCGGGCCCGAAGTGCCAGTAGAGGTGCCACACGTAGTCGCGCCAGCCCATGACCTGCCGCACGAAGCCTTCCGTGCTCGCTAGGGTCGCCCCGCCGTCGCTCCAGGCCTCGACGACCCTGTCGATGACCTCGCGGGGATCGAGGAGGCCGAGGTTCATGGGCACGGACAGCAGCGAATGCGCCATGGCCCAATCGCCCACCAGTGCCGCGTCTTCATAGGGTCCAAACTCGGCAAGTCGATGGGAGATGAAGTCCTCGAGCACGGCGAGGGCCTCATCGCGTGTCACGGCGAAACGCCGCGGACCGTCCTCTCCGGCGAAGGCGACCCCCTCCGACTCCCAGCGGGCGAGCTGCTCGCGGACCTCTGCATCGATGTCGTCCTCCACCGGCCAGAGTGGCTCCGGCAGGCCGAGCGTCGTTGCGCCTCGGGGCGGTGGCAGGCGATTGTCGGCGTCGAAGTTCCAGCGTCCGCCTGCGGGCTCGTCGCCCTCCATGAGGATCCCCGTGCGTCGACGCGCGTCCCGGTAGAAGTCCTCCTGCCGCAGATGGCGTCGGCCCGCGACCCAGTGGTCGAAATCGGCCTGCGACGTGACGAACCCTCGCGCGGGCAGCACGCGCAGATCCCGGGTGCGCCCGAGATCGCGGATGAGCGTGCGTGCGGGCCAGGAGGTGGGATCCACCACGGTCAGGCTCTCATCGACCTCGGCAAGGCCGTCGCGGTAGCCCTCGGCGGCGATGTAGCGGCAGCGGTCCCCGAGCTCGGCGGCGCGATGGCGCATCGCCGAGAGGATCAGGTGCGCCTTAGCGCGGTGGTATCTCCTGCGCCGGAACGCCGCCTTCGACTCGATAAGCAGCACATTCTCGCGACCATCGTCGCCGGGTTGATCACCGCCGAGGAAGTGCGGTCCGAGCTGGTCGGCGAACAGCCATCGACGCGTCACGAGAGGGCCTCCGTTACAGCGCCCGAGCGGACCATCGGCCCTCGCGATGATGGATCTCCAAGGGGATGCCGTATGTCGCCGAAAGCGCCTCATTGGTGAGCACCGTGCTCACCGGTCCTTGCGCCACGATAGCGCCTCCGCGCAGCAGCAGCGCATGGGTGAAGCCGTGTGGGATCTCCTCCACGTGATGCGTGACGAGCACGGTCGTCGGAGCGAGTGAATCCTGCGCCATGTCGCCGAGGCGACGTACGAGCTGCTCGCGACCACCGAGGTCGAGACCGGCAGCAGGCTCATCCAGGAGGAGGATCTCGGGATCGCTCATGAGCGCGCGGGCGATCAGGGTCCTCTTGCGCTCGCCGTCCGAGAGGGTGGCGAAGCGGCGCTCTGCGAGATCATGGACACCGAGCAACCTCAGGAGCCTGTCCGCGCGACGGCTATCGGCCTCGTCGTAGTCCTCGCGCCAGCGGCCCGTGATGCCCCACGACGCGGTCAGGACGACATCGCGCACCTTCTCGCGGGCCGGCATCGCCTCGCTGAGGCCCGCCCCGACGAGACCAATCTGTGGTCGCAGATCAAAGACGTCGGTCATGCCGAGTGTCTCGCCAAGGATGGAGACCGAGCCTGTGGTGGGGTGCTGGCGGGTCGAGGCCAGCGAGAGGAGCGTGGACTTGCCCGCACCGTTGGGCCCCAGCAGGACCCACCTCTCCTCGGAGCCCACCGACCAGGTGATGTCGGAGAGGATCCATGACGTACCCCGTCGCACGCCGACGGACTCGAGGGCGAGCACGACGGTCACGCCGACAACCTAGCCGGGTAGCGTCCGAGCATGCCTCTCCCGTCCCTCCGTGTCGGATCGCCCGCGTGGCGCGCGGGTCGCGCGTCCGCAGCCCTCGGGAGTCTCGCACGTGCGGAGACCGCGCCCGATGACGTCCTGGGCGAGTTGGCCGGGCTGGGTGAGCCGCCTGGCGGGTGGTTAGGCCTCCTGGCACACGCACGCTCCGCTTCGACTCTGGCGCTGCTACTCCCCCGGCCTGGTGATCCACGGGGGCTTGCACTGCCACGGGAGGTTGCGACAGACGCTGCGGTGGGCTGGGGCAACGAACGCGAGAGTACCTGGCTGTTCGCCATGGGCGGTGGTGCGTGGGACTTGCGGGGGTTCCCCGGACGTCCGCTGATGCCCCCGGATGCGCAAGAGGCACACCGACGTCTGCGGGAGGCGATCGTGCAGGCCGCGCATGCCCTCGATGACATGCACGCCGACCCTTCCGTGGACGACGCAGGCGTCCGCGAACATCACGACGCAATCGTGGATTCGTGGGTGAGCGGCCCACCGGCTCTGCCGCCAAGCACCCGTGCACTCGCTGATCTCGGTCTGCGCATGCTCCTGGCCATCGACGCGGGGCGTCAGATCACCGATGTGACGGCCCTCGAGATGGCGGCGCGATCGGCGGTAGAGGCAGCCTTCGCTACGTCACCGCACGCGCGTTAGGCTCCCGGCGTGGACGGCACACTTCTCGCCATCCTCAGCGGGCGTGATCGCCCCGGTGTCACAGCCGCACTCTTCGAGGCGCTGCGACACACGCCGTGCGAGGTCTTGGATATCCAGCAGATCGTCGTGCGCGGCCGCCTCGTCCTGGCGGTCCTGCTCGGACTCCACGCCGATGCGGTGGGCGATGCCCGCGCCATTGTGCATGGGGAGGCATCCCGCCTGGGCATGGAGGTGGAGACAGTCCCGGGTGCGAGCATTGCGCGCAAGGATCCGGAGCGCCGGCGCATCCATGTCACCGCCATGGCGCCACGGCTCGCCCCCGAGGCCGTGGCCGAGCTCGCCCGCCGGATGGCCGCCCGCGGCTGGAACATCGATCGCATCCGGCGGATCGCGTCCTACCCCGTGACGGCGGTCGTCTTCGAAGCCTCCGGCGAGGACATTGCCGATCTGCGCAGGGAGCTCTCCGCGGCGGCATTCCTGCTGGGCGTCGACGTCGCCGTGCAGCATGCGGGACTCGAAGGCCGAGGCCAGCGGCTCGTCGTCATGGACGTCGACTCAACGCTGATCCAGGACGAGGTCATCGACCTGCTCGCCGAGCGAGCCGGCGTCTTGGACGAGGTCGCCGCCATCACCGATCGCGCCATGCGCGGCGACGTCACCTTCGCCGAGTCGCTCCGCCAGCGGGTCTCCCTCCTCGAGGGCCTCCCTGCCGAGGCCCTGGCCGAGACCGCCCGACGCGTCCGGTTGACCCCGGGAGCCCGCACTCTCTGCCGGACGCTGCACCGACTGGGCTTCCGCGTTTGCTTGGTCTCGGGTGGCTTCGAGGAGGTGATCACGCCCATCGCCAAGCAACTCGAGGTGGACGGACTGCGCGCTAATGCCCTCGAGATACGTGACGGGCGCCTCACCGGACACGTGGTCGGGGACATCGTGGATCGCGAGGGCAAGCGAGAGGCGCTCGAGGGATTCGCACGGGAGTTCGGTATCCCTCTCGCACGCACCATCGCCATCGGGGACGGCGCCAATGATCTGGACATGCTCGAAGCAGCGGGACTCGGCATCGCCTTCAACGCCAGGCCGATCGTGCAGGCGGCCGCGGACACCTCGGTCAACGCGCCCTACCTCGACTGCGTGCTCTTCCTCCTGGGCATCACCCGCGAGGAGATCGAGGAGGCCGACGCGGAGAGCGAAGACGACTAGGCACGGGGCACCGCAAAGGCCACAAGCCCCGCAGCGTCGGGAAGCCATTGGTCAGCATGTATGCCGATGATCGCGATCCCGCTCGTGGGGAACTTCCGCCTCATGCGCGCACGGGCAGCGGAGTCATCCGCCCCGGCAAGTCGCTCGGCGTACTCCTCGATGCCCGGATTGTGTCCGATGATGAGCGCGGTCTCCGCTCCCGGGTGGATCGCCGCGACCACGTCCGGGAGGCACGAGCCCCAATCGTCGTAGATGCGGCTGTCCTCGCGCACTTCGCGGGCGTCGAGGTGCGGCGCGCACCGCGCCCAGGTATCGCGTGCCCGTCGAGCGGGTGACACGACAACTTCGTCTATCACCGGGAATGCCGCCGCGAGCCAGACACCCGCCGCCGCAGCATCACGCTCACCGCGCACAGCCAGGGGGCGATCGATGTCGGGGACATCGTCGGGATAGTCGGACTTCGCGTGCCGCATGAGGATGAGCGTCTTCACGTCATGCTCCCTGTGAGTGCACTCCCCCGTCGACGTGGACGATCTCACCCGTCGTCGCCGGGAACCAGTCCGACATGAGGGCCACGCAGGCGCGTGCTGCAGGGCCCGGGTCATCGAGGTCCCAGCCGAGGGGAGCCCGCGTCTTCCAGACGTTCTCGAAGTCGTCGAAGCCCGGGATGCTCTTGGCTGCCATGGTCCGGATGGGGCCCGCAGCGACGAGATTGACACGGATGCCCGCAGGTCCGAGATCGCGTGCGAGATACCGCGACGTGGACTCCAAGGCCGCCTTGGCGACGCCCATCCAGTCGTAGGTGGGCCACGCCACCGTGGCGTCGAAGTCCAGGCCGACCACCGATGAGCCCGATCCCATGAGCGGGCGGCACGCCATGGTGAGTGCCTTGAGGGAGTACGCCGACACTTCGACAGCCGTGCTCACGTCAGCCCACGGCGTCTCAAGGAAGCGGCCCCCCAACGCAGATTCCGGGGCGAAGCCGATCGAGTGAAGGACACCATCGAGCCGGTCCACGTGCTCACCTACCCTGCCCGCGAGGGCCGCGAGATCGTCGATAGAGGTGACGTCCAACTCGACGACGGGCGCCTCGATCGGGAGACGGGAGGCACTGCGCCGAGTAAGCGATAGTGCGCGACCGAAGGACGTGAGCACGACAGTGGCGCCTTGTTCTTGGGCGAGGCGTGCCACGTGAAAGGCGATCGACTGATCGGTGAGTACGCCCGTGACCAGGATGCGCTTGCCTTCAAGAATCCCCACGATAATGACTCTCCCTAATGGCCCATGCCGAGTCCGCAGTCGACCGGAATCACGGCTCCGTTGATGTATCCCGCTCCCGGGGACGCGAGGAAAGCGACTACCGAGGCGACCTCCACTACGGTGCCGTACCTCGCCGCCGGGATCTGTCCGAGGATCGTCGCGCGCTGCTCCTCGGACAGCGCTGCAGTCATGTCGGGGTCGATGAAGCCCGGAGCGACGACGTTGGTCGTGATGCCCCTCGCCCCGAGCTCCCGGGCGAGACTCCGCCCGGCCCCGACAAGTCCCGCCTTGGCAGCCGCGTAGTTCACCTGACCGGCCGAGCCGAGCGCCCAGACCACGCTCGATATGAGGATGATGCGCCCCTGGCGTGCCTTGATCATGCCGCGCGCCACGCGCCGGGCACAGCGGATCGCGCCGACGAGGTTGGCCTGGATGACCTCCTCGAGGTCCGTGTCGTCGAGGCGCACGAGCAGCGTGTCGCGCGTGATGCCGCCATTGGCGACGAGGACGTCCACAGGTCCCCACTCGGACTCGACGCGACTGATGGCCGCGTCTACCGAATCCGTGCTCGTCACGTCCATCGTCACGGCAGCGAGTGCCTCGGGGGCCTCGCCCGATCTGCTCCCGACCACCACCTCGTGGCCTGCATCCCCTAGGCCGCGTGCGATGGCGAGTCCGATGCCCCGGTTGCCACCGGTCACAAGAGCGACCATTGCACTCCCCTCGCCGAGCGCCGTCCGGGCGCGTCCCCAGGAGACGCTAGTGGTCGGGACTAGCGTCAGTCACGGCGACATGCATGGCAGCATGTCGGCGTGGCGCATTGGGAGATCCGGACGGGCATGTCCGTCGAGCGCCTGCTCTTCTTCTCGGACGCCGTCGTCGCCGTAGCGATCACCGTGCTCGCCCTTCCGCTCTTCAGCATCCCAGGACCCACGCAGGGGAGACGGTCCTCGATGTCGTCCGGGCGAGTTTAGGCCAGATCACGAGCTTCATCGTCACGTTCATCGTCATGGCCATCATGTGGAGCATCCACAACAGGGTGATGAACTCTCTCGGGAGTTACAACGGCGTCATCTTCTGGCTCGACATTATGTGGCTCATCGGCTTGGTGTTCCTGCCTTGGCCGTCCGCGATGT
>SXGQ01329048.1_pt1 | contig 11723 bp, 9 predicted proteins | sample 3178371 | NCBI WGS metagenome assembly SXGQ01 (sample SAMN11356859, study PRJNA531348) | freshwater metagenome | isolation source: freshwater sample F1-20 | place: China: Fuxian Lake, Yuxi | collected 2017-12-25 | reverse complement strand
GTGTAATCAACGCGCTTACCTATATGGTTCTGACGTAATCGACCCTGCTTGCCATTGAGAATGTCTGTGAGTGACTTTAGCGAACGATTTCCTGGACCAGTTACTGGACGTCCACGACGACCATTATCAAAGAGCGCATCGACAGCCTCTTGCAACATACGCTTTTCATTGTTCACGATGATCTCAGGAGCGCCAAGATCAGCAAGACGCTTCAAGCGATTATTTCGATTAATGACGCGGCGATAGAGATCGTTGAGATCTGAGGTAGCAAAGCGACCGCCATCGAGTTGAACCATCGGACGGAGATCTGGTGGGATAACCGGAACCGCATCTAGGACCATCGATGATGGAGAATTAGAGGTGTTGAGGAATGACGAGACCACACGTAGTCGCTTGAGCGCACGCGTCTTCTTCTGTCCCTTACCTGTCGCGATGATTTGGCGAAGGTTTGCTGCCTCTTCTTTGAGGTCAAAAGTCTCGAGGCGACGTTTGATAGCGGCCGCACCCATCGAACCCTTGAAGTACATACCAAAGCGATCGCGCATCTCACGATAGAGCTGCTCGTCACCTTCGAGATCTTGGACTTTGAGGTTTTTAAAACGCTCCCAGACCTCTTCTAAACGATCGAGCTCACGTTGTGAACGATCGCGCAGCTGCTTGATTTCGCGCTCTGCTTGCTCGCGCACCTTACGACGAATATCGGACTTTGCACCCTCATCTTCTAGAGAGGCAAGGTCTGCTTCAAGTTTCTTTTGGCGAGCGTCGATATCTAGATCGCGCTTGGTTTCGATCTTCTTCCTATCAGATGCAATCTTCTTCTGATTTTGCTCGAAATCCTCATGACGAGCCTCGGCATCAACCTCGGTGATCATGTATGCAGCAAAGTAGATGACCTTCTCGAGATCCTTTGGCGCTAGATCGAGAAGATAACCAAGGCGACTTGGCACTCCCTTGAAGTACCAGATGTGGGTTACTGGAGCGGCGAGCTCGATATGGCCCATACGTTCGCGTCGAACTTTGGCGCGAGTAACTTCTACACCACAACGTTCGCAAACGATGCCTTTGAAGCGTACTCGCTTGTACTTGCCGCAATAACATTCCCAATCTCGAGTTGGACCGAAGATCTTCTCGTCGAAAAGACCATCCTTCTCGGGCTTGAGCGTCCGGTAATTAATAGTCTCGGGCTTCTTTACCTCGCCATGTGACCAGGTACGAATATGTTCGGCAGAAGCAAGACCAATCTTCAACTCATCAAAAAAGTTGACATCCAACATAGGTATCGCCTCTCCTAGATCTCTTCGACGCTGCTTGGCTCAACCCGTGAGAGGTTGATTCCGAGCTCTTCTGCGGTACGGAACACTTCTTCGTCAGTATCCTTCATCTCGATAGCAGCGCCGTCAGATGAGAGAACTTCAACATTGAGACAGAGTGATTGCATCTCCTTTATAAGCACCTTGAATGATTCTGGGATGCCTGGTTCAGGGATATTTTCACCCTTCACGATTGCTTCATAGACCTTGACGCGTCCGAGCACATCATCAGACTTGATAGTGAGAAGCTCTTGAAGAGTATAAGCAGCGCCATATGCCTCAAGCGCCCATACCTCCATCTCACCAAATCGCTGTCCACCGAATTGCGCATTTCCACCAAGTGGCTGCTGCGTAATCATTGAGTACGGACCAGTGGAGCGTGCATGGATATTGTCGTCGACCAAGTGGAGCAACTTCAAGATGTACATGTAACCAACGGAGATTGGATCGCGATAAGGCTCACCACTTCGACCATCAAAGAGTCGAGCTTTGCCGCTCTCGCCAACCATTCGATTTCCATCGCGGTTTGGCATTGTGGAACCTAGAAGTCCGGTGATCTCATTTTCGCGCGCTCCATCAAAGACTGGAGTAGCAACACGAGTTCCTGGCTTTCCGGCCTGTGCTCCAATTGACTTTAAGTTCTTCTTCCATGAGGCATCGTCACCTTCGACCTGCCACCCTTGTTTTGCAACCCAGCCAAGGTGCGTCTCAAGTACCTGACCAACATTCATACGTCCAGGAACGCCGAGTGGGTTGAGGACAACATCAACTGCCGTGCCATCTTCCAGGAACGGCATATCTTCAACAGGAAGAATCTTTGCAATGACGCCCTTATTACCGTGGCGTCCTGCAAGTTTGTCTCCATCTTGAATCTTTCGCTTCTGTGCGACATAGACACGAACCAACTGGTTCACACCAGATGGCAATTCATATCCCTCTTCGCTTTCGAAGACTTTAACGCCAATGACTTTCCCGCCCTCGCCATGAGGAACTTTTAGCGAGGTATCGCGAACTTCACGAGCCTTCTCGCCAAAGATTGCTCGAAGGAGGCGCTCTTCAGGTGTCAATTCGGTTTCACCCTTTGGCGTGACTTTTCCGACGAGAATGTCGCCGGGAACTACATCTGCACCAACGCGGATGATTCCCATCTCATCAAGATCAGCAAGGACTTCTTCGCTCACATTCGGAATATCCCGCGTGATCTCTTCAGCACCAAGCTTGGTGTCGCGAGCATCTACTTCATACTCTTCGATATGAATTGAGGAGAGCACGTCATCTTGCACCAAGCGTTGGCTCAAGATAATTGCATCTTCATAGTTATGACCTTCCCATGGCATGAAGGCCACAAGAAGATTCTTTCCGAGCGCCAATTCACCAAGATCGGTGCTTGGTCCATCAGCAAGAACATCTCCAGATTCAACTCGGGCACCTTGAGCGACAACCGGTTTGTGGTTGTAGCAGGTACCTTGATTTGAGCGACGGAATTTCGAAAGGTAATAGGTCTTTGAAGTGCCATCATCGTGGCTAACCTTGATTTCATCAGCGCTGACTTCCGTTACAGCACCAGCCTTCTCACTCACAATTACATCGCCAGCATCGACTGCGGCGCGGAACTCCATGCCCGTTCCAACTAGTGGCGCTTCGGCACGTAGGAGTGGAACTGCTTGACGCATCATGTTCGAACCCATCAGCGCACGGTTTGCATCATCGTGCTCAAGGAATGGAATCATCGCAGTTGCAGCAGAGACCATTTGTCGTGGAGAGACGTCCATGTAGTCGACATCTTCTGCAGGGATGTATTCCACTTCTCCACCTTTACGACGTACGAGTACGCGTGGCTCAGCAAAGTGATTGGTATCGGTAAGCGGAGCATTCGCCTGGGCGATGATGTGCTCATCCTCTTCATCAGCAGTTAGGTAATCGATGTGATCGGTTACTTTCCCTTTGTTGACCTTGCGATATGGCGTCTCGATAAATCCAAATGGCGTAATGCGTCCGAAAGTTGCCAAGGAACCAATCAGACCGATGTTTGGTCCTTCAGGAGTTTCGATCGGACACATACGTCCGTAGTGCGAAGGGTGCACGTCACGAACTTCGAATCCAGCTCGCTCTCGCGAGAGACCGCCAGGTCCAAGGGCGGAGAGGCGACGCTTGTGGGTAAGGCCTGAGAGTGGATTGGTCTGATCCATGAACTGCGAGAGTTGGGATGTTCCGAAGAACTCCTTGATGCTCGCTGTGATTGGACGGATGTTAATAAGAGTCTGTGGCGTGATTGCTTCGACATCTTGAGTGGTCATTCGCTCGCGAACGACGCGCTCCATGCGAGAAAGTCCAGTCCGGACCTGATTTTGGATGAGTTCACCGACGGTGCGGAGGCGGCGGTTACCAAAGTGATCGATATCGTCAGTCTCGATACGAACTTGGCCACGGACTGAATCCATAACCAATTCACCAGCATGCATTTTCACTAAGTACTTGATTGCCCAGACGATATCTTCGATCGTCAAGAGACCCTTACGTAGATCAAGGTCAGTACCTAGCTTCTTATTGATCTTAAATCGACCAACCTTTGCTAGGTCATATCGCTTCGAATTGAAGTAAAGATTCTCAATGAGCGTCTGTGCTGCTTCACGCGTTGGTGGCTCACCAGGGCGAAGCTTGCGATAGATATCGAGTAACGCATCATCTTGTGTAACGGTGTGATCTTTCTCGAGAGTAGCAACCATAGACTCGTATTCACCGAAGTGTTCGCGAATCTGAGCTGCATCCCACCCAAGAGCTTTAAGAAAGACTGTTACTGGAATCTTACGTTTACGATCGATGCGAACACCGACCATTTCCTTCTTGTCGATTTCAAATTCCAACCAAGCGCCTCGACTAGGAATGATCTTTCCTATGAGAGTGTCCTTGTCGGCATTCTTCTCGGGATCAGCTTTCTCGAAATAGACTCCAGGCGAACGGACAATCTGAGATACGACAACGCGCTCCGTACCGTTGATGATGAAAGTTCCACGAGTAGTCATGAGAGGGAACTCACCCATGAAAACAGTTTGGCTCTTGATTTCTCCAGTGACGTTGTTCATGAACTCCGCGGTTACGAATAGTGGAGCGCTGTAGGTGATGTCACGCTCTTTGCACTCTTCAATTGAATACTTCGGAGGTTCGAAGCGATGGTCTCGGAAGGAGAGACTCATCGATCCTTGGAAGTCTTCAATAGGTGAGATCTCTTCGAAGATCTCCTCAAGACCAGATTGATTAGGCAGTTCACCACGAGTGGTGTTGGTCGAAGCGCTATTCGTGATTCGGGCGCGCCATGCATCGTTGCCAAGTAGCCAGTCCATACTCTCTAACTGCAAAGCAAGAAGATTCGGAACCTCTAGCGGTTCACGAATCTTGGCAAAAGAGAGACGGTGTGGGGCATGTGGAGATTGGGATTTGTTTTTCAACGACGGTCCTTCCGTACTCGCAGATGAGTTAACTTACAAACCCAGCGAAAATAGAAGGTCGCCACCGCTATATGCGAAGACCTCGAAAATTGGGATTGAAAGGATTTTACGTTGAAAAAAGGGAGCGTGTCCAATTGAGGTCTCCCTCAGCCGAACCCGCTCCCCAAGTGGCTCTCTGGTTGAGCCGTAACTACTTGACGGTGACCTTCGCGCCGGCGGCCTCGAATGCTGCCTTCGCCTTGTCGGCAGTCTCCTTGTTGGCCTTCTCCAAAACGGTAGATGGTGCGCCATCAACGAGATCCTTAGCCTCTTTGAGACCAAGACCGGTGAAGGTACGAACCTCTTTGATGACGGCGATCTTCTGTGCGCCAGCTTCTTCGAGTACGAGCGTGAACTCATCCTGAGCTTCTGCAGCAGCAGGAGCACCAGCTCCGCCAGCAGCAGCAACTGCAACAGGTGCAGCAGCAGTGACATCGAATTCAGTCTCGAAAGCCTTAACGAAGTCGCTGAGCTCAACAAGGCTCATGTCCTTGAACTGTGACAATAAATCTTCGGTTGAAAGTTTTGCCATGATATTTCTCCTTGGTTCTTCCTAGATCTCTCTTATTCCTGTGTTCCTGATTCAACTGTTTCTGCAGCTGCTGCCACTTCTGGCTCTGATGCTGGAGCTCCTGCATCTCCGGCTTCTTCTTCTGAAGACTTCTCAACTACTGCAGCAGGCGCTTCTGGCGCTTGTGCAGCTTCTGGTGCCCCAGCTTCTAACTTGATTCGGAGCGCGTCGAATACTCGTGCAGCCTTTGCAAGTGAACCCTTCATTGCACCAGCAAGCTTTGCCAAGAGCACCTCGCGGGACTCTAGGTTTGCAAGCTTCATGATTTCTTCAGTAGTTACCAACTTGCCTTCGTAGATTCCACCCTTGATGACAAGAGATGGATTCTCTGTGGCGAAGTCGCGAAGGCTCTTTGCTGCATCGATTGGATCACCCTTGATGAATGCGACTGCAGATGGTCCCTTGAGTAAATCATCAGAGATTTCTACGCCAGCATTCTTAGCAGCAATACGCATCAATGTGTTCTTTGCAACGGAGTACTTAGTACTTCCGCCAAGAGAACGACGAAGTGCCTTCATGGAAGTGACGGAGAGTCCGCGATATTCGGTAACAATCGTCGCACCAGCGCCACGAAAATCTTCCGTGAGCTCTGCAATAACTGCCGACTTATCGGTCTTTGCCATGTTTCTCCTCTCGTTATTCCACTCATATTCGTTGAGCCCGAGAGAAAACAGGTTGATAAAAAGAGAAATCCTCGAAGCGCGAAAGCGCTACGAGGAAAGATGAACTAACTCGTAATGCTCCTGCGCTGGTGAGTTCTCACTCTTTAACTCTGTTCATTGCAATCACTCGGAAGCTCTTGCTATCAACAGCAGACCTGCGGTCTTCGGATATTGCAAAGGGTAGGCGCTCGCACGCCTACCCGTCAAAATGGCTTAATTAGCGCCTTCGCGCAGGAGGTTTGGATCTACCTGAACGCCAGGCCCCATCGTGGTCGAGACAGTTGCCTTCTTGATGAAGCGACCTTTTGAAGAAGATGGTTTTGCGCGAAGTACCTCTTCCATCGCTGCAACATAGTTATCGAGAAGAGCATCAGCGCTAAAGGATGCTTTACCAATGATGAAGTGAAGGTTGGAATTCTTATCGACTCGAAACTCGATCTTTCCACCCTTAATGTCATTAACTGCCTTCGTGACATCGTTAGTAACAGTTCCAGTCTTGGGATTAGGCATCAAACCACGAGGTCCGAGAACCTTTCCGAGGCGACCCACTTTTCCCATGAGATCAGGTGTCGATACGACAGCGTCATAATCGAGACGACCTTTTGCGACCTCGTCAATGAGTTCGTCGGCGCCGACGATGTCAGCACCTGCTGCGCGCGCTTCTTCAGCGCGCTCTCCACCTGCGAACACAAGAACGCGTGCAGTCTTGCCAGTTCCGTGTGGAAGATTGACAGTGCCGCGGATTGCTTGATCAGCCTTTCGTGGATCGACGCCAAGAGCGAGGGAAACCTCTACTGTGGAGTCATATTTAGTAACAGATGTTTCACGAACGATTTTCATCGCCTCAACTGGAGCATAGATGCTTGCGACATCGTACTTCTCAGTAGCGGCACGGTATTTCTTGCTGCGCTTCATTTCATCCAGCCTTCTGCTTAGCTAACTCATGTGAGTTAGGTAGTTGGTTGTGGTCAGCGAGTCAGCGCGACTCTCCCACACTTGGTTATCAACTTATTTAGTTATGTTTTTCCTTAACCGTTGACAGTGATGCCCATGGAACGAGCAGTACCGGCAATGATCAAACTCGCAGCATCGAGGTCGTTTGCGTTGAGGTCTGCCATCTTAACAGTAGCAATCTCACGACATTGCGCCATCGTGATATTGCCGACCTTGTTCTTATGTGGAATAGCCGAGCCCTTTTCGAGCTTTGCTGCCTTCAAGATCAGACGGGACGCAGGTGGAGTCTTTGTGATGAAAGTGAATGAGCGATCCTCATAGACAGTGATCTCAACAGGGATGATCTGCCCTTTTTGAGTTTCAGTCGCAGCGTTGTAAGCCTTGACGAAGTCCATGATGTTAACACCATGTTGACCAAGTGCAGGACCAACAGGTGGCGCGGGTGTGGCTGCGCCAGCTTGAATCTGGAGCTTGATGAGCGCCTGAATCTTCTTATTCGGTGCCATATTTCTATCCTCTCTCTTTCAAATCTTCTTAAAGCTTCTGTACTTGAGCGAATGACAATTCCACTGGAGTCTCCCGACCAAAGATCGAGACCAGGACTTTGAGCTTTGCTTGCTCAGGCATGATTTCGCTAATTGATGCTGGAAGCGTGGCAAAGGGCCCATCCATAACAGTGACGGATTCGCCAACTTCGAAATCGACCATCTTGATCTCTGGTTTCTCGCCCTTCTTTGATGGACGTGGGGCCAGAATTCCCTCCACTTCATCGAGTGAAAGTGGACTTGGATTGTGGCCATGTCCAACAAAACCGGTAACCCCTGGTGTATTTCGTACTACTGACCATGATTCATCAGTTAAATCCATGCGGACGAGGACATATCCAGGGAAGACATTCCGCTTAACCTGCTTTCGCTGGCCATTCTTGATTTCGGTGATTTCCTCTTGAGGGACTTCAATCTGGAAGATGTAATCCTCCATGTTCAAAGTATGAATACGGTTCTCAAGATTTCCTTTGACGCGATTCTCGTACCCCGCGTATGAGTGGATGACATACCAATCACCGGGCGCGGTGCGAAGGGCGCGGCGGAATTCAGCTTGAGGATCATTCTCTTCCTCGACTTCGCTATCTACCAGGACTTCTACTGGTGCATCGATAAGTTCTGTAGGTACTTCTTGAGCAGCTGCTTCGAGCGCTGCCTCAAATGTGTCTTCGCTCATCATTTACCTGTTTACCCTGGTTACCTGTCGCTGCCTTAACCAAAAACCCAGAAGGTGATTTTGGTAAGTACGAGATCAAAGAGTGAGACCACTGCGATGATAAAAGTCACGAAAACGAGTACGACTGCGGTGTAGGTAGTGAGTTGTTTGCGCGAAGGCCATACGACCTTGCGAAGTTCAGCAATAACTTGGCGATAGAAGCGCCCAGCGCGCTCAAAGATATTGCCGCGATCATGCTCGTGCGCATGCTCGTTCTCACGCTCGCTCTGATCTAACTCGCTCATCGTGCCTTACTCACTCTCCTTCCCATATATAAAGATGTGAACTACTAGCAGGGCAGAAGGGATTTGAACCCCCAACCCCCGGTTTTGGAGACCGGTGCTCTACCAGTTGAACTACTGCCCTCCAGCGCTTCGCGACCCTCGCTTCTTGATGAAGAAGGGCTGGTCACGGAAGGAGCTAGGCGGGAGAGTTTACGGGTCAAGGTGGCGCGGGGTCTAATTGGGGAAGCGATCTCCCCCCGGTCTGGCAGGATTACCGCCGTGTCCCAAACCGCCAAGCCCCGGATTTCTAAGCGCATCGCAGCGATCGCCGAATCAGCCACCCTTGCAGTCGATGGAAAAGCTAAGGCGCTAAAAGCAGCCGGCCGGCCCGTCATTGGCTTTGGCGCTGGCGAGCCAGATTTTCCTACCCCCGGATATATCCTCGACGCTGCTGAAAAGGCGGTCCGAGTTGTAGCAAATCATCGATACACACCCACTCCAGGTTTGCCCGAGCTTCGCCAGGCGATTGTCGCGAAAACCTTGCGCGACTCTCAATTCAAGATAACTGTCGACAACGTACTCGTGACAAATGGTGGCAAGCAGGCTGTATATCAATCCATCGCATCAATTGTTGACCAGGGTGATGAGGTGATTCTTCCCGCTCCATATTGGACCACCTACCCAGAATGCATTCGTTTGGCAGGTGGTATTCCGATTGAAGTCTTTGCAGATGAGACGAGCAATTATTGCGTGAGCGTTGAACAACTCGAAGCAGCACGGACATCAAAGACAAAGGCGCTGATTTTCTGTTCACCAAGTAATCCAACTGGCTCGGTATATACCCCAGAGCAGGTACGAGCAATCGGCGAATGGGCACTCAAGCATGGAATTTGGATTATCACCGATGAGATTTATGAGCATTTGCGTTACGACGGCGTGCAGGCCCCATCCTTACCAGTCTTGATTCCAGAATTAGCCAACCAAATAATCATCCTTAATGGCGTCGCGAAGACTTATGCGATGACCGGTTGGCGAGTGGGCTGGATGATTGGTCCTAACGATGTGATCAAAGCAGCAACAAATTTACAATCTCATCTGAGCAGTAATGTGTCTAATGTTGCTCAACGCGCAGCAATTGCCGCTCTCACTGGTGATCTCAGCGCCGTTGAAGAGATGAAGGTAGCTTTCGATCGTCGACGTAAATTGATCGTCAAAATGCTTAACGAAATTGATGGGTTCGAATGTCTAATGCCTCAAGGTGCATTTTATGTCTATCCAGCAGTCCATAAAGTACTAGGTCGTGAAATTCGTGGAAAGAAACCCATGTCTAGCTCTGAATTAGCGACTTTGATTCTTGATGAGGTAGAAGTTGCAGCCGTTCCTGGTGAAGCATTTGGGCCATCTGGGTATCTTCGCTTCTCGTATGCGCTAAGCGATGAAGATATCGTCGAGGGAATCTCACGTATCAAAAAACTCATTAATGGCTAATTAAGGCGCAATTCACAAGGCGTACTTCAGGCTCTAATTCAATTCCAAACTTCGCCTTTACTGCATCTTGACAGGCTCTTGCTAGCTCAATCAGATCATCACTACGCGCCTGACTGAGATTTGCAAGCGCGAGAACATGCTTAGTGGATATTCCGGCACCTGCATGTATTTGACCTTTCTTAATCCCCGATTGCTCCAGTAGCCATGCAGCGGAAAGTTTCACTGTGCCATCAGAGTTTTCCCATTGCGGTGCTGCTTGAGGTAAACGCGCTGCATACTCTGAAGCCACCGATGGGTTAATAAAGAACGAACCTGCTGACCAAGTGTCTCGATCATGTTCTGAAAGGAGCATGCCCTTTCGCTCTCTTATCTTCAAGACTCGCTCGCGGACTTCCCTCACCGATGCGCGCTCTCCCACATTAATTTTTAGTTCATTTGCGAGCTCAGAATAAGTTATGGGAGCAGATAGCTCACCTTTTTTCAATTGAACTATTACATCTAGTATCACAAATCGGCCTGGCTCTTCTTTAAATAACGAACTTCGGTAACCGAACCCACATTGATTTGCGGTAAATGTTCTCTGCTCTTTTACAAGTCGATCCCAAGTACGCACTCGTGCAACAACGTCCTTGAACTCTTGGCCATACGCGCCAATATTCTGAATAGGAGCAGCACCTACTCGGCCAGGAATGCCGCTGAGAGTTTCAAGGCCAGAGAAGCCAGCTGCGACGGTCTCTCCCACGAAAGTATCCCATTCGACACCTGCAGCAACTGTGATCATTCCGCCGGAGCAAGCGTCATAGTCCAAATCACTGCCTTGAGTACTAATCCGCAACACTGTGCCATCAAAATCTGAGTCGCCGGCGAGAATGTTTGAGCCCCCACCAATAACTTGCACAGGCTCTGATTTGTCAACGGTTTTGAGAATTATCTCTTCCGAGACTCCTTCGACAAACTCTGATATCAACCCGCCTACACGAAAAGTTGTCAGGTCGGAGAATCTCATGCGAAAAGATTACCGGCGCGGTGCAAGAATCCCTAGATTTCCGCGGAAACGCTTGAGTAAACGTTGGTAATTCTCCTTGGAATGCTTCTCTCGATATGCGCTATCGACATCGTAGTATCCGTGGTGCCGCTCTTGAGCTAGTGGGAATTCAACTTGAAGCAATTTACCGCCTGCCTCCCGGAGGGCAAGTGAAAACTCTAAATCTGCATTTCGATAATACTTAGCGCTCGGATTCGCTCCAACAGCCCTTGCAAATTTCCGATTAAGGACCATGAAGTAGCCAAAAAGTACATCTACTTCTCCTGAGCCTTTGTCATTAACTGACCGCCATTCATCATCAAGATTGATCAATCCACCGCGCCACCCAACCCCAACAACTCCATCCGAGAATGTAGAGATCACATCTGGAAATGGATTGGCTAGGAAGCGAGTTGAAGGGTCCATGAGAGTGATGTAATCAGTGCTAATCTCTTCGAGTAAAAGATTTACTGCATTCGACCAGCCCAGTCGTTGTCTCTGATGATTAACAGTTACTCGTGGCTTGAATGCTTCGAGAGGTTCGAAATCACACTTGCCATTGACCAAGATGTAGATCGCGGCTTCCGAATTTTCGATTATTGAGTTAACCGAATCGAGAAAGTCTTCGAGATAACCATCTAAAATTAGAGTAACTGTGATATCACGCTCGCTTATCACAGTCGTATGCGAGCTTTCGTTTGACCGAGTACTTTTACGCCTTCGCAGAGCGCCGTAACTTCGACAG
>SXGQ01016236.1_pt1 | contig 11723 bp, 8 predicted proteins | sample 3178371 | NCBI WGS metagenome assembly SXGQ01 (sample SAMN11356859, study PRJNA531348) | freshwater metagenome | isolation source: freshwater sample F1-20 | place: China: Fuxian Lake, Yuxi | collected 2017-12-25 | reverse complement strand
TTGTGATTTAGGCACCCTTGAGCCCTCCTCGTCTCGTGTCGACACAAAGCGATCCAATCCGGCTTCCCTCACTTCGCTAGTTCGGCGTGCCGGTCACGACGTCCTGCCTAGCGCCGAAGGCGTACGGGAATCGTCCGCCGATGATCATCCCGTGATCGTCATGTCGGGCGTCGACATCGTGCGTGTGCTGCAGCGCGAGAAGGGGATCCGCACTCCGACGCAAGTCAAGGCCTAGGTGGATCGGATCCTTGCGTGAGGCCCAGCTCCAAGGTGGGGCGGCATGCCGACCATCTAGACTCTAGACCGTGTTTACCCGGGTAAACCGATTCGATGCTGCCTAGGGAGGAGTGTCTAAGGCTTAGACTGAAGTGGCCGGACGACCTTCGGTTCGTAGACACTCCCGAAAGGAGTCGTAAGGCTCTGCTGATGAGGCGTTTAGGTAACGACAGTCATTGGCTTCCGATCGCGCTGCCGTGCGGCACGTGTTGGCCCTTGGGTTGGTTATTACCCACCGTCTCGCCGTAGACGCGAGAAATCGGCATCGTTACCGATCACGTTGCACCGTGTTACATTGACGTTGTTATGCCCTCAGAGATCGACGGATCGATCTTCTATTCGTGCACGGACGTTGCATCCGCCTGCGGGGTGTCTCGCCAGACGATTTGGCGTTGGCGGCACGATGGACTGATTCCGGTTGGGCGCGCACGGCGCGGCAAGTCCGTTGTTTTCTCGGCGACCGAGCTTGAGTACATACGAGCGCGCTCGGAGCGACTGGATCAACCTCGATCGGCGTGGACGAGCGAGATCTATTTAGACAACGCGGCATCCACACGCCCGCTGCCGATTGTGCGCGATGCAGTGCTTCGCGCCATGGAAATTGACTTCGGGAACCCCTCGAGTGCACATGGGGCCGGTCGGAGAGCCAAGCAGGCGCTGGAAGACGCGCGGGATCAAGTTGCTTCACTCGTCGGTGCGGACAGGTCGAGCGTGATCTTCACGAGCGGAGGTACTGAAGCAAACAACCTAATGCTGCTGCCACTTGCGCGTACAGGTGTTCGTCGGCTCGTGGTCTCTGCGGTCGAGCATTCCTCGATCCTCGGCGCGCTCGGAGAGGCTGCAGCGACTGGATTAGAGGTGCATGTTCTTCCAGTTGATTCCAGCGGTCGAGTCAGTCTCGATGACTTGAAGACTGCCAGAATCGATGACCGCACTTTGGTTTCGCTGCAGTGGGCAAACAATGAGACAGGCGTCGTGCAGCCGATCCTCGAAGCCGCGCAGTTTGTTGCGAGTCGCGGGGGGAGGTTTCATACCGATGCAGCGCAAGCGGTCGGAAAGTTGAACATTGATTTCGCAAGCTGCCCGATCGACGCGCTTACGCTGACAGCGCACAAACTTCATGGACCTCACGGTGTTGGTGCACTTGTCGTCAAGCAGTGCGGGGACCTGGCGCCCCTCCTGTATGGCGGCTCGCAAGAGCGGGGACTTCGAGTAGGAACAGAGAACTTCCCGGGAATCGTTGGCTTCGGGGTCGCAGCCGAACATCGCCTCGCCACCATGCGAACGTTTGTTCGTCAGACTCGCTCCCTGCGTGACATCTTTGAGTCGACCTTGCGCAAATCGCTTATGGGGATCCGCTTCAATGGCGCTGATTCGGATCGTGTTTGTACGACAGGCAGCGCGACCATTCCTGGGGTTGATGGTCAAGCGCTCATCGCGCAGCTCGATGCCCGCGGAGTGCGGCTCTCACAGTCTTCAGCGTGTACAAACATGCGCCCCGAGTCGTCCTACGTGCTCCGCGCCATGGGACTCTCGGAAGACGATGCCTACAGCTCGTTCCGCTACTCGATGTCAGAGGACTCGACGCTACAGGGCTGCTTGCGAGCCTCTGCAGACATTCGGGATGTGGCAGTTCGCCTCGGGGCGCGGCTAACGCAGTCGGCGGTTTCAGTTGATAGCAAGGAGGTGGCCTAGATGAGATTCGGAGGTCATGAGTCATTCGCTGTTCGAGAAGGATGGCTTTCGCGCGGACTCGAGTTGTTGTGTGAATCGCCTGCGCTACTCGATGATGAGTTCTCCGAGGATCATCTCGGTGTGGGGCGCAACATGGCGAAGTCGATTTGCCATTGGCTTGCTGCGTGCGGACTCGCCGAGCAGTCCGGAAAATCGGACGCGAGATTGTGTCCATCCAAGTTCGGCGGCTTGGTCCGCAAAAAGGATCCCCATTTTCTTAATCCTGGAACCTGGTGGATGCTCCACATCAATTTGGTGACGAACCCCGAGCAGGCCTTTTCCTGGAACTGGTTTTTCAATCAATGGGGGCTTCAGCGTTTCGATCGTGCACCGTGCCTTGAGGCGTTGAAGCGGCACGCTGCTGCGAAACTCTCGCGGTCCCCATCTCCTCGAACGATTGATCGCGATCTCGCAACGTTGCTCCAGAGTTATGCCCGACCCATTCCAGCTAAGATCGACGATCCAGAAGATTCGTCAGAGTCACCCTTCCAAGATCTCGGCCTGGTGTACTACCACTCAGCGAGTGGGTACTTCCAGTTAAGCCTTGATCCCAAGCCGATTTCTTCCGGCCTTTTCGGTTACTCGATGTGCAGAATGCCGCGAAGTGTCGGCCGAGCAGAAATGACGATCAGCGAGCTTGAGCGGTCTGAGTCTGGGCCAGGGCGTTGCTTCATGCTTCGGGGAGATGACATCTATGACCTTCTACAACAGTTTGAGCAGGAGTCTGATTGTGTATTCGACTTGCGGTCACAGGCTGGCGAACGCGGCGTTAAGTTCGATAGTCGTCGACAGGCCCTGGACTGGGCGAAGGCGCACTACGCGTCGATGGAGGTGATGCAGCATGGCGGATGACAGCGCGAGCCCAAAGATCAGTTCGTTCTTGCGTTCGATCAATGTCCAGCTCGATGCGGGCGAGCCCAGCCGCATCGCACATTTCCGCCCGACAGCAAAGGCAGCGACGTTCCTTGAGCGGCTCTTTCTGCATGGGGCCTCGGCCATCTTGGCGACTGCTCCTTACGGTTCGGGGAAATCACTGACTGCTACGTATGCCCTTCAGTTGGTTGAAAATCGTGAGGCGTGTCGACCAACGCTGAAGCGACTGGCGGAAGCAGTGGGCACCGTCAGCCAGATGGCCTCTGAGTTTGCCCTCAAGCGAGCGCGAAGTCGTGAGAGTGGTTTGTGTATGGCAGTTCAGGGCCACGCGGCTCATTTGCCACGAGCATTGTGCGATGCCTTTTTGGCTGGCCTGGCTCGTCAAAGCGCGGGGCGTAGTGCCACAAGAAAGGCGCAAGAACTCTCTGAGGCCCAGCTTTCGGTGCCGGACACCATGGTCAGGTTGATTGAGATCGCAGGCGAGAGTGGCTTCGATCAAATCTTTCTAGCTTGGGATGAGTTCGGTCGCCACCTAGAGTCACTGATCGCCAATGGACGTCCATCCGAGTTGCATGATGTTCAGCAGCTTGCAGAGATCGCCGTTCGGTCCCGCCGGGTGCCGCTTCGACTCTGCGTTCTCTTGCATCAGGGTTTCAGTGCGTACGCATCGGCAGCTCCCGAGGGCGTCCGGCGAGAGTGGAAGAAGATCGAAGAGCGATTCGAGCGGCTCGAGTATGTCGACGACAGCAAGGAACTGTTGAGACTCCTCGTCGAACTAACGGACTCGCTTCGCCCAACTGGAGTTCGGGTGCCGCCTGCAAAGCAAGCGATTGCCGGCACAAAAGAGTTGCAGTCGTGCGGTCTCTTTCGGGAGTTCAAGCCGGCTGAGCTGACGGGGTTGCTTCAGGGTTGCTATCCACTGACACCTGCAGCGCTCTACTTGCTTCCGCGTGTTTCAGCGCGAGTCGCGCAGAACGAGCGCACACTGTTTAACTTCCTGCAGGCAGCGGACCTCAGCAGTTCCGTAGGTTGTGACGCGCTGTACCGCTACTTTGAACCCGCCATGCGCCAGGATGTGGGTGTTGGAGGAACCCATCGTGCCATGTTGGAGACCAATAGCGCGGTCGCAAAGTGCTCGTCGCCCGAAGAAGTGTGTGCGCTGCAAACGGCCTGCGTACTGTCCATCGGGCTGAGTTCGAACCGGACAAAGATATCGCGCAGGTTACTCCGAGCGGCGTTGTCTACATCCAGTGACTCAGTCAAAGCGGCCGATCGCATCATTGATGGTTTGATCGAGCGTAAGTTGCTGCTTTATCGCCGGCACAGTGACGAGGTGTCTGTCTGGCACGGAACAGATACCAATCTGCGCGAGCGAATCGCCGAGCAGGTCTCTGCGATTGGCGAGCTCGATCTCGCCTCGTTTCTCAGCCGGGAGTGGCCGCTGTCTGCCGTACGTGCGACCGAACACAACGATCACTTCCGTATGCGTAGGTTCTTCGAGCGGCGTTACCAGCGCGCTGAATCGGCCGAAGTGGAGAACTTCCTTTCCACGTTGTCAGGCACAGCGGGAACAGGAGATGGCACGGTCATCCACTTCTTACCAAGCGCATCAGCCAAGGGACTGGTAGTTGATGTTGGGCTTGCAGTGTCGATTACTAAGGCCTGTCGACACAAGGTGGTCGTTTCGGTGCCGACGGAGCCCGTTCCACTCAAGGGCGCGGCACTCGAGTTGGAAGCCATCATGCGTTTGCAGCGCGATCGGCAGTTGATGGATTCGGACCCGCTTGTCGGGGAAGAGCTGCGGCAGCTCGAGGATGATGCCCGGGCCCACATGCTCCGGCTGGTTGAGCGTGTGACCAATCCCGGTACCTCTGTGCGTTATTTTTGCGATGGTAGAGAAGTGACAGTTGTCTCGACGGCCGCCCTACGGCAACTTGTCAGTCGCTGTTGCACCCGGCTATACCCCAAGACTCCGGTCTTGCCGAACGAGCAGTTGAATCGGCGCCGCCCGTCGGCAGTGGTGGTGAACGCTCGAAAGAAGTTGATTGGTGCAGTGCTTGAGTCCGCTGGGCGCCCGGACTTCGGTTTTCATGATTCCGAGCTGCGCCGCGAACTGGGAGCAACAGTTCTTGCCCAGTATCGAGCTCTAATTCTGAACACCGGTTTGTACCGCGATCTGGGCGCAGATCGCTGGGGTTTCGTTTCCCCATTCGTCGTTACGGATCCTGGCCTTGCCGCCGTTTGGCAGGAATTACGGTGCTTCTTCACGGAACCTAGTGACCATCCCAAGCCCATTCTGCAGTTACTCCAAACGTTGTCTGCACCGCCGTTCGGAGTCCGACCTGGGGTTGTGCCTGTCCTTATCGCCTGTGCGGTCAGAGCGTTTCCTGTGGTGGGATCGCTGACCTGCGATGGTCAGTACGTGGCCGATATCCGGCCATCCACCATTGAGGAGCTGTGTAAGGAACCTGAGCGATTTGCCCTCAACGTAGTCGCAGTAGAAGAGAAGCAGCGCGAGTACCTCGAGGGTGTTTGTGAACTCTTCCGCGGTCGGCGCGTTGCTACCGTCGAAGACCCAGATCTTGTCCGCCGCGCATTTGAATGGATTCAGTACTGGAAGGCCGAAGCGCCTGAGGCTACTCGCGTGTCAAGCGCTGTAAGCCCGCGAACCGCAGACGTACGTAAAGCGCTTTGGTCGACAGAGGATCCGGTGAGGATTCTCATGCAGACCGTCCCAAACGCTCTGGGCATCCGAGATGGCAGCCTGGCCTCGGCCCTTGAGCGACTAGGCGAGTCAAAGCGGGAGATGGACTCCGTTGTCCAGCTTTACACAGCACGGGCGCTTGCAGGAATGGCATCGGCGATTGGAATTCCGGCTGATGTTCCCGAAGCCGTGATGTCAGGCCTCAAGCAGTGGGCTGACGCCATCCCGGCGCGAGTCCTTGATGATGTCGCCGAACCGCGCGCGAAGGGGGTCGTGTCTCAACTGGGTAGTCCTGGAACCGACCCAGTCCGATTGGCCAATACGATCAGTGCGCGCATCACCAAGGCGGTGACCCGATGGGACGACACCGAAGTAGCTAAGTTTCAGCAGGAGTTCCGACGGATCGTGGATGTTGTTGAGGATGCGGCGTTCCGGGCGGCTTCTCGAGGCGAGGGGGTCGATGCCGCATCCCGGGAGCGGCTAGCGCAACTCATCGAATCTCGTATCGCTGCGCAGGCGGCGACACTTCGCAGTATCGTCGGAGCAGCAGACGCGAGTCGCCGACTTCGCAGTTTGGTTCCGAAGGCATCAAGTTCAAATTCGAAGGAAGCGGAAGGAGGGCTTTTTCATGGCACCGCTGAGTGAAGCGATCGCGACCATTACAGATGATCCGTCGATCAGGCACATCATTTCGGTGTCTGGCGGGAAGGACTCGGCTGCACTGGCGGTGTATCTGAAGCAGCGTTACCCCCAGATCCCGGCGGAGTATGTCTTCTGTGATACGGGTACGGAGTTGCCAGAAACTTACGAGTACCTCGAGAAGATGGAAGCCGTACTTGGCATCAAGATCAAGCATGTCAATGCGCTCGAGATGCTTGGTGTTCGCCAGATTCCTGGGCGTACCGCCTTTGATTGGCTGCTCCAGGAGCGATACAGCGGGTTCCTTCCGTCGCCACGTATGCGTTGGTGTACGCGCGTCTTGAAGATCCAGCCGTTTGAGCACTTTGTTGGCGACACTAAGTGCTTTAGCTACATCGGAATTCGGGCTGATGAAGCGCGGGAAGGTTATGTCGCGCAGAAGAAGCCACCGGTGATATCCGAGCGTCCCAACATCGTTCCCGTGTATCCGTTTAGAGATGACGCTATTCGCATGCCAGACGTCAAGCGAATTCTGGAGGAGTCCGGACTCGGATTCCCTGACTACTACCGCTGGCGATCTCGGTCGGGCTGCTACTTTTGCTTCTATCAGCAGCGCGGTGAGTGGCAGCGTCTGCGCGAAGAGCATCCAGACTTGTACGAAGCAGCCAAGCGCTTCGAGCGTGTGAATGGTGATCAGAAGTTCACCTGGGTTGACGGAAAGTCACTCTCGGATCTTGAACAGGATCCGAAGAGGTATCCGTTGCCGCAGCTCGACGAGTCCGATGGTTGTGCCATTTGTCACCTATGAAGGATTGGCGCGTAAACAAGATTGGAGAATGAGTGGAACATTCGCCAAAGTTTGGTGAACTCATTACTAGAGCTGACGAAGAGGCCCTCCAGCATCTTCTTGGTAGGCCGGCTGTTCGGCTAATGCAGGCGACTCTCGGGCGGAGTTTCAACACAGCAAAAATGCGAACAGCTCTCTTGGAGATTCGTTCGCCCGACGAGTTGCTGGAGATTCCCTCGGCACGCAAGTTGATAGTTGAGTTGCTGAGGCCGATCGAGGCAAAAGCCCTTAGTGAAGAGATCTTTGGTGTAGCGCTAGCGCCAGACGAGTTGTTGTCTCAACTCAGGCCACGAACGACTGCATTCGATCGCTTCTTGGTCGCATTGGGTGTTGATCGGGTAGTTGCTACTTCGCCTACCGAGGCGCGACCTGCGGTTTCCGAATGCATACCCGCCTACTCGCTGTTCCCTCACCAGTTGGCTGCTTTGCATAAGGTCCTCAGCGGCCTTGAAGTTCATCCGTATCGCGTCATGTTGCACATGCCCACTGGGTCGGGCAAGACGCGCACCGCGATGCAAGTAGTGGCCAATCATCTCAGGCGACAAAGTTCAAGGACTGTTGTGTGGCTCGCGACGAGCGAAGAGTTGTGTGAGCAAGCTGCAGCGGAGTTCGCAAAGACTTGGCAGTACGCGGGGGATCGGCGAGCATCAATCATTCGAGCTTGGGGCGCGTACTCCGTTGGCCCCGAGCAGTTGTTAGCCGTCGGTCCGAAGGTTGTCATCGCCGGCTTAGCCAAGCTGCATGCCTTATGGTTATCTAACCAGACCTTGCTCCCGCGACTTGGAGACCAAGTATCACTCGTGGTCTTTGACGAAGCGCACCAGAGCATTGCTCCGACATATAGGTCTGTTGTAGACACTCTTACCGCCCGTAACACTGATGCGCGGCTACTTGGCCTTTCAGCGACGCCCGGAAGAAGTTGGAACGATCTCGAAGCAGACTCAGAGCTGTCGGCATACTTTGGCAGTTGTAAAGTCGCGCTGGAAGTACCCGGCTACGCTAGTCCGATCGATTACTTAGTTGCCGAGGGGTATCTTGCTCGGCCAACCTTTCGGCGAGTTGAGCACCATTCCCGACAAGGTCTTTCGGGAGTGGAAATCCGGGGCCTGGCCGAGGCACTTGACGTTCCTGAGGACCTTCGGATGAGACTTGCAGAAGATGATCTGCGAAACGTGGCGATTGTTCGAGAGTGCCAGCGTTTATTGTCAAGGCATAAGCGGCTACTTGTCTTTGCGGCTACGGTGAACCATTCCGATTTGCTTGCAGTTTCACTGCGCGGCCTGGGTTTCGCAGCGCAGTCGATAACTAGCAAATCCGGGAGCGCGCAGCGATCGCGGCATATTTCCTGGTTCCGGGCTTCTGATCAAGAGCCAAGAGTTCTTGTGAACTTCGGAATCTTGGCTACGGGCTTTGACGCCCCTAGCACAAGCGCGGCGCTGATTGCTAGACCAACTAAGTCGCTGGTGCTCTATAGTCAGATGATCGGTCGGGCGTTACGCGGGGCTCGTGCTGGCGGTAACGACTCGGCAGAGATTGTGACGGTGATCGATACATCACTTCCGGGGTTCGGGGATTTAGCTGACGCTTTTTCAAACTGGGAGGACGTCTGGTGACTCACGACATTGTTCCGGCACATCTTGCGGTGAAGGCCATGCGCGATAGCGGCTACAAGAACGCCGCATATGCCATTGCTGAATTGATCGACAATAGCATTCAGGCTGGAGCGACCGAAGTTCAGTTGTTATGTGCTGAGGAAGAGCGAGTCGTGACTGTGCAGCGTCGGCCGCAGATTTGCCAAGTAGCGGTTGTGGACAACGGATCTGGCATGGATTCCGAGACTCTGCGTAGGGCGTTGCAGTTTGGTAACGGAAGCCATCTCAATGATCGTTCAGGAATTGGACGGTTTGGTATGGGGCTGCCAAACTCATCTCTCTCGCAGGCGTCGAGAGTCGAGGTTTGGTCTTGGCAGAAAGGGGGTACAGGCCCGATCTACTCGTATCTTGACCTCAGTGAAATCAATGCTGGCGAGTTGCGTGAGGTGCCGCGTCCAAAGTCGAAGTCAATCCCGGATGTCTGGAAGGTTGCGTCCGGAGGTCTTGCGAGTAGTGGAACTCTTGTTGTGTGGAGCAACATTGATCGATGCCAGTGGAAGACTGCTCGTGCAATCATTCGGAATTCCGAACGAACCATAGGCCGTATCTATCGGCGGTTTATCAATGATGGAAGAGCGTCAATTAGGCTTGTTGGGTTTGACAAAAATATCCCCGCTCAGCCTGAGATCGACGAGCTGGCAAGGTCAAACGACCCGATGTACCTGATGGCACACACCTCATGCCCCGAGCCATGGGCCGAGATTCCCATGTTCGAGCCGTGGGCTGAGGCGCACGAGTTTCAAGTCAAGAGTGGCAATCGGTCGCATCTAGTAAGAGTTTCCTTTTCGATAGCAAAGAAGTCTGCTCGTGAGGGATTCAACCCAGGTAGTCGCGACTACGGGCAGCATGCAGCGCACAACGTTGGGGTTTCGATCATGCGGTCTGATCGGGAACTTGAGCTGCAGCTCGCTTGGACAAATCGGCATGAGGCCCGCGAGCGTTGGTGGGGCGCAGAGGTTGAGTTTCCGCCCGATCTTGATGAGGTCTTTGGGGTCACCAATGACAAACAGAGTGCTAGGGCCTTGGCGGATCTAGCGCTAGTGGACGCGGATGAACTGGTCGAGCGAGAAGGTTTTTCGACCTTTCATGAGTTGCAGGAAGAGTGGGAAAGGTCCGATGATCCCCGGTCAGTTCTTCTTAAAATCAAGACTATTATTGACAACAACTTGAATGCGATTCGGGAGCAGCTCCGAGCGCAGACCGCGAGGTCGGAGGGTAGAAAGCGTCATCCCGATAGCGCTGAGACCAAAGCAACTGAAGCCACGCGAATCCGTCAAGCGGAAGGGCATCGTGGTGAAAGCGATGATGCTGAAACAGAACCCCAGCAAATTCGGCAAGCTGCATTGGAAGCTGGTCTTGTAGAGCTTGGACTGGACCAGGATGATGCTGCGAATCGTGCGGTGCAAATTTTGCATGACGGACGGAAGTACGAGTTTGTGCATGCTGCGATCGATAGCGATGCGTTTTTCTCGGTTCGACCAAAGGGCGGCGCTCTGCTAATCAACATAAATACGGTCCACCCGGCTTATCAGCATCTTGTGGCGCTGCTCGAAAAGGATCCTGATGAGGGAGATGACGCGGCTGTTCGGCAGCGTATGAGGCGCTCATATGAGGGTCTTAAGCTGCTCCTTGAGGCGTGGGCGCGCTACGAGGATGAGTTGCCGGCGGCGCAGAAGGATCGTGCCCGAGATGCTCGCGCGGACTGGGGGCGGGTCGCGCGACAATTCCTAACTCCCTAGCGCTCGCGCAAAAAATGGAACGTGAGACCTCGGTGGCGTTATGTTCAGCTTTGGCGAACTGCCAGAGTTCCGTCACTTTCGTTGCGCCTTATATTAAGTCTGCCGCGCTGGGCAGATTGCTGGAGGCTTTGCCTCAGAGCGTGGTGCTGACTGTGGTTACTAGGTGGCGACCATTGGAGATTGCTGCTGGCGTTTCGGATCTTGCGGTACTTGACCAGTGTCTCGCTCGTCCCGGTGGAGTACTTCACCTGCTCGACAACTTGCACGCTAAGTATTACCGAGTAGACGACTCAGTGTTTGTTGGGTCCGCGAATCTAACAGCGGCCGGGCTAGGATGGTCCTCGGCGCCAAACTTGGAGATTCTTCACCAAGTCGACTTTGACGCGAATTGGGAGCGATTTGAGCAATTTGTTCTGATGCGTTCAGTGCGCGCTACGACGGAGTTGCGGGATGTCGTGCAGGCGGCGGTGGATACCCTCCCTCCGGCCCCGGCCTCGGCCGCTTCCCTTGGTACTGTCGCGGATCAGTTGCCTACTGGGATTGGCACGTCGGAAACTCCTCGCTGGGTGCCGTTGTCGCGTTTCCCAGAGAGCCTCTTCTCCTGCTATCAGGGTTGTCAGGATCGGGTCTCGCAGTCCGCAATGAAGGCTGGTCAGTGGGATGTTTTGGCTCTGCGTCTGCCAAGTGGCTTGAACGAGGCTCAGTTTGTTTCTCTCATCCGTGCAGCACTGCTCCAACAACCTGTCATGAGAGAACTACGCGAAATTACTGGTGATGGTCCCCGATTCGGGGAACTGAAGGTTCGATTCTCGAAGCGATTCGCGTTTGAGTTAAGGTGCAGAGACGTCACCGAGGCAACTCAAACACTCATGCGTTGGGCGACTTTTTTCTTCCCTGATCGATACCGAGTTCGGGTGTTTCGCTACTCGGAGTGTCTCCAATATGTCGACGGATGATTGGTGACTTGTTTTGATTTGTAGAGATTGCGCGACTACTTTGCGCTAATTGTTTGAGTCTGGCTACACGTTTGAGTCCCTTGACACCCCTCATCCCCGCGCTATCCTTTCCCCAGCATTCCGATCTCCGGCAATCCTCTGAAAGCCGGATCGCAACCGAGTCCACGCCAAGAGCGTGCGCCACGGTGCGGAGGACACCCCGAAAGGGGCATGCGGCGCGATGCGCAAAAACGCTTCACCTGAAGCGGTTTCCGCTCATCTCGCAACACGCCCGCGGGGCCCGCCACCAGGCGGCCGCCGCGT
>SXGQ01283918.1_pt1 | contig 11725 bp, 14 predicted proteins | sample 3178371 | NCBI WGS metagenome assembly SXGQ01 (sample SAMN11356859, study PRJNA531348) | freshwater metagenome | isolation source: freshwater sample F1-20 | place: China: Fuxian Lake, Yuxi | collected 2017-12-25 | reverse complement strand
GAAGTGGCGCTTGCCCTCGGTCGTCTCCCCCGAGAGGCTGCCTGACTTGCCGCCCGCCCGCACGCTGCCGAGCCGCGGCCCCTTGCGCCCCTGGAAGTACTTCCGGCCCGTGCCCGTCGTCATCGTCGCCTCGAGCATCCCGAGCAGCGTCTTCGCCACGTCGGCTGGCACGGCCTCCCGCAGCGGCGTCGGGGTCGACGTGTGCAGCACCGCGTCCCCGCGCGTCGCCGAGCGCACCAGATGCGGCACCATCATCACGCCCTTGTTGCCGATTGCGGCGGTGATCATCGCCGCATGCAGGGGCGACAGCGTCGAGTTCGCGAAGCCCGCCGACGTCCGCGCGAGCCCGAGCCGGTTCGCCGCAGGCACCCGCGCGGTGGAGACGCCCACCTGGCGGTGGAACGGGATGGCGGCGTTGAACATGAAGCGGTCGGCCGTCGTCTGAAGCTGGGCTGGCTTCAGGTGCTTGTCCGCGAGGCGTCCGAAGACGACGTTGTTCGAGCTGCCCAGCGCCTCGGCGAAGGTCTCGCAGCGGGTGTCGAGCTTCGGGTTCGGCTTGAGATGGTACAGGTCGACGCTGTTGGCGCCACCGTGGACGCACGTCGAGAGGCCTGGCGAGAGCTTCGCGTGCTCGAGCAGCGCCGCGGCCGAGATGACCTTGAAGACCGACGCGGCGGGGGGCTCCGACGACAGCGTCAGTCCGCGGAGATCCGGGCGCCCCTCGGCGTGGTCCGCGAACGCGAGGATCTCGCCAGTGGACGGGCGGACCGCGACGATGGCCCCTTGGGCGACCTTGTGGCGCGCGAGGACGTCGACCGCCGTCTGCTGCAGGTTCGGGTCGAGGGTCAGCGTCACGCGCGTGCCATCTTCGAGGGTACGCACGAGCTGGTCGCCCTCCCGGACGGCGGCCGCCACCTCGAGCGCTTCGGCCGGGATGGTCCAGCCCCCGTCGCCCGCCGCGCCCGCCGTCACCACCGGGCGCGGCGACGGGCTCGCGAGGGCGTCGAGCGCTGGGCCCTCGAGACTCACGATTCGCGGCGGCTCCGGCGGCGGCGTCCCGGGCTCCGTGGCGGCGTCGCTCGCGCCACCCGGGCTCGTCGCGACGTGGAGCACACCGAGGCTCAGCCCGAGGACGAGCGCTCGCCGATAGCGGCGCTGAAGACCGGGATGTCGGGTCTGGACGCCCTCGGGTTGAGCGTCTTCGGGGTCTCCGGTCGGATCGATGTCGGGGTCGGCGGCGCGCATGGTCGGAGATCGTTCGGGTCACCCGATCGGGTTGTCAAAAAAACGTGCCACGCTTCGATCGGCCCGATCGTCAAGAGATCCCGGTCACTGCGCAATCCCGACGACGCGATCGGTTTTGAACACAAAAGGCTTGCGTGGCGCCGGCCCAAACTTCACAACAAGGCCCGCCGAGCGCGCCCCATGCGGGCGTTCGTGTCGGTCCCGCCCTCCGAGACGCGCCATGACCCACCCGAAGACCCTCATCATCATCCCGACCTACAACGAGCGCGAGAACCTGCCGCGCCTGCTGACCGCGATCTTCGAGGTGACACCGACGGTTCATGTCCTCGTGGTCGACGACAACAGCCCCGACGGTACCGGCGCCCTCGCCGACGGTCTCGTGGCGACGGACGCGCGCGTCCACGCGATGCACCGACCGGGCAAGCTCGGTCTCGGCACCGCCTACATCGCCGGCTTCCGGTGGGCGCTCGCCCGCGACTACGCCCTCATCTTCGAGATGGACGCGGACTTCTCGCACCAGCCGCGCTTCCTGCCCGACTTCCTGAAGGCCGCCGAGGCCGCCGACCTCGTGCTCGGTTGCCGCTACATGCCCGGCGGCGGGACCGAGGACTGGACCTGGCGCCGGAAGTTCATCAGCCGCGGCGGCAACATCTACGCGCGCCTCGCGACCGGGCTGCCGTTTCGTGACCTGACCGGTGGCTTCAAGTGTTTCCGCCGCGAGGTTCTCGAGCGCCTCGACCTCGACGCCGTGCAATCCAAGGGTTACGCCTTCCAGATCGAGCTGACCTTCCGCACGCGCAAGCTCGGTTTCCGCATCGCCGAGGTCCCCATCATCTTCCCCGACCGCAAGTTCGGGACGTCGAAGATGTCGGGACGCATCGTGCGCGAGGCGATGGTGAACGTCCTGAAGCTGCGCTTCGGCGCCTGAGTCTGGCGTCGCGCGGCCCCACAACGCGTTGCAGAGAGAGGAGGTCAGGCAGATGGCAGGTACCCGGAAGGATGACAAGACGCCGCGACTCGGCGGGCCCCTCGACTTCCTGCGTTACGTCTGGGCGGTCGATCACGAGCTGAAATCCGCTTCGAAGACCCTCGCGCGCCGCACCGGGCTCACCGAGCGCCAGCGCCTCGTGCTGAAGATCCTCGGCAAGCAGGGGACGGCCTCGCCCGGCGAGCTCGCGGTCGCGCTCCACGTCCACCCGTCCACGATGACCGGCATCCTGCAACGTCTCACCGGGGCTGGCCTCATCACCCGCTCGCGCAATGGCGAGGACGCCCGCAAGGGGGCGCTCGAGCTCACCGACGACGGGCGAGCCGCGAGCGATGGCAAGGGCGGGCCGCCCTACGAGCAGGCGGTCCGCAAGGCCCTCGGGCGCTTTGACGAGGCGAGCCTCGAGACGACCCGACAGGTGCTCGCGGCCATCGCCGAGGAGCTCGCCGTGAAGCCCGCGGTCGACGCCAGGCCCGAGCCGAAGCCCTCGCCCAGAGGGGCAAAGGTCACCGCGGCCAAGCCAGCGGCCAGGCCCGCGAAGGCCCCGCCCGCGAAGGTCGGAAAGGCCACGCCAGCCAAGGCGCGCCGCTGACCGTCACCCCGCGGTCAGGACGCCCTCCGCGATGAGCTCCGCGAGGAGCTCGCCAGCCTCCTCCTGCGCGAGCCCCTCCGCCGCGAGCCAGGCCACCGCCGCCGCGTGTGGCTGTCCCGCACCGAGCCAGCCGACGAGCGACACGACCCCCTCGCCGACCTCCCGCACGCGCGGCTCGGCGCCCGCCTGCGTCACGATCGCGAGCCCTTCGATCTCGGCCGACCCAGCGCCGGTCAGCGCCGGGCCACCCCGCGGCGGCCCCTGCGACAGCGCGCGCGCGACCACCGCCGCCGCCCCTCCGGCCTCCCGCTGCCGCGCGAGCCACTCGAGGATGTTCCCATAGCGTCCGAGCGTCCCCTCGGGGCAGGTCAGCACGGCGGTCCCTGGCGCGGGCCCGACCATCCCCGCACCCGGCCCAGGCCCGGTCGCCCTCCGGCACGCCGCGATGGCGCGCTCGAGTCCCGCCACGGCCCGTGCCGCCCTTGGGGTCTCGCCCTGCGTCAGCCAGGCGCCGAACGAGGCTGCGAGCGTCTCCCACGCCGACAGCCCGGCCGAGAAGGCCCGCGACCCGAAGAACGCATGGAGCCGCGGCAGGCGCCAGCCCGCGGAGGCGAGGGCGAAGGCGGTCGCCGGGTACTCCTCGATAATAGAGGTCAAAAGGCGCGCATTGCGCATCGGGTCCACGTCCCAGGCCCGCACGTCGGGGGCGGTGAACCACGCCGCCGCGCCGTCGGGCAGCCCCGAGTCCGCCAGGGCGGCCGCTGGGTCACGGTAGACCGCGTCCCGGAAAGCGGCGTCATGCACCATGCGCAGCGTCACGACCTGCAGGGCCCGCACCGGGACCGGGGCACTCACGCGGCACCGTGTGCGCGCCCGTCGACGCGCGCCCCGAGCAGCGGATGAGAGGCGCAGGCCGCGGCGATGCGGGCGAGGCCAGGCAGGACACCCTCGACGGTGTTCCGCTCGCACTCGAACACCACCGCCCGCAGGTTCGGCGCGCGTCCCACGACTGCGTCAAGCAGGGTCCAGGTCTCCTCGAGGACCGCGAGCCCGTGGTCGTCGTCGACCCACTGCAGGCCCTTGTGTTCACGCAGGCGCCCGCCCGCCACGTGCAGCTCGACGACCCGCTCCCACGGGAAGCCGTCGAAGCCGGTCAGTGGCGCATGGCCCCGAACCCGTTGAAAGATCGCGAGGTGGGCGAGGTCGAGCAGGATCCCCGTGTCCGCACGTTCCGCGAGGACCGCGAAGAAATCGAGCATGTGGAGCGGCCCGATGAAGACCTGACCTGGCGGATTCTCGGGCAGCACCTCACGCCCGGTCGCCTCCCGCAGCCGTACGATCCCCTCGGCCATCGCCTCCGCCACCTCGGGCGCGAGTGTCGGTGGCAGCAGCAGCATCTGGCCGCGCCCCCGCGGGCCGAAGTGCCACAGGCCCGCGTCGCCGCACAGCCACGCCGGGCGCATCGCGTCACAGAGCCCGCGGACCCCGTCGAGCCACCGTGGGTCGAGGTCGTCCGGGTCGTCGAGGTTCACGTCGAGGAAGTGGTAGGTCGTCGCGCGCCCGTCCGCCACCCATCGCAGCCCGTCCGCGTCGAGCCCCTTCTCGACCTCTACCCCGAGCTCGAGGAAGGCCGCATGGTCCGGCACCCGCCGCGCGAGCGCCAGCGGATCGAGCCCGCCCGCCCGCCGTGCGCCGTACTCGGTCGAGAGCCCCAGCCCGAGGACCGGCAAGGCCGTCACACGCGTCGCGAAGCTCGCCCCGCCGCCCTTTTCGATTGACCCGCCCATCTCGCATCCCCTAGACTTCGCGCCCTCCCGCCGTGAAGGCGCCGCCCAGCCGTACCGAGCCAGCGTACCATGAAGCCTCCCGACCTCCAGCTCAACATCCACGAGATCCCGGACGCAGGCGTCTCCGTGGAGATCGATCTGCCCGTCGAGTGGCTCGCCGAGGCCCTGCTGCCCGCATACGAGGCGCGCGGTCCAGCCCACCTCAAGGCCGAGGTGACGCGCATGGGTGACAACGCCCTCGTGCGCGGGACCGTCCGCGTCCCGGTGGCCTTTCAGTGCAGCCGCACGCTCGAACGCGCCGAGGTGGATCTCGACGTCCCGTTCGCCGAGCTCTTCGTGCGCGGCGAGGGGCACGACGACATCGACCTGTCGGATGTCGACGTCTCGAGCGACGAGCTCGTCGACGAGCCGTACCTCATCAAGGGCGGTACAGTCGACATCGAGGGCCTCGTCCGCGAGAACATCGTCCTTGTGCAGGACCCGTACCCGCTCCACCCGTCCCAGCCGCCGCGGACGCCAGACGTCGACGACGCGGGCGACGAGGACGACGCCGATGGCGAACCCGCAGCGCCCCTCTGGTCGAGCACACCCGACCGCATCGACCCGCGCTGGGAGCAGCTCCGCGACATCAAGCTGAAGGGCTGATCGCCCCGTATCCCCGCCTGCCCAGCAGGCTTGAGAACTGGCCGAGCAGCGGCCGAAGGTGAAGGACCGACATGACGACCCCGACCAACAAGAAGAGCAAGGCCAAGACCCGCAGCCGCCGCGCGACGCACGACCGCACCACGCTGCCGACGCCGATCATCTGCCCGAACTGCAGCGCGGACAAGCTCCCGCATCGCGCCTGCCCGGCTTGCGGCTGGCACAAGGGTCGCGTCGCCGTGGCCGTCAAGCGCGCTGCGACCGAGCCTGAGCTCGGCGCCGACTAAGCTGCGCCATGACGGGTGACGTCACGCCCCGGGCCATCATCCTCGGCAGCGATCACGCCGCTGTGGCGCTCCGTGACCATGTCGCTGACGCGCTGCGTGCGGACGGATGGCAGGTCGAGGTCCTCGGTCCGACCAAAGGCGACCGCGTCGACTACCCGAGCGTCGCGTTCTCGCTGGCCGAGGCCGTGGCGGCCGGGCGCTTCCCGCTTGGCGTGCTTTTCTGTGGCACCGGCATCGGCGTGTCGATCGCGGCCAACAAGGTCCCGGGCGTGCGCGCGGCCCTCATCCACGACCCGGTGACGGCCGAGCTGTCTGCGCGTCACAACGCGGCCAACGTGCTCTGCCTCGGGGGGCGCATCATGGCGCCCGAGTACGGGCTGCTCTGCGTCCGCGCGTGGCTTGGGACGGAGTTCGAGGCGCGCCACCAGCCGCGCCTCGACGCCATCGCCCGCTACGAGCGCGGCGCTGCGGAGCCCTGAGCCTTGCGCTGCCCCTACTGCCAGCACGCCGACACCCGCGTCATCGACTCGCGCCTCGCGCGCGAGGGGCGATCAACCCGCCGTCGTCGTCAATGCGAGGCCTGCGCGCAGCGCTTCACGACGTTCGAGGTCGCCGAGGAGGCGATGGTCGAGGTCGAGAAGCGCGACGGGCAGCTGCAGATGTTCGACCCGGACAAGCTGCTGCGGAGTGTCCGACTCGCGTGCAAGAAGCGGCCAGTCCGGATGGAGTCGGCCGCGAGCTTCGTCGAGCAGCTCGAGGCTCGCCTCATGAAGTCGGGCCGCCGCCTCGTCACGAGTCGCGAGGTCGGCGACGAGGTCCTCGCCTTCCTGAAGAGCGTCGATCCGGTCGCCTATGTGCGCTATGCGTCGGTCTACCGCAGCTTCAGCTCGGTCGACGAGTTCGTGCGCGAAATCAATCAGATCTCCGAGGCGGGTGGCGTGCCCTGAGCCGCCGCGGGCCCGCGAGGCGTGCTGCATGTCCGAGCCCATCCCCCAGCCCGACCTCGACGCGCACTTCATGGCGCGCGCTTTGGCCCTCGCCGAGCGCGGGCGCGGCGGTACGTCGCCCAACCCGATGGTCGGGGCGGTCCTCGTTCGTGACGGCGTCGTCGTCGGCGAGGGCTGGCATCAGCGCGCTGGCGGTCCCCACGCCGAGGTGCTTGCGCTGGATGCGGCGGGCGGAGCCGCACGTGGGGCGACGGCCTATGTGACGCTCGAACCCTGTTGCCATCACGGGCGGACGGGCCCATGCACCGACGCCCTCATCGCGGCGGGCGTCACCCGCGTCGTCGCTGGGCATCGCGACCCGAACCCGAAGGTCGACGGCGGCGGCCTCGCGGCCCTGCGCGCAGCCGGCATCGCCTGCGAGGCGGGGGTCCTCGCTTCGGCCTGCGCCGAGCTGAACCGCGCCTTCGACCGCTGGATCACCACGGGCCTGCCGTGGGTCGTGCTGAAGCTCGCGATGAGCCTCGACGGCCGCATCGCGCGTCGCCCAGGGCCTGGTCACGCGGTCACCGGTCCCGAGGCCCACGCGGCCGTTCATGCGCTCCGGGCCGCCTCCGATGCGGTCGCGGTGGGCTCCGAGACGGCGCTCGCCGATGATCCGCGCCTCACCGTCCGCGGCGATTTTCCGGGCCACCGCCCGCCGCTGCGCGTCGTCTTCGACAGTCGCCTCAAGGTCTCGCGGAGCGCCCGCCTCTACGCCCCGGATCCCGCGGCAGGGCGGCCTGTGGCCATCTGTGCGCTGCCGCCGGATCACCCCCGCGTGCGCGAGGTCGAGGCCGCTGGCGTCCTTGTCGTGAGCGCGCCCGAGACCGACCCGGGTCGGCCTCCCGAGCCACCTGGCGGGCCGGTCGCGCGCGCCCTTGGCCAGGAGGTCGCGCCAGGGGCCCGGCTCCCGTCGCGCGTCGCCATCCCGGCCGCGCTCCGGCTGCTCGGCGGGCTCGCCGGGGGCCCCGTGACCTCCCTGCTGCTCGAGGGTGGGGGCGGGCTCGCCGCGTCCTTCCTCGCCGCAGACCTCGTCGACGAGATCGTCACGCACGTGGCCCCCGAGGTCTACGGGGCCGAGGGCGTCGCCGCGTGCGCGCCCTTGCCGATGCCAGGTCGCGCCTTCGGAGGCGCTCGCTTCGTCCGCGCGTCCCTCCGCCCCCTCGGCGCCGACCTCGAGATCGTGTACCGGCGCCAGCCCGCCTTTTGAGCGTGCGCGGCCCATGTTCGTTGGAGATGAAAAGATGTTCACGGGGCTCATCGAGGCGATCGGCGCGGTGACATCGGTTCGGGCAGGCAGCGGCGGGCTCGTGCTCGAAATCGACGCCGGCCCCGTCGTCGCGGGCAGCCCGCTCGGCGCGAGCGTCGCGGTCAACGGCGTGTGCCTCACCGTCACCGCCATCAGTGGGCCGCGCCTGTCGTTCGACGTCTCTCCCGAGTCGGTCGCCCGGACGACCTTTGCGGCCGCCCGTCCCGGACTCCGCGTCCACCTCGAGCGCGCGATGCAGCTCGGCGCCCGGCTCGACGGTCACCTCGTGCAGGGGCACGTCGACGGGCTCGCGACGGTGGCTGGCGTTGCGCGCGACGGGTCCGCCTGGCGCTGCAGCTACCGGCTGCCCGCGTCGCTGCTGCCGCAGGTCGTGCTGAAGGGCTCGATCGCGCTCGACGGCGTGTCGCTTACGATCGCGGCGCTCGAGGGAGACGTCGTGACGGTCGCGGTCGTTCCCCACACGGCGGGTCACACGCTGTTGACGCAGGCCTCGCCCGGGGCGCGGGTCCACGTCGAGACGGACATCATCGGCAAGTACGTCGCGCGGCTCCTGGGGCTCGGCGCCGCGCCATCCCGTCCCGAGCCCCACGCAGGCGGTCTCGGCGGGCTCGACGCGGCCTTTCTCGCGGAGCACGGGTTCGCTGGTCGCGGTCGCCGCTGACCGTCGTTGACCTCGCGGGGGCGAGCCCCTATAAGGCCACGGCGCGCCGCGGACCGGTCACCCCGGCCGCTCAGCCACGCCGCACGGAGGCCGCTCATGGTCCGCTCGATCGAAGGGGCGCTCACCGCGCAGGGCATGCGCTTTGCCCTTGTGGTCAGTCGCTTCAACAGCTTCATCACCGAACCGCTCCTTGACGGCGCCATCGACACGATCGTCCGCCACGGCGGCGATCGGAACGATCTCACCGTCATCCGGGTGCCAGGCGCCTGGGAGATCCCGCTCGTCTGTCAGCGCGCAGCCCGCAGCGGCCTCTACGACGGCGTTGTGGCGCTCGGCGCGGTGATCCGCGGGTCGACGCCGCACTTTGACATGGTCGCCTCCGAGGTCTCGAAGGGGGTCGCCTCGGCGAGCCTCGACTCGGGGCTTCCGATCGCCTTCGGTGTCCTGACGACCGACACCATCGAGCAGGCGATCGAGCGCGCTGGGACCAAGGCGGGCAACAAGGGTGCAGAGGCCGCCCTCGCCGCGATCGAGATGGTCAACGTGCTGCGCCAGCTGACGGTCGCGCCATGACGACCGACCGGCAGCACGGAGACGACGGTGGCCGCGGCCTCGATCGCGGTGCCCGGCGACGGGCGCGCGAACTCGCGCTCCAGCTGCTCTTCTCGCTCGACATGAACCCGCCGCAGGGGACGCAGGGGGTCCATGTGGCCCTCCACCGTGGTCGCGACCGGTCCTTGATCGCCGAGGCCGAGCTCGCCTTCGCGGCGGGCGACCTGCCGCGCGCCGAGGCCGCCACCGCAGCCCTGCTGACGCTTGACCCGCGAAGCGCCCGCGGGCGCGAATACCGCGCCGCCCTCGACCGGAAGGGGCCGATGCCGCTTCCCCTCGGCGCCGACGAACGCGACGAGTATCTGGCCTGCGCCGCCACGTCCGACATGCTCGACCTCGCCGACCAGCTCACCCGCGGCGTCATGCTCTCGGTCAGCGAAATCGACGCCCACCTCAGCCAGGCCTCGACCAATTGGCGTGTGCCGCGCATGGCGCTCGTCGACCGCAACATCCTCCGCCTCGCCTGCCACGAGCTGCTCGCGTTGCCCGAGACCCCCGTGAAGGTCATCCTGAACGAGGCCATCGAGATCGCCAAACGCTTCGGCACCTCCGAGTCGCGCGCCTTCATCAACGGGGTCCTCGACAAGCTCGCGGCACGGCTCAGGCCCCAGGACCTCCCCCCCGCCTGACGCAACGAGGACCGCGTGATCGCTCCCCCACGTCGGGCGTCGGGGCCTCCGCCTCGCGCGCAGCTCGACTTCATCCAGCCCGACCTGCGGCACCTCGACGAGCACCCCGCGGACCTCGTGGCCCTCGGGTCGTTCTCGGATGAGCACCCCTTCGAGGGCCTCGCGGGGGTCGTCGACTGGCGGCTCTGCAGCGCGCTGTCGCACTGGCGACGCGGGGGCTTCTCGTCCGGTGCGGCGGGCGAGCGCGTCCTCTACCCCTGCCAGCACCGATTGACGACCCCGCGCCTCATGCTCGTCGGCCTCGGTCCGCGCCCCGTCTTCTCACCCGAGCGCGCGCTCGAAATCGCGCGGGCCACCGCGGCGGCGGCCGTGACCCTTGGGGCCGCCCGCATCATCACGACCCTCTTCGGTCTCGACCACCTCGCGACCCCGCTCGAGCGGACCGCGGCGCCGCTCATCCACGCGCTGCTCGAGACGCAGGGCCTGTCGCGCGTGACGCTCGCCGTCCCGACCCCCATCGAGCATGTGACACGGGAGGCGCTGACCTTCCACGCCCGGTCCCGCGGCTGGTGATGGCGCATCGTCACCCGCGCCTGGGCGGTGGTGCCTTGGTCTGGGGCTGCGTCCGCCCCCAGACCAGTTCGCGGCTCTCCTCGAGCCGCGCGTAGGGCTGCTCCCAAGGCGGCAGCGGCTTCTTCTCCTCCTCCGAGAGATCCACGCCCGCCCGCTTGAAGAAGTAGATCATCCGCGCCCAAGCGGCCTCCGCCCGACGCAGATAGCGCTCGAAGAATTCGTCGATGCGGACATGGTCGATGGCGCCGCGGATGCGCACCGTCTCCATCACCCGCACGATCGCGAGGCGCCCCTCGCGATAGAACTGCGGATCGAAAGGGACCTGTCCACGGAGTTCGAGCTGCAGGTCCTCGACGCGCCGCGCCACGGACAGCCGCTCGTGGGTCGGCCGCGGGCCCGCCGCGACGGCCTCGACGTCGGTCCTGAGCGTCGCCATCCGCGCCCGGATGGCCTCCGGGGCCCGCGCCTCGACCCGCTTGAAGGCTCGCGCGAGCTTGTCCCACGCGACCGCGATGGACTCTGGCGCCACTGGGCTCGGCGCGTCTTCCTCGCCCCCGGGGTGTGTGACCCGCTGCGGGCCGGCCTCGGGGCAGGCGTCGCTCGCCGCGGGTGGACCGAGGATCTCGTCGCGCAGCCGGTCCACGTGGGCGATCCAGTGAAGAGCGACCTCGGGCTGCACCGCGTGGTCCGTGAGCGTCTGCCGCAGCAGCTCGCGCCGCCGGTCGAAGTGACCGCGTCCGATGGGGTGCGGCGCATGGATGGGCCGCAGCGGTCGCCCGGTCCACGCGATCCCCGGGTCGAGGTGGCTCGCGGCGAAGGCGGCCTCCATCGCGGCGAGGCGTTGGAAGTCCACGCTCGCAAAAAGAAACCCGATCATCGGGTCCACTCGCACGCGCCCGACGAAGTCCAGCATGACGGCGTCGAGCACTGCATGACCGCCGAGCCGCGCGAGGCCCGAGTCGGGCGAGGGCGTCGGGCGCGCCTCCCGGTCGAGGCCAGCCCCGGCTCCGAAGGCCACGGTGATCGTCAAGGCGCAAGCCCCCAGGTATCCGCGACCGTGTGGACGTCCTTGTCGCCGCGTCCGGACAGGTTGACGACCATCACCTTGCCGCGGCCGAGGGTCTGCGCCCGCGTCATCGCCGCCGCGACCGCGTGGGCCGACTCGAGCGCCGGGATGATCCCTTCGAGGGACGCGAGCGCCGAGAAGGCCTCGAGGGCCTCCGCGTCAGTCACCGCCGTGTAGCGGACCCGCCCGCTGTCCTTGAGCCACGCGTGCTGCGGGCCGACACCCGGGTAGTCGAGGCCCGCCGAGATGCTGTGTGTCTCGATGACCTGGCCGTCGTCATCCTGCAGGAGATAGCTGCGCGCACCGTGCAGCACGCCGACCGAGCCCGCCGACAACGTCGCCGCATGTCGCCCCGTGGCGAGGCCGTCGCCAGCCGCTTCGACGCCG
>SXGQ01067061.1_pt1 | contig 11725 bp, 8 predicted proteins | sample 3178371 | NCBI WGS metagenome assembly SXGQ01 (sample SAMN11356859, study PRJNA531348) | freshwater metagenome | isolation source: freshwater sample F1-20 | place: China: Fuxian Lake, Yuxi | collected 2017-12-25 | reverse complement strand
GTATTCAGGAAAACCTGTGGAAAGGAAAAGAATCTGGTCCAAAAACACCAGGCTTGCGACATATTGTTCGGTCGGTCCATCAATGATCCAAAGTAATTTGCCGTTATCAGCATCATAGCTGGTCACGCATTTGCTACCACTCAGGACAAGCTGGGTGACACCCGGGAATTTTTCAGTTTGAATGAGCACGGGTGTGCAATAGCTTCTGGTTTTGTTGGGCCGCTCAACCCGCCATTTTTCCTTACCCGAGTTTTTCTCATAGGCGACAATGTAGCCATCCGAATCCTGGTCACAATTTAGAATCACAATGTCTTTGTGAAGGACAGGGGAGGAGCAGAATCCATGGCGGGAAAGAAGCTTGCCCGGACTTTGTTCCCAAACCTTGTTCCCATCAAGGTCGTAACAGAATAATCGTACCGCGGGAAAATCCATGAAACTGACCCATAGGTGTTTTCCATCAGATGCCGGGGTGGCGGAACTGAAACTGTTTTCACCATGTTTTTTTTCTAGATCGGAAACAAGCAGGGGTTTATCCCATAGAACCTTGCCGGAATTGCGATCTATGGAAATAAGCCTGCGTTCATGCTTGTCTTCAACACATGTGGATAAGAAGATGCGATCGTTGATGACGATGGGAGAAGAGTGACCTTTTCCCGGGATGGGGGTTTTCCAACGGATGTTTTCAGATTTACCCCATTTAAGAGGGAGGTTTTTTTCCGAGGAAATACCATCGCCCCTTGGCCCGCGCCATGCTGGCCATTCTTCCGCCAAAGCAAGTCCGCCAGTGATTAAAAATGCAGAGATTAAAATTATTTTATGCCTCATTTTCAGGTCTCCTTGGTCAAGGGAAAACAATCATTCGAATTTATGAATATAGCCTAACGCCTCGAGAGGAAATTTTCGCCCTTTTTCTTCTAGGAAAATGCCTTCTTTTGTGATTTCGCCAATATGTGAGATCCGGACACCCTTTAAAGGTTGATCCTGTAGCAGTTTTTTTGCTTCCAAGGGGGGTAAAGAAAATAGAAGTTCGAAGTCTTCGCCATCTCCCAGCGCGTGCTGTAGGGGTGATTTTTGGTCGTTCATACCGAGAGCGGCCTCTGATATGGGGATTTTATCAGCGTAAAGTGTGGCACCACACTTACTCTCAGCACAAATTCTGTGGAGATCGAGGGCCAGTCCATCACTGATATCTATCATTGAGTTAATATCAGCGAGTTGGGAAATAATGGAAGATTCCCTTACCCTTGGCGTGAAATCCAGATGTTTGCCTAGTATTGATCCGCCCAAATCACCAGTAACAAGGATTAAATCTCCGGGTTTGGCGTTGCTTCGAAGCACAGGTCCCTTCGGGCCGGGTTGGCCAAGCAATGTTATGTTTATCGCAAGAGGGCCATCCCAGGAATTGGTATCACCGCCAATAATTGAAGTGTCAAAGCAATCGGCAGCCTGCTTCAATCCGGAATATAACTGGTATGCAAGTTGTTTACCGCCATTTCGGGGAAGCGCCAGACTTACCAAAGCCGCACGGGGAACACCCGCCATGGCTGCGATATCACTCAAATTGACATTCATTGCCTTGCGCCCGACTCTCTCAGCACCTGCTTCCGCAAGAATAAAACAGCTTCCTTCCAGGAGCATATCGGTGGTGGCGAGGCATTGTTTGTCATTGGGCCAATTAAAAACAGCAGTGTCATCTCCCGGGCCCACGCTTGCCCAATCTTTGGCTGTATTCAGGGTTCTAAGCCAGGAGATGAATTCAAGTTCGGCCCTGTCTCCCATGTTGAAAATCCTCTTGGAATTAATTCTTATGTTATTGTTACGATAATGAATGCAGAGTGCAGTAAATTGTGTAAAATAATTTTAGATTTAATTTTACCTCTGACATTCAGTAAGCCATGCGAACAGATTACTCCTTGAATCTTCCAATGGAATCCGCCTCAATCCTGGTCCGGGTGTTTGATAAAAACCCCATGCGGACTGAGAGCGAGATTTGTTCCATGGTTTTCAGGGATCCGGGCACGATCATGACCATCGAGGAAGATGGGCTGTTGCGAGCTTGGAATATCAACACATTCACGGAACAGAAAAAAACAGAGTTGGAATCGATGATTCCCGTCTGGAAGTTTAATCACGACGCCAGTCAGGTCGCGGGAGCTTCCGATTTTATTCATTTGATGGATGTTCAATCAGGGGAAACTCGATGGGGTGCCCGTTCACCCAGTTGGGTTACCTGCATTGCATTCAACCATGAAGGTAGCATCCTTGCCACCGGCCATGAGGATGGCAAGGTGAGAATTTGGAACTTGAAGAGCAAGAAACCCATCGCTGAGGCCCATCTTTCCAAGCTGGGAGTGAGCGCGCTTGCATTCAGGCCGGATGGACTTGAACTTGCGGTTGCCACCGAGGATTGCAGCATAACTATTTTGGAATCTAAAAATCTAAGGCAAACCGGCAAGCTCATAGGTCATAAGGATAGGATTCCGGCGATGGTTTGGTCCCCGGATGGTGGCAGGCTTTATTCCGCAGGTTGGGATACCACGGTTCGAGTTTGGAATGTTCCAGAGGGAAAACCAATTATTCTTCTGAATAATCATTCGCTTCAAGTGCAGGCAATAGCGTTAAGCAATGATGGGAAATACCTCGCTTCTGCGGATTCCGACCTTCTTGTGAGAATTTGGTCGACGGATTTGTACCAGGAAGTTGCCGCCGCCCGAGAAATGGATGAGGAAATTCGTTTTCTCGCTTTTAGTCCCGACAGTCGGGTGATTGCGAGTGGTGGTGTTTCCCACATAACCACCTGGGATTTTGAGCCACAAACCCAACGGGCTTTTTCGGTTCATCCGGGAATGTTGCGCAATTCAATTTCTGTTCATCCATTCCAGAAAGAATTGGTGGTGCTAAATCCGGGAAACCCTCCCGATATTTGGAATATCGAGAGCAAGGAGGAAAAGCCCATTCCCTATGGGATGAACAATCCTGAGGATTTTCTCGCCTTTGCCCTCTCAAAAAATGGGAATTTACTCGCTGGTTCATTCATTGTTCAAAGCCTCGCGCAACCAATTAACCAGCCTAATGGCACCATTGCCCTGTGGGATTATCATGCGGGCAAGCTTGAAGTAATTATCGATAGCGCGACTGCTCCCGCCACGAGCCTTGCGTTTTCAGAGTGTGGAAAATTTCTGGCATCTGGAGGAGTATTGGCAACCGAGGTTTGCATCTGGGACCTTGTGGCCAAAGGTCCCTATGTTCAGATCAGCGATGCGGTGGAAGGTAACTCAATTTCTGATCTTACATTTGTGCCGAATTCCAACATGATCGCCATTGCAGGCGTTGACTGGCTGGCAACCAGTGGAAAAGACGGGCAGGTCGCGCTGTGGGATTTGAGTTCTAAAAATCTTGTTCATAAATGCCCGATGGGCGCGTTTCATCTGGCCACCAGCCCTGATGGCCTTCTTCTTGCCTGTGCCCTGGTTCGCAAGCAAGTTTTGGTTCTGAATCTCAAGACTTTCGAGACGGTCGCTCTTCTCGGAGAATTCCAGCATGCGATAAATTCCATTTCATTCAGCCCGGATGGTAAAATCCTTGCGGCATCATCGGAAGACCAGCAGGTCAGGTTCTGGTCAGTTGGTGAATTCTCCCATTTGGGTACGCTTTCGCTTGATTTCAGGGTCAAGGGTATAGCATTCAATGTTGATTCCAAGCATTTGTTTGTGCTTGGAAACAATAGTTATTGCTGCCAGTATGATATTCAGCAGTTTCTTGGGTTTTATCCGGAAAAATAATGCCATGTGGATGGTATTCAACACCCCAGTTTTATGAACACGCCATATAAACAAAGTGAATCGGTTAACCCGGAACCCGTCAAAAATCCCGATTTCACAGGTAAATCGATAGGTGATTTCAAGCTGTTATATAAGTTGGGGCATGGCGGGATGGGGCAGGTTTTTCTTGCCGAGCAGATGTCCCTCAAAAGAAAAGTCGCCCTTAAAATTTTGAAATCCGACCTTGCTGAAGACAAAGATTCCCTGCAACGATTCAAGAAGGAAGCCGAGGCGATCGCCCAGGTTGTACACCCCTGCATAGTGCAGGTTTATGCCATTGGCGAATCTGATGGCCGTCATTACATGGCGCTCGAATATGTCGAGGGAAGAAATCTCAAGGAATACCTGGGCCTTAGAGGAACCTTGGATGTTCATTCCTTCGTGAGCATTCTCAGGCAGGTGGCTTCAGCCTTGCAAAGGTCCAGTGAATCGGGGATCGTTCATCGTGATATAAAGCCGGATAATATTCTCCTTACCAGGAAAGGTGAGGTAAAGGTTGCTGATTTCGGACTGGCACGATTCGCAGCCGTGATGCAGCCATTGAACCTGACCCAGACAGGAATGACCCTGGGAACTCCGTTATACATGGCGCCCGAGCAGGTTGAGGGAAAACAAATCGACCAAAGGACTGATATTTATTCCCTTGGTGTCACTGCCTACCATATGATAGCCGGCCATCCCCCTTACCAGGGTGAGAACGCATTTGAGGTGGCACTCAAGCACCTTCGTGGCGAATTGACGCCCCTTGCGGAAATTCGACCTGATTTCCCGGTCGAAATTTGTGGTTTGGTGCAAAAGATGATGTCTGTAGATCCCAATCAAAGACAGCAGTCTTTTGGGGAGATTCTTCATTCGTTGGTCCATATTTCCCGAAATGAAAAGATCGATTTGGATTTGCTTGCATCTTTCCCAAGTATCACCGCCATTCAAAACAGTGACACACATGTTTTCCAGAATGGAGTCACGGATATCTACCATGCACCGATAATTTCCAGGAATATTATTTCAAGGGGAAGAATGATATTGATCGGGGGAATGGTGGGTTCGGTTTTACTCGGAATGATCGCAGGTCGATCTTACAACCATGATGATTCATTGAATTTGAAAGACTTTTCCAGCCTGCAGGATATTGATGAGGATATCCTTGATAACACATACAGTGAGCAATCCTTGAAGCTTACTGTTGACCGTTATCTTAATTCCAATTCAAAGTTCAAGAACACAACCGGGGGGTCGGGTGTATGCACCGACCTGGGCTTGTTGTACCTTGGAAATCACAAGTTGGATGATGCCGAGAAGCTTTATCTTTCATGCAAGTTGAACAGTAAATATGAGGCGCTGGGTAATCTTGGCTTGGGGATTGTGTACGCGTTGAAAAGCAATCCTGAAAAGTCACAGGAATACCTCGGCAAGGTGACAGCCAGTTTTGCACTAAGCATTTGCAACACATATCCGGAAATGAAATTTTGGATTAACGAGGCGATTTATTTCAATACCCAAAACGGTGGCAAAGATGCTCAAAAGTTTTCAAGATTGTTGAAGGATGCAAGCACCAAGAATAACAAGAAATCTTCTGATCCATTAAACAACAAAGGCCTTCCCCCGACAAAGTAGGGGAAAGCCTTTGAATGGTTTTGGACCAATAAACCTATTTGGAACCGAATACAGCGTCTTCGATTACTTTTCCTGGCAATTTACCCTCAAGGGACATCACTTTGCCTTTAGATCCGGTCTTCATGGATTTTACAAATTCCAGCACAGGAGTGAGTTCCTTCTGCTGTGCAGCCATCAAACCAAGAAAACCAAGTGCCTGGGCCATTCCTTGATCCATTGTTTCCTTTAATTTTTTGGATGAATCCTCATCCTTGGCGGAAACATTGATGCTGAGCGTGATATCCTTGTCGATACCAACACCACCACCCACGGATTCAATCCCATCCACGATTGCCTTGGCGGGTTCTGGAAGGCCTTTGCTTGGAAAAGCGCTACTTACAGCAACCATGGAAATCGCCAGGTTGGGGTCAAGTTTTTCAACCAATGTGGAGAAATTCTTGTTCGCCAGCTTGCTTCCGGAATCAGCAAGTGATTTTTCAAGGTAATCTTTCTGGGTTGATGCCAGAATCATGGAATTGGATGCAATCATCATGAACATCGGAACCTGCTGGTCGGGAATGATCACTTCAAAAATGGTTTTATCGCCCGCTTTATGGGTCTTAACCTTGTCCTTGTTGTTTTTTGCTTCCTCATTGGCCTTAGCGACAAGCTTTTCAGCTTTGAACTTACCCATAACAATGATGAGGCCCTTTTCCATGTCGCCACCGCCTGGAGCGGCAACTGTCAGGGAGTCGATATCTTTGAGAGGATCGAACCCCAAGTCGGTGAGGATTTCAGCACCAGGCAAAGTTTTCATGATTTCAGATGCTTTTTCAATTCCCATTTTTTTAGCAAGTGGCGAATCAATCATTGCGCGAAAGTTGATTCGAAAAAGGGCCTGGGTATCAGCGGGAAGCTGAACAGCAGGTTCGGCAGCGTAAGAAATTGCAAATGAGCTTATTGCCAGTGCCATTACCAGCGCCACAGGTGTAAACCGCCAAAATTTAAACATGAATAAAATCCTTTCAAACATTCCTGAGAAAAATCCACTAATTCGACACATAAAAAGACTGAATCACATTACCCTGGTGATGATACATTTAAGATAATGAGATTCTAGGCAAGAAGCTGAGACCGGGTGGTCGGGAGATGGTCCCCTGCGCTGCAAAACCTGGATGTCTCTTTTCTCATCGGCCCCAACCAAGGCCAACATATGCTCTATCATATCCATGGTTATGAGTCCAGAGCAACAACAACTGACCAAAAATCCACCCGGTTCCAAAAGTCTGAGACCTAGGGAGTTTAACCTTCGATACCCCTTTATGGCTTCATTTATGGCATTTTGTGAGCGCGCAAACTTCGGGGGGTCAAGAATAATCAGGCCAAATTTTTCCCCAGCTTCCACCAATTCCGACAATTTTTCAAAGGCACTTCCCAAAATCCACCTGCAAGGGCCAAGATTGTTTCTTTTCGCATTTTCTACTGCAAGATTCAGAGCAGAAGCTGATTGGTCGATGCCAACGGTTTCCAAGGCGCCGTATTTTAGTGCATGCATCGAGAAACCGCCCCCATAACAAAAAACATCCAAAACTCTCCTGCCTTGCGCAAGTTTCCCAACCTCATGGCGGTTTTCTTTTTGATCAAGGTAATAGCCTGTTTTTTGACCCTCGCTCAGGTTCACCATAAATTGTAAACCATGTTCCACGATGGGAACGGGGCCATCCGGAGGAGTTCCACGGCATATTTCATCCTGAAGGGAGATTCCTTCCAATTTTCCAATACCCTTTTCAGTACGAAGATAAATCCCATCAGGATTTAAAAGTTCTTGAAGAATATCAAAAAACATTTCCCGGCGATTTGCCATCGCCAGTGAAGTAAATTGGGCAACAAGCCACCGGCCATATTTATCCACACAAATTCCGGAAAGGTTGTCTGCCTCACTGAAAACCAGTCTGCATCCTGATTCATCATTAATTAAACCAAGGTCAGTCCTGAGTTGGATTGCATTTTGGAATTTGGTTTTGAAAAATTCTTTGTCCAAGGATTGGTCGGCATTCCAGGTATATAAGCGAACACGAATTTTACTTTGACTGTTGTAGAGACCCTTCGCGATAAAGTTCCCCCCGGCGGAATAGACTTCAACCTCAGAGCCATCCGGAAGGTTTTCCTCCACGGAATCGATCGCCCCTGGAAATACCCAGGGATGTCTGGCATAAAAAGGCTTTGCCTTGCCTTGCTTTAATGTGATTCTTGCGGGTGACATTGCTTGTGCGGTCCTAGCAGGCGGGTGTTGTCACTCCGTTTTGTTGAAGTGCTTCCAAATAATTTAGAGTGCGGTCAAGGTCGGTGGTTGCATGCCTGGCTTTTAAAAGGGCGTTGATCCGAAGCAGCAGTTCGTTTTGCTTGATCGGCTTGGAAATAAAATCATCAGTGCCGGCATCGACGGCTCGTTCCACATCTGCATGTTGGTCCAGGGCAGTGACCATGATGACCGGGATGGGCTTGGTTTGGGGATTGCCCCGAAGTCGCTTGCAAACTTCAAAGCCGCTCATTCGGGGCATCATGATATCCAGGAGAATCAAATCTGGATTCCAATCTGAAACCAGCTTCAAGGTTTGCTCACCATCACCCGCGGTTTTCACCAGATAATCGGTTTCTGCCAGGTAAGCTTCGAGAAGTTCAGCACCTTGGGGATTGTCATCCGCGATAAGAATTTTGAATTGTGTGCCACTCATTTTTACAAATCTCCTCAAAAGCCAAGGCAAAAGACGCATCAATAATTTATTGTAGTGGAACTTGGATGGAAACGGAAAAACAAGCAGGGGCGGGAAATAATTCCCACCCCTGTTTCAGGTTTTTCATCATAATTTAGAAGCTGAATTCAACCCGTCTTTCAGAAAGCTGGGTTTGCAGCCTGCTCACGATGCTGGAGTGCATCTGGCTTACCCGGGATTCACTAAGGTCAAGGGTCGCCCCGATTTCCTTCATGGTCATGTCCTCATAATAATAAAGGATGATGATTAGGCGCTCATTGCGGTTAAGGCCCCTGGTGACCATCTTCATCAGGTCGCGGTTTTGGATTTTCTTGGTTGGATCCTCGGCGCGCTTATCTTCAACAATGTCGATTTCCCTCACATCCTTGTAGCTGTCGGTTTCATACCATTTTTTGTTAAGGCTTACCTGGCTGACTGCGGTTGATTCACCCTGGAGTTTATGGAATTCCTCGAGTGGTACACCCATTTTTTCAGCCATTTCCTCAGGAGTTGGTGAGCGCCCCAGGGAAGCTTCAAGAGATTTCCTTGCCTCTTCCATCTTGCTGGCCTTGCTGCGGACCAACCTTGGCACCCAATCCATGGATCGAAGTTCGTCAAGCATTGCTCCACGGATACGGGGCACGCAATAAGTCTCGAATTTGACACCTCGTTCGGTATCAAACGCACTGATCGCATCCATCAGGCCGAAAACACCAGCGCTTACTAGATCATCAAGTTCAACACCATCAGGAAGGCGAGCCCAGATTCTTTCAGCGTTGTATTTGACAAGGTGGAGATATTTTTCAATCAATTGGTTTCTCATCTCGTCGGTGGGGTTTTTTCTGAATTCCCTCCAAACCTGCATCTTATCCTGGGTTGTGTCAATTGTGTTTAAAGCTTCATTTTTGCTGCATGATTCTTTAATGATTTTTTCCATTTTTCTACCCCTTAATTCATTAGCAACCTAGGAAGTGGCTTTCAGCTTTTAGGAAAAGCCCGGTGGAGAAATGAGTGGATGAAATCAATACAAAATCTTTTCAGATTTGATGATTGTTTGACAAGATATCCAAGTGCCCAACCCCCCGGTTGTTTGCGCTTTCGCACAAGCCTTTGAATGATCCTGTTCTCCCTGTCAATTAACCCCCGGCGAATCTGGACTTCTGCAGCCCAGCGTGCAAGCCAATAACCCCCAATTTGAAAATGTCTCGCTTTTGACGAAACAAGCCTTAATTTTCACCGACTTTTCAACCTTGCTGGTTTTTCCCAGCAAGCTTTGTCAATGATCCGGGCAATCCTTGCCCGGAGTCCCAAGTCATATTTTTCAGGCTTTCGCCTGCCTCTTCTGGTTTGCTTTCAGGGTTCCCCAACCCGTTTTGCAATCCGTCCGAGCGACTTAAGTGAGGGGAGAGATACCCTGTTTGTAATAAGTGTCAATACATGATTGAAACACTTTCAAAGTTTTGAAAATTTTTCAAAACAGGGTTTTTACCCTTAAAATTAAGGCTTTATTTTTGCTTTTTGATTTGTTCCCAATGACAATCACCGAAATTAATTGGTGAATGGCGTCAAATAATGAGATACCTTTGATATTTGTCTCAAAGAAAAATTCGTTCTTAATCAAGGTGTGGTCCATTTATCCAGGGAGATGCTTTTTTGACGACTTTGGAGATTCATCAGAAGGATGGCACGGTTTGGAGCATGGAATTTTCCAATGCCATGGAAATCGGAAGGCAACGCATTGGAGAACCAAACCCTATCCAGTTTGTCCATGGGACCGGCGAAAATGGCGTGGATCGCCTGATCATTGCCCCCATGTCAGAAGCTTCATTCAGCAGAAGGCAGATTTGCCTCGAGTTTGTCAACCCTCGGACACTCCGCCTTACAAACACATCCAAGAAACCCTGGCAACTTGATGTTGAAACCATTCTTGAACCAAACAAATCGATTGAACGCAATGTGCCCTTTTCTTTCGCGTTGCATAACCTTTTGTTCAAATTCCTTTCCAACTCCCAGGTCTTTCCGGTTGAGGAAGTCGAGATGTTTCAATCCATCTCCGATTCCGTCGGCAATGCCTCGAATTCTTCCATCCTTGAGCAATCCAGCAAATTGGCAAATGTTGCTGAAACCGAGTTCATTGATATCGTGAATTGGTTGCAGATGACCATGCATGTTCTTCAAGGAACTATTGGCAGCGAGGATTTTTTACAGCAGGCGGCGGTCACCCTGGTTGACATAGTTGGCTTGGAATCAGGCAGGGTTTTGCTTGGTGAACCGGGGAAGTTGAGGATTGCCGCGGTGCATCCGCCTGAATTTCTTGACATGAAAAATTGGGAACCCAACAAAAATATTGTCAAGCGCCTTTATGATTTAAAGAAAACCATCTGGCACACAGGCGAGGTCAAGGTGGGAAAAACCAATCTTGGGTCGATGGCGGTTGTCGCTGCTCCGATCGTCGATGCCAGCGGGAAGTTTCTGGGGGCGCTTTATGGTGAAAAATCACCAACCAAGATAGAGAAGCGTTCCGCGATTATTGAAGGCCTTTTGGTTGATATGCTTGCTTGCGGGTTATCCACCGGATTGGCCAGGCAAATTCATGAAAAGGAGGCTGTTCAGGCCCGTGTTCAATTTGAACAATTCTTCACACCTGAACTGGCAAGGCAACTTTCGCAGGATCCCACCCTGCTGATTGGCAGGGAGGCGGATGCCACGCTTTTATTTTGTGATTTGAGGGGTTTTAGTCGCATTAGTGAGAGGATAGGCCCGGAGGGATCCAACCGGCTTATGAGCGCCATATTTGATTCACTCTCCAAATGTGTTCAGGAACAATCAGGCGTGTTGGTTGATTATCTTGGGGATGGCATGCTTGCGATGTGGGGCGCGCCTGGCCATCAACCCGACCATGCAAGAAGGTGCGTCCTTGCAGCGCAAAAAATGCAGATGCAGATTCCCCTGATCAATGAGAAATGGAGCCGGGAAATTGGTGAAACCATAGCATTGGGAATTGGCATTAACTCTGGAAAGACCTGGGTGGGAAACACCGGGTCATCTATGAAATTCAAATATGGCCCGTTGGGACCCGCGGTGAACCTGGCAAGCAGGGTCGAGGGAATCACCAAATATCTTCGAAGTTATCTTCTCATAACAGGAGCAACCAAAAAGTTACTGGATGACGGTTTTGTCACCCGGAGGATTTGTAAAACCACCGTGGTGAATGTCGCGGAACCTGTTGACATTCATGAGGTTTTCATCGAGCCTAATGATCGTAACAAAAGGTTGAAGCAAGTTACGGAACAGGCGCTGATGGAACTTGAAAAAAACAACTTCAGGGAGGCTGCGAAGATTTCAGGCAATAGCCTTGCTGAGTTCCCAGATGATGGCCCGCTTATCCTGATTCTTCACAGGGCGGTTCAGCAATTGATAGACCCTTCAATTGTGTTTAATCCCGTGTGGCATCCTCCTGGGAAATAAAACTGACCGGGGTTGTCAGGATTGCAGGTTTTCAAGCATTTCTTTTCGGGATATGAGGCGCTGACCCCTGCATTCATCTATGTGGAGCGC
>SXGQ01135289.1_pt1 | contig 11726 bp, 9 predicted proteins | sample 3178371 | NCBI WGS metagenome assembly SXGQ01 (sample SAMN11356859, study PRJNA531348) | freshwater metagenome | isolation source: freshwater sample F1-20 | place: China: Fuxian Lake, Yuxi | collected 2017-12-25 | reverse complement strand
TTGCAAACAGAACGATTTTTCTCGGTCAATGGTAGCAATACTACTTTGGAGAGCAAAACTACCTTTTCGGTGATACCCATGGTGCCGATTGCATTGTTTTTAACCGTTCAATTTTAGGAAATGAGGGCCTTTCTTTTTCTCCTGCTACTATGTGGTTCAAATTTGATGGGACAATATGCAAATACGGGAACAGATTCCTCAGTAAGCGTGAAAACCATTGCTGTGGTGCCGAGACAGGCGGTTGGAACAACCAAGGGGGCCCCGATTCAATCGGCGCGTTTAAGGCAGCAGTTCATGGGATTTAATACTTCGTATTTGCTACAGCAAGTGTTGCCTTTCAATGCAATTCCGATACAGCAAAACATGTATGGGATCACGTATCGACGTTACAAAAGCAACCGAGGTTTGAGGATATCATTTGGTGCCAATATCTCTGAGTTGGAAGAAATTCAATGGTTGGGATTAAGGCTGGATAAGGAACGTCGCAAACAAGTGAATACACATTGGACCTATTTTTACGGCACCGGAGGTGGAATAGAGATTTTTCAGGACCCCGAGGTTATTGACTTTTTCTTTTCACCCGTTGAGGTGAATTTAGTAGGTCAAATGCATTTTGGTGTGGAATACCGTATTAATCAGGTCATGTCTTTGAGCATGGAAAGTCAGGGTATTATCAAATTGGGTTCCAGCAGTGCATTGGTTTTGCGCCCGCCCACGGTGATTACAGCCCATTTTTTGCTTGACTAGCGAGGGTAAACGATTAGCCAATTTGTGCTTGTGGTAGCACCCACAATGCCATATCCGTTGGGAATGTTGGTTTGAACGGGGCCGGGTAACTGAGTAATGGATTTTTGACTCCACAAATGCTCTGCCCGCGAATTGTAATATTGGTAGGTCGCAAAGGAAATATTTTCTAACGTTACCAAAACCGATAATGTTTTTTCAGCGGCGGTATTCTGAAATGGCAACAAATTATGAAATCGAAATGTTGATAGTACGCCGTTGAAAATTTCATCCGAGAATAGAATTTCTTGTTCTGTGTAGTTATTGAAATTATTCCGAACAAACGGGGTTTCGTTGCCGTCGATTTTCATGGTTTGCCATCCGATTGTACTGTCGATTTTTTGGCCACTGGAGCCAAAAATGTACTTCTTTATTTGTCGGGATGCCGACAATCTGTAGTAGTTTTCGTCAATGGCACTATCTCTGAACTGAAATGAAAACACTTGTGTCAGGCCAATGCCGGCGATGGCTTGTGTAAGCGTATCGGTTTTGGTGAGAACCACATTCGATGGCATTGCATCACTTACAATCAGGGTGTCCGTTGGAGAGAATAATCGGAAGTGGAAACTGTCTCTGGCTCTGACGGGGAAATTGTTGATCATAAAACTCCCTGGAGAAAGGTTCGAAGCAGCTGCACTCTGCGTTCCAGAAATTTCCAGTGTGATGTGGGCTTGGTTGGGTAAAACGAAGGGTTCGGAGATAGGTACAACCCTGGAGTACTTCACCAAATGTTGATTACCTGCTTCAATAATGCATTCAATTACAGGCCCTTCCGCCAATTCATCAGGTTGTGGAACAACAATTTCTCGACTGCACGAAGCCAACATCAACATGAATACGGTGAATCCTAATCGCATCTTTGTGCATTGCGATTTGCATGGTCCAGGATTCGTATGGTATGTTGTTCGGTGGATCAAAATGAAATTTGGTAATTGATGTGGGGTAAAATTGGCAACAATGATAGTTGTGTCAATCGTCTTTGACCTTGGCCGTCATACGCAAAAGTGATAAAAAATGGATTTTGTCGGTTGTAGACATTATAGATTCCAATCGACCAAGTTTCTGAAAATAGCTTATGCTTTACGTTGTATTGGGTTGAGATATCGAGTCGGTGATTGTCGCGCGTTCTGGCGTTGTTGCGATTTCCATAAATAAAAACTTCTGCATACGGATCTTGGGGCGTGGGTGATTGATAAACACCTATCGGCAGTGTGTAGGCAAAACCCGAATTATAGGTCCAACTGCCACTGATAATGATCTGTTGTGATAAGCGATATATTCCCACCAAATAGAAATTGTGGCGGCGGTCGTATCGCGAAGGAAATATTTTACCCTGGTTTAATTCGGCAAATTGGCGGTTATTGTAAATCAGAGAATAGCTGGCCCAACCGGTTAATTTCCCTGTTCTTTTTTCTATCAAACACTCTAGTCCCTCAGCTTCCCCAATCCCTTGCGCCACTGTTTTTTCCCAGTTCTGTGCGCTCGTGATGTAGGCAGCATTATCGCGGTATTCTAGCAAATTCATGAATTGTTTCTGAAAATACTCTACACTGTATTGGTATTTGGTTTTGGTAAGCGTAGTGCCAAAAGATAGTTGTTTGGCTTGTGCAGGCGCATATTGTGCATTCGATGGCACCCACAGATCGGATGGCAAACCCATGGTGAGATTGTTTAACTGGTGAAAGAATTGTACGTTCTGGGAGGCCGCGGCTTTCAACCATATTTGGGGGGCTAAGCGGTAGCGATAGTTCAAGCGTGGCTCCGGGCGGATATAAAACTGTTTGTCTTCTAATCCAAAGTAGGAAACCCGTGTGCCGAAGTCCAGAAAGCCCCATTTGGGGTGATGAAATTCAATGTTGGTGTAGGTAAAAATCTCAGGGGTGATAACTTTTTTATCGTTGTATTGGTAAGTCCTAGATACCGAATCAAATTGGGTTTCTAAGGTTCGGTCACCCGGAGTAAATGTGTGCTGAATGTAACCTCCGCCAATTTTAAGTCCGAGGTATCTATTCCATTGGATATCAAATTTGCCATCGGCCGAAACATCTCTCAATCCATTTTTTAAGTTGTAATTGGTGTAGTTGTCTTTGTTTTTTCCGGGATCTGTTTCATTGCGTAAACGGTAGTGAAAGTCATTGTGCTGGGTAAAGGAATAGTCGGTGTAATGGGCTTTGGCTGTGAAGCGAATCCGCCTATTGAAAAAGTATTGCCATTTTAAACTCCCCAATTGATTGCCCCAAAGGTTACCCTGCTCTCTCTTTTGGTAAATGCTAATTTCGTTAGCCTCTCCATAATCTTTGTCGATAAAAAATGCACGATCTCTTCCCGCGTATAATGTGAGCGATAGATTGCTTTTTTCGCTAAACCGGTGGTTAATTTTGGTGTTAAAATCCCAAAAATTGTAACGGTTGATGTTGTTGCTATCCTTGAAAACGGCATTGGCAATGGTTTGGGTGAGAAGATCAAAATTGGAACGGCGGAATGCCATGGCAATAGTGGTTCTTTTCTTCCACAGGGGGCCTTGTAGAAAGGTTTTACTGGTTAAGGCGCCCATGGTGACATTGCCAGACCATTGGTTTTCATTTCCATCCATGGATTGTACGGAAATGACACTGCTCAAGCGCCCCCCGTGTTCCGTTGAAAACGTGCCACGATTCATTTGGGCACTTTTTACAATATCACCATTGAAGATGCCAAAAACGCCGTACAAATGATACGCATTGAAAACGGGCACATCATCCAGCAGAACAAGGTTTTGATCGGCCGCACCACCCCTAACATATATGCCAAGCATCCCTTCAGAGCCGCTGACTACCCCTGGGTTCATGCTTAGCGCGCGCATGACATCCCCTTCACCAAGCAATGCGGGGATTTGCTGTAATTTGGCCGATGAAAGACAAATTTGATCAGATTGGCCGTGAATCACCGATAATCGATGTTGATTTTTGTTCGCGATGACCAAAGTGGCTTCAATACGCTCGATATGGGGCTGTAATTTGGCAGTGATGAAATAATCTCGCTGTCCGAAAAGGGTATCAAAATAGGGTTCGTAACCCGGGTAATAAACCGATAGTAACAGTGTATCAACGCGGGCATTGATGTTTTCTGGCAAAGCAATTTTGAACATCCCAAATTCATCCGTGTAAGTGTACTCTCTACACTGTGGAATTTGTACAATGGCCTTCACCAAACGCTCACCGGTAGGTGCTTGCAAAACGCGACCTGTGAGAAAGTACTGTCTTATGGGTTTGCTAGGCGCCCATTTCTTCAAGATGATGGTGGAATTGGATACTTGAAAATCGAGGCCGTTTTGTTGTAAAAAATCGCGCAGTGCTTTTTCTGCCTTGATGTTCTGATAATGGATATTGTGTTGTTTTGGCAGTGGCAATAATTGGGTATTGAAAGCAAAGTTGTAACCAGTTTGCTGTGTGAACAAGTCCAAAACGGCCGTGAATTGACTACCGTGATACTGGATGTTAACATACTGATTTAATACCGCTGATTGTGCACTCGTTGCCTTTGGTAAGATTCCAAATAACAGTAACAGACCAAAGATGCAATAGCGTTTCAATTGAATCAGCGAAAGGGCTACAAGGATTAATTTTGGTTTTTATCGGCGTAATCAAAAACCTTTTTTAGCAATTCATAGGTGCGTTGAATTGGGCCTTTACGCAGTGCTTTTTGTAGTTGATCTGTACCAACACCTACCCCTTTGATGAAGGCTTCTTTGAGTCCGGAGGCCGATTCATCCTGACTTAGCTTCTTTTGCATTGGAACGCTGGGTAAGTTGGTGGCTGCTGAGGTTAAATCAATGGCGGGTATTGTGGACAGCGTGCCACATGCTTGGAAGGATAATACCAAACCAGCGAGTGCTAAGTAGGTCAATTTCTGCATCATTCAAATATACATTTCTCGGTCATAAAGTTTGATTGGCGTGGATACAAAGGCCATGAAAGGGGAGAATTTTCCGTTGAATTCAGAAAAGTTGCTGCATATTTGAAGTTTAATCCATTTTTCTCAGCGATGTACGAGTTTCACGGCGATAAACGAAGGTATTTTGAGATGACCCACAAGGTTACTGTGGGACATATAATTCCCTTTTTGCAATCGAATTGGTCTTTCCCTACAGACATGAGGGTTTTGGAAATTGGTTGCGGTGAAGCGGGTGTTTTGAAGGCGTTTACCGATTTGGGTTTTCAGTGCACTGGTATCGAACTGGAAGAAAGTCGCTTAGAATTTGCACGAGAATTCATGCAAGCTGAATTGGTTGAGGGGAAAGTACAATTCTTGAACAAGGATATTTACGATGTGGTTCCGGAGACGGATTTGGGATCGCGGTTTGATTTGATTATTTTGAAAGATGTGATTGAACACATCCCTGATCAGGCGCGATTCATGCCACAATTGCATCGGTTTTTAAAGCCCGGCGGACGGGTATTTTTCGCATTTCCACCTTGGCAAATGCCTTACGGTGGTCACCAACAAGTCTTGCCTCAAAAGTGGGCTTCAAAAATGCCTTATTACCACTTGCTTCCAGGTGGATTGTATCCGGCGGTATTGAAGGCACTGGGTGTTCAGCCCAATGGCATTAGGACCATGGAGGAGATTCGAAGCACAGGAATTAGCATTGAGCGATTTTTACGCATTTGTCATAAATCCCAGTTCGGCATTGCTGGAAAGAAATTTTACTTATTCAACCCCATTTATGAGTACAAATTTGGGATAAAACCCAGGACACAATTGGGGGTAATTGGCGCGATTCCCGTATTGCGAAATTTCGTAACAATGGGCGTTTATTACCTTACAGAATCACGGAAATAAGCCTCGAAAAAGTAGTCTAAATCCCTCTGTCAGTTGGGATTTACGCAGTTGATGGGTCTAATTTTAGGAAAACCAAGGTTTACCCCTTAAATTTGTGTAAAACTGCATTCATGAAACACTTGAAAATAACTTTGTTTGCCATCGTTGCAATGGGCTCGGTTGCTACAGCCAGTGCTCAAGCAAAGAAGAAGTTTAAGGGCAAGCCCATTGAAGCAGGATTCACTATGGGTGGCTCTAACTATTTCGGCGATTTGTCGAAGACGGTGGCGATTGGCGAAACGCACCTAATGGGTGGTTTGATTTGCCGTTTCCAATACAATGATTTTTTAACCTTACGAGGGAATGCGGTTTATGGTGCAATTAGTGGCGATGATAAGAATTTCAAAGACGACGTTGCATTCACACACAAAGACGCAGCCGATAACCCAATCGAAATAACCAGGGGTCAGCGAAACTTGAACTTCCGCAGCGACATCGTGGAGTTTAGTGCCATCGGAGAGTGGAACCTATTGGGATATGAGGAGTCTACCCGTACTCGTCCTTACACTCCTTTCCTGTTTGCCGGAATTGGCGTTTACAAATTCAATCCAAAGTCGCAGTTCTCCTACATGGATGGTTTGCGTGATGCTACAGGCGCATTGATTCACAATGCACAACTTCAACAGTTTGATGGGCAGTGGATTGAGTTACAGACGTTGAGTACAGAAGGACAAGAAACCACAAAATTCAATGATCGCAAGCGATACAACCTTACCCAGGTTTCTATTCCTTTGGGTGTAGGATTCAAACAGCAGGTTGATGACTATTGGGCCTACGGCATTGAGTTTGGCGTGCGCAAAACATTTACGGATTATTTGGATGATGTGAGCCTTGATTATGTGGATGATCAAATTGTGGGCGGTGCAAATGGATACTTGGCAGCGGCGATGAAGGATAGAAGTTCCGAACTCATCAATCCCAATACAGGTCTTCCCTACGAACGTTTTTACATGGGAAATCCCAGAGGATCCATGAAGGGCAGCGATTACTATATGTTCCTGAACTTTACCCTTACCCGCAAAATCATGGGTGGTAAGACGGTTTGTTTCCAATTCTAATTTTGAGAAAATTCGGCAGTGTTTTTTTGGCCATTGCGATGGTTGTTTTACCGTCGACCTTGTTCGCACAGAAGTATTTTTCTGGTCGCAATGAGTGGGGCTTCGCTGTGGGAATGAGTAACTATTATGGTGATTTTAGTAAAGGTCTAAATACCAAGCATTTCAAGCCGTCTGGTGCACTGTATCAGAAACACAATTTCAGCAGTTACTTTGGGTTGCGAAACCAACTTTCGTATCTTCAAATACAGGGAACCTCCAACGATATTGCGGGGTTACAATTTCAAAACATCAACTTTCAAACCAAGGTGATTGAGGCGGCGAGCATGATGGAATTCAATTTTCATCCGTTTGGTACGAACATCAACGACGGTATCGCCACGCCCTATTTTTTATTGGGTTTGGGTGGATTTTGGTTTGATCCCTATCGCTTGGACAAAGAGGAGGTGAATGTAAGAGATCTTCGAACAGAACAGCAGGCGAAGCGCTACAGCCAAATTCAGCCTTCAATTCCCATTGGCTTTGGCATCAAGACCATGGCGAGCAACCGTCAGCATGCCGGGGGTTGGATCGTAGGCATGGAGGTTCTGTTCCGAAAAACGTTTACCGATTACCTCGATGACACCTATAAATCATACGGAGATTATAAAACCATCAAAGAACAGCAAGGTGTGGGTGCGGCAGATTGGGCACACGCTCAAACCCTTACGGGGGGTAATATTGTGCCGCAAGGAACGATGCGTGGGGATACTCACCTAAAAGATTGGTATTATTTTGCGGGTTTAACCTTCTCGTATAGGTTTACTCCGCAAGTTTGTCGGTAAATTTGCAAGGCTTTGTCAGATAGAATTTCCCAATATCAAATTGACCCTCAACGGATACCCCAACACGTAGCCATCATCATGGATGGAAATGGGCGGTGGGCAAAGCAAAAGGGTCACATGCGTATTTTCGGACATCGCAGTGGTGTAAAAGCGGTAAGGGCCGCCATAGAAGCAGGCGCGGAAGTGGGTGTGAAGTATTTGACGATGTATGCCTTTTCAACTGAAAATTGGACGCGTCCGCAACAGGAGGTCAGCGCATTGATGGAGCTGTTGGTTAGTACCATTGAGGATGAGTTGCCCACGTTGATGAAAAACGGTATTCGGTTGGAAACCATTGGAAACATTGAGCAATTGCCACAAAAATGCCAAGATCAATTGAGAAAAACCAAGGCGAAAACTGCCGAAAATGATCGACTTACTTTGGTATTGGCACTCAGCTACAGCGGTCGGTGGGATATCATCCAAGCGGTGAAAAAAGTAGCGAAAGCGGTGGAAGAGGGTACCCTTAAAGCAGACGAAATCGATGAGCAATCGTTGAATAAAGCACTCAGCACTGCAGATTATCCCCACCCAGATTTGTTGATCCGTAGTAGTGGAGAGCAGCGAATTAGCAATTTCTTGATGTGGGAAATCGCCTATAGTGAATTGTATTTCACGCCAGTACTTTGGCCCGACTTCACCAAGGACGATTTTTATCGCGCTATCGTCGATTATCAAGCCAGGGAGCGCAGATTTGGAAAAACTAGTGAGCAAATTGCATAGAAATTGAAAAAATTTATTCTCATAGCATTGGCCACTTGGCTTATTGAAGGTTTGTTTGCTCAGGGCTCAACCTCTGACAGTTTTTATCGCCAAGCCCCCATGGTCAACTACGATTTTGTGGAGCCTGCCGAATATACAATCAAGAATATCCTCGTCTCTGAAGTGAACGGAAAACCTGTTTTGAAGTCGCAAGTGATTTTTTACTCAGGGCTCTCGATTGGACAAAAAATCAAAGTTCCGGGCAGGGAGATTTCGAAGGCCATTGAGAATCTTTGGAAACAAGAGTATTTCAGCGATGTTCAGGTATATTTTCAGCCCACAGATGACGGTCAGGTGGTTGTGCAATTCCGTGTGCAAGAACAGCCACGACTCAATGGCCACAAATTTTTGGGATTAACGAATTCACAGGCGAAAACGCTCAAGGAGGAGGTAGGACTGAGTAAGGGCATGTACATCACGCCGAATTTGATCAATATCAGCAAGGAAAAGGTTGTCAAATACTATCAAGCGAAAGGGTATTACAATGTATCCGTAAATATCAGGCGATCGCAGGCTACGAAGCGAAATGCCAATGACAGTTTGATCGTTCTCCAAGGATACGAGAATTTTGATTTTGACATTACCAAAGGCGCCAAGGTTAAAGTCCAGAAGTTTGTTTTTTATGGCAATAACGAGCTTGCGGACGAAGAATTGCGAGCCAGTATCAAGAAAATCAAAGGCAAAGAGAAGAAATGGCAGATTTGGGTTAAGTCAAAATACATTGAGACAGAATTTGATGCCGAGCGTCAAAACATCATAGACAAATACCTGAGTAAGGGTTATCGCGATGCGAGAATTCTCTCCGACAGTGTTGTATTGATTTCAGAGAATCGTGTTGAAGTGCATATTCGTTTGTTTGAAGGGCAGCAGTATCGTTACAGGAACATTACTTGGAAGGGCAACCTGAAATTCAGAAACGGTACGCTGGATACCATATTGGGCATCAAGCGGGGCGATTTATTCAATCAATCTTTGTTGAGAGAGCGTTTGTTTGAGAATCCGGGAGGGTTTGATGTTCAAACTTTGTACATGGATGATGGATACCTGTTTTTTAACATGATGCCTGTTGAGGTAGGTGTGATGAACGACAGCATCGACATGGAAATTCGCATCAGTGAAGGCACCAGGGCCACCATTGGCAGCGTTCGATGGAATGGCAATACCAAGACATCTGACCGTGTGATTCAGCGGGAAATTCGCACGAAGCCGGGCGATGTTTTCTCCAAGAGCGATATTCAGCGTACTATGCGCGATTTGGGTGCTTTGGGATTGTTTGATCCAGAACAACTGGGCGTAAATCCAAAACCAAACCCTGAGGATGGTACCGTTGATATAGATTATACTTTGGCGGAAAAACCCTCGGATCAAATTGAATTAAGTGGTGGTTGGGGCGGCAACGGTTTCAGTCGGACGCCCACATTGATTGGAACGGCGGGTATTCAGTTGAACAACTTTAGTCGTAAAAAATTGTTTCATCCCGAACAATGGAGTCCGGTTCCCACAGGCGATGGACAAAAATTGAGTTTGCGCGCACAGAGCAATGGCGCGAATTATCAGGGCTATACTTTCTCGTTTACAGAACCTTGGTTCGGTGGAAAGAAGCCAAACTCTTTGAGCTTAAGCATATTTCATACGGTAAACAGTTTTGATTTCCGACAGAAAACGGATCCGTTGCGACAGGTTTTCATGAATACAGGGTTTTCTGTGATGTATGGTGCGCGATTGAAATGGCCTGATGACTTTTTCAATTTGCAGTACGGATTTTCTTTCAATCAGTATCGAATGAAGAATATGGATGGTGGTTTTTATGGATTCCCCAAAGGATTCAATGGCATCAGCTATAACCCATCGTTCCAAGTGAATGTGACCAGAAGTTCGGTGAGCGATCCAACCTACCCCACTTCCGGTAGTACATTTACATTCCAAGTGCAGGCTACCCCTCCAATCTCATTGCTGTCGAACAGAAACTACAGCGAAATGAGTCTAAATGAGAAATACAAGTGGGCAGAATTCCACAAGTGGAAATTGGATGCGGAGTGGTACACGCCCATTTTTAAGAAAACCGTTTTGATGGCCAAAGCGCGTTTGGGTTATTTGGGCTATTACAACAAGGATTTGGGTCTGACCTTCTTTGAGCGGTTCCAAGTGGGTGGTGCGGGTATTTTTGGTTTCAATATTGCGGCAACAGAGATCATTTCTCAGCGTGGATATGACAACTACACCATTTCATCAACCGCGATGGGTGCGCAAGCGGGTGCTCCGATTTTTAACAAATTCACTGTTGAGTTGCGTCAGGCTATTACGACGGGTCAGGCAGCCACAGTGTATGTTTTGGGATTTGCGGAAGCGGGTGATGCATGGTCGAGCATGGATAAGTACAATCCGTTCCAACTAAAGCGTGCTGCGGGTGTAGGTATTCGTTTGTTCATGCCAATGTTTGGGTTGATTGGTTTGGATTGGGCGTATGGATTTGATTACAAGCAAGTACCTGCAAGTGGTAAGCCAACGCAGGTTCACTTTTTTATTGGACAGCAGTTTTAAGGATCCCGAGATTCCATTTGCGGCAACTGACCGTATCCACGGATTCAATGGTTATAAATCGAAGCGAATACCTTGTGCCAATGGCAATGACTTGCCATAGTTGATGGTATTGGTTTGTCTGCGCATGTATGCTTTCCAAGCATCGGAACCGCTCTCACGTCCGCCACCCGTCTCTTTTTCCCCACCGAAGGCACCACCAATTTCAGCACCGGATGTGCCGATGTTTACGTTGGCAATACCACAATCCGAACCCCAAGCGCTTAGGAATTGCTCCGCTTCTTGGAGGTTGTTTGTGAAAATGGCACTCGACAGACCTTGTTTGACATCGTTTTGCATGTGAATGGCTTCGTCGATATGGCTATAAGACATCAAATAGAGAATGGGCGCAAAGGTTTCTTCTTGTACGATGTGGAAGTGATTTTTCGCCTCGCAAATCGTAGGCTTAACATAACAGCCACTTGCGTATTGATCGCCCTTTAAAACTTCGGCACCACAAAGTACTTTTCCACCTTCGACGTTGAGTTTCTCGATGGCATTGAGGTACGCATTTACTGCATCCTGATCAATCAATGGACCAACATGGTTGTTTTCATCCAATGGATTGCCGATGCGCAATTGTCCGTATACTGAAACCAATTTGGTTTTCACGGTTTCGTAGATGCTGTCGTGAACGATGAGTCTTCGCGTGGTTGTGCATCGCTGTCCAGCTGTGCCCACCGCCCCAAACACGATGGCCACCATGGCCATTTCGAGGTTGGCCTCTGGGGTAAGTATGATGGCGTTGTTGCCGCCGAGTTCGAGGATGGATTTGCCCAGTCTTTGCCCAACCACTTCCGCTACGCGTTTGCCCATTCGGGTACTT
>SXGQ01667313.1_pt1 | contig 11727 bp, 13 predicted proteins | sample 3178371 | NCBI WGS metagenome assembly SXGQ01 (sample SAMN11356859, study PRJNA531348) | freshwater metagenome | isolation source: freshwater sample F1-20 | place: China: Fuxian Lake, Yuxi | collected 2017-12-25 | reverse complement strand
GGATTCTTAGTAATCACTTTAGGTGCATTCGGAATCGCTTCGGTAGATAAATACATAAACCGAAAGTCAGAGCACGATAAAGCTAAATTGGAAGCTGAAACCGAAGAAGGATAGTAAATACATCCTTTAACTGTTACCGCCGATCAACGAGAAGGCATTGAGCGGAGTCGGCTCGGTCGGGACACCAACGATGACCATTACGCCGTTCAGCCCCAGCAGCGAGAGGTATGTGTTGTAGTCGTGGTTTGCCGAGATAGTGTCGAGGATAAAGTCGAAGCTTCCAGCCGTTGCAGTTCGGGCCTCGTCGTCGCGAATATTTACGAAGTTATGCGCGCCGAGTTTCTTTGCGTCCTCTTCTTTTGAAGGCGATGTACTGAGCACAGTGACTTCGGCTCCCATCGCGACGGTGAGCTTTACGCCCATGTGGCCCAGCCCGCCGAGGCCCGCAACGGCGACCTTCTTGCCCGGGCCGACGCTCCATTTTTTGAGCGGTGAATATGTGGTGATGCCAGCGCAAAGAAGCGGAGCGACGCCGGGCAGGTCCGCCTCAGGTGCGTTAACATTCAGGGCGTAAGCTTCATCGATAACGTAGTGTTTCGAATAGCCGCCAAAGGTCGGTGTCTGACGATCCATCTCGGTGCTGTTGTAGGTCTGTGCCGAACCCTTGATGCAGTATTGCTCGACCCCGCCGTGGCAGGCCCCGCACTCGCGGCACGAATCGACAAAACAGCCGATGCCGGCGAAGTCGCCTTCCTTGAATTTGGTCACCTCGCTGCCGACCTTGGTCACGCGTCCGACGATCTCGTGGCCCGGAACAATCGGGTAAAGCGACGGGATAAGCGGTTCCCATTCGGCGCGTGCCTGATGGATGTCCGAGTGGCAAATGCCGGCGTAGAGAATGTTGATAAGAATATCCTTCGGGCCGACCTCGCGGCGTTGAAATTCGAACGGTTCAAACGTGGCCTCGGGGCCGGAAACTGCGAAACCGCGTGTCGCGATCCCTTCTGTTGCTGGTGCTGTCATTTTTGTTCTCCCTTATAGTAATTTTGCCCATGAAATACCCGAAGGTTTGAAGCCGGGAAGCGACCTTCGCCATCTCATATCGTTCTTAAATCGTGCGGACAACCATTATTCAATCGTCGCGATGACCTTTAGTTCAATCGCGATCGGTGTCGGCAGCGAGCTTATCTCGACGGTCGTCCGGCATGGACGGTTCTCGGCGAAATATTCGGCATAGACCTTATTATACACGGCGAAGTCAGCTTTCATGTTGGTGAGAAAGACCGTGACGTCCACGATGTTGTCCCACGATGAGCCGGCGTCCTCAAGAATGTAGCGAACGTTTTGGAAAACGGAGCGGCACTGCGTCTCGATGTCGTAGGAGACGATCTCACCGGCTTCGTTCAGTTCAACTCCGGGTATCTTTTTCTCACCGCGAGTCCGCGGCCCGACTCCCGAAAGAAAGAGGAGGTTCCCGACGCGGCGTGCGTGCGGATAAAGCCCGACCGGCTCCGGTGCCCGGGAAGATTCAACGGCAGATCGTTCGCTCATAGGCGGATTGTATCGCAGTTTGCTGGCAGCGGGAACTGTCGGTGCCATCTCCATTCAATTGGCATTCACAGCTAAAACGCGTCAAAATCCCCATATGGAAAGAATCATCCTTGAGATCGTTCTCATCGGTGCGCTGATCATAATTAATGGGCTCTTTTCGATGACTGAGCTCGCAGTCGTTTCCGCAAGGCGGATGCGGCTACAATCGGCGGCGGAGGGCGGAAGCAAAGGAGCTGCGGCGGCGATCGAACTTCAGGAGCGGCCTGAGCGTTTTCTTTCGGCGGTGCAGATCGGCATTACGCTGGTCGGCATTCTTTCGGGTGCATTTGGAGGAGCCTTGCTTTCGCAGGAGGTCGCCGCTCTTGTAGCCACCGTTCCCTTGCTTGAGCCTTACGCATCGACGATAGGGTTCGGGGTCGTGATCCTGATCATTACCTATTTTACGCTGGTAGTAGGCGAACTCGTTCCAAAGAACATTGCACTTAATCTTCCAGAGGCTGTAGCAACCTTTTTCTCACGGCCGATGCGGTTCATCTCAAAGCTGACGGCTCCGGTCGTTTGGCTCCTCAGTCGCTCTACGCGGCTGATCCTCGGGCTTTTTCGCATTTCGGAAGCTTCGGAAAGCGTTATGACCGAGGAGGAGATCAAGGCCCACATCGCACAAGGAGCAGAGATAGGCGTCTTTCACTCGAGCGAGAAGGAGTTGATCGATAGCGTACTTCGGCTCGACGACCTGCGGGCGACCGCCCTGATGACATCGCGGGTGAAGATCGAGTGGATAAACCTGGATGATGATCCCGAAGCGAATATGAAGCGATTGGCTGGAAGCACCTATTCAAGGCTGCCGGCCGGCCACGGAACGCTCGACGAACTTGCCGGTGTGATCGAGAAGCGAGACGTGCTAGTGCAGCTTTTGGAAGATCGCGAGGTCGATCTTTCGGTTGCACTTCGGGAACCGACGTTCATCCCGGAGACCGTTACGGCCCTTGAACTGCTTGGGGTTTTTAAGAACACGGCATCGGACATGGCGTTCATCGTTGATGAATTCGGTTCGATCGAAGGCTTGGTCACATTGAAAGATGTGCTCGAAGAGATCGTCGGCGACTTTCCGGTCGGTGGGGTCGAACACGGAAACGTCGTCGTCCGCGAAGATGGTTCGCTTCTGATCGATGGAAGTATGCCGATTGATGAGTTTCTCGAAGCAATCGGCATCAAAGGCCACCCCGCCGGCGAACGCGGAATGTACCAGACTCTCGCGGGATTTGTGCTGACCCGGCTCGAACGTCTCCCGCACGAAGGCGACCACTTCGAATGGAACGGCCGCCGCTTTGAGGTAATGGACATGGACGGCCGCCGAGTGGACAAGGTGCTTGTGTCCGACGTCCCTGCTGACTAGGCGCGACGGTTAAAGCAACTAGAACCATATTGGTCATTATTGAAAGTTTATGCAAAGTTTTGCATGTGAAAGGCCCAACAACTAAGAGGCTCCTGAATCAGCTTTGCGGAATCCTATTTCCTGCTACGCGATCGGTATCGATCCGCGTCTCTTTTTCCCGAATCTCATAGGTAAATTTAACGACCGTTAAATGCCAGAGCGTTAAGGTTTGCTCGGCTCGCAGGTGTCCATTCTTCGGAATTACCGAAAGACGGTCGCGGAAGGAACGTATGAACTGCGCCCAATGGTTTCCTTTCGAATCAATCAAAAGAAAGTAAAAACCAGCGTCGCCAAATCGTTTTCCGGACGACTCCAGGATAAGTTCACCATTTTCACCGATTCGAGGTGACAGGATGACAGTCGCGTTGCCGTTTGGCAATGGGAATACGGCCTTGATACAAACCTTTCCTGATGGCAATCGGCACGTGCCGTAGGCGCCTGCATAAACGGTTTGACCCGTTGTTTCAGAGGTCCTTAACCAAATAGTATATTTCACACTTTGCGAGAGCGGGTCGATGAGTGTAATTATCTCGCTCGCAATCGTTCCAGCCTTATTTCCATCCTTAGTTGGAATGTTCAATTGATCTAATCTGCTGCTGAATAGCCAGTTTAGCAAGATCCCAAAAGGCCTGAAGAACGGATTCCACTTGACGCTCAGATTCAGCTCATAGTCTGCGGTGTTTGTGTAAAATCGGGCAACGTGTGGTGATAAAGCAGCTGCCTCTTGGGGAGAAAGATCAAGGGCTTCGGTCGCCGGAATTAGCCCGCTACTTCTGTTTTCTCTTTCGATTATCAGACCTTCTGCTTCTGCCAGTTTCGTTACGAAATCGATCCCAGTTCCTTTTAGGCTGCCGAACGGGCCGATCAGCCACGGATGATCTTTCGGCTCTAAACGTCGGCCCCAAAGAATTACCCATTGCTGAGTAAACCAGTCTTGAAATCTTTGCAATGGATACGCAAGAGCCATTCAATATGTTTTTGCAAGGTCGGGAATGAAGTTGGTGCGACCGTTCCATTCGCCTGCTTCCGAAATCGGCCTAAACCGCAGTGTCGTGAATTCAAAATGAAAGTCTTGTCGCTCCCTTTCCCTCATCGCATTCACGTGTCGCTTTGGATCATGCACCGGACTGCGTCCAAAAACCATGTCGACCATTTCCTTTTGTGACCTCCAGATCGAGAAGGTTGAGACTGTCCGCGGAAATCTGATCGATGCAAGGGAAAGCGTCGTTGCCGGGTGGTCGCGAACTAATTTTTCCACTGGACGGCCCCAATGTAGGAATCTTGGTACCTGCAACAATTTCATACGAGCAAGCGTTACCGCAACTACAGGATCATCGGGCGGATGAATTTCTGCGGTCTCTTTGGGGATCTCAAACTCAGAGATCGTGCCCCATTGCCGCATGAATTCCAACCGCGTGTGCCAACCACTCGCGAGTATTTTTCCAATCTTCGTTCGGCTCAAAAAGTGGTCAATTGCTGATTCTTCATTCCATTGGGCAAACATCACAAGTTGTGAAGGAAGAACTCGAGACGGAGAAAACAGAGCTGAGCCCAACGTCATTGCGGACATCCATTCAGCGTGTATCAGGCCCGGAATGGTTATGACTTTTGGAGGTAAAGCGATCGCCCTTAAGGCAGAAACTGTGGAAGTTCTGACCAGATGGTAGGAAAATATGCTCATATTGCGTGAGACGATGCTGCGTAAAAGTTTACATTTTCACACAGATATTCTTCTCTTCCGTAAAGAACTTCAACGCTTCGAAGCCTCCTTCGCGGCCGATGCCGCTATCTTTTACGCCGCCGAAGGGCGTGCGGAGGTCGCGGAGCATCCAGCAATTTACCCAGACGATTCCGGATTCGAGTTTAGCTGAGATGCGGTGTGCACGGGAGAGGTTTTCGGTCCAGAGCGTTGCGGCGAGCCCGTAGCGGACGCTATTGGCATAGCCGAGAACTTCGTCTTCGTTGTCGAACGGCATAATCGTCACGACCGGGCCGAAGATCTCTTCCTGATTCGTGCGGCAATTGTGCGAGAGCCCCTCGATGACGGTCGGCTCGATGAAATGGCCGTTTTTGCATCGATCCGAATTCACGCGGAACCCAGTCGCTATCGCTCCCGGTTCTGACTCGTCTCCGGTTCTTTGCGTCTCTGCGGTTACGGCTTTCCCACCGCACAGGATCGTCCCGCCTTCGGTATTGGCGAGGTCGATGTAGGAGAGGATCTTCTCGAAATGCTGTTTTGAGACGATGGCTCCGACCTCGGTTGCGGGGTCGTTCGGGTCGCCGACCTTTAGTGCGGATACGCGTTCGACGAAGTCACGCTTGAACTGCTCATAAAGCGGGCGTTCGACAAAGATCCGCGAGCCGCAGAGGCAGATCTCGCCTTGATTTGAGAATGACGAGCGGACGGTCGTCGCCAGCATCTCGTCGTAGTTGCAGTCGGCGAAAATGATGTTTGGGTTCTTGCCGCCGAGCTCGAGCGAGAGCTTTTTGAACATCGGTGCGGCAGTGCGGGCGATCTCTTCGCCGGTCTTTGTGCCGCCAGTGAATGAGATTGCCTTGATGTCTTGGTGTGCGACGATGGCCGAGCCGACCTTCGGCCCCGTGCCGTGCACAATGTTCAAAACGCCCGGAGGCAAGCCCGCTTCGATGCAGATCTTAGAGAGCAGGTAAGCCGTCATCGGTGTGACTTCGCTCGGCTTTGCGACGACCGTGCAGCCCGCCGCGATCGCCGGTGCGATCTTCCAGGTAAAAAGATAGAGCGGCAGATTCCACGGCGAAATGCAGCCCGCGACGCCGACCGGTTGCCGTAGAGTGTAATTTATCGCATGTACGCCGCCGGCGCCGAAGGTCTCGTGCGATTCGTTAGCGACGTGCATCGCTGCCGTCGCGTAAAAGCGAAAGTTGGCGGCGGCCCGCGGGATATCAACGCTGCGGGCGAGCGAGACGGGTTTGCCGTTGTCTTCGGATTCGGCGAGGGCGAGCGGTTCAAGGTCGCGTTCGATAAGCGAAACCAGCCGCATCAATATTCCAAATCTTTCCTCGGGAGGTGTCGTGGACCACGCTGGAAAAGCGGCCTTGGCGGCATCCGCGGCCAGGTTCACATCTCGCTCGTCGGAATCCGGTATCAGCGAATAGGCCTCGCCCGTAGCGGGCTCGATATTGTCAAAGTATTCGCCCGAAGCCGGTGAGACCATCGCGCCGCCGATGTAGTTTTCGATCTTTTGCATCTCGTTTTCGAACAGCTCTCAGCAATTAGCTGTCAGCTTTCAGCCAAGCGGTTTTTATCTTAATTTGCCATACTTTCGCATTATTTCACTAAGCTTTTCGATTGGCAGAGCCTCGACGGTGCGGCCGTTGCCGGTGACGGTCGTGGCTTTGAGCAGGGAATTGATGATCGCTTCTTCGGTGGCCTCGATGACGGCCTGAAAGAGCGGAGACATCGCGTCGTTGCCGAGAACTGAGATGTTGCGGACGCGTTCATCGGCGTCGATGCGGTTGGCGGTTGAGAACGCGATGGCGTAATCGCCGCTACCGTTGGTCATCGAGGCTCCTGTGCGGCCAAGGCCGACCATTGAACGAGAAGCGAGGCGGCTCAACTGGCGGTGGTCGAGCGGGGCGTCGGTGGCGATGACGATGATGATCGAGCCATCAGCCGATGGGTCCGATGCAGAGGCCCCACCGTGAGGGAGGGCTTGAGTGCGAATCGTGGAGTTAAGCCCTTGCTCACGCGCGGGCTTCTGCAATTCGGGCCTCTGCATTGAAACGGCATTCTTCAGATAATGCTGCCCGAGTTCTTTGCCAACGGGGATTCCGTCTATGGTCAGAACGCCGCCGAAGTTTGATTGCACGAGCACGCCGAGCGTATAGCCGCCGAGCGATGCGGGAAGTTTGCGAGAGGCAGTTCCAATGCCGCCTTTCCAGCCGAAAGCGACCGTTCCTGTTCCGGCGCCGACGGAGCCTTCTTCGACCGCTCCGCCTTTCGCATTCTTGATCGCACTAAAAACATCGTCGCGGGTAATGTGCCGTCCGCGGCCGTCATTTAGCCCGCCGTCGTTCGTTTCGGCGACGAGCGGATTTATCGACCGAACCTGTTCATTGCCCGGCAGAGCGAGCATATAGTCCATCAGGAAATCAGCGGTTTTCGGGACGCTCAGCGTGGAGGTCAAAAGTATTGGCGTTTCGATCTCGCCGAGTTCATTCACTTGCGTCGAACCGGCGAGTTTGCCGAAACCGTTGCCGACAAATACGGCACCGGGCACCTTTTCCCTGAACAGATTTCCGTTGTGCGGAAGGATCGCAGTAACGCCGGTGCGGATGTTGTCACCGCGGACGATGGTCGTCTGCCCGACACCGACACCGGCCACATCCGTGATCGAATTAAGCTGCCCGGTCGGCAAAATGCCGATCTTGATGCCAAGATCGCGTGCTCGCGGACGGGTTTCCGAGGCACTCTGAGCCAAACCGCCCGCTACCAGGCAAAAAATAAGGCCAATGACATGAAAATTACGGCAAACATTAGGTTTCATAGGGCTCTCGCAGCACTTTCCCAAACGATTTTCACTAAAATGTTGCTGAACATTTGTCCCAAGATGCCGAACATTTGTCCTACATTGCCGAACATTTGTCTCACGATGGAGAACATTTCTCTCATGTTGCCGAACATTTGTCCTACATTGCCGAACATTTGCCTCATGTTGCCGAATATTTGTCTCACGATGGCGAACATTTCTCTCATGTTGCTGAACATTTGTCCTATGTTGCCGAACATTTTCGACTAGACCTTTGCGTAGGTAAGGCCGGTTTGGCCTTGATACTTGCCGCCGCGGTCGCTGTATGAAACGGCGCAGTCCTCGTCGGATTCGAAGAAAAGGATCTGCCCGATGCCTTCGTTTACGTAAACGCGGAGCGGCAGGTTTGCCAGATTCGCGATCTCCACGACCAGGCGGCCGGTCCAGCCGGCTTCGAGCGGCGTTGTGTTAACAAGCAGCCCGGCACGAGCGTAGGTCGATTTGCCGAGAGCGACGCCGGTCACGTTGCGCGGCATCTTAAAGGTCTCGACCGTAACGCCGAGTCCGTAATGATGCGGCGGCAGAAGGTAATACTTCGATCCGTCCTCGGCCGTTTGAAGCTCGGGCTCGACGAGCGAATATTGGTCGTTGAACCGCTTCGGGTCGATCTCCTTGGCGTGGACGGACGAGAAGATCTTGAAGCCGTCATCGGCGAGCCGCATATCGTAGCCGTAGCTCGAAGTGCCGGCGGAGATGATCCTTTTGCCGTCAACTTCACGGACAAGTTCGGGCAGAAAGGGCGTGATCATTTCGTGCTCCGCGGCCATCTTCCGGAGCCAGATGTCAGATTTTATGGACATAAAAATAGTGATAACGACGATTACGTTATCACTATTTCTTTTGATACTTAAATTGGGCTTTCGTTAGGACGGTTTATTCATTTCACTTATTTTGAGCGTGCCATCGCCGACGGTGAACTTCAGCGGAATCGTGCCGGAGCCGGCGGTTGCGACGACCGAGCGTTCGGTGAATTGGGCGTTGCGGTTGCGAGGCTTAAAGCCCTCGTAGCCATTTTCGATGCTGCCGGTGCGGAGTACGGAGCCGTCGAATTGCGCGTTCAGCCCTGCGGGAAGTTTGAGGTCGATCGTTCCGCTCGCGACCGAAACATCGGCAAATCGCCCACGCCAGCTTCGGCTCGGAATTGTGATATCGAGCGTGCCCGTACCGAAAGTCGCTTGAATTCCGCCACCGACGAGGTCGATCTTCGCATCGGCTTCGATGTAATTGACGCGCAGCATTCCGTCGATGCCGAAGATGTGCAAAGCACCTTTTCCGCCGTTTACCACGATGTCAGAATACTTCGGAACGCGGACCACATAATCGATCCGAACCGGCATTTCGTAAAGCTCTTTCGGAAATTTCTTATCGACCTTGCGGATCGCCTTTTTGTCGTGCGGCCCGACGGAGGTGATGCCGGTCCGCCCGAGTGTTTCCTGCAGGACGAAGCCGGTCACTTTGCCGATACGATCAAGCCCGGCCTCGGTCGGTGCCTGTATCTCGATCTGCGCTTCGATCTCGACCTCGCGGTTCGACCAGCCTTCAACGCGGATAGAGCCCATCGGAGCCCCGGTGATCTCGATCGTGCCGCCAACGCCAAAGTCGAAGCGGTCGTTTTTAAAGATGGTCCGCTTCAAGAGCTGTGCATCGGCTGCGGAGGCAAAGAATGCGAGAAGAAGTGCGGTGATCGCTATGTGTTTGATTTTCATTGTGGTTTAAGGCGGGCTAGAGGAGCGGCCTCTCCTATCTTAATCGCTCCGGCCGGTGAAAAGCAATGTTTTTTTCCCGGCGTTATCGGCTGATGAAGGCGATATTGCCCCGTTGATTGGTTACAGATATAGTCGCGCTTCCGTCGCCGACCCGGCCGATCACGCGGCGGCCGTCGCCGGCATAGTTCATATTCGTGTTGGCCAGCGAACCGAGAGAGATGTTGCGTGTTGAGGGAGCGGTCGCGACCAGCTTGAACGATGAATTGAAGGGAATGCGAAGATTGATATTGCCGCGAACTGACTGAAACCGGTAACTCCCGCCCGATGCGATGGCTCCGTCGTAAAAGATATCGCCGATGCCGTTCTGGGCCGAGACAGCCCGAGCACCGATGTTGGTCAGCGTAATATCGCCCTCGCTGGTGATGTGCGCCCGAAGCAGGCCGCCGCGGATATTCGAGACGACCAGGTTGCCGACGAGCGTTTCGATATCAACGCTCGATGTGAACGGAACACGAACGGTGAAGTTCACGCTCCCGACCTCGCCGCGGCCCTGATTATCTTTGACCAGATTGATGTAGATCGTGCCGTTGGCGACCCGCGGTTCGATGGCCGCGACCGGGGCTTCGAGAAACGCAGAAACGTTGACCTCCTGCCGGTTCCAGCCTTCGACCGTCACCGTGCCTGAGCGGTTCAAAAGCTCGATACGAACGTCGTTATTTGCCGGAAAACTGCGCGAGAAACGCCGTTGCCCTTCGGCAAACGGAGCGGCGGTCAAAAGAAGAAAGACCACGCCGGTGATGATCACCTTTGCAGTCCCGGTCTGCCCGCCAAGGCTAAAGATGTTCTTAAGACTAAGGGTCACGTACTGAGGCTAAAGCTCTGAAAACTGCCTTAGCAAATTCATTTTATCGTTAAGTGCGGCGTCGAGCATCTCCACGGAGAGCGAATCGTCCGGGTTATTCTCTATCGTCCGCGTATATTCGGATACGGCCTGGTCGATCTCGCGAAGATTGCGGTCAAAGGCCTGCTGCATTCTTTGGTCCCATTGGGCACGGCGAACACGGACACGCTTGTCCCAATATTCGATCGCGGCCCGCTGCTCGCGGATGCGGCGTTCGCGCGCCTCTCGCGGCGAATCAGAAAGCCCAAGGCGGCTAAGAAACTTCTCGAACGTAGTTTCAGTTTCCGCCGAACGGGTCACCATATCCTCGGCCGCCGGTTCGAGATAATTGCGAACCGCGACAACGGTCAAAAGAGAACTCACCAGTGCGACCACAGCAACGGCCGCAAATGCCTGCCCGAACGAGAAATTCCAGCGGCTGACCGGCTGCGGAACCGCTTCGGCAAGCTTTTCGGCGGCACATTCGCTTTCGATCACGTTGCTGATGCGGCACCAAAGAGCCTCGGCATTTGGCGGCATTTCTTCATCGACCTCGATGCCCCGGCACGAATCAAGCATGAACGAAAATTCCTCAAACGACTTTGCGCAGGGGTCACACTCGGCGAGGTGAAGCCCCGCCTGAACAGCTCGCTGCGGTTCAAGGTCGCCGTCAAGATAGCGGCTCATCTCGTTTTGGAAATCTGTGCAGTTCATTGCCGATGCCAAACGGTCTCGTTCGCTTCAAACCTTATAGATTGTCCGCGGCCTTGATTGGTTGCCCCGCGGAAGTCCCTTAGGACCGAAAATCGGCACAAAATAAGCGTTCACGACCGGCAGGGAAGGATCTTCCGGGTCGGAGGAACGCTTACGCCGCCGAGTTCTCTTTTTGAAGCAGGCCGCGGAGCTTAAGCCGTGCCTTGTGGAGCTGAGATTTCGAGGTGCCGACCGAGATGCCGAGCCGGCGAGCGACTTCCTCATGCTCAAATCCCTGCACGTCGTGAAGAAGAAACACGTTCTTGTAGCCCTTTGGAAGCTCGGCGACAGCGTTTTTGAGGGCAATGCGATCCACTACTTGCATCCTTCCCGGGTCTTTGGAACCGACGACGGCCTGCTCCGGAACCTCGCCGTCTTCACTCGTCTTTTCGCTTTTCACACTCCGCTTGCGGAAGTGCATCAGGCACTGGTTGACCGTCATCCGGTGAAGCCAGGTCGAAAAAGCAGAATCTCCACGGAAACTCCCGATCTTTCGGAAAAGCTGGATGAAAACCTCTTGCGTTAGGTCCTCGGCCTCGGTCTGGTTGGCGGTCATCCGCAGGCAAAGCGAGTAAACCCGGCGGTTGTGTCGGTTATAGATAATTTCAAATGCCGAGAGATCGCCTTCAGAGGCGAGGCGGGCGAGGTCGAGGTCCGATGTTTCCGAGTCAAAAAACTCGACCCGGCCAGGCAACGAAGCCGGAACCGAGCCTAGCCGAGCAGACTCGTCTAAACCTAGTACCAGATCGCCTTCCAGGGCCGCCGCGGCGGAGTTTGATTCCATAGAAGCTCCCGTAAAGAGGTCGCGTGCTAAAAGTTCGGAACTGGAGTTTG
>SXGQ01592069.1_pt1 | contig 11732 bp, 3 predicted proteins | sample 3178371 | NCBI WGS metagenome assembly SXGQ01 (sample SAMN11356859, study PRJNA531348) | freshwater metagenome | isolation source: freshwater sample F1-20 | place: China: Fuxian Lake, Yuxi | collected 2017-12-25 | reverse complement strand
TTGGACAACCGCAAAAGAAGCAGCATCGCTAATTGGTGGTTATTTAGCTTCAGAAACTTCTGAAAATGAACATGAATTCATTACGACAAATTTCGTTATGCGGGATGATGCTTGGGCTGGTCGATGGGGTCCATGGATCGGTGGTCATTACGAAAATGGATCTTGGCAATGGATTTCTGGTGAAACTTGGAACTTTGCTGCTTGGTATCCAGGTGAACCAAATGGTAATTCGAATGAACCTTGCGTTAGTTACATCGCTGGGGGACAAGGTGGTGGTTGTGGAAAAACAACAACTTGGAATGATTTTGTTGATTGCGGGACTATGGGGACTGGATGTGATGTTGGAGTCCATACATATATCGTCGAATGGTCCACCAGCCTCCCCACCGAATCCGACTGCAACGCCAACACCATCCCCGACAGTTGTGAACTTGCAAACGGCGGCGACTGCAACAACAACGGTCTCCTTGACGCGTGCGAAACCTTCGATCAAACCACACCCGACTGCAACAACAACAGCGTGCCAGATAGTTGCGACATTGAAAGCGGCACGGCCCGTGATTGCAACTTGAACGGCATTCCAGATAGTTGCGATATCGCCGCGGGCGCGCTGGACGAAAACAGCGACGGCCGTATTGACGCGTGCAATTACGCCCTGGGTGATTTTGATTTAGACAACGTGGTGAACAGCGCCGACCTTGGATTCTGTCTTATCTTCTACGGCGAAACTGATCCACCATTTGGAGATCTCAACGGTAACGGCATCTGCGACGCTGAAGATCTTGGTCAGTTGCTGGGCAACTATGGAATACTTCCCTAATCAGTAAAGGCCAAGCAACTCGCATTGTTTGCGAACTCAAACCGCGTCACGCAAGTGGCGCGGTTTTTCATTTATCTTTTCGCATGAAACAAAATAAAGAGTCTGCCACAAATCACGCCAGTTTAAAATTGTCCCGCGAAATAAAAAAGACCGCCACAAATAGCGCAAATCTGAAACTGTTTCGCGAAGTACATGCAAAGCCCACAAGGCGCGAGTGGCTTTGCCTTTACACAGCGCCCAACAAATCAAAACTGCAACTGAATTCCAATTTGACCGCCGTACATCTGCGTGTTGGTCATGGCCGCGCCATTAAAAGACACATACGCGGTCCATCCACTTTTTGTCGCCATTTGTAAACCAGCCTCAAATGTGGCGCCGTACTGATTATTTGGACCAGTACCACCATTGAACACCTGCGAGGCGTTAAAGCTGCTGGTGTAATTCTGCGACCAACTGCCAACAGGCACTTGCGCCATAAACGCCGCGCCCACATAGGGCGTGATCACATCGTCGCCAACATTGAATGAATTCATAAGCCGCGTTCCAATACTTGGCTGCAACATTTGCGCAACTTGACTTGACACGGTCAAGTTCAAACTACCCGCGCCACTTTCACTGTAGCCACCACTTGTGTAATAGCCGTAATCCAAACTGATATACGGTTGCAACACCGTGCGCGCGCCCAAATTTAAATTCAATCCGCTTTCAGCGCCCACCATTGCGCCCCACGCGTCGCTTGTTGAAGTGGCCGATCGAATCAAGCCTGGCACATTCATGTTGCGCGTTTGATCGACATTGTTGTAGCCGCCCATTGCGTAGCTTTCCACATACATGGCGCCATCTGTAGGAACCCAACTTCCATACACGCCAAAGTTCACGCCCAACAAGGTGTCCTGCGTGTTGCCCAATGTTGTTTGCGTAGTCATGCTGCCAGGCGTGAAGCCAACAAATCCGCCCAACAAGATTCCGTTTTCCACGCCTACGTCCATGCCCGCCATCAATCCGCCCATGGAGGCTGTGTAGCTGCCCTGCGAATACGACTGACTTGAAACATCTTCGTAAAATCCGTAGCCACGCGCCCACGCGCGCGCGCCATCAGTGTTTGTGGAACCATTTATGCCAGCGTTCACCGCGGCAGGTTGCGTCACGGCGGTACTGGCTTGCGCCAGAACATCGCGCGCATTTGTGCGATCTCCAAAGCCGCTGAATTCATCAATGCTTGTTGGCGCGGCGAATGTGTCTTGACCATTCGCCAACGCCGCCGCGTTGCCAATGGCGCCACCGCGCATTTCCATTAAACGCATTTTGGCAATACTGCCCGCCTGCGTCATGGAATTAAAAGTTGTGTTTGGCAGCGCGTTGGGATTGGCTGGCGCGGCGGCGGTAACCATGGCGCCTGGCAATTGCGAGGCATCCATAAGAAGCAGCGCGCTTGAAACATACATGGTGTCAGCGCTGGCACCGGCAATGTTGCCAGTGAAGTTGAGTTGGTCAATCAATCCATTCAGTTGACTGTTGTCCACCACACCAATATTGGTATTGGTTGTTCCAGTAAACGCAACATTGGACTCTCCAGTAAAGCTGGCAAACACATTCGCTCCATCATTTGTAAGCGTTACAGAAAGACCGGCGCTGTCATTGTCCACACCAGTTGGATCGATTGCGTAATTTGTAGCGCGACCAGTGAGCGGATCAATAAGCGTGAGCGTGGCGCTTTTGAAAGCACCCGCATCCACGGCGCCAGCAGCGATGAATGTGTAATCCAAAGTAAATCCGTTGACTGGCACCAACATGTCGTTGGTCACCGCGGGGTTGTAGACCATTTGCAAAGCGACATTGGAAATGCCGTGAACTGTTCCGTCAACATTTAGAAAATCCGCGTCCGAGCCCGGAGCCACCACATGGGGAAACAGGCTTGAAATAAATCGTGAGCCGTCACCAAAAGTAGCGTCGCCAAGAACATGAATCTCACCGTGCACATTGGATGTTGAGTCGCCAGGTGAAACAATTCCGTTAAAGGCATTCGCACCCGCACCGCCAAGTTGATTTATTTCTCCGTTACCAAGCAACGCAGCATTCACACTTGAAGTGAGCACGGTTGCCCCGCTGAGATCGGCGTCCTGTATTAAATTCAAGGTCGCGCTTGAATTCAACACAATGTTCCCAGTGAATCCCGCGACTACATCGCCATGCAGGCCCAATGTTCCGCTGTTGACTTCAATAGCCACATCCCCAATAAAATTATTCAATGCAGTTGGATCAGATTGCATATTCAGCGCGTCACCCGCGGCAATATTGAACACCGCATTCACATTGTCGATTGTCCAAATACCAACGAACGTTTGAACCGCAGGACCAGAACCAAAGTTGACGGTCAACGCCGCCGATGCGCCAGGAATTGGCGGAACATTATTTTGAAATGTCAACGCCGTGCCAATGGCCGCCACGCTATTGACCGTTTGCGGTGATGCAGGCGTGACAACAACATCGGCCAACACATTGCCGCTGATTAATCCAACACAAGTAATAAGTGGCAGGTGGTCTTTCATAATGAAACTGCTACTAAAGATAATTCAATTGCGGCGGAGGAATTCCATGTGAACTCTTTCAAAGCACATGACAGGGTCATAGTAAACCACAGCCCGCCTTTGCAGGTATTTCAAATCCAAAATTCCAACTCCTAAAATCGCGCCATCGCAATTGATTACAATTCATTTGCCATGAAATGGAACACACTCTCGCAACTGTTGGCCGTCCTGACCTGTTTCATTTGCGCCGCAATTGCCAACGCGGGCGGCTCTTTCAGTTTCCAAAACTATTCACATGACTGCCTAGACCAACAGGCGATCAGCAATACCACCACAACTATTTATCGCGGCTCATCCGTTGAACCCGCGTTGGCGGTGAATCCAATCAATGCAAATTATATTGTCGCCGCGTGGATGCAAGACCGTTGTTCAAACGGCGCCGCGTTGGAAATTGGCTTTGCCTACAGCGCCGACGGCGGACAACTGTGGCGCAACACCGTTATTCCATTTCAAATTTGCATGGGCGGAATAAGCCAGCGCGTTGGTGATCCGTGGCTGAGTTATTCGGCTGATGGCAGCAAATTATATTTCATGGCCTGCGTTGTAAACGCCACCCCGATTGCAGGCACAACAACTCAATCTGGAATTGTGGTGACTACTTCATTGAATAACGGAGCGACATGGAACGCGCCCTACTACTTGAATAAAAGCAGTTGGTACTTTCGCGAACCAACAGGTCTCTTTCCCAATTTGGACAAGAACGCCATAACAGCTGATCCAAACAATACACTCAACACCATCGGGGTGTACGCCGAGTTCAATCCAAGTTCTGGATATCACTCCACGGCCCAATCCAACATCACGCGCAATGGTGGAAATACATGGACGGCATCAACGCTTGTGTATGACCCCTTTCCCGATCTCAACAACACAGGCTTGAGCAACGGAATTGAGAATGACAGTTCTGTCAACAACAATCAGGTTGTCATATTGCCAAAAACAAATCCGTCGTATCCACTTTCTTGCACGGGCGATTGGCTGAATTTTGCGTGCCGCATATATGCAAAGCCAGGCGCCACGGATCAGCAATTCATGGACGATGCGTTTCCGCGCCAATACACCTCTGTTGACTATGTCGCCGTGCGTTCACAAGACCAAGGCCGCACATGGAATCCAACCGCAACAATTGTTGTTCCCGCATTTAATCCCTACGAGGTTTATACGGGCGGTTATACCTATGACGGCGCTGGAAATATCACTGGTGGCGTTGGCGGGTTGATGCGCAATGACCAAACTATTCCCTCGTACAACGCCAATCCACAAAATGGTTTTCTGTATGTCACGTATCAATCCGGCGCGTTTCAAGCCAGCAAGTTGCAACAAATTGGACTGACCACTTCGCGCGATGGCGGCAAGACTTGGTCAACGCCTGTGCAAGTGAGTCGCACACCTGCGGCGTCGCCCAATCCGCAAGCATTTCAAACCTGCGTTGCCGTGACCAAAAGCGGCCGCGTTGGCGTGCTGTACTTTGACTTTCGCAACGACAATAAACTTGATCCAAATCAAACGCTCATGGACGCTTGGTTGGCCATCTATCAAGAAGTGGCTGATCCACATGGAGGCAGCACGCACGCTGGCTTGGACTTTGTCAAAGAAATTCGTCTTTCACAAACTTCCTACGTTGCGCAAAATGGTCCAAACACAACCGCCGGTTACATGACCGATTCTGATTATCAATTTCTAGTGGCGCAGGGAGAAAATTTTTACGCGCTGTACACCAAAGCCGCTGATGGTCCATTTACGCCCGCGGTTCCTTTCTATGTTGACCCCGCGCGCAACGCGATATTGATGATGGACAACAACTATCGAACCAAGCCCTATTTCAGTTTGGTGAAAAACGTTCCAGGTGATGCGCAACTTGTATTCACCAACGGCAACATTGTTGTTGCGCCTGACATTCTTTCAGTGACGCCGCCCGCCGGAGCACTTGGTGGCGGCACGCTGATCACCATTGCGGGAAGAAATTTCGCTGGCGCAAATGTTGTTGTTGGTGGCACCAACGCCAGCAATGTTGTGGCGACCAGCACTCAAATTACCGCCGTCACACCCAAGCGAACTGCTGGCGTGAAAGATGTTGTTGTGAACACCGTCAACGGAACAACCACGGCCACCGGCGCGTTCACCTATGTCGCGGCGCCAACAATTACGTCGGTGAATCCATACACGGGGCCGATTGCTGGCGGCACATCCATCACCATTAACGGAACACATTTCACAGGCACGCTGAGCGTGATGATTGGCGGCGCAAGCGCGAATAGTTTTGTTGTGAATTCCGATACACGGATCACCGCGATCACTCCAGCTAGAACCGCGGGGGCTAAAAACATTTCAGTGACAACTATTGGTGGCTCGGCGACCGTCACAAACGCGTTCACCTATGGAAGCGCCCCGACCATTTCAACAGTGGCTCCAAGTTCGGGTCCAATCGCGGGCAATACTGCCATCACCATTACGGGAACTAATGTTGTCACGGGCGCAACAGTTGTGAAAGTTGGTGGCGTTGCAGCGACTCGCGTGGTTGTGGTTTCGCCAAATGTAATCACTGCAAACACTCCAAGTGGAACCATGGGCGCGCGCGATGTGGCCGTGACTGCCAGTGGCACAACCGCCACCGCAACTGGTGCGTTCACATATCTCACCACGCCAACTATTACATCTGCAAGCCCAAACTTGGGGCCAACTCTTGGCAGACAAAGCATTGTCATTAACGGCACCAGCCTGACCGGCACCACACGCGTGACCATTGGCGGCGCTGCGGTGCTTGATATGCGTGTGCTTTCTTCAACAAGCATTCAAGTCACCACGCCCGCTGGCACCGCTGGCGCTGCAACGATTGTTGTCACCACGCCGCTTGGAACTGCGACCAAGACCAACGCATTTACATTTATTGCGCCGCCAAAAATTACTTCGCTGACACCAGCGACAGGTTCAACCCGTGGTGGCACCACAATTACGATTGGTGGAAGCAATTTCACAACCGCAACGCGCGTGACGGTTGACGGCATTGACGCGGCCAATTTCTCCGTGGCAAGCGCGACGCGTATCAACGCCGTCACGCCAGCTGGAAGTGTGGGCGCGAAAAATGTGTGGGTGTACACGGCTGGCGGAATCGCCACGGCTAAGAATGCGTTCACCTACACCAGTTCATTTACTGGCGGCGTCGCTGGCGGCGCCAACAAGAATGATGGGGACAAATCCAGCGGTCGCCAAAATACAAGCGTGCTTACTAACACAACTGGCGCAGGCAAAGTCACAAGCGCTCTTGGCGCCAACAATTCCACTGTCAATGAAAAAATAATTGTGCCGCCGGTGGGCGTTGAGTTGTATTTACAAACTCTGTCGCAGCGCGCCGACGCACAAGTTGAGTGCAACAGCGCCGCTGCTACTACAACGCAAGCCGCTCCAACTGTTGGTGATGGAAGCAACGCTGTAAATACGGACAGCGTTGTAACTGCAAGCGATGATGCAATTGCATCACCCACATCCGCCGTCATCGCCATTGATCTTGATCACAACGGCGTGTCCGATATTTGTCAGCTGCGCGCTGGCGATCTTGATTTGAACGGCGTCATTGATCAAAGCGACATGAGCGTCTTGCTGAACATGCTTAACACCGAGCCTGTTCTTGGCATCGGCGACATGGACGGCAACGGCGTGATCGACTCGGCAGACATCGGTGTGTTGTTGTTGCGGATGAATTGATCAACGCGCCCAACATTGCCGCGCTGCAAATGTCTTGATCGCCGTGCCAGAAACGCCTTGACCACTTTGAATCGCACTCAATCACCACGCCACGCTCGCTTAATTTTGCAAAAACTTCCAACTTGGAATTGGATGACCGCAAAAATCGTCCATAATAAGATTGACCATGCTTGCACAAATTTCAATGGCCACAATTGCCGCCCTGCTACTTGCCGCCGACCGCGCACCTTCCCTGAAACTTCCCGCGCCCACGCCCGCGCAAGCCGCGCCCGCAATTCAACTCAACAAAACCATTCAAACCGCACCCACTGAAACTCGCCTGCCAGTGTGGGTGTATTTCAAAGAGTTGCGCGCGCAACCTTGCCAAGCCTGCGAGACCGCCATCACCGACCTGGCCGTAGCGCGTCGATCACTACGCCGCACGCTTCCAGGCGTTGTCGACATTCACGACATGCAGCTGCCGCAAGAATGTGCCAACGCCATCACCGCAACGGGCGCGACCGTACGCGTGCAAAGTCGTTGGCTCAACGCCAGTAGCGCGCTGGCCACACCCGCGCAAATCACCGCGCTGAAAAATTTGCCCGCCGTGACGCGCGTGGAACATGTTCGCCGCGGTCGCTCCAACGCGCGCGATGCAATGTCAACCGCCACGCCAATGCAACAATTCGCCGCCGCCACGGATATCTACGGCAACGCCGCGGTGCAGGTGGATCAAATTGATGTGCGCCGTCTGCACAACGCCGGCTACCGCGGCAACGGCATTGTGATTGGCATTCTTGACAGCGGATTTCGCCGCGTGCATCAAGCGTTTCAAAGTGTCGAGCACCCGCTGCAGGTCATCGCCGAGTGGGACTTTGTGAAGAACGACAACAACACGGACATTCAATCAGGCGACAACTCCGAGCAGCACAAGCACGGAACATGGATCTTGGGAACCATGGCGGCGTACTTGCCTAATCAACTCATTGGCACCGCGTATGAAGCGCGATTTGTGCTGGCCAAAACCGAGGACGTTCCAACTGAAACTCCAATCGAGGAGGATTTCTATGTGGCGGGCCTGGAATTTGTGGAGGCGCAAGGCGCGGACATCGCCACAAGTTCGCTGGGATATATCGATTGGTACACGCAGAACGACATGAACGGCGTGACAGCCGTGACAACGATCGCGGTGAATATCGCCACGGCCAACGGACTGATTTGTTTCACCGCCGCCGGCAACGAGGGCCACGACAGCAATCCCGCCACCAATACTTTGATCGCGCCAGCCGACGCGTTGCAAGTGATTTCGTGTGGCGCGGTTGACAACACTGGTGCCATCGCAAGTTTTTCCACCGATGGTCCAACAGTGGATGGACGCGTGAAGCCGGAACTTTTGGCCATGGGCGTAAGCACCGCCACCGTGAACAGCACCAACACATCCGGCATCAGCGGCGTGAGCGGAACCAGTTTAAGCACGCCATTATTGGCGGGCGCCGCCGCGTGCATCTTGCAGGCGCGACCAGACTTCACGGTGACTTCTCTGCGCGCCGCGTTGTTCGCAACCGCTTCGCGCTCCGACTCCAGCGGCCTGCATCCAGATCCGCTGTTTGTCACTGGCTATGGAATTGCCAGGGCCTTTGCCGCAACGCAAGTGCCTCGGCCTTGTCTTGGTGATTTAAACAACAGTGGATCCGTGGACAGCAGCGACATTGGAGCCATGCTTGGTGAATTTGGAATCTGCGCGCAATGCGCGGGCGACCTAAACCACGATGAAATTGTGGACGCCTCCGATGTAGGCACGCTGCTTGGCAGTTTCGGCCCCTGCCCTTAATCGCTTCGCACTCTATTCAATCTTCAGCAACAACAAGCCCATGTCGGATGAGTCGATCACGCCGTTGGCGTCCATGTCGCCAATGCCGTGTAGTGCTTCTGTGCCGATCATGTCAAACAAGATTCCCATGTCGATGTTGTCGATCACGCCGTTGAGGTCAAGGTCACCGCCGCCACTGGACCATAACAACGTCCCTTATGTGTGGACATTGGCTATAACATAAATAAGTAATTTTGAGCGCGTAAATATTTGGCTCACACAACTAAAACATTGTTTTTTGCTTGCTCCAAACCTGTCAAACCGCCATACTGCGCCACCACAATTTCATGGATTTCAAGTTCAGTTTCTGCGCTCACTCATTGCACAAGACCACAATGCACTTTCAATTTTCACCAGTGAATTTTATCCGCAAGAGCGAGTGCTTTTTTATGGCTCGCACGCCGCGAGCTGGCGCCGTGCGCGCTCCATACTTGGCGCTGATTGCGTTGGTCGCCTTTGCAATTTCAACACTTGCTTCAACTGCGCGGGCGCAAACTCTCTTAGACAACTTCAACGACAATTCGCTTTCCGCCGCGGACTGGACCAGCTATGCCACCTCTCCATCAACGGTGCAACTGACAGAGAAGAACAACCGTCTGGAATTCTCAACGCTGTCCAATCCAACCATCGTAACGAATACTTGGAACCACGCCGAAATTTCCAGCACCTGGGGCATTGGAACCAAAGCCAATATCCAAGTGAAGATGGATGTGAATTTTGTCGCACAAGTGGGTTCGGCAAATTCAACTGCGAACACGGGGTTGATGATTTTATTTTCACCAATCGACAATGTCGCTTCAAGCAATGGAATCGCGGATGGATTCGGCCTGCAAATCGGGTCGGAATGGAGTGGGGCCAACAATTTTAATTATCGAAAAATCGCAGTGGTTCGTATCGAGAACGGACAGCCCATTGTGCTGAAAGCTTTTTACAACAACGGTACCAATACATTCGTTGAATACGGCAACCCGGGGAATTCTTTCACGCTTACGCCTGGGGCTACTGTCTATGTGAGCTACGTTGTTGCCACCCAAACCCTACAATTTGGCACCTCTACTAACACACCGTTTTTCTCTCAAAGAGTGGCATATGCGGATGAATCATGGGTGACTTTACAAAGACCCGTTCGGCTTTCATTAGGCGGCTATGCCTTGGGTGCCACCAAACCGCTTAGCGCCTCTATTGACAACGTCTATCTGCAACAAGGCGTTCGTAGCTACCGCCCAACTGGTTGTAGCGCCGCCGATGGAATCAGCACGCTCACTTGGAATGCGGCTGCTAGCGCCACGAGTTACAACATTTATCGATCCGTGGATGGTGGGTTGGCATATAAAATTAAAAACACCACCAGCACTTCATATACGGATGTGCCTTCCTCAAGCAACACATTGGTGGCGGGCGTGAACTACACCTACATTGTGCGCGCCGTTTCCACGGCGGGAGATTCGGAGTCCAGCAACGCGGATGTTGGTTGGTTCAATATTGCGCCAGCCACTGGTTTGTCTGCAACTGACGGCACACTGACCACAGGAGTGAAATTAACTTGGACGGCTCCAACGGCGCCATCGGCGATCATTGGATACACAGTGCTGCGTGCCATTGGCACCGCAGCCGCATCTGAGATCGGCACCCGCGGTGTGGCGAATTACTTGGACACCACCGCTGTAGCGGGCACTCTGTACACCTACTCAATTATCGCGGCCACAAGCGCGGGCGACTCGTTAACAGCAAGCAACACAAACACGGGTTGGAGATTTATTGGTGCCCCAACTATCACAACAGTGAGCCCAGCTTCTGGACCAATCGCTGGCGGCACTGCTTTCACAATCACGGGCACCAACTTAACTGGCGCCACTAGTGTGAAAGTGAACGGCGTTGCGGCTACGAGCGTGGTTGTTGTCAGCCCAACTTCGATCACAGCCAAAACACCAACGGGAACAACTGGATCGACAAATGTTGTTGCGAATGTTGCTGTGACAACTCTCGGTGGAACTGGGACCAAGGCAAGCGCGTTCACATTTGCGGCCGCGCCAACCATCACAACAGTAAGTCCAGCTTCTGGACCACTCACTGCAGGTACTGCGTTCACAATTACGGGAACTAACTTTATAACTGGCGCAACTGTGAAAGTGAACGGCGTTGCGGCGACTAGCGTGGTTGTTGTAAGCGCGACTTCTATCACAGCAAAGACGCCAGTAGGAACAGCAGGCGCTAAGAGCGTGGCTGTTACAACCGTGGGTGGAACGGCGACCAAGGCGAGCGCATTCACATATGTCGCCGCGCCAACCATCACAACTGTGAGCCCAGCTTCTGGGCCACTTGTTGCAGGTACTGCGTTCACAATTACGGGCACCAACTTGACGGGCGCAACCAGCGTTACTGTTGGCGGCATTGCGGCAACCAATGTAGTTATTGTAAGCGCGACTTCCATCACGGCTAAAACACCAACGGGAACAGCGGGCGCCAAGAGTGTGGCTGTGACAACCGCTGGTGGAACGGCCACCAAGGCGAGCGGCTTTACTTATGTGGCTGCGCCAACCATCACAACCGTGAGCCCAGCATCTGGACCACTCGCCGCAGGCACCGCGTTCACAATCACTGGCACCAACTTAACAGGCGCAACTAGCGTGAAAGTGAATGGCGTTGCGGCCACTAGCGTGGTTGTTGTAAGCGCGACTTCCATCACAGCAAAGACACCAGCGGGAACCACCGGAGCTAAGAGTGTGGCCGTTACAACCGTGGGCGGAACCGCGACCAAGGCGAGCGCGTTTAC
>SXGQ01317964.1_pt1 | contig 11732 bp, 11 predicted proteins | sample 3178371 | NCBI WGS metagenome assembly SXGQ01 (sample SAMN11356859, study PRJNA531348) | freshwater metagenome | isolation source: freshwater sample F1-20 | place: China: Fuxian Lake, Yuxi | collected 2017-12-25 | reverse complement strand
CACGCTTCGGATCGTCGTCAATGAATCCTACGATGTCCGTCCGCCGATCTTGCGTCAGCATGGAGACCAATCCTGCGCCAACATCGCCAGCTCCATAGACCAAGGTCCTCGAACACATTTGCAACGAAGTACTGCGAATCAAGTATCGAGCAACCGCGCGTGCACCGCCGATTCCCAAGATTGACAAGTTCCAGAAGATCAGAATTGCGGAACGAGGAAGTCCATTTGCCCGATCATTCATAAATTCGACAAATGCGAAGATCAGCGCGATGGTCGTGACCGCATAACCGACTCGCATGGCAAAGCGAAGACCGATATATCGAGTGACCTCTCGGTAGAGGCCGAATCCATAACAACACGGAAGTCCGATGGCGATCACCAAGAGACAAAGTTTTAGAAGCGAATGACCGTTGAGATCTGGCCAGAATGATTCGAGACGAATTGCAAGTGCCGCCCACATGGACAATCCAAGAACGAAGGCATCGGCAACGAGAGCGCAGATTTGTTTACCTCGGCGTGGAAGCCGATCAATGAAAGCAATCATCGGAAAAAAGAATACAGCAAATCGCCACTCGAAAACCTTAAATGCTGAATCGATTGCTTGAGCCCAATAATTTCAAGCATCAAATTCAAATTGCGCCGATGGCATTGAATCCAAATAGGCCCGCCGGGACTTGAACCCGGATGAGGTTTAGCTCTGCGGATTTTAAGTCCGCTGCGTCTGCCAATTCCGCCACGGGCCTGCGTGGTCGAATCCGATGACTCAATAGAGTATCGCCAAAGCGTCACGCGAATGCGGCGCATCTATCCTTTACGAATGTCCATCACTGATCAATCGCCACCGCTTGCAGAGATCACGGTCATCGATCTTGGGCGAGTCTTGTCGGCGCCATTCGCAACATCGGTGCTCGCATCGCTTGGTGCACGAGTGATCAAAGTGGAACGACCTGGAATCGGTGACGACTCTCGCGCATTCGGTCCGCATCTCAATGGGAAAAGTTTGTACTTCACCAGCGTCAACTGTGACAAAGAATCAATCGCGCTCGATCTGAAAAATGCCGATGACCGAAAAATATTTGAAGCACTCCTTGATGACGCCGACGTGTTGGTGGAAAACTTTTCGCCGCATGTAATGGAACACCTTGGATATGGATGGGACACGCTGCATGCGCGCTGGCCCAAGCTCATTTATGGCGCACTTTCTGGATTTGGAAAGACTGGACCACTTTCGCCGCTGCCCTCGTACGACATCATTGCGCAAGCGCTCAGCGGCATGATGAGTTTGACTGGGCATCCACATGGCCCGCCAGTGCGTGTTGGCGCATCCATCGGCGATCTTGTTGCTGGACTGTATATGGCGCTTGGCGTGACGAGCGCGATCCATAAAAGAACTCGCTCAGGCGAAGGCTGTTTGATCGATGTCGCCATGCTTGATTGTCAGATCGCATTCTTGGAAGCAGCCGTCACAACATTCACGGCGACCAATGTCGTCCCTGCGGCACGCGGCACGCGACATCCCTCGATCGCTCCATTTCAGGCATTTTCCTGCGCAGATCGATGGATTGTGATCGCTGCCGGAAATGACTCTCTTTTCGCTTTGCTCTGTGGCGTGATTGGTCGATCCGATTTGGCAATCCACCCACACTTTTCAACAAACGCGAAACGAATTGCGATGATCGATGAACTCGATCGAGAACTGACACTTGTGTTGGCGACTCGCAGCGCACAAGAATGGATTGATCGATTGACTGAAGTTGGAGTTCCATGCGCTGCGATTCAATCAATCGCCGAGATGGTTGCAATGCCGCAAGTCATCGCGCGCGAAATGATCGTGCCTGTCGATGATCCCGCACTTGGCACAACGCATGTCCCAGGCAATCCGATCAAGATGAGTTCGGTCACTCCGAGGACTTCTCGCGGTCGAGCGCCAGATCTTGACCAGAATCGCCAAGGGATTCTCGGCAAACTTGCAGATCGAAAAACCAAGGCGAAGGGATAAACTATTGACATGGAGCAGGACATTGAACGAGCGACGCTTTGGTTCCTGACTGCACGCGGCATGGCCGCGGCATCAAGCGATATTGCTGTCGACTCTCAACCTTCTGCGGCGGGACTCTTCGCACAAGCAGTTCTTGGACTCTCGGAAGATGCATGCATTGAGGGCAAATCTGTGGCAAGAATCAATCGACTCACACTGATCGATTGTCTCTCTGGAGTTGCCGATCTCCCACCTGAAACGCAAGAGAAATTCCTCACTGGCGCTCTCATGATCGCCCTGCTCGATCGTCGAATGGATGCCTCCGAAGTTCGCTGGGCATCAGTTCTTGCAAGTGCGATGCGACTCACAACTCAACGCGTTGAAGAATGCTGCCTCGGCGCGCGCATTCTGACGGACATGCTTCACCCACTCACGAAAACTTCATAACGATGGAAGAGCTCTCTGCAAACTTCGGATTTCTTGAAGCGCTTGATCGCCGACTTTCCAAACTGGGAAAGCAGGCAGAGAATTATGTCCACTCCGATCCCGAAGCGTGTTTGTTCAAACTTCGACTGATGGTCGAGATGATGGCGTCGACTCTTGCCCGAGTCACCCTCGGCAACGCTCTGCCGCCAGAACTTGGCGTGACTTTGGGCGAACTCGAACGTCGTGGAGTTCTTCCCAGACATGAAGCCGACAACATGCACGCCATCCGCCGCGATGGAAACTCGGCAGTTCACGGAGGTCTCGCTCCGACATCGACAGCCATGAGGAGATTGAAAGACGCGCACTCGTTAAGCTTTTGGTATTGCCAATCCATGACTCACTCTCATGGTCAGGTGCGACCTGATTTTCAGGTACCAAAGCCCCCTATTGTCGAGTTTGGAGTTGACTCGCAAGTCGCTGCTGCAGAGACACTTGAGGATCAAATCGAGCAACGCAGACGACGGACTCGCGAAGCCCTTCTGCTGTTCGCCAACGCTGAAGAACGAGCAGTCATGACAAAGCGATACCGAGACGAATTGGATGGGCTCGACGCAGTCGCAGCAACTGCTGGTGAGTTGGATGTCGACGCAGAGACCATGGCGCTGATCATGGCGCTCGAACTTGAACAACTGCTCGAGCATCCAGCTTTCGGTCAAGTAAGTCGCGACGCTCGTCGAGAAGCAGAGCTTCAACTCAACGCGGTGAAGCGTCGGCTTGATGATCAAGAGTTGACCTTCCGTGAAGCACGCGAACGATTAACGAACGAAAATTTTTAGTTCCGACGGTCATTCTCCCGAAGGTTTTGTACATTCACCCCTATAAGGAGGATCGACCATGGACGGCGACCTATCAGTGGACTATCTCGGCGACGGTTACTACGCACTCTTTCGAGACAACGGTGATCGAAGAATCATCGAGTGTGTTGCCCCGCGAGTCACAGATATTTTCAGAACTGTTGCGCGACGATTCGGTCACGATCATCCAGTTGAGATGTCGTACACCGCGCATTTGATTTTCAAACTCGAAGCAGGAATCGACTTCAGCACTGAACTTGGAGATCCAGCTGAGGCCGATCTTGAAGGCGACGACTTCGGAATGTTTGATTCAAAAGAGTATTGACGCAAGCGCGCTCGTCTGTAAATCTCCAGTCAAATTTGACTATTTGCGATTGCCGAACATCATCGCAATGCGGAATACCAACTTCAGCGCTTCAAGATAAATCCAAGCCAGTGTCACAACCAATCCAAAGGTCAGATACCACTCCGCTGATGATGGCGCTCCCGCGGCCACCGCGTCTTGAACTTGGCGAAAATCGACGATCAACCAAAGTGCGGCGACGATCAGCACGACAACATTGATCCCAAGACCGATCCATGCTGCGTTGCCGCCGCCAGATGCGGAACCCAACGAGAGCCACGAAAGATTTGCGCCAAAGAGGCTCATGACCATCGAAATCAGAAACATGAAGAAGATGCCCAAGGTGACAACGGATAGCACGGACTGAAACATTGCGCCGCCCTTGAGAATGCCCAATCGGAAGAGCGTCAACATTGCAAGCATCAATCCCACCACGATGACGAATGCTTGAAGTGCGATTCCACCTGGAACAGAAATTTTGTTCGCAGTCAGGATTCCTTCAAGCAACATTCCAAGTGCGCCGAGCATGAACCCTTGCGAGACTGAGTAGAGCACTGTGATCGATGCTGCCATCCGCGGAGAGCTTCGAACGAGGAAAATTGCGGCGATCGAAACAATCATGGACACGATGAATGCGATCCACATCGCAGCCGGAAAATTCTTGGTGACTGGCACTGCGATCGCGCCAGAAAGTGCTGCAAGAAGCACGCATCCAGCGGTTTTGTTGATGATCCCAGAAACAGTGCATGTTCCTGCGGAACCCGTGGATTGACTGATCGCACCTGAAAGAACGCTGTCTGCGAGAATTGGATTGGTGGAGACAAGTGACATGTTTTTGAATCCTCTGTTTGTTGACTGGACTTTTACTTGTACTGAGTCTGGGCTTTCTTCATTGATCGCTGAATTTGCTCGACAACGGTCTGTTGGTGAGCCAAACGAAATGTAAAGTCGAATGATACGCCGATATATGTCCGCTGAGAACTATCAAGATGGGTGTGAACGACCTTGCCTGTGACTGCGATTGGCACTGGATGATCTCGGCCGAGTGGGATTTCTAACCAGAAAATCCTGTGCCGGCCCAGAACTGCAGAATCTTGTGGTTCAACTCGCAGCCCAACGCCTCCGCCTCCAACATTCATCAATGTTGCGGTGAACTTCGGGCCCACGGATGGCATCGGTGCGGCAACATTTGCAGATGTCTTGGATTCGACAAAGGCTCGAAAGGCATCTTCATTGGCAGTTTCCGCCGCCACAATCGTTCTGGGATCAAGAAGCGGCCAGATGCTGACGCTTGGCAGTTGCAATTCAGCAGCTTCGAATCGAACAAATCGGCGCAAGCATCGCTCGACATTGTCTGGCAATTCAAGTCGCATGCAGACACCACGAGCGCCCGCTGGGCGTTCATCTGAAATTTTTCGAGAACGGAACTTCCACCGATTCTGACCGATCGTGATTGCTCCCACGAGAACGATTCCATCATCGATTCGAAATGTTTCTCCAAGTGCAACGGGCGCTTCGACCAACACAGATTCTTCTTCGAGGGACACGATCTTCAAACGCCAAACAAGATCAGAAGATCCCGCAACTTCCTGCGGATCAACAAGTGGATGTGAATCAATCGAAGATGAGTCGGCAGTTCCCATACGTGCGACAGAAATCTCCAGCGTCCCTCCCCTTTCAAAGACTTGTTGCATGCTTCGTTTCCATTCGGATGTTCGTGATCTTGATGCTGGCATTTCAAATGATTGTACTCCATGCGCCAAACTGAAGAACAATTGAATGCGAGGTGAGTCAGGAGTTTCAGGAATTGGTCCGAGCGAACTATCCTACGCTTTAGCCAAAGGGGCGCGCCCAAGAACGCGCTGAAATTTAGCGCGCAGCAATCAATGCCTGCCGCATCCGGCCAACCAGTGCGTGGTCTTCAGCCCGTCTTCGTGGATCAGGTCGCTCGCCGCCAAAACGAATGGCGTAAAATCTGTTCACGATCTCTTGAAAGAGATCTCCCCCGATGGGGTGCTGAGCGCGGACCAATTCTGCGAATGAACTCGGCAACAAATTAAGAGGACGTCGAATTCCCCTTCGTTCCAAAACATCAAGCGCATCAACATAAAATGCGCAGTCGCGCAAAGCGACTTTGGTTCGAACTCGACCACGGCGAGTCAATCCGAGCGCACGCTGAGCACGTTGCCACTTTCGATAAGCGATGAACATCGCAGCGCAAGAGAGTGTGATTGTCAGTGCAACTGAGCCAAACCAGATGTAGGACGATGATACGAGTCGAGAAGATTCACCCGCACTGCGAGCAGTCCTCTGGATCGTCGACCACGATGTCTGGATCATGTCGCGAAACCATTCGTTCGTTTGCTGCACTAAAACATTTTGAGCCTGAGCATCGAATTGTGCAATTTCATTTCGCCAGAGAGATTCGAGGGGTGCGAAAATGAACCGTATAACAAATGCCCAAGATTCATTTTCTTGCGGCGGCGTATTCAGTTGACTGACTGGTGTCGGATCAATCATCGTCCACTGATACTCACCAGTACGAATCTCGACCCATGCGTGGCCATCGGATTCTCGAACGATGTAACGCTGAGAAGACTTGTCAAATTCACTTGCGAGATATCCAATTACGATTCTTGCATCAACACCCACGGATTGGCACAGTGCGCAGAGTCCACTGGCAAAATATTCGCAATGTCCAAAGCGATACGTGTTCAAAAATAAATCGATTGGGTCACTATCCTTGGTACGAATAAATGAGCCAAGATCTAGGGTGTATCGAAAGCGGTCGCTCGTCAGTTCGCGCTCAAAAATACGAGCGATACGAATGTTTCGTGCCCATCGTGCAGTAGGGTCGCTCCGTGCAAGAGTTGAATCCTTGTCAGCGGTTGACAATATTTTATTTGCGGCGTCTTGAACGCCTGAAACAGGAAATGTCCTGAGAGGCGGTAGCGCGAACGATCCACCTTGCAATGAAGCGAGCGTAGATTCAGATGCGTATGGCTGAACACGCAACTCATATTCATTCGTCTCTCCCGCATTTTCTGATTCAAGCCTGCAAATGAACATCGTCCTTGGAGCGAATGAATACACCTGCGCTGTCCTGCTTCGAATGCCGATCGGCACCAAAGGACTCAGCAAAATTTCCGAATTTAACCCCAGAAACTCGACGCGCATTGTAAATGTGTTCATGCGTTCATCGATCGGGGTTGAACAAAAATCTTGAAACCGATCACTGCCAGAGGTCAAGACTCGATGACTGATAGACGGACGCGAATACCACTGCGCCGACATGGTGTCGTAGTCATCTAATATGGCACCTCGCAGTCGGAGGGTTTCAATGTTGACAGGGTGTTTTCCATCAGGACCACGCCAATCAATCGACAGGAGTTCGATTTCTGAAGGCAGTAATCTCTTTGGTTCCATCAGAGAAATGCGTGACGGGAATTCCAGTTGCCCGTTCCCCGCTATTCCAAAGAGTGCACCTATCGGCTCTGGATTGCGAGGGAGAATAACGAAGATAACCAGCGTGAGAAGGATGACAATCGACATTGCCTTGCGAATTGTCCATCTTAAATCTTGTGCGGTCATTCGACGCTTGATTCCAGATTCTCGTAAAAAACTTCCTCCGCCAAAAAAAACTGGTTGTGATCGATCCTCGATGCTGGCCGCGAATCGAAAACGCACAACGCAATTGACCGCCATAAGAGTCGCGCTCAAGACCAAAAGTCCCACAAGCAAATCACTACTTTGCAACACTGCTGCAACAACAAGTATCGATGACATCATCAGTATTTGTCGTTCGTCGCTACTTGTTCGTCTGGCGTATAATCGCAATACAAGTCCGAACGAAACAATGATTCCTATGATGGAAGGAATCTCGAACTGATACGGATTCGAATAGACACGAAAAGAGACCGCAGCGAACCCGAGCAAAAGAAGCACCAATAGAGTTTTTTGAGGCAACATGTGCTTACGACATCCAACGGTGATGAACCAACTTGCAATTGATAGTGAAATCCCGCCGATTAGAATCGCGATACTCCGTTCACTCATTGCGAATGCCGCAATCGACAAAAGTGCAAACACTAGGTTATATTTGCGCACACTTTGCCAATCATTCATCGATGGTTACTCCACAAAATGAGGCAATTTTCGACGCTGACATTGAAATAGAGTCTCCTCGCATACTGCGATTGCTTGCAATTCCAGGATGAATAATGAGGACAACACTTTGGCGAAGGAGATGCTGCGCACTTTCAAATGACCGCGGGACGCTGAGATCAATTGCGGCAAGTACGTCGAGAATCTGCAATTGATGTCGGCCACCACGACGCATTGGCAAATGAGGCACAGCGCAACCGAGTACCTCGAGCGAGATCTCCCACCCAGCTTGCTCTGCATGAAGGAGCAAACTCGCCGTCATAGCGATTGCTTGTTCCTCTTGTTCGATGGTGTGTGGTATTTCTGTAACTCGCAGATCGAGGGCAACTGCGAGACGTAGCGGCATAGGAGCGGATCGGTCGACAACAACCAGATCGGGAAGCGAAGCACTTCTTCGCCACGCAATACTTCGCATCGAATCGCCTTCTCGATATTCACGCAGTCCATGAAATTCCTCGCCAGCGCCACGCGCGGAAAGAGCACGGCGACCCTCGCCCCCCCGAATTGAAAGCAAACGACGCAGAGCAGTTGAAGGCAATTGAGAGATCTTGGGGTGAATCAAAATGTCGACATCTTCTGAAAACTCGACTGATTTCAAGATCAATCCGAAAGGGAAACCGCTGAAACAACGATAGTTTTTCAATTTCAAGCATCCGCGTGTTTCAGGCAAAAACTTCGATTCAACGCTGGTCATTTCCCCTCGCGGGCAGTGCGTCAAATGAGCGGGTCGCCATTTACCATCGGACATTTCTTTGATTTGGATATCGAAGAGTGGCCAGAAACTTGATTGGCAAGAGACTTCATATCGAACGCTCAACCACTCTCCAACACGGCCATGCCTGGGCGCAATTCGTACCGCACGCACCGCCATCATCATTCCGCCAGAAATAATTCCAGAAACAATGATCCATGCAAGCATCGAGGCGAAGACCCAGACCAAAAGATTTTCGCGTCTTTGCGATGCTGCGATGCCAATCAAAACTGTCAAGACAACAAAGATCACGCCGGGCCAATGCAGGTGATAGCGCCGTCGAATGTGCATCAACTGCACCGTGCGATCCAAGTCACCACGCTCAGCACGAGGATGATCACTGCGGCGATTCGTCCACCCCCGACCATGAATCGACCAAAGGTATTCAAAGCCCCTGACTTTCCAAGTTGCTTGGCGCCTTCATCTTCTTCGCCGACATCGACCGAATCCCAGTCGACGCTATCGGCGAGAAATTTGTTCGAGCGCAGCGCGGCCTTCGCACGCTCCAAGTCTTCGGCTCGAACTTGCACAGGAATGCCGCCGAGCATTCGATTGCCGGTTCCATCGAGTCCAAAGGCTTGAATTGCGGCGCTAAAAACAGCGACATCAATTTCTCGATCGCGCAGAATTGCTGCAACGGTTTGCGCTTCAAAGTCGCTGGTCGCCAGATGGACAGTGACCAATCTTGTCTCTTCTTGTGAGGGATTCAAGGATGGACCTTTGGTGGCGATGAATCTCCATCCACTTCTCGCACACGATCGACGGCAATCAGCAACGCATCAACATCATCTGGGTCAAAAATCTCTCCGCCAATCTCCACACGCCAATCAGTGACTGCCGAAGTTTGAATTGTCAGATGAGCACCTGGATCGAGATCTGGGCGCGTGATCGGACGATCAACCACCGTGATAGTCAAAGACTCGTGATCGATTCGTTCCACCGCAAACCACGACTGTTCAATGCGCGGCTCGCCTGAACCAGGGACAGGTGTCTGCACTGTAAATCCGGTGCGTGCAATTTTCTGCCACTCTTGGTTGCCGGTTCGAGTCAAGCTTGCGAATGCGGTTGCAAACAATCCCCAAGTTGATCGTGCGCGCCGTTCCGTGGATCGAACGCTGTGCTGGGTCATATAAAGAACCGCGCTGCCAGCAGCGATGCTTTCGACAACTTCTCGAGGCCAAACCCAAAGTGGACGAAAGCGTCCTACAGGTTGAAGTGCGCAAATCACTGCACGAACAAGAGCAAATTCGCTTAATCCATGCGCACGAGCTTGCACTCGCCAAGGCTCTGATCCTGCCGAGGCTTCGCCGATAAATTCCGAAACCTGATCAACAGGTTGCAGCACGACTGTCAAGTCATCGCCAACTTCGATCGACTCACCAGGATCTGGCATATCGTTTTCCAGCAATAATCCAGCCAATGTGTGCAACAGAACAGCGGCAGATTCTGCCAGTTCGCTGGGGACTTCGGCGATTTCAAGTTCTGGAATGCCGCAACGAGCAAGTCCATGCGTACCAAGCAAAACTAAATTGGAATCGCCATCGGGAAGAGCCTCGTACCGCCCAAGTCGCCAGAGCAATCGTTCGATCGGGCCTGCATCCTCCGCAAGAAAATCTCGGTCGATTCTTTGACGTGGATAGACCTCGCCTGTGATGACATCCAGAATTGCGACGATATCGGGCAGAGCACCGCCGAGCATTCCGACACTCATAAAATATTCTTCAGCGGGTTCCTCGACGGAGAGAATTGTCTGCATTCGAATCACCCAAGGACAGCGTGATGCCTCATCGCCAATTTGACTTCGGTCCCGATCGGATAATTCTCGTGCGGGTTCGCACCAAATCACAAAACCAGATTCGATTCCCGGAATTTGCACCCCGAATGCCCAAACTGCATCGTCGTCTGTCTCGATTGGTTCGATCGGAGCCTTCGAACCAACCCACGCCGTGACAGCCGTCGAGAATTCAGCACCAGATAATGCCTCTGCATGCGGCCAGAATGCGACAAAACCGCTCTCCTGCGGTTCGACATCCCAGCCACCAACCGAATCTGTATCGGAATCTTCTTCAGCCATCGGCACTACGCTAGTGTCAAGAGTACGCAAATCCAATGAGCCAAACAAATAGACCAACCATCTTTTCGACTGCCCTCTTTTCCCCTGCTCCGCATTACTGGCGTGGAATCAATCCGACTTCTGCGGGGGCAACAAATGGCTCATTTGTAGGCAGAATGATCGGATGGACTTTGCTGTTGACGCTCTTCATCTGGTTCGGAGGACTTGTGCATCTTGATGCAGAGGGCGTTCGCCTTTCTTGGTCAGAAATTTCCTCCACGCGCATCGGCGCTGTTGGTGAGCATGTCATTGCGACGATCGGCGAAAAGGAAATCAGCATCGGACCATATACAAGTGAACCGCTCACAGTTGCAAGATGCATCGCTTCCGTTCTTGCCGTTGCAGGATCGATCTTGTTGATGCGCTTCTTGATCTTGCCGATGACATGGGATCGCAAAGCAGATCCGCGAATCAACAACCTTCGGCGTGCCGCGGCAAATTTGTTGTGCGGGCAAATTATGGCGGCGCAAGTGCTTTGGTGGATCGCACTCGCAACGATTCTTTTTCTTGCTGCAATGATTGCGCCCGCTTCGATGCTGACTCTTGCGCGCATCTTTGGCAGAGGAATGATTGGTGTGATCGTGCTGCTTGGCCCAGCATCATTGATGATTCCACACTTTGACCCAATGGCATCGTTGACTGACCAAGGTGCGATTATCCACAGTTCTTGGGTCGCCGCGCTTGTGCAATTTCTTGTTGGCGGCGCGCTGCTTGTGATGCTCTACTTTGCAGGCGCTGCGTTCATCAGCTGAAACGAGAGCAAATATAACCAGAGCAGTAAAACCAGAGCAGTAAAACCAAAACAGTAAAACTAGATCAGCAAGTTCACCATTCGTTTCGGCACAATGATGACCTTCTTTGGCGTACGCCCTTCCAACAGTTCTCGCACTTTCGCATCTTCGAGAACCAATCTTTCGATTTCCGCGGCATCCGCGCCGCTTGGAACCCCCACTCTCGCTCGGACTTTCCCCTGAATTTGCACTGGCAATTCGATCATGTCATCAACCAATTGCTTCTCGTCAACGATCGGCCATGACGCATCGCCCACGCTGGATGATTCCCCAATTCTGTGCCAGAGTTCTTCCGCAATATGCGGCGCGAAT
>SXGQ01144263.1_pt1 | contig 11732 bp, 12 predicted proteins | sample 3178371 | NCBI WGS metagenome assembly SXGQ01 (sample SAMN11356859, study PRJNA531348) | freshwater metagenome | isolation source: freshwater sample F1-20 | place: China: Fuxian Lake, Yuxi | collected 2017-12-25 | reverse complement strand
ATCTAAAATAGGAAAACCCCGCAAATACATAATGCGGGGTTTTCTTTTTGTATTCACCGATGAAAAAACCCCCGAATATATCCCAAAAGTACCCCCATGTGTTTGATCACGGCCCCACCCGTACATTTCCCGAAGGTATTGTAACAATATATTATGGGGGCTTGTAGTCTGCTCTTATACGATTATATTCCAGTATATGATTACTACCAACGATATCGGTAAGCAGTTCACGGACACACGCACGGGCGATGTGGTCACACTCTTTGCGCTCGACAATTGGCAGGGGACTGTCGAGGCGTGTGTACACAACCCCAACACGCCCAACCCCTCCAACATTCCAGGAATTGAGAATTACTGGTTAGATGTTCGCTACCTTACACCTACGGAGAATACCTAATGCGGCACACTGACTATACAACCCCCCGCGAGCTGCTCGACCGATTGGACGAAATCGATACCCTCTACGCCGAGCTCAAGAACGAGCTTGCACGGATTCACGAATATATACGGGATTGCGGGGATGAACGCCACGAAATTATTAGGGAATTGTCGCGTCAGGGATATGAAATTGATTGGGCGGCCTAATATGACAAAGAAAGATTATGACATGCTCGCCGATCTCATCGCCTATGTGGGCAACCAATATTGGAAAGGCCGAATCCCCGCCGATGATGTGCTCCCTATCCTTGTGCGGTGCATTATTGATCAAGAAAAGGTGCATAATCCGCGATTCAACGAAGATAAATTCATCGACGCGTGTTTGCCCTAACCATAAGTGGTCGATGATAAAACACACACGAAAAATGATAAAACGCGCATGTTTCCCCATATTAGTAATGTAACACCAAGCCCCCACACTATCAAGCCCTCAGAGCAATTGTTACATTTCTTTCGGTATTTGTTCGGGCAACGCGCGGTTTACATAATACACATTACATGAACCGAATCAACCCCGAAACATTATGGTCAAAATGACAGCGCGGCTCTGTCATTATAACATATTATTAGCATTTCCTTTAGTAATAAGATACAATGCAGGATATAGGTTTTATCACGGTTTTATCATGCTTTATCACGGTTTTATCATTTTGCTCAGTGCTAAGATATCTTTCGGGGTTTCTTTGGGATTGACAATATATACCTGCTTCGATATATTACAGGCTTGCCCTATGGTGACACGCTCCTTATAGGTAAAAAACTTGTCCAGGCCAAAAAAATTTCCTTGCGCGGCGAACACGCTAGCTTACTTATGAGTTCAGAAGTAAGTGCTTACTTACAGCAGCATCCCATTAATATAATATTTTACCTATAATATCTTTAGAGTATGGTTACTACACTATGATACCTATGGGACACGATGTATTGATAAGTAGAGGGGGCCAGAAAGGATTCTGGCGAGGTAGAATCCCCCGTTTATGCGGATGTGATAAAACGACCGTGAAAAATGATAAAACGAACAACAAAAATGATAAAACGCCTTTATCTCTGTATATGCTGTTTAGTATATTCTTTGGGGATATCTACCTTATAGGTATGCATCGTATTCACCAATATAGTAATATCAATGTCTGTATAGGTAGTTAAATATTTTATATAGGTACCCACGAACTTATGATTATGCAGGTAATGCCCCACCGCATGTGCTAGTTCGTGTAATAAGGTTATTACATCTCGTTGCCCCGTGGCTAATTCAATAACAGGTCCATTACACCAACTAACATATTCCCCATTGTTATGCCTAATTCCTTTCCCAAATCGTATCTCTGGAAATGGGGTATTTATGTGTTCTTTTGACCACACTGTATGTGCCAGCTCTAATAATGCCTTTTTTGATTGCTGTTTTAATAGGTGTTTATAATCTTTGTGATTAAAGAAACCATCTTCAAAGTCATAGAGGTTTCTAGTGTTGACCGCTTGCTTATGGGGATTGATACGGGGCATAGTGGTATCTCATCAATGTGGTACAGAAATATATATCGAACAGACTATACTCTATGATAACCTGTTCGATATAATCTGTACTTAAATTTTATATTAGTTTTCCATACTCTTTATAGAAGTCACTGGTCCATTTACCCAATCCTTTCATTAATTGTTCTCCGTTGTCGGTAAACTTTCCTACCTTTAGGAGTTCATTAAAGGATTTATCGAAGCGACTTCCCCATTGCTTAGCCTTAGCCTTTGCTACATGACTATTGGGGTTGACCTTTAGGAATTGTACATAGGAATAGGCGACCCCAAGGAATGACACATAGGCGTGAAGAGAAGCGGACACAGGTCTGTCGGTGGGTTTGTTTCCTACCGCGGGTTGTGCCGTATCTGCGTAACTGTTGACAATAGACCAACACAATTCACTTTCATCATTTAATATAAAGTCTTTTGTGGTAGGGAAGAAAGTATTAGGACCAGTACCAAATCCTAATGCAAGTAACTTCCAATGCATTAATTCGTGGAAGATATTGGTAAAGATTACTTCGGGTTCTTGATTACCAAAGGTAGACATAATTCCCCACACATTAGGATATCCGTACCGTGCGGTATCAGGTACATGTCCACTGAAATTCTGTTCAGGTTTACCCACTTCTGGAAATTGTGGGGTAATAATATCTACTAGATTAACAATATTATTGTATCCAAGATTCCATGCACGCTTCCAAGTATTTTCTAATTGATTATAATTAATGTTTAATACTTTTGGAAATTCTGTGGTACTATCTTTCGGTAGCATACAAATTTTATTATCGAATTTCAATAACTGTGCGGGGTATGTATGTGGCGCCCACCGTTTCTTGATTTTTAAATTATTCATAACCGTGATATCGTAGAAATCTTCTTGTGGTTGGATAACACGAGAATAATCATAGACAGTTTCAACGGTATTGTTGATTTGTTCTGTGATCTTTGCAACTACATCTGGATGTATATATGCTCCCAAACTCAATACAATTCGTTCACGATTCCCATCAACAGGGGTAGATCCATGCATCCATTCCGATGCGTAATTAATCCATGCCTGTCCTTCGGTTAATTGATATTCAACACTATTGATAACAGGATTACCACCGATTAACGGTTTTTGTAGTAGAAAATTAAATCGTATGTGATAATATCCATTATCATGTCGTGAGTCTGTGTGTTGATGAACATTTCCCCCGTGACTATTTACCCCAACAAAGTTACCAAACATGTGTTCTTGAATAAATTCATTTACACCAATTTGCTCGTATGCAATTTTTGCAAACTGTTTAACATCTTGAGTTAAAGTTAGTTCAGGAAAAGAATTTAAATTACAAAATCTTCTACGATTTTCATCATATCCGTTTCTTTTAAATCTGGTTTGGATGTTTGTTGTATTTGTAGCAAATTCTATAACTCGATTTGCTAATTCTCTTGGTATTTGTACCGGCATTCTTGGATTCATAACCTACCCTCTTTATGTAGACTTGTATATATATTGTACACGCAAAACGAAACACCGAGATTAGTCGGTGTTTCGATCTGGTAATTTATGGTAGCCTTTTCATATTATATTCTTTTGTGAATCAAATTGGTGATTGTAGGTTGTCCCATGGGGTGCTCTGGGTGTTGTTAGGATCTACAAAGAACTTCTGTACCAACTGTCGCATGTAGGTCCGTTCACTGTCATTCCCACCAGCGGAAGAGAAGAACGGATACACACACGCCTCCGCCGCCTCAGCGAGACTAAATCCGTCATTCAACAGTCCAGCCATTTCCACTGTCATACGGGACGAGATTGAAGTGGTCACCTTGGGATCTTCACTCCTCACCTGATCACGTGTATGACAGGCGATACTAGCGATAGCTTCGAGCGTATTGGAATCTACTTCAGGATAAGTCATCTTGAGAAGACGAGTTTCATCATCCATATTCAATGGTTCCATTTCCACCACCGAAGCAAATCGATCCAGCATTGCACGGTCAAGGACACGAGTTGCGGTATACTCCGCACCGATGTTCGCCGTTGCGATGAATGTCACACCCTTTGCAACTTTGATCGTCGGCGTATCTGGCATTTCATCGATACGGAGATACCGCTGATTCTCATCAAGAACCGTCATCAAAATATTCCAGGCGTCTGCATGGCCACGCGTCAACTCATCGATAAGAATAATAGCATTTGTTGTCTGGATTGCTTTCACGAACAATGCTTCTGCCACAAAGGTGCCCTTGTCCTTACTATAATGAGTGTTACCAATCAGCGTAGAACGAGGATCCTGCGTAGCGCCAATATTAAAGTAGAAGAACTGCCGACCATCAAGTACAGATGCAATCGTCTGTGCCGCAAGGGTCTTACCACAACCCGAAGGACCAGTCATCATAATATTTTTGCCACGAAGGACTGACCGCATCAGATATCGCCACTTCAAGTTATCCATAATCAAACTGTCTGGACGAAGGGATGAACACTTTGCCAGAAACTCCACGATGTCATTTTCCAATTCATTCTTCACATTATCTACCTTCTTGGGAGTGATTGCAGTAGTACGAATTGCATCGTAGTCAGACATATCCACATCTCGCCACTGCGTCTTACCTGTCTTTGTGGTCAACATACGAAGTGCGGTACCATTCTTGTGTGCGCGGCGAACAGAATGTGACGGAATGATATCGGTAACATTATTACCATTCTCATCGATTGCTGTCATATCATCCAGAACCTTTACGATTGTAGTCATGTTTCCTCTGCGTGTTTGGGTGTGATTCATCTTACTCTTATAATATAATACGGGGACTTGCGTGATACAAGTCCCCGTACATTAGGTTTTTATTAATATTTATATTAAATAGTATTTAATATACTTCTTTCCACACCATACTTGCAATTACATCGGTAGGATTAGTGGTAAGATTGGTTACAATGATACCATACATTTCACTTACGGTGCTATATAAAGGTCCAGTGTATAAATAGTATAAAGATTTATTTCAGTTATACTTATGTATGACCTTTAAAGGAGAATGTATGTATAAGTTGTTGTTATTATTAGTATTTGTTATTTCCCCTTTAACCGCACAAGACACCGTTCGTATTACCCACAAGAATTACACCACGGTATTTTCCAAGTCATTGAAATATCCTATCTTAGTGGAATGGTGGGTGACCAAGAGTGGATTAGAATGTGCCAATCCCGTAGCACGAAAAGACAAATTTGTTCCAGACCCATTATTGAAAAACGAAAGTGATTTAACGGAAGATTATGTAGGGTCTGGATTTGATCGTGGACATTTAGCACCAGCGGCAGACAATAGATGTAGTGGTGTTGGAGTGATGGAAGAAAGTTTTTTCTTTACAAACATGGCACCACAACGACCAGGATTAAATCGTGGACAGTGGAAGGAAGTAGAAGAATGGACCCGCACAACCGCAAAGGAAAGTGACTCCGTATTTGTACAAGCAGGATGTGTAGGAAAAGAGACTACCGTAAAACGATTAACTGTTCCTACTCACTGTTGGAAGATTATAACGATAAAGAAAACAAATAAAGTAACCGCGTTTGTATTTAGAAATAGTGCGGATAAATCACCAACAAAAGAACAACATGTAGTATCACGAGATAGCGTATTGAAACTGACAAAATTAAATCTTAAATAACAAAAAACCCCACATTAGTGGGGTTTTTACTTTTCTACAACAATATTTAAATCTCTTTCTATTCGTTCGATTAATACATTTGCGGCATTGAGTAATTGTCCAATGCTTAGATGATGTATTTTACTTTTTAATGGACGATTTAAATCCTCGTAGAAATTCATGACCGTACCTGTTTCTGTTTTGAAATGTAGGTATACACCATACATCATTGCCGACAGACACGGTGAGTTGGGCATTCGTTTTCTGTAAACATATTGGGAAAATCGTGTAAGGTGTTGGTGCATGGTTTCTGGACCGTGCGGCCAGTTAATTACTGTCATCGATATCCTCCCTAATCGGTATGAGAACAATATACAAAATATAGTTCTTCATGTCAAGCCCTCTTTTTTAGAAGAAGTTTATTAAGTGTACGAAGAACATCTGTTACATTTTCTACATTTACAAATGATGCATCCTCACCATACATTGAACGAAATGCTTTCGTTGCAAGGGTACTATTATAAATTGCTCCACGGGGCCATTGTGCATTCTTATGTGAATGTGCGATAAAGTACGACAAGATCTTTACACCTGCTTCACGCATTGCCTGTACCTGCCGACGAGTGTGATCCACCGCATCTTGTCCACTATAATTCTTGTACTCACCATTACGACGAACCGAAGTGCCAGGTTCACCATCGGAGAAATTAACAAAATAGGTGTCATATTCGGCGGTGCATTCGGTGATCAAATCCAAGGTTGCTTTGAAACATAGTCCTTCGGGTGTAGACCCATTTGCACACAGATATGGAAACAGCGAACGAACTTTTTGGAAATTATCTTTACGGCTATCATAAATAACTGTGACCATCGGCATGTTATTATCACCACGAATAGTAATAACCGTTTCTACATTACGAATTTTACTCGCCACATACGCCAATGCAGTAGCCACCATCAAACACCGTCCCCACTTATCACCACCCATTGAGCCAGACGCATCCAAGGACAGATGCAACATAACAGGTCGGAAACTATCCACCGTAGTTCGCTTGAATACCTGCTCAATATCCATACCGAGTTGTGCGAGGATACGACGATCAATACGACCATGTTCCTGTCGAGTAAAAGTTGTTACGGTAGGATCGTTTCGAACCTGAAGTCGATGTACAAGAATCTGTCCCATCTGAAATCCCTTACGCACTGCTTCTTCTGCGTAACGATTTTCACGAAGAACAACTTTATTCGTTGTGTAATCAGTTTGCGTTGATGCGAATGGAAACCAATCCGACAACATAATTTCCTTTGTAAGTTTCTTGGTGACAAGACATGGGAAACTTCCAATAATTTTGTCACCTGCTTCGTAAATCTTTGCCTCCGCAGATTCCAACTGCTTCACATCATCAGCTTCTTTCTTCGTCAACTTCTTACGACGATTTTCACCACGCATTACCTTATTAATATTCTCCATCGCCTTATTACCCTTTGCTTCATTAAACTTCCCATCAACGGGTTGTGCGTTGTGATTCATATCAAGATTTTCCAATCCGTTGTGATCTACATTCAACGAGACACCACCGATATCAATACTAATAGTCTGACCTTCACCATCCTCAGGGGTTTGTGATGCGCCGTTATAATTTGCAATATACTTAATCATTTCAACCAGAATATCATTCGCAACAGCCCACAGTGAGGGAAGTTTGGAATAGTCTAGAATATATGAATAATTTGTAAAATCGTGATACGAATACGAAAATTTATTAGTATTAAGATACTGCTTCCACGGTGCCAACTCTTTAGCGAAGGCCCACTCAGTAAACTCCAATGGCATTCGATTCTTCTTATCTACATCAAATCGACGGATATTCTTTAGGTCAATCATGTCAACCATCTTTGACAAGCCAGGAAGTGCGTTACGATCAAAGTTTGGATGGAAGATGTTAATAAGCCAGTTTGCATAATTCTGAAAATTAGGTACTCGCCAATCTGGATTGTGCTTAAGGTTTTTTGTTACATCGGAGTTAAAGAAATATTTGGTATACATCGCATCGTAATACGGACGATACCCCGCAGCGTTCTGATAAATGTACGAATCAATACGACGATCTTCAATTACATTCATGATCGTACCCAACATTTTCTGCAATGCCTGCACTTGTGACTTAACCTTGTACATACCATCATAAACAGTAACATCATTATAATCAGTAGACAATGTTTTACGCAACTCCGGACTCATTGCCAGAATACACATGTACCACTTATCATTTACAATAAGATTGTTGAGTAGATTAAAATCAGACAATAGACAATGTGATCCCTCGTGAAGAGCAAGTCCAACCATTGAATCGAAGTGTTTCGAATCATCTTCGGCAGCAATAACTACACGAGTACCGTCTGTGTACGAATCTTTACCACTAGAAAATACCACCTTGATGTTAGAATCATTTGTAAGGATACGAACAAAGTTGGCAGTAGCACGACGAATAGATGCAAGCTTGACAATACGCTCTGGATTGAATATATCCTTTGCACTGATTACATCATCGGTATAATCGTCATCAAAATCCATCCAATATGAACTATAATTCAGAGTCTTGGACTTCTTGACGCCGCTTCGGGTATTCAATGTAAGAAGAGTATCTCGACCAGTGTTTCGCATAGTCACCTTGTATGTTGAGGTTATATAATAAATCTAACCCCACTATTCACAAAAGAACAGAGGGGTTAGATTAAGGTTACATTAAAGATTTAATTAAATAGTATTTATTATAATATACAATTATTATGTCCTTTTTTGTGTACAACATATTTGTCTGTGGTAATATCGGTAACAGTATTAATAACAAATACAGGTGTTTCAATGGTAGCGATTCCAAGATGCGCTGTCCATGTGATATCCCAATCTAACATTTGACACATTTTATTATACTCGTACCCAAATCCATGTTTTGTTGCTAATCCTAAATTTTCCAATGCGATCCGTTTGGATTCTTTACAAGTAAATGAGCAAGGTAAGTGCGTAACCAACTTCATACCTGCCCATCTAAGTAAATTACTTGCCCAAATTGGTGTATCTTCTGATAATTCTATATGCGTATCTGATGTTTCTGGTAAATTCCAATTATAGACTGGGGCATTTTCATTATGCACAGATGTATATTTTGTACACAACGCTTGTTGCCATGTAGTATCTACACCGGCGTCCTGCATCCATACACGAGTAAAAAATCGTGAACAGCAGTCTGGGTATCCTAATCCTTTACCAATTAGAAATTCTCCAAGATGTACATCTCGTGACCGTGTATCCCAAATATCTTTCCATGTTTGTATATTTTCATGTTTGGTGATAATGGATCGCCAATGAAAATTTCCTGTACCATCATAAGCTTTCGCATGATTACCATATGATCCATTTCTATTATTTGCTTCCTTGTTTAAGGGAATAATAGATAATCCATAATGTTTTAATTCTTCCTGCTTTTTTTGTAATTCTTCCGGAGTAAAGAAGTTTAAGTGAGCTTCTCGTGTACCCTCTATTACCGACAATAATTCTATTTTATTAAACGCATCGGTTATTCGACCATTTAATTCACCGTATTGCTGACTCTTATGTGCAAATTCTTCTTTATATAAAATTTGTGTAAAGTTATCGCGGTGCTTTCCTACTGTAATTTTTTTCATGTTACCAATGACCTAATTCTAAAAGTGGTAATATAGTGTCCCAAACTACATCATAATCAGCATATTTATCCATGCGTTCTTGTCCGTGTCGAGCAACAGCATCAACTCGCCAACGATTTTCCGGCTTAATCCATTCTCGGTGAATTTCAATAATTCTATCGGCAGCCAACTCAGGATCTTTTGCCATACCAATTGATAACCTTGGACCGCCAGGTACCGCTACATAATGATAGTTTGGTATTAATGGAACTGACATATGATGCGTATGTTCATACATCATCACAGGTAATCCCAATGTCCATAGTTCGTGTTCACGAGAACACCAAGGATGTCCTGGTAATGCAAGATTTATTGTATGTGTTGCTGCTTTTTTAAAGAAATCTACAAGTGGTAGTTTATCTTCCCACGAACCTACACAACTTTCGTCTGGATATTTTTCTGCCAATACTGATATAACCTCTCGTATTTTTTGGTTGTTACCATGTTCGTCCGAATGAATATATGTATCTCTGTTATTTCCGTAGAAAAATATTCTGTCATCAAGTTTTTCCAAACTTCTACGAGATTCTTGTATTTCCTCTCGTAAACTTTTTGTAAGCTTGGGATAATATGCGGTATATACAAATGGTAAAAACTTATGTACATTTTTTGATTGTGATTCGATTCGTAATCTTTCATAAGAAAATTGACCAGAAAAAACAAAAATCAAATTTTCGTGGTCTAACATTTTGTAAGCGGTGCCGGGGGAATCTTGTAAATCAAATAATATAAATTTCTTGGTTTCATTATTGGCAAGTATAAACCACAAACTGCCTGGACAATTTAATGCATACAAATCCAGTTCAGGAATTTTAATATGCATCATTCCCTCTAATAGTGGGTGTTTTTCTTTTTCGTTATCATCGGAAGTTTCTTCATTGTTTTCATCAATTTGAACTATTTGTCTATAAGGATTGTTTACATAAGTAATGTCAACGGAATGATTATTTTCCGTTAGTATATTTGCTAATGAGTCAATTAACAAATGTGTACAATACGAATGAAGATATATTTCCGGTGGTTTTGGTCCTGGATGATATATTGTATATTCTGTCATGACTATCTTCCCAAATCTTTTAAAATTTCTTGTTGCCAATCATCAGACGGTAGAGTAAGTTCTTCATCTTCTACATCCATGTCATCATTGTATCGTGGATTTTCTATCTTCGACGGTTTAAACTCTGGATCTGTTAAACTCTTTTTGATGTCAAATTTATGAGCTGCCCACGGTGCACCGGTGGTCAGAAACATACAATTATAACAGAGTAACCATAAATTATTTCTACTGTAATCTCGTATAGTTTCCTTAAAAGTTAACATGAGTGGAGATTTATTATCCGTAATTCGTCGTTCACAAAATCCACACATACCACATTTTTCATCCAACATTTTGCGAGCAATCATACGATTTTTTAATCGTATCATACTATATCGTGGATGTTTGTTTGCGAAAACATCTCGTAATGCAACGGAGCTAGGTCTGGTGGCAAATCCTTTTGATATGCCTAAACCTATAGGATTCAAATGTCGTTCATATATCCCATATATTTTTGCATATCGTTTGTATCGTTCATACGACACACCCAACCATTTCGCAGCTTGACGATTACTTTTTGTATGTAGTTGTGCGTCTTCGATTTCCGATTTTAATAAGGGGGTGGACGGTCGCCCACCTTTGTTGATTCCAACCGATTTTTTCGCCATTTTATTGTTTCCTGAATTGCATATATAACGGAAAATATAAATATTGTTGCCAACATTGCTGTGAATGCTATCACACCAAACAACGTGCTTATTAACAATTCCATAATCATCAATGAGTAAAATTATTAATCAATGGAAACAGTTTACCAATTGCTTCTGCACAGGCAAGAGCAATTTGTCTGTGTTCTTTTTGTGTTGCTTCGTCGCTTCGAATGTCGATGTAATGCAGCCAACTTCTAATGGTTCCATTGACATACATTCGTGATAGGGTCAATCCCTCTGGTAATACTGCACGGGCAACCTCTTTAGCAATTCCACTATCCAGTGCCCATACATATGCATCAATTGCAGCATCCCATGCTTCTAATTGCTTTCGTTCCCACAGAGATTTTAATGCATAGTCATTTGTTTCTACGCTGTTTTGACGATTCTTTTTATCTTGTAATCGTGTTTCACGAATTTGTGGTTTTAAATCTAATGATTCTACGGATGCGTATCGTTGACTAAATTCTTGAAATGTAAAACTTCTATGACGAAGAATTTGTCGAGCGATATCACGAGTAGTTTCTATTTCTAGTGTGATGTTTGCCATTTCAAAAGGGGACCAATGCTTGTGCTTGATCAAATAGGCAATTAACTTATCTGTTGTTTCCGTGTTGGTTTGATTACTTGGATTGCTGACTCGTGCACAGTAGGCAATTAGATCCGT
>SXGQ01587619.1_pt1 | contig 11734 bp, 6 predicted proteins | sample 3178371 | NCBI WGS metagenome assembly SXGQ01 (sample SAMN11356859, study PRJNA531348) | freshwater metagenome | isolation source: freshwater sample F1-20 | place: China: Fuxian Lake, Yuxi | collected 2017-12-25 | reverse complement strand
TTTAATTATATTGCTTTTATATTCATTCCAATCAATAATATTTCTTTCAATAAAAATATTATGTTCTATTATGCCTTGCATTATAAGTTTTAATTACATTATAAATATAATCATTTTTTATTTCAAAATAATTCCTTTACATAATTTTTTATATTTAAAAAATGATTATATTTATTTAAACAAATTGAATAATCTTGATATGAATGAAAATGAAGAAAAAATAAATTTAATAAAACAAATTTACGAATATAATTTAAAAGGTTATAATCTTGATAAACAATATTCAATATCTGATGATATTGATAAATTGAAATTTCAGTTAGCACTATTAGAAGATAATGAACGCAAATTGCATATTGAAAAAGAATTAAAATTTTATGAATTTCTATTTAAAATTAATTCTAGTTTATCAGGCAAACCAGTTCCTCCAAAAGAATAATTATTAAAATATTATTATGGTTTAAATAAATATAATGAAAAATCATAAACAATAAAAAATTAATCTCCAAATAACTCTTCAATATAATCATAATCTGGATTTTTAAAGACCCTCGAGGGTTTCATCACCTCCTTAATCAATTCCTCATATATCTCTTCATTATTTCTTTCCATAGCTTTATAATTCAATTGAAAGATAGCAGGATTTACTGAAAATGAAATCCAATTAATCTTATCGCGATTCTCTTCGAGAATCTTAATAGCATTTGGATTTCTTGATAACCTATTCCAATCAATTTTATCTAGATTTTCTTTAAGTAACTCAATAGCATTTGGATTTAAAGATAAATAAAACCAATCAATATTATTGTGATTCTCTACGAGAATCTTAATAGCATTTGGATTTAGTGATAACCATCTCCAATAAATTTTATCTGGATTTTCTTTAAGTAACTCAATAGCATTTGGATTTCTTGATAACCTATTCCAATCAATTTTATCGCGATTCTCTTCGAGAATCTTAATTGCATTAGGATTTAATGATAATTGAGACCAATTAATATTATGTTGGTTTGCTTTAAGAAGTCTAATAGCACCTGGATTTTCTGATAAATTCCACCAATTAATATAAGATTTATTTGCTTCTAAAAGTTTAATTGCATTAGGATTATGTGATAAATATTCCCAATCAATTTTATCTTGATTAGCTTCAAGAAGTTTAATAGCACTTGGATTTTTTGACAATTTCCACCAAACAATATTAGATTTATAAGCTTCCATTAGTTTAATGGCATTTGGATTTTCTGATAACCATCCCCAATGAATTTTATCTTGGTTTACTTCAAGAAGTTCAATTGCATTTGGATTTTTTGATAAATAAGTCCAATTTAGTTTGCTTTTATCAATCCAATCTCTTAATTTCCAAATTGGTTTATTTAAACTCATTTTGATGATGATTATCAAACATAAAAACAAAAAATCATTTTTTTTTAATCACCGAATAAAACCTCAATATAATCATAATCAGGATTTTTAAAGACCCTTGAAGGTTTCATAACCTCTTTTATTAAATCATCATAAATGTCTAGATTATTAATTTTCATAGCTTCATAATCCAATTCAAATATAGAAGGATTTCTAGAAAATGTAAACCAATTTATTTTATTTTTATTTTTTTCTAATAATTCTAAAGCATTTGGATTAGATGATAAATAATACCAATTAATTTTATCTAGATTTTTCTCTAATAAATGAATAGCATTTGGATTCAGTGATAAATTAGACCAATCAATTTTATCTGGATTTTTTTCTAATAATTCAATAGCATTTGAATTTATGGATAAATTAGGCCAATATATTTTATCTGGATTTTTCTCTAATAATTGAATAGCATTTATATTAGCAGATAAATAATACCAATCTATTTTATCTTGGTTCTTTTCAAGTAATTTAATTCCATTTATATTTGCCGATAAAAAAGTCCAATTAATTTTATCTGGATTTTTTTCAAGTAATTCAATACTATTAGGATTTATTGAAAACCAACGCCATAATATATGTTCCTCATTATCTTCAAGAAGTTTAATTGCATTTTCATTTGCCGATAAAAAAGCCCAATTAATTTTATCTAGATTTTTTTCAATAAGTTTAATTGCATTTTTATTTTTTGATAACAAATTCCAATTAATTTTATCCCAATTCTCACTAAGCATTTCAATTGCATTTTCATTCAAAGATAAGTAATACCAATCAATTTTACTTTTATTTGCTTCAATAAAACTAATTCCATTTTTATTTTCTGATAATTGAGACAATTCTAATTTATCAATATCAATCCAATCTCTTAATTTCCAAATTGGTTTATTCAAACTCATTTGATAATCATATAACTTTATATATATATTAAAAATAAATCATTTTTTATATTTATGTGAATTATGGTTTCATATCTTAAATAGTTATATGTTTAATGAATACAAATAAAAAAATAAATCTAATATATTTTTAGTTTTCAAAATTTATTCACATATATATCTCATTATAACATTCATTGTATGTAATTCCTGTGTAAGTAATTTAAATGCATACGGAATTCTAATTTGGACTATATCTGTAGCATTCTTACAATGAATACATTTATAAATATTTTTTTCAGGATTAACATTTGCAATCATACCACATTCTTTACAAATAAATACACGATAATTATCTGCACAATCTAACATCTTTTCTTTCAAGAATAATGCTGAACCGTGTCCAATGAAACAATCTCTTTCCATTTCACCTAAACGTAATCCACCACCTCTGGCTCTACCTTCACTACATTGACGTGTAAGCATTACAATTGGGCCATTACTACCTCTTGAATGAATTTTATCTGTAACCATATGTTTCAATCTTTGATAATAAGTAGGACCAATGAATATTTCAGTTTTAATTTGTTCTCCAGTTCTTCCATTATACATAATTTCATTACCATAACGTTCAAGACCAGTCTTTTCTAAATTTTTAGCAATTCCTTCAACAGTACATTCAGTAAAAGGTGTTGCATCTCCATAAGCTCCAATGAAACAACCAACTTTACCCATAATACATTCCATTAATTGTGCCATTGTCATTCTAGAGGGAATGGCGTGAGGATTAATAATGATGTCAGGGACAATACCATCTTTAGTAAAAGGCATATCTTTATGGTCATAAATCATACCACAAGACCCTTTTTGAGCACTTCTACTAGCAACTTTATCACCAACTTCAGGTTTTCTATTTTTTCTAATTCTAATTTTACAGAATTTATAACCATCACTATTAGTTCCGGTATAATTCATATCAATATATCCATCATCATTTGATTTCATTGAAATGCTATTATCTTGATAATTAATTTTACCATTTGACTTTCTAGGCATAACCTTTCCAACAATTATATCACCATTATCAACATAAGTATTCTTTGATACAAATCCATTTTCTTCTAATTTATCATATGAATAGGGTTTTACATCACATAAACTTTTGGGATTGGTGAAAATTTCTTCTTCACCTGAACTGTGATTTTTAGTACATTGGTCACGAAATACTTTATAATAAGTACTTGTAAATAAACCTCTATCTAATGCTGATTTATTAATCATAACACTATCTTCTTGATTAAAACCGGTATGTGTCATAATTGCAACAATAGCATTAACACCTGATGGTAATTCATTATTATAAGTATATTTAGATAATTTAGTAGCAACCATTGGTTTTTGTGGATAATTAATAACATTTCCCATAGTATCAGTTCTATGATTGAAATTACTTGCATAAACACCTAATGCTTGTTTTCCCATAGCACAATTACTAACAGCAAATCCATTTCCTCCAATAAAACTATGAAATTCAGAATTTTCAATAGTAATATCTGCAATATTATTATTATTATTAACTATTTTAAATAGGAAAGGAATAAACATCAGATTACCTTTAATTTCAACAATTTCTTTGAATTGAGATAATGAATAATCAGATATAATACCATCATATCTATAAGTTTCTAATCTATATTGTGAATATTCATAAGCTAATGCAATTTCATTTAACTTCTTATAATTATACCGAATACCAATTTTATTATAAAATTTATTAACATCATTTAATTCCCAATTATAATTAATATCAAATTCATTCAAAATATTCTTAATAACTTCATTGACTTCAGTAATTTGATTATTATTTAAGTTTCCATAATAACCAGCAATAAATTCTCTTTTAACTAATGAACTTGAGTTAAGTAACCAATTTTTATAATTTTTATTAATATTATCTAATAGCATTTTCAGACATATATCAATCATACCTTTTTTAAATCCAATTGTTATAGCATCCTTATCAAAATCATTTTTATCAATATCATTTTTAAATAAGATGTTATTATTTAAACAATAACCAGCCATTCTGGCAATTATTGGTGCATAATAGTGATTATTATTTAATGGATATAAATTAATGTTTTCCAAATAAAATTTTAAATTTTTATCAAGATTACTAGTCATTTCCTTAATCATTCCATTTGTATTATCAACATAATCCGGACCAATGATAATACCAATTTTAATATTATTATTAATATTTTTAACTTCAGTCCAACCTTGATTTGTCATAAATTTATGGTCATAAGTAGCAGTAATAGTTCTCCCTGATAAAATTTTAATATTAAATACAGTTTTAGTTGTTATTCTATGATATCTATAAACTACTTTAGAAATAGATGTTTCCATTGTTTTAGGATTAAAACAAACTACTTCATCACCTTCTTTTACATCTTTAATTAAACATGTTGAACCATTGCTTAAAAGAACATTTTCATTTTCATTTAAACATTGATAACAATTTCTAGGAGATTGATTATGGTCACTAAAAGGAATATTTACACCTAGAATACCATTCATTAAACTTGCGTGAATTTCACAATTAGTATAATGAATTGGTTGTGTATTTCCTTTAGGATTTTTATATAATTCTTGATAATTGATAGCAATCATTGCGTGATTAATTTCATTACAATCAAGATATTCAATAACTCCTTCTTCACCATTATTAGGAGAAATAAGGTCATTAAAAGACTTATCTTTAATAAATTCATTCCAAGTTAGATTTTTCTCTTTCATAATTTTAATAATTCTTAATTCTGATTTTTGTGTTTTTTCGTCATAATCTACGATTAATACAGGTCTATACATACGACCTGCTTCTGTACTGATAATAATTCCTTTTTTTAGAATATTCCAAATAATTGATGTCATTGGATAAATAACGCCACTTCTTTTATAATTTTTGAGTGTTTTATATAATTCATTAGGATTTGTATGATATCCAATAATATCACCATTAATTTGAACATAAACATTAGCGGGATTGCCCATTTCTTTTAAAAATTCACTAATCTTTTCACGTGAATGCTTAATAGAATCGGTTTCTTGAAACCATCTTTCATTATTTTCAATTATATAACTATAACTATCATCATAAACTTTAACTCCTAATTCAATTAATAATGAACGAATATGAGTACTATTCATAGCAATAGAGATATTAGTACTTAAAGCAATATTTTTAACTAATCCAACTGATGCACCTTCTGGAGTTTCAGCTGGACATATCATATTCATTTGCGAATTATCTAATTTTCTGGGTTGAATTAACTTCCCATTCTTTTCCATAGCAGTACTAATTCTTCTTAAATGTGATAAAGTACTAGCATAAGACATACGATTAAGAACTTGCGAAACACCTTGACGAATATTTTGAAAACTACCAATACTTTTAATTCCCCAATTTCCAGTAGAAAGTGAGTATTTTAACCAAGACTCCAATAATGAATGTTTAAAGAAACGATGAATATTATTATCACTTATTATATCAGTTGATAGACATGTATGATTGGCTCTCCATAAATTCAATTCACGTTCAATAAGTCCCTTAATTTCCTTTGTCATTTTTCCATAACATTGGCGAAATAAATTACTCATAAGAACACCTGGTGTATCAATTCTTTTATTCATATATGAATCACGATTATCATAATCATCATATTTAAGATAAATACGAATCATTTTAAAAATCATATGACCCAAATAAAGAGCCTTGCGTCTATAATTCTTACCTACATGAGGTAAGAAATCATTAATAATATTATCTCTTAATAATTTAATTCCATTTGTTGAATTTTTATTAATACCTGTCATATTTTTAATGATAAATTCTTCAGCTTGTTCTTGTGTGTTAATATCAGATGCATCTTCACAACAAGCCATTAATTGAGTAATAATTCTTTGATTATCTTTATTATCCATATCATAAACAATATGTTCAATAATTTCTTTATCACTGATTACCCCTAATGCTCTAAACATAATAAATACAGGGACTTCAGTTCTAAGAAATGATGTATTAAGACGGATATTACGTCCCATATGATTCATTTTACCAACCATATTAATACTAGTTGTTTTAGAAGGTAAATAACTACTGTCACTCATAGAACGAATTTCAGCATAAATACCATCATTATTATTATTAGGTGCAAATACTAATGTATCATTTTCATTAATTCTATCTTGCATAATTAAAACTTTTTCATTTCCATTTACGATAAAATAACCACCAAAGTCATATCTACATTCCTGATTATTATTATCACCCAAAGCAGGTATTTGATAAAGAACACAAGAATTAGAACGAACCATAATAGGAATTTTACCAATATAGACATTATTTACATATTTATCTAATTTTTGAATAACACCTTCTTCATTTATAATTTCAATAATAATATGAACATTTACAAATAAAGAACTTGAATAAGTTAAATTATTCATACGTGCAATATATGGAGTCATAATTGTTTGTGTTCCATCTGGTAATTGATACATAGGTTTAGTTAATGATGGTTGAAGCACATTTATATAAATCTTTTGAATATTATTATCAACTTCACCAGTTTTCATAACAGTATTAATCTTAATTGGATTAAATCCTGAAATGATTTGTGGTAAAGTAGTATTAATGAACTTGTTATAACTATCAATTTGATGTTTAACGAGAGGACTATTACCTTTTGTGAAATAGGTATCTAGAATATCCCAGCAAAAATCATCCTTGAGTAGTTGTTGTGGGTCCATTAATAATTATAAATGATTTATGATTTATATAAATTTATAAATCAATTTTTAATTTCTGGCTGAATTTCTAGCTGATGCTCTTGCACTTCTTGATGATGATTGTGCTTTTCTTTTTTCCTCCTCTGCTTTTTTTCTTTCTTCCTCTGCTAATTTTTTTGCTAATGCCATTTCCTTTCTTTTTCTTGCCATTTCTTCTTTTTTCTTAGCTTCTTCAGCAGGTGTTAATTTTACAGCTGATGATGATTTTTGTGGTGCGATAATACAAGCTTGTTTTACATCAGTAGATTTCATTAAATCAATATCTTTTTGAGCTATTTTTTCAATAACACTATTTGAATATGATACAGCATGTGTAAATGTATTGTGTTGTTCATTATCTATTAAATATAAATCACACATTTTTTCAAAAACAATATAAAAAGGGTCTATATTAATTCTTGGAAGTACTAATTGATAATAAGCATTATAATTAATATCATATGAATTTAAATTTTCATAAGGAAGATTTACTTTAAATTCCATAATTTGAATAAAAAGTTTTGCTATATCAGGTAAATAAATATTTATTTCATTAATTGTAATATCACTGAATTCATTTTTACATAAATTATTTATAATAAAAAAGTCTTGAATATTAAATCTTTCTTTATTTGCAATTTTATTTATAAGATTATTTATTTGCGAATTTCTTTTAAGTTTTTCATAAAATTCTTTTAAATCAGCTCTTTGTTCATTATATTCAATCAAATCTCTTAATTGTCTTGGTACTTTTTCAAATTTCCAAATTTCATTTAATAATGTTCCTAATTTAGGCATATAAACGTTTATTTTAGAAATTTCATTTAATGTTAAGATATTTATAACTGATAAGTCTTGTTCAGATAATTGTTGTTGATTTTTAAGTTTTTGAATTATTTCTTCTAATCGTTGATTTAATTTAAAATTATTGTAAATTTCTTGTAAATCACTACGACTTTCTTTTAATAGTAATAAATCAGATATTTCTTTTGAAACCTCTTGTAAAGAGGATTGAATAATATTAGTTGCTATTGTTTCATCTTTAATTTGATTATAACGAATAATATCTTTTTCCACTTTTCCATTTGATATACGCCCTAATGCCATTTTTTCAGTTGTATATGTTGTTTCAAAATCTTTTAATAAGAAACTTTTACTTGCATGTGCAACACCATCAATTTCAATAAAATCAGTTTCATATAAATTTTTATTAGAGTCAAAGACTATATCTAATAAAGCGACTTGTCTTTTGATATTAAAATCAGTACGATATTTATTAGGTGTAGCATTATCATTTAATTTAACTGTATATCTAAAATCAATTGAATATAAATCAACAGGCATTGTATTATTTTTGTCAATTTTTCGTGTTCTAAATTGTTGATTAGTATCTATTAAAACATCAACAACGACTTGAATACCATTTTCTTGACATTTAAAAACAGAAAAACCTTGATTTTTATCAGAAATAAAATCACTCAATATTTGTCTCTTATTTATTTCAAAATAATTTCTTAAAATTACTAAATGTTTCATAACAATTGTATGTATACTTTGTTTAATTTCATAAGGGTTTTGATGTGGATATTCCGGATTTGCTTGAGCGTTATTAAAATGTAATTTAGTGTCAATATCTGCTGTAAATGATGAATTATAAATATACCGTCGCATAGAATCACCACCTGCAATAAATAATTTAACTTTATGTTTTTGATATAATTCCTTATTAATTTCTCTTATAAAGGCATTAACAGCAGGTCTAAATAAAATCATAAAATATTTATCAATAAAGTCAATAAATTTAGTATAATAATTATAAACAATTTCATATTTAAAATTATTAACTCTTTCAGTAAAAAATAAATTATAATTTAAAAATTTTGAATAAAGAATGTTATAATAACTTACAGTAATTTCTAAAATAGCAACTGCTATTATCTCTTTATTATCATTATAATTAACACTTTTTAAAATATCAGATTTAAATAAGTTTTGATAAATAGCATCTAATCTGGGAATAAAATCATTAAATTCAATTTCTGATAAATTAAGAAATTTATTTATAAATAATTTTTGTCTAATATTATCTATATTAATTTCTGATTCTGCTTCTATTTTTGTATCAGCCTTTGATGTATTTAAAATACTGAATGTTATTAATCCAAAATTATTCAATTTATTCAAAAGTGTTCTATTATATATTTGTGGATATATTTCAACAGGTTCAGTTTTAATCATTTCTTTAGATTCTTTCACTAAATAAAACTCTCTAAATGTCTTGATATTAAAAGGTTTTTTTTCAGGTGTTGTTCTAGTTGGTGGTGTAGGATGATAATAATCTAATTGAAATTCAATTAAAATTTTATCTTTTAATAATTTTATATTTTCATTTGTAAACTCAAAATCAGGTAATTTTTCTTTGAAATCATTTAAACTTAAAATTATTTGATTAACCTGTTCTTTTTTATCAATACGTATTTCTTTTAATTTTTGAAAAGCTCTTTTTAAATCTTCTTTTTTGAATTTTTTTGGTGCTTTTGCACCCCCTTCTTGCATTTTAACTTGTCCTTCATATGATTTAAAAACCAATTTAATATTATAAAATGGTATATTTTTAGATTCTATTTGAAAACTATAAAATGAATCAAATACTGGTATAGCATTTGGGTTATAATCAAAATTAGTACATTGTATTTCGCATATAAACCCCTTTTCTTTAAGTAACTCATTTAATTTAAAAACAGTTTGATATAATCTTATTATTTTTTCGTGCCATATATTAAAATCATTAAATAAATAATGAAATTTTAAATTACATATAGACATACTTATTGATTCATCAAAATTATCTTTATTTATATCAAATGATTGATTATACCAATAAAACCACGATAAACCACCATCAAGCCAATAAGTATAATTTTGACTTAATTCTTCTTTTCTCTCTAAAGTTAAAATTTCATTAGTAAAATAATCATTAACCGATAAATCTTTATAAATTTTAACTTTTTCTAAAAAAGAAAAAAGGTTCATTTTCTTCATAAATGAACTTGTTTTAAATTCATCAATTTTAGAAGATATATCCATTTTAATTAATATCTATTTATAATAATTAAAAAAAAAGAATAATAACGTTTGTTACTCTCCAAATAAACCATCCATTAAACTACTACCAATACCACTACCTATACCATTTCCCATACCAAAACCAAATCCGGACATAAAATTTGAACCAAAACTACTTTGTTGTTGTCCTTGTACTATAACAGGTGGTGGTTGTTGTTGTTGTTGATATTGGATATTTTTTTGCATTTGTGTCTGATTATTTAAAATTTGATTAAATTGTTCTTTTGTCAAAAAAACAATATCATTATTATTTGGAGGATTTATATTATTTAAACCTCCTTTTTTTTCTTTTTTTGATTTATATTTGGTTGCATATTTTTTGAAATCTTTGAAAGTTATATATTTATTTTTAGTGAAAATTTTATTATTATGTTTATCAATTTTATATTGACTTACTAGAAAACCATCACTTTGTTTATCTCCGTCAATATCTAAAGGTTCTATTAAATAAAAAAATTTGCGATTTTTCATTTCTATAATAGACTTATGAAAAAATTTTATTTATTCTTCTTAATAATTTCTTGATATCAATTGGTTTATTATGAAGTAAATGTGAAAAAAATGAGGTTTTACTTATAATAATTCTTGGTATTTTGTTTAAATCAATCAATTTATTTTTAATTGCATTAAGTGTTTTATTTGATACTAATATTGGTTTTATATTTGATTTATGTGAAGAATTTTGAATTTCATCTAATAACTTTTCCAATAAATGTTTTGATAAATAATTGTTTTTAGTATAATTAAAATAATTGTTTTTATGGTCTACAGTAAATTGACGCACTAAAACACCATCCGGTATTTTATCATTAGTAACATCTAAATCTTCAATAAAATAATAAAACTTTTTCATTAATCTATTATAATAAATTAATATAAAAATATACATCTTTAACTATTTATAAGTAATGCAAGTATTATTAGATACTAAAAAAGAATATATTGAACATTTGTTAGATACATTTACAACACCTTTAGCCAAAAAAATTTATAAACTTTATAATGATGTTAATATGAATATTAGTCTATTTCAAAAAGAATTAGTTAATATTAAAAATTGGAATAATAATAAAATTAAAGATGAATATAATGAATTAATTAAAAAAACAAATTGTAAATATTTAGATAAATTATTGGAAAAAATAGTGGTCATTGATGTCAAACTTAAAATTGACACCTCTAAAATTAAATTGACAAAAGAGGATTTAGATATAATTAAAGGTTATGATTTTATTCATAAATGTTTAATTAATATAAGTATTTATTGTTGGAAAAATGTTTATTTATTTGCAACTAAAAATTTAAAACCATCTGAAAAACAATATCATTTAAATGTTATTGAAAAAAATATTAGAAAAATTGTAAAAAATACAATAAGAGATATCATACCTTTTGAAAAAATTCTTGAATTAACTGAAATACAAGAAAAACCAAAAAAAGAAAAAGCTATTCAAAAACAAGAATCAGACGAAGAAGAAGACGAAGAA